>Ga0073934_10003838_pt1 | contig 26479 bp, 24 predicted proteins | sample LarsenN4metaG_FD_76834 | JGI IMG/M metagenome (GOLD analysis project Ga0073934, IMG submission 76834) | Hot spring sediment bacterial and archeal communities from British Columbia, Canada, to study Microbial Dark Matter (Phase II) - Larsen... ... | reverse complement strand
CGCAGTGTGCCCGCCACCTGCCGCATGGCCCGAACCTGCGCATTCCCGCCGACGCGGCTCACGGAGATGCCCACATTGATCGCCGGGCGGATGCCGGCGTGGAACAGGTCGGCTTCCAGGTAGATCTGTCCGTCGGTAATCGAAATCACGTTTGTGGGAATGTACGCGGAGACGTCGCCGGCCTGCGTTTCGATCACTGGCAGGGCGGTCAACGAACCGGAGCCCATCTTGTCGCTCAACTTTGCCGCGCGCTCGAGCAAGCGCGAATGCAGGTAGAACACGTCGCCGGGGTAGGCTTCGCGTCCCGGTGGCCGGCGCAGCAGCAGGGAAATCTCGCGGTAGGCCTGCGCGTGCTTGGAGAGGTCGTCGTAGAAACAGACGGCGTGGCGGCCGTTGTCGCGGAAGTATTCGCCCATGGCGCAAGCGGCATACGGGGCGATGAACTGCATGGCGGCTGGCTCGCTGCCGGAGGCCGAAACGACAATGGTGTAGTCCATCGCCCCGCAGTCGGTCAGAGCCTTGATCACCTGTGCGATCGTCGAGCGCTTCTGGCCGATCGCGCAGTAGATGCAAATCATGTCTTGGCCCTTTTGGTTGATGATCGTGTCCAGGATGATGGCGGTTTTGCCGGTCTGGCGGTCGCCGATAATCAGCTCGCGCTGGCCGCGGCCGATGGGGATCATGGCGTCAATGGCTTTGATTCCCGTTTGCAAGGGCTCGCGCACGGGCTGGCGGTCCACGACGCCGGGCGCTAGGCGTTCCAGGGGGTTGCGATGCGAAGTCGCGATGGGGCCTTTGCCGTCCAGCGGCTGCCCTAGGGCATTCACCACGCGCCCCACCAAGGCTTCCCCCACGGGAACCGACATGATGGTTTTCGAGCGGCGGACCGTGTCTCCTTCCTTGATCTCGGCGTACTCGCCCAGCAGCACCGCGCCGACCTGGTCCTCTTCTAGGTTCAAGGCGATGCCGTACACATTGTGGGTGAAGATCAGCATTTCGCCGGCCATGACCTTCTCTAGCCCGTGAATGCGCGCGATCCCGTCGCCCACAGAGATCACCGAGCCTACTTCCTCAACGGCCACCGACTGTTCGTAATTCTGGATCTGCGCGCGGAGGATTTGGGTGATTTCGTCTGCTTTGATCGTGGCCATGCCTGCTCCTATTCCGCAGCCAAGCTGGTGCGAATGCGGTCGAGGTGGAAGCGAACCGAGCCGTCGTATATGGTCGAGCCGATGCGAACCACCAAACCGGCCAGCAGGTCCGGGTCCTGATCGTAGTGTGCCTTCACGCGCTTCCCGGTCAGCCGTTCGAGCGCTGCGGCCAACTCCGATTTTTGCTCGGCCGTGAGTTCCCACGCCGAGGTGACCTGCGCGTCCACCAGACTCAGGCGTTCATTCAGGTGCGTTTCCAGAGCCTCGCGGATCTGTGGCAGCAGGCGCACCCGCCGATTGTCCACCAGCACGAAAAGGAAATTGCGCAGCATTACGCTGGCGCCCAGCCGCTCCACGAGCTTCTCGATGACGGCGTGCTTGCTCTCTCGCGCCACGGCCGGGTTACTCAAGAAGTTTCGCAGCTCCACCGAAGCGCTGAACAACTCTGTGAACTCGCGGACCTCCTTGCGCGTCTGTTCGGCGGCGTTCCTTTCGAGTGCCACGTCCGCAATGGCTGCGGCGTAGCGCTGAGCCAGCGCCCTCAATGCACGCTCCTTGCCAGGCTTTCCACGAAGGCGTCGAAGAGCTGCGACTGCACCTGGGAATCCGCCTGCTGCCGGATGGCAGCCTCGGCCCGCGCCACGGCCAGCCGGGCGGCAAGCCCTTTCAGCTCGAGCCGTGCCGCGCGTTCCGCCGCCTGACTCTCCGCATAGGCGGCTCGCTCGATTCTCTGGACCTCGTCCCGGGCGAGCTGCAGGATGCGAGCCGCTTCAGCCTCCGCCTCACGACGCGCGGCCTCCCGCAGGTGTTCGACTTCCGCGGCTAGGCCGGCCAGTTTTTCTTCCGCATCGCGCAAACGCTGTTCCGCCTCTTCTTTTAACCGTCCTGCCTCGCTCATGGCGGCGAGGATCACGTGGCGTCGCCGCGCGAAGAACGCGGGAGCCTTGCGCCAGAGAAGGTACACCGGGACTCCGACCAGGATGACAAAGTTGAGGAAGCGGAAGAACCAGCCGAGCGGTGTGGTTACGGGGTCTCCACCCTCGGCTGCGGCGCATGGGCCCGCGGAGAAAAACAGGGTCAGCCCCGACAGAAGTGCTCGTGCCACGCGCCCGCTCATCGAGCCTCTCTTGGGGCGCCCGGCGCTTCTCTTGGCGGTTGGAGGATGACGCGGACAATCTCCGCGGCCAGGGCCTCGCTTTGCTGCTCCAGTGCGGCACGGGCGACGGCCAAGTCCGCGGCAATCTTCTCCTTTGCGGAGCGCACCCGTTGGGTGGCTTTCTCGCGGGCCTCGCGCAGCAGCGCGGTGCGCTGGTCCAGAACCGTTCGCCGGGCCGCTTCCTGCTCGGCGTAGATCTGCGCACGAGCTTTTTTCAGTGCCTCGTGGTAGGCGGCCAGCTTTTCGGCCGCCGCGGCCTGCGCGGTTTCCGCGCTGCGTCGAGCGCCCTCAATGCGCGCGCTGCGCTCGGCCAGCGCTTGGCTGATAGGCCCGAAGAACTGGCTCTTCAGAAACAGATAGAAGAGGAATACAAGGACGACTGTGGGCGTAGCTTGCAGCAGCAACTCGCCGAGTTGACGCACTAGCTCCATCGTCTACGGGAACGCTGAGGCTGTTTGCCCCCAGGGTCAGTGTCCGGGAAAGGTAAGAGGCCAGCCCACGGAGCACTCTGCCAGCCAAAACGCAAAGCGTAATTTTATAGCATCGGCGCTCGGCTCCGTCAACGAGTCTTGCTGCTGACGGACGGCCCTGCTAGAATCCACGCTTTGAAGCGCCCGTCGCCATCATCTTGAGCCGCGGTGTCTTTCCTGCGAGCTGCCCTGTGACCCAGCAATCCGCGACGCGCCCCCCAAGGAGACCTGCAATGCCTGGCTTTCCCGGTGTGGACTTTGCCGACTTTGACTCCCTGCTGACGGACGAAGAAAAACTCGTGCGACAAACGGCCCGGCAGTTCGTGGACGAGCAGGTGTTGCCCATCATCGAGCAGCACAACCGCGAGGGGCGCTTCCCCATGCACCTGGTGCCGCAGATGGCCGAGTTGGGGTTTTTCGGCGCCAACCTGGCGGGCTACGGCTGCGCCGGGATGTCCAACGTGGAATACGGCACGGTGATGCAGGAGCTCGAGCGCGGTGACTCGGGCCTGCGCAGCTTTGTCTCCGTGCAGAGCGCGCTAGTGATGTACCCCATCCACACTTTTGGCTCTGAAGCGCAGAAGGAGCGGTGGCTGCCGCGCCTGCAGAAAGGCGAAGCGATCGGCTGCTTCGGCTTGACGGAGCCGCAGTTCGGCTCCAACCCGGGTGGCATGCTTACCCGCGCGGTCCGCAAGGGTGACCGCTACATACTGAACGGCGAAAAGATGTGGATCACCAACGGCTCCATCGCAGACGTTGCGGTGATCTGGGCCAAGACCGAGGACGGCATCGTCCGCGGCTTCCTGGTGGAAAGAAACACGCCGCGATTCAAGGCTTGGGACGTGCACGGGAAATGGTCTCTGCGGGCCTCGGTTACCTCCGGGCTGGCCATGACGGATTGCGAGATTCCGGCTGAGAATCTTTTGCCGGGAACCGACGGCTTGAAGTCGGCGTTGAAGTGCCTGACACAGGCGCGCTACGGGATCGGTTGGGGAGCGCTGGGGGCGGCCATGGCCTGCTACGACACGGCTCTCAACTACGCCAAGACGCGCAAACAATTCGCCAATCGTCCCATCGCTTCACATCAACTCGTCCAGGACAAGCTGGCCTGGATGATCACGGAGATTACCAAGGGGCAACTGCTGGCCCTGCACGTCGGCCGGTTGAAAGATCGGGGCCGGGCCGATTACGCGCATATTTCCATGCTCAAGATGAACAACGTCTGGATGGCCTTGGAGACCGCCAGGAAGGCTCGAGACATCCTAGGAGCCAACGGTATCGTGGACGACTACTGCATCATGCGCCACATGAACAACCTCGAGTCCGTTTACACCTACGAGGGCACTCATGACATCCACAAGCTCATCATCGGAGAGCGCATCACTGGAATTCCGGCCTATGAGTAAGGGATTGGTGGTCGACGGGCGTCACGTGGCGCAGGCGGTCGGCCGGCAGGGCCTCGCGCCGGGCAGCACGCGGGTTCGGTGCAGGGTCGCGTATTGCGCCCTGGTCCTTGGCAGTCTCCTGGCTCCGTTCCGGGCGAGCGCTGATGAGAAACCTAAAGTGCGCGCGGTGACCGCGTTTATCCAGCTTCACCGCGTAACGTATCAGGCCCAGGTGCGCGAGGCGCTTGTATTTCTGCGCGCGGCCAAGCGGGCCTTCGAGCAGGCTGGCTACGAGGTACAGTCCGTACGCATCAGCACGCAACCGTTTCCCGAGTACACCCGGGGGCTTTCCCAGCAGGAAGCAGTCGCATTCTTCCGTCAGTATGAGAACCTGGCCAAGACGGAAGGTTTTGATGCTGCCATCGGCCCGGCCTTGCTTGCGGACGCCGATGAGAACCAGGTTCAGCTTCTGGGCGAGATTCTGACCAAGACCGGAGCGCTCAATGCCAGTGTGGCTGTGGCCGGTGAAGACGGCGTCCGATGGAGTGCTGTGCGTGCTGCCGCGCGGCTGATTCGCTACTTGGCCGACAACAGTCCGGGCGGAATCGCCAATTTCAACTTCGCGGCGACCGCTCTGGTCCCGCCCGGTACGCCGTTCTTCCCGGGTTCCTACCACGTGGGTCCCGGCAAGCAATTCGCTGTTGCGCTCCAGTCCGCCAATGTCGTGGCCGCAGCCCTGGCGCAAGTCCGCGCAGCCGTGGAGGCGGAACAGCGCTTGCGCGCCGCGCTGGAAGTGCACGTCTGTGCCGTCGAGCGCGTAGCCCTCAAGGTCGCAAGCGAAACAGTGTGGAAATACATCGGGCTGGATCTTTCGCCCGCGCCACTCAAAGAAGTCTCCATTGGTGCGGCTCTGGAGGGTTTCACCGGAGCAAGGATTGGCGCGGGTGGGACGCTGACGGCAGCGGTGCTAATTACGCGTGTCCTGCAGTCGTTGCCGGTCAGGCGCGCGGGCTATTCGGGCCTGATGGTTCCCGTGCTGGAGGACGCGGTGCTGGCCGGCCGTTGGAGCGAAGGAGCGCTGACGCTGGACGCCCTGCTGGCCTACTCAGCGGTGTGCGGCACGGGGCTGGACACGATTCCCTTGCCGGGCGACGTCACCGTCGAGCAACTGGAACGCATCGTGGGCGACATGGCCAGCCTGGCGGTCAAGCTGCGCAAGCCGCTCTCGGCGCGGCTGATGCCTGTCCCGGGGAAAAAGGCCGGTGACCGCACGGAGTTCAAGGATCCTTTCTTAGTGAACGCCGTAATCCAACCTTTGCCGTGAGGGTCGGCCGGGGACTAGGCTTGTTCTAGGAGCGCGTGGAACTCCAAGGGGACGCCGCGCGTAATCCAAAAGGGAGAAGCAAGGAGGTGCGGGGTGGCCACGGAACCCGGTCCAATTCCCGAAAAACAGGGCACGCTGCTCTGGTGGTTTCTCGGGCTGTTGGTGGCGGGGGTGCTGATTCTGGGTGTCGGCGGACTGCTCATCACGCGGTACGTGTTGCGCAGCGTTGAGGTGGTGCGGACAGGGGAGCAAGTGGAAGTCCGCACGCCCGTCGGGGACCTCCGCGTCGAGAAGAGCGCGACCCCGGACCTGGGCTTACCCACTTATCCCGGGGCCACGCTGGCTGAGCCGGCGGCCACGGTTGAGTTGACCCCGCCGGACGAGGAGCCTCTGGAGATCACCGCCGCGCGCTACCGCACTCCCGCGGCGATCGAAGAAGTGGATGCCTGGTACAGGGAGAAGCTGGGGCCGGAGTTCGAGCGCGAAGGCCCCGGAGTCATGGAGAAAAAGAGGAAGATCTTCGGGATCGAGATCAAATCCGATGATGTTGTCTTCCTTTCCGAGAGGGACGGCGTGCTGCGCGTCGTTGCTTTGCAGAAGAAGGGTTTTCAGGTGGAGATTGCGCTGGTGCGTATCGGACACCAGCAAGGACAATAGGCCCGGCGCCCTAGACGGGCAAGCGTTTCTCGCAGGGGCTGGCATTCGCCAATCCCGGTTGAGCTCTAGCGGTGCCCGCTGGCGTGCGGATAGGCCTGCCGCCGTGCGGATGGCTCCAGCTTCCCGCGCTCCGACTTGGCCGGTTGCGGCGCGTGAGGCACGCGACCGTTGCTCGTGACGTGGTCGCTGATGGCCTGCAGCCGCTTCAGGATCGACTGCCACTGTTCCCAGTTGAGTTGGCGCAGATACGGCCGCAAGCCCTGGATGAAGGGATCCTCCATCAGCGCCTCACCGTTGGACTGCGGAATGAAGAAGCGGTTCAGGCCGACGCCCAGCGCTTCCGCGATTTTCTCCAGTGTGCCCAGGCTGGGAGTCATCTGGCCGCTTTCGATCCGGGAGAGATACGAACGGGAGACACGAGAACGGGCTTGGAGCTGGCTCTGCGTCATGCCGCGGGATTCGCGCAATTGGCGGATGCGCTGGCCGATGTTTTCGACGGTTTCTCGGTTCGGCCAATGCTCGAACAACTGCCGATCATCGCCCGGCAGCTCCTGCGGCGGCGGCGGCGGGATGACCGGCGCCACCTTCGGCGGCAGCGGGCGCAGACAACGCCGGCAGTTGCCCGAACGGGTCAGGTACTGCACCAGTCCGCAAATCGCGCAACGGAGAACCTCGCGATCGAGTTCCGTCTTGACCTTGGAACCGCTCTTTTCCGACACGGGTGACCCTCGCAAATTCTTCTGGCGTTCGGCTCGAAGGAACTTCCTCGGGGGAAGGCAGAAACTGGCGCGCACGCATTCTCCAGATGAACACACTTCAAGTCAAGCTTTTTTTCTGGAATCGCTGTTGCGCGCTGGCTCCGCTCAACCCCTGGAGCAGGCGCCGCGCACCAGGCTGTCCCTCAGTGGAGCGAAACCAGTTTGCGCGTCCATCTTCAGCTTTCTCGTCGGCCCTTGAAAACCTGGAGCGGCGCGGGATAATCGTGCCACCCTGCTCAGGGGGTCACATGCTGAACCGCGAAGAGGCCTGGCAACTGCTTTGCGAGTACACGCGGAACGAAAACCTGCGCAAGCATGCCCTGGCCGTCGAAGCCTGTGTGCGCGCCTATGCGCGCAAGCACGGCGCCGATGAGCACCTCTGGGGCGTTGCCGCGTTGCTGCACGACTTCGATTACGAGCAGTGGCCCAACCCAGAACGCCATCCGACGGAGGGTCATCCTTCCCGAGGTTCGAAGATCCTCCGCGAGCGCGGCTATCCGGAAGAAATCGTTCGAGCCATTCTCTCCCACGCTGACTACACCGGCGTTCCCCGGCAGACCCCTCTCGAGCATGTTCTGTTTGCCTGCGATGAGCTGGCGGGGTTCCTGACGGCCTGTGCCCTGGTGCAGCCGGGCAAGACCCTGGCCGAGGTCAGAACTGATTCGGTGAAAAAGAAACTCAAGGACAAGGCCTTTGCACGTGGCGTCAATCGCCAGGACGTGCTCAAGGGTGTGGAGGAGCTGGGCATTCCCCTCGAGGAGCACATCGAATTCTGCCTAGCAGCTATGCGCAGCATCGCGGGCGAGCTGGGGTTGTAGTGCCGTTCCAGCGAATCGTCCGTTGGCGAAGTTGGCCGGCAGCTCATCGCGGTTCAATCAGACTGAAAGAAGTTGGAACGGCGCAAGACGTGCTAGAATCCGCCGTCATGCGCAAGGCAAAAAGAATCTGGTCGGACCTGAAGCGGGTGGCCCGGCCGCAGACTCCGCTCGATCTGCTAGCAGCTGTCTGGCCGGCGATGGTCGGGCCCCGTCTGGCAGGGCATACCCGGCCGGTGGCTTGGAAGAAGGGGCGCATCGAAGTCTCGGTGCGGGATCAGGACTGGAGAAAACAGCTCGACCGGCTTGCCGAGCAGGTTCGGAAACGGATAAACGCCTGGTGGGGCGCAGAGCTGGTGCACCGCGTCACCTTCACCGAGGGACGTCCTCCGTCTCCGGGGCACCCGGGCTCGTAGCAGGATTGGCCTCCCATGAAGATCAGCCGAGAAGGAGTGCGCCGAGTTGCGGAATTGGCCCACCTGGCCTTGACGGATGCCGAATTGGAGACGTATCGCGCCCAACTGGACTCCATCCTTACTTATGTGGAGAAGCTGAACGCCCTGAGCCTGGATGCGGTGGAGCCAATGGCCCAGGCGCTGGCGGATTCAGCTCAAGGCGAAGACCCCACGCTGCGGGAAGACCAGGTCCGGCCCAGCGACGTCGGAGACGCCGTTCTCAAAAGGGCAGCCGAGGCCCGCCCTCCGTACTTCCGCGTACCGAAGGTGATTGAGCGATGAGCACGGACCCGGCGTGGACTGTCGCCTCCATCCAGGCGGCGCTGCAGAAAAAAACTGTCTCCGCCCGGGAGCTTACCCGGGAGTTCTATGGGAAGATCGAAGCTGATAATCCCCGTCTGAACGCTTACCTGGCGCTGTGCCCGGAACGCGCATACGCTCAGGCGGATCGGGTTGACAAGGCAATCTCCCGGGGAGCTTCGCTGCCTGCGCTGGCGGGCGTGCCGACGGCCGTCAAGGACGTAATCAGTACCCGCGGCGTGACCACCACCTGCGGCTCAAGGATTCTCGAGAACCACGTTCCTCCCTACGACGCCACGGCCGTTGAACGGCTGGAAAAGGCCGGGGCGGTCATCCTGGGCAAGACAAACTGCGACGAGTTTGCCATGGGCAGTTCCAACGAAAACTCGGCGTACGGCCCGGTGCGAAACCCTGTGGCCCCGGACCGCGTGCCGGGGGGTTCCAGCGGGGGGTCAGCAGCGGCCGTGGCGGCTGGCCTGGCGGTGGTGGCCTTGGGCACGGACACAGGAGGATCTGTCCGGCAGCCCGGCGCGCTCTGCGGCATCCCCGCTCTGATGCCCACCTACGGGCGCGTATCCCGCTACGGTCTGATTGCTTTCGCTTCCTCGCTGGATCGCATCGGACCTTTTGCTGTGTCGGTTCGCGACGTGGCAATCATCTTGGGGGTTATTGCCGGGCGAGATCCCATGGATTCCACTTCGGCCGAGGTTCCCGTCCCGGATTATCCGGCAGAGATCGAAAAGCCGCTGCAAGGGATGAGGATTGGCGTGCCGCCGCAGTACTTCGGGGAGGGCATGGATTGGGAAGTGCGCGAGAAAGTAGAGGCGGCCATCGAGCGGCTGAAATCCATGGGTTGCCAGGCGGTTGCCGTAGACATGCCGCACACCGACTATGCCATTGCCACCTACTACCTGATCGCGACGGCAGAAGCCAGTTCCAACTTGGCGAGGTACGATGGCGTGCGGTATGGCCCGCGCTCTGAAGCAGGCACGTTGCTCGAGATGTACCAGGCGACGCGGGGCCGAGGCTTCGGTCCCGAGGTGAAGCGGCGCATCATGCTAGGTACCTACGCGCTCTCCGCGGGATACTACGAGGCCTACTATCTGCGCGCGCAGAAGGTGCGAGCCCTGATCGCGCGGGATTTCATCGCAGCCTTCAAGCAAGTAGACCTCATCGTCACGCCCACTTCACCCGTGCCGGCATTTCGCCTGGGAGAACGGACAGCGGATCCGCTGGAGATGTATCTGGCTGATATTTATACTGTTACGGGATCGCTGGCTGGGGTTCCTGCTATCTCGGTGCCCTGCGGCAGAACGCGCGGGGGTCTGCCCGTGGGCCTGCAAATCATCGGGCCTCACTTCGGCGAAGCTCGCGTGCTGCAGTTAGCCCACGCCTTCGAACAGGCGCAACAGGCCGAAGCCTGACATTGCCATGGGCGTGGTCGGCGCCATTCTCACTCAACTCGAAAAATCCCGGAGCCGGCTGAAAGCTGTTCTGAGCCAGGTCTCGGAAGCAAACTGGCAGCAGGCTCCGCGGCCAGACGCATGGTCGCCGGCCGAGGTTGTCGCCCACCTGATTTCGGTGGAAGAGACCGTCACCAGCACGGCGCGTCGGCTGATTCAGAACGAGCCCCGGCCCGCACCGTTCTGGAAGAGGGTTCGCCTGCCGGTTGTCCTCGTCCAGTACCGCGTATGGCGAAGAAAGACGCCCCTGCCTCTAGATCGGAGTCTTGTTGGCCCGCTCGCCGGTGCACTGGCTCGCCTTTCTGACACTCGAGGCGCAATGAGAGCCTTTCTGGAGAAAAACGACCGCCGGGATTTGAGCCTGTATCGCTGGCCACATCCGTTTCTGGGCAGCCTCGATTTCTACGACTGGTTCCGGCTGCTTGCGCACCATGAGATTCGGCACGCGAAACAAATCCGGGAAATCATAGAATATTTCCATGCTTAGTTGATTTCTTTCCACGTCGCGTTGCTGCGCGCCCTGCTGCCGTAGGTCGTTCAGACGCCGCAAGCGAGACCTAACCTCTTGCAAGCGCACAAGTTAGCAGCGCCGTACTGGTTCGAGGGTTTGCCGACACTAAAGCGGTCAGGCTATTGCATGAGAAACCGCGAGCAGCGTATAGGGAACGCACTACATCACTGTAATTGTGGAGACGAAAGAACCAGTGGTCAGGATCAAGTCAAGCCAGAAGACGTTTACCGAGGAAGAAGTCTCGCGGTTGACGGGCATCTGCCTCGAGCACTTGCAGAACCTCGCCCGGACGAAGCACCTGGGCTCTCTGATTCGCACGGCGGAAGCTGCCGGCGCCCAGGTAGAGCGCTGGCTGTTCACCAGTTCTGACCTGATGATCCTGACGATCCTGTACTCCCGCTGCCAGCACTAATACCACTGCGGCTAGCAGCTCTGCTCTAAGGTTTGACACGGCGCCCGGTGCGGGCGCCGTTGCTGTTCTTGGGCAACCTCGGGAGGTTCTTCAGTCCGGAATCTTACCGGTCAGTTCGAGCCATGTGCGGATTATTGCACTCCGTGAGGCCTGCTCGAAATTCGGGAAGCTTGCGGCGTGCTTGCTGAGGTCAATGGACTTGAGGGCATCCTCCTGGCTCATGCCCTTGGCAACAACGTCTTTTACGGCGGCCACCATATCCTTCATGTAGGCGGTCAGCTTGGCTAGCTGGTCTTTTCCCTTCTGCACCCCGCCGTGACCCGGAATGACCTGCTCCCAGTCGAGGGCCTGTATGGCCTCCAGCACGCTGATCCACTGGGACGGATAAGCATCGCGCATGAAGGGAATCCCGTTGGTAAGCAAGTCCCCGGTGATCAGAACCTTGTCCTTGGGCAGGTACACCACGACGTCTCCGCGAGTGTGCCCTTTTCCAAAGAAGTAGATGTGCACCGGGCGGTCGGGCGCATGCAGGACCAGGCTGCGCTCGAAGGTCAGCGTGGGCAGGGTGATCTGGATTTGTTTCAGCTCTTCCAGGTAGCTTCTCTGCGAAGCGAGCTGCGTTTCCAGCCGTGTTCGGCTCTCCAACGTCAGAGGATTGCCCTGCAGGTCCTTGCCATCCGCCAGGCCTTTTTCCAGCCTTGCAATCTGCGCGGGAACCGTTTCCTCGAGCGAATGGCGCACCGCGGGGATGGCTTTCCCCAGGATGTCTTCCCGGGTGGCATGGTGGGAGAGGTATTCCACAGCCGGCCCGAAGACGCCCACATAGACCTGGTTGCCCTGGGTATGGTCGTTATGCCAGTGGGTGTTGACCACGTACCGCACGGGCTTGTCGGTTACCTTGCGAACCTCCGCCACGAGGTCCCGCGCCCAGCTAGGCCGGAAATGCGTGTCCACCACCAGCACACTGTCGCCCAGGATGACGAAGGCCCCGTTGGAGGCCACGCCAGCGCGCCCGATGGCGGCGTAAACGCCGTCAGCCACGGGAATGATGTCGAACGACTGCGCGCTCACAACAGTGGAAAAGAGTAAAATGCAGGTCAGCGGGTAAAGAGCGAACCAGGGTTTCATCTCGGCCCCTCCGGGAAGAAGATGCCCGGCAAGGGCACGCAATGTAGCACAGTTCAACCCCGGCGAGGAACCGAGCATCGTACCTGGGGGACGCCAGGGACGGAGCGACCTTTGAGAATGAGGCTAATTCAACCGATTCCCTTGGTGCTGCTTATGCTGAGCGTCATCTTGTGGATTCCACCTGTCGGACTGGCCGCCCAGCAGCCCCAGGCCATGCAGGAGCAGTCCACTGCTCCGCCCCACGCGCTTCCGGCCGGCAAGAAGCTGATCCTGAAGGATGGAACCTACCATCTGGTGCGGAGCTATGAGCTCCGGGGAGACCGTGTGCGCTACTACAGCGTGGAACGCTCGGAGTGGGAGGAATTGCCCGCCGAGCTAGTGGATTGGCAGGCGACGGAAAAGGCGGAAGCTGAGGAGAAGCTCCGCCGCGAGGAAGCTCTCGGCAAGATCCGGGATCTCGAGAAGCGCCAGCTGGCTGCTGAAATTGACGTGGACTCCAGCATCGAGGTTGCACCAGGGATGTTTCTGCCGGAGGCCGACGGGCTATATGTTCTGGACGGCTCGGTCCTGACCCTGCTTTCGCAGTCCCGCGCCGAGGCCAAACTGGACAAGGGAAGGTTGCTCACGCAGATCCTGGTGCCGGTGCCGGTCGTGCCCGGGCGGCACAAGGTTCAGGTTCCCGGAAAAAAGGCCGCCCTGCGCATCCGCAGCACCGCTCCGGAGTTCTTTATGCGCACCGCAGATGCCCGCGAGCCGCAGATGGAACTTGTGCGGGCCAAGGTGAAAGGCGGCGTACGCCACCTGGAGTCCATCAGCACGTACATCACTGGCGAACAGGCCGAGCAGCGCGATACCGTCCCGCTGCAGTCCTGGCAACTGGCCAAAGGCGTCTTCCGCTTCACTGTGGGCCAGACCCTGGAACCTGGTGAATACGCCCTCGTGGAAGTCCTCCCCGATACGGGGATGAACCTGTACGTATGGGACTTCGGCATAGACGGCCCGGGGCGAAATCCCGCAAAGAAAAAGTGAGGCCTGGAAAGGGCTCGGCGGCAGGAGGGTTGGTCCTGCCGCCGGCTTTCTCTCTCCGCGTGAGCGGAAGAGGCGGACGGAAACTTGGCGTGGGGCTCAGCCTTCGGTGGTGGCGGCCGAGTCCGAGCGGAGGAAGTCGAGCGCTGCCGCTTCCTCGGGAGAAAGTTCCGGGGCCATGATCGCAGGTTCCTCAGCCGGTGGCTGCGTCAGCAGACGGATGTTGCGGTAGTACTCGAGCCCCGTCCCTGCTGGGATCAGCCGGCCGACAATGACGTTTTCCTTCAAACCCCGCAGGTAGTCCACCTTGCCGGAGATGGCGGCTTCCGTGAGCACCCGCGTGGTCTCCTGAAAGCTGGCCGCGGAGATAAAGGAATCGGTCGAAAGCGAAGCCTTGGTGATGCCGAGCAGCAAAGGACGGCCCGTGGCCGGTCGCCCGCCCTCGGCGAGAACACGCTGGTTCTCTTCGCGGAAGCGGAACTTGTCCACCTGCTCTTCCAGAAGGAAGCCCGTGTCGCCGACGTCTTCGACCTTCACCCAGCGCATCATCTGGCGGACGATGACTTCGATGTGTTTGTCGTTGATGCTGACGCCCTGCAGCCGATAGACCTCCTGGATGGAATTCACCAGGTAGGCTTGCGTGTATTTTTCACCCAGCACAGCGAGCAGGTCGTGCGGGTTCAGCGGGCCATCAATCAATGGCTCGCCGGCGCGCACGCGCTCGCCCTCTTGGACGTTGATGTGCACGCCGCGCGGCAGGGCATACTCTTTCACCGTGCGGCCGTCTTCGCTTTCCACGTGGACCTTGCGCAGGCCCTTGGCGATTTCGCCGTAGCGGACCACGCCCTCGATTTCGCTGATGACGGCCGGATCGTGGGGCTTGCGCGTTTCGAACAGTTCCACAACGCGCGGCAGACCGCCGGTGATATCCTTCGTTTTCGTGGTTTCGCGCGGAATTTTGGCTAGGACGTCGCCGGGTGAAACTTCGTCGCCGTCGACCACCATCAGGTGGGCCCGCGACGGCATCAGGTACTTCTTGCGGGCCCGGCCCGCTGAGTCGCGAACGATGATCATCGGCTGGTGCTTTTCATCGCCCGGGGGGAGGGTAACCACGAGCTGGGCCAAGCCGGTCACCTCGTCCACCTGCTCCTCGATGGTCACGCCGGGCTGCAAGTCCTTGAACTGGACGATCCCACCGACTTCCGTGAGGATCGAAAACGTGTAGGGGTCCCACTCAACCAGGGTCTGACCGTGGCTGACAGCCTGCCCGTCTTCCACCAGCAGGCGGGCGCCGTACACGACGTGGTAGCGCTCTTTTTCACGGCCTTTTTCGTCCACCACGGCAATCAGCCCGGAACGGTTCATGGCGATCAGCACGCCGCGGCGGCCCTGGACGGTTTTCAGCTCGATGAACTTCACGAAGCCGTTGTTCTTGGCTTCGACCTTGGATTGTTCGACCACGCGGGTGGCGGTGCCGCCGATGTGGAACGTGCGCATGGTGAGCTGCGTACCTGGCTCGCCGATGGACTGCGCCGCAATCACGCCCACAGCTTCGCCCAGCTCGACCATGCGGCTCGTGGCCAGGTTGCGTCCGTAGCACAGTGCGCAGACGCCACGCCGGGATTCACAAGTGAGCACCGAGCGGATCTTCACGCGCTCGATGCCGGCTGATTGAATGGCCGCGGCCAGCTCTTCGGTGATCTCCTGGTTGACGTCCACGATCACGTTGCCTTCGTAGTCCTTGATCTTTTCCAGCGAGACGCGGCCCACCACGCGCTCGCGCAGCGGCTCCACCTCCACGCCGGCTTCGATAATGGGCTCGACGTAGATGCCGTCCACGGTGCCGCAGTCGTATTCGCTGATGATCACGTCCTGGGCGACGTCCACCAGCCGGCGCGTCAGATAGCCTGAGTCCGCGGTCTTTAGCGCTGTGTCCGCCAGGCCCTTGCGGGCACCGTGCGTGGAAATGAAGTACTGCAGCACGGTCAGCCCTTCGCGGAAGTTCGAGGTGATCGGCGTTTCGATGACCTCACCAGACGGCTTAGCCATCAGGCCGCGCATGCCGCTGAGCTGGCGGATCTGCTGCTTGGAGCCGCGCGCGCCGGAGTCGGCCATGACGTAAATCGGGTTGATAGCGCCCTGGCGGTCCTGCTCTTCCATGGCCTTGAACATTTCATCGGCAACTTTCTCGGTCACTTCGCTCCAGATGGCGATGACCTTGTTGTAGCGCTCGCCGTTGGTGATGGCGCCGTCGAGGTACTGCTGCTGGACCTTCACCACCTTCCTTTCGGCGTCCTCGACCAGGTGATGCTTACTGCCGGGAATCACCATATCGTCAATGCCGATGGAAATGCCGGCCTTGGTGGCGTAAAGGAAGCCTAGTTCCTTGAGCTCGTCGAGCATCTGGACGGTGCGCTCCATGCCCAGCCGCAGGATGGAATACTGCACGAGCTGCTGCACGCCCTTTTTCTTCAGCAGTCCGTTGACAAAGGGCATGCCTTCCGGCAGGTGGTCGTTGAAGATCACGCGGCCCACAGTGGTCTTGACGAACTGCCGGTCCAGTCTGACCGGTTCGGTGTGCATCACGTCCTGGTCGTCGTAGGCCGTGGTCAGGTCAATCATTTCGCCGGAGAGGCGGAGGCGGATGGGCGTCAGCAGCTCGACTTCGCCCGCCTCGAGCGCCAGCAGGGCTTCTTCGACGCTTCCGAAGGCGCGGCCCTCACCCCTCGCGCCAGGCTTGCTCTTCGTGAGGTAGTAGATTCCTAGCACCATATCCTGCGTCGGCACCGCCAGGGGGGAGCCGTTGGCCGGCGAGAGAATGTTGGAGGAGCTCAGCATGAGCACGCGCGCTTCCACCTGAGCTTCCGGCGACAGGGGAATGTGCACGGCCATCTGGTCGCCGTCGAAATCAGCGTTGAAGGCGGTGCACACGAGGGGGTGAATGCGGATGGCCTTGCCTTCCACGAGCACGGGCTCAAACGCCTGGATGCCCAGCCGGTGCAGCGTCGGGGCGCGATTGAGCAGCACAGGGTGCTCGCGGATCACTTCCTCAAGGATGTCCCACACCACGGCTTCCTGCTGCTCAACCATTTCCTTGGCCTGCTTGATGGTCGTGCAGTGGCCGCCGGCCTCCAGCCGGTGGTAGATGAACGGCTTGAACAGTTCCAGCGCCATCTTCTTCGGCAGGCCGCACTGGTGGAGCCGCAGCTCGGGGCCGACCACAATGACTGAACGGCCGGAGTAGTCCACGCGCTTGCCGAGCAGGTTCTGGCGGAAGCGGCCCTGCTTGCCCTTCAGCGTGTCAGAAAGAGACTTCAGCGGACGGTTGTTGGTGCCGCGCAGCACGCGGCCCCGGCGGCCGTTGTCAAACAGGGCGTCCACGGCCTCCTGGAGCATGCGCTTCTCGTTGCGCACGATGACGTCCGGGGCGTGCAGCTCCATCAGTTTCTTCAGGCGGTTGTTGCGGTTGATGACGCGCCGGTAGAGGTCATTCAGGTCCGAGGTGGCAAACCGCCCGCCGTCCAGCGGCACCAGTGGCCGCAACTCCGGAGGCAGCACCGGAATCACATCGAGGATCATCCATTCCGGCTTATTGCCGCTCTTGCGGAACGCTTCCACGACCTTGAGCCGCTTGGCGAATTTGATGCGCTTCTGCAAGCTGGGGTCGGCTTTCATCCGCTCGCGGAGCTCTTCGGCCAGCTGGTCCACATCCACGCGCTTGAGCAGCTCCTTGATGGCCTCTGCGCCCATGCCCGCGCGGAACTGGCCCGGATACTCCTTCTGCAGTCCGCGGTATTGTTCCTCGGTGAGCAGTTGCCTTTCTTTCAGCCCCGGGGCATCGCCGGGGTCAATCACCACGAAGGCCTCGAAGTAGAGGATCCGTTCGAGGTCGCGCATGCTGATGTCCAGCAGGTAGCCGATGCGGCTGGGCACGCCCTTGAAAAACCAGACGTGGGAGCAGGGCGAAGCCAGCTCGATATGTCCCAGGCGTTCGCGCCGCACCTTGCTCAGAGTGACCTCGACACCGCACTTGTCGCAGATCACCCCACGGTGCTTCATGCGCTTGTACTTGCCGCAGAGACATTCCCAGTCGGTGACCGGCCCGAAGATCTTGGCGCAGAACAGGCCGTCCCGCTCCGGCTTGAACGTCCGGTAGTTGATGGTCTCCGGCTTGGTGACTTCACCGTGGGACCAGGACCGAATCTTCTCCGGGCTGGCCAGACTGATGCGGATGGAGTCGAAGTCGGCAATCTGGCTGGCTCGGTCATAAGGGCTGCTACGATACAAGGTGCTTTCCTCCCGTCCCGCTTCCCCGGGACATCACTTCCAGAAAACCGTGTTGCGTTCTGCCCCGCCGGAGCGGGGCGGCTGGCCTTAGTCGGCCGCCTGTTCCAATTGCGGCTTCTGGCGCTTCATCAACTCCACGTCCAGACAGAGCGACTGGAGCTCGCGCACCAGAACGTTGAAGGATTCAGGCACGCCGGGCTCGATCCCGGGCTCGCCCTTGACGATGGCCTCGTAGATCTTGGCGCGCCCATAGACGTCGTCAGATTTCGCGGTCAACAGTTCCTGCAGGATGTAGGCCGCGCCGTAGGCCTCCAGCGCCCAGACTTCCATCTCCCCGAAACGCTGGCCGCCGAACTGCGCTTTGCCGCCCAAGGGCTGCTGCGTAATCAGCGAGTAGGGGCCGATGGAGCGGGCGTGAATCTTGTCGTCCACCAAGTGCGAGAGCTTCATCATGTAGATGTAGCCGACGGTCACCTGCTGGGCGAAGGGCACCCCCGTCATCCCATCATACAGCGTGATTTTGCCGGAGTTGGGCAGGCCGGCGGCTTCCAGCAAGTGGCGGATCTCACTTTCGCGGGCCCCGTCGAACACCGGAGTGGCCACCGGGACTCCGCCGCGGAAGCTTTCCGCCAGCTCGAGGAGCTGGTCGTCGTCCAGTTCTTCAATCTGCCGCCAGACAGCCGTTTCGCCGAAGGTGGACTTGCACCATTTGCGCAGGGTCTCGGCGTGCGCGTTGTTATCCAGCAGCTTCGACACCTGGCGGCCCAGCTCGTGGGCGGCCCAGCCCAGGTGGGTCTCGAGAATCTGGCCGACGTTCATGCGCGACGGCACGCCCAGAGGATTGAGGACGATGTCCACCGGCGTGCCGTCGGGCAGGTAGGGCATGTCCTCCTCGGGAACGATCCTGGCAATGACGCCCTTGTTCCCGTGGCGGCCGGCCATCTTGTCGCCCACGGAAAGCTTGCGCTTCATGGCGATGTAGACCTTCACCATCTTGATCACGCCGGGCGGCAGTTCGTCGCCCTTCTCCAGCTTGGCGATGCGCTCGTCGGTGATCCTGCGCAGCACGTCAATCTGCCGGGAGGTCATCTCCTCGATCTCGTCGATCTTTTCGATGAGCAGCGGATCCCGGTCGGCCAGCTTCAGCCGCTTCAGGTTGCGTGTGGAGATCTTCTCGATGATCTCGCGGGTCAGCACGGTGCCCTTGGTGAGCAAGCGCTTGTTCGTTTTTTCGTCATGCAGGTCGGCGAGCAGCCTCTGGCCGCCTAGCAGGTCAGTCAGTCGCTTCAGGCGCTCGTCCGTCAGGATGCGGATTTCGTCGGCTAGGTTCTTTTCCAAGCGGGCCTTTTCGGCCGCCTCGATGGCCTTGTGGCGCTCGTCTTTTTCGGCGCCCTTGCGGCAGAAGATCTTCACGTCCACGACGGTGCCCTCGATGCCGGGCGGGCAATAGAGCGAAGCGTCACGGACGTCGCCGGCCTTTTCGCCGAAGATGGCGCGTAGCAGCTTTTCCTCCGGCGTGAGAGTGGTCTCGCCCTTGGGGGTGACTTTGCCGACCAGGATGTCGCCGGGCCGGACGGTGGCCCCGATGCGGATCACGCCGCTTTCGTCCAGGTCGCGCAGGAAGCTTTCGCTGATGTTGGGGATGTCGCGGGTGATCTCCTCAGGGCCGAGCTTGGTGTCGCGGGCCTCGATCTCGAACTCCTCGATGTGGATCGAGGTGTAGTAGTCCTCCTCAACCAGCCGCTCACTCACTAGGATGGCGTCCTCGAAGTTGTAACCGCGCCAGGGGAGGAAAGCCACCAGGATGTTGCGGCCCAGCGCCAGTTCGCCCCGGTCCGTGCAAGGCCCGTCGGCCAGCACCTGGCCCTGCTTGACGCGGTCACCCACGCGCACCAGCGGCTTCTGGCTGATGCAGGTGTTCTGGTTCGACCGCCGGAACTTGATGAGCTGGTAGATGTCGGCGCCGACTTCGCGGCTCAGCACACCGGAGTGGTCGGATTCGACGCGGACGATGATGCGCTCAGAATCCACTTGGTCCACGATGCCGTCGCGTCTGCAGATGACCACGGCGCCGGAGTCGCGCGCCGTAACGCACTCCATGCCCGTGCCCACCAGGGGTGCTTCGCCGCGAATCAGCGGAACCGCCTGGCGCTGCATGTTCGAACCCATCAGCGCGCGGTTAGCGTCGTCGTTTTCCAGGAAGGGGATCAGGCTGGCGGCCACGGAGACGAGTTGCTTGGGCGAGACGTCCACATAATCCACTTCGTCGCGGCTCTTCAGCACAAAGTTGCCGGCTTGCCGGCAGTTCACGAGCTCGGTTTCGATGCGGCCGCGCTCGTCCAGGGCCACGTTGGCCTGGGCAATCACGTAACGGTCTTCCTCCCAGGCGGACAAGTAGAAGCAGTAGGGTTCCGCCACCACCTTGCGGCGCAGCTCGCGGCTGACGGCGTCCACTTTTTCCTTCTCGACGATGTCGCCGGCGCGAAACTCGCTGTCGCCGGCGTTCAGAACGATCACATAGTCCACCACGCGACCATTCTTGACCTTGCGGTAGGGCGACTCGATAAAACCGTATTCGTTGATCCGCGCGTAGCAGGAAAGCGAGCTGATCAACCCGATGTTCGGTCCCTCCGGGGTCTCGATAGGGCAGATGCGACCATAGTGTGTGGGGTGGACGTCGCGAACTTCAAACCCGGCCCGCTCGCGGGAAAGCCCGCCCGGTCCCAGGGCGGACAGGCGCCGCTTGTGCGTGATTTCGCTCAGCGGGTTGGTCTGATCCATGAACTGGCTGAGCTGGGAGCTGCCGAAGAATTCGCGGATGGCGGCCATGACCGGCTTGGCGTTCACCAGGTCGTGCGGCATGGCCGTGGACATTTCCTGATAGACAGACATCTTCTCCTTGATGGCTCGCTCCATGCGCACCAGACCGATGCGGAACTGGTTTTCCAGCAGCTCGCCGACGGCGCGCACGCGGCGGTTGCCCAGGTGGTCGATGTCGTCCACCGTGCCGATATTGCGTCGCAACTTGAACAGGTAGCGGATGGCGCTGACGAAGTCGGCCATGTCCAGGGTGCGCTTTTCGAGCGGCGTCTCCAGGCCGAGCTTGATGTTGAACTTCAGCCGGCCGACCCGGCTGAAGTCGTACTTGCGCGGGTCGAAGAACATGGCATGGAACAGGGCCGTGGCCGTCTCTAGGGTGGGCGGGTCGCCGGGCCGGAGTTTCTTGTAGATTTCGATGACCGCCTTCTGGGGCGAGGTTACGTCGTCCTTCTCCAGCGTGCGGCTTAGCACCACGCCGATCTCATCCCGCTCAGGGAAAAACACGTCCACTTCGCTGATTCCGGCCTCGGCGAGGGTGGCCCACATTTCCGGAGCCACAGGCTTATTGGAGTCGAGCAGCACCTCGCCGGTCTCGCGGTTGACGAGGTCGGCCACAGAGAAGGCCCCCTCGAGGTCGGCGACGGACACTTTCACCCGGGTGACGGACGCCTTGACCAGTTCCTTGTAAACCGCCTCGGTGATGCGCTTGTGCGCGCCTACCAGCACTTGGTTGGTGCGGGGGTGCTTGATCTCATGAGAAAGTTTGCGGTCGATCAGCCCCTCCGAAACATTCCAGAACAGTTCCCCATCGCGCAGGGAAATGCGATCCACCTGGTAGAACGCGCGGAGGATCTCCTCGTTTGATTTCATGCCCAGGGAGCGCAGGAAGATCGAGCCGAGGAACTTGCGCTTGCGATCAATGCGCACGTACAGGATGTTCTTGGTGTCGTACTCAAATTCCACCCACGAGCCGCGGTAGGGGATGATCTTGCCCAGGAAGTAGGTGCGGTTGTTGGCGGTCTCGTAGAAGACGCCGGGCGAACGATGCAACTGGCTGACAATCACGCGCTCGGTGCCGTTGATGATGAATGTGCCGTTGTCGGTCATCAGCGGGATATCGCCGAAGAAGACCTCCTGCTCCTTGATGTCGCGGATGGTTTTGGCGCCCGTGTCCGGGTCCTTTTCGTAGATGGTCAGGCGGATGGTGACCTTGAGCGGCGCGCAATAGGTCATGCCGCGTTCCTGGCACTCGCTTACGTCGTACTTGAGCTGCAGCGCCACTGGGTCGCCGCACTTCTGGCAGAAGGTAGGGGAGTTCTTGTTGAAGGTGCCGCAGCGCGAGCAGAGCACGTCGCCCGTCTTGTACGGGTTGGTCACCACCGAAGCGCCGCAGTTGCGGCAGGTGGCGCGCAAGTGGTGCAGTCCGCGCAAGTGGCCGCACTTGCACTCCCAGTCGCCGATCGAGTAGTCCACAAAGTCCAGCTGCGAAAGTCCGCGGAAGTCCTGGATCGGAAAGACCGACATCAGGACGGCCTGCAACCCGGCTTCTTCCCGCTCGCTGGGCAGCAGATCCATCTGCAGGAACCGCTGATAGGATTTCTTCTGGACCTCGATCAGATTGGGAATCTGAATGGCGGTACTGATCTTGGAGAAATCCAAGCGTTCTCGTTCCCGGACTCCATGCGTGACACTCTGCATCGTTTTACCCCTTGCCCCCGGTTGCCCGGCCAGACGAAGCGGCTTCGGCGCGTGCGCGCGCTGCCTGAGGACAAGCGAAGCCCCGCCCTGCCGCCGGTCGAGCGGTTGGTTGTGAATTGCAGGTTTTCAGCCAAGAATCGTGCGTAGACAGACCCTTCCTTCCAAAAACCCGGCCCGGCCGGGGCCGCCGCTACTGGATTTCGACTTTGGCCCCGGCCTCTTCGAACTTTTTCCGGATCGCGGCCGCTTCGTCCTTGTTGACGCCCTCCTTGACCGCCTTGGGCGCGCCATCCACCAGGTCCTTGGCCTCTTTCAGGCCCAGGTTGGTGACTTCGCGAACCGCCTTGATCACGTTGATCTTGTTCGGGCCCACGTCCACGAGCGTGACGGTGAACTCGGTCTTTTCCTCTGCCGGCGCGGCCGCAGCAGCCGGCGCCCCGCCGGCCACCATGACTGGCGCAGCGGCCGCTGCGGAGACACCAAACGTCTCTTCGAGTTTGCGCACCAGCTCGGCAGCCTCCAGCAGAGTCAGGCCCTTGATTTCCTCAACGATGGTTTCAACTTTACTGGCCATTGTGTTTTGTTCTCCTCCCTATTGGGCAAACTTGTTTTCTTTCGCGGCAGCATGGACGGTGACCGCCAGATTCCTCGGGATCGCGGCTATGGCCGAAGCAATGCCTCGCGCCGGCGCCTGCAGAAGGAACAGCAGCCTAGCCATTAGCTCTTCTTTTGAGGGCAATTGTGCCAGTTGCTGAATCTCCGCGATGGAAACGACGCGGCCTTCGACCACGCCGGCCTTAAACTGAAACGCCGGAACTTCCTTGGCAATCTTTGTCAGGGCCTTCGCCAAGGCCACAGGATCGGCAGTGGTGTAGGCAATCGAGTTGTTGCCGGTCAGGTTGTGCAGCAGCGGCTCGGCTGGCGTCCCCTGCCCGGCGCGCTGCGCCAGCGTGTTCTTGAGCACCCGGTACCGCCCGCCGACCGCCTCGACGGCCCGGCGCAGCCGCGTATCATCCACGACTTTGATCCCTTGAAACGTGGTGAGGATCACCGTGGACACACTGGCGAGTTCGAGCCGGAGCTGCTCGACTTGCTTCTGGTTTCTCTCTCGGTTCTTCACAATCTACCCCTTCCGAATCAGGCTGCGGCAGCCACAGCGCTTTCCGCTTCGACTGGATCGATCAAGATTCCCGGGCCCATGGTGGAGGTCAACGTGATCTTCTTGATGTACTTTCCTTTGGCCGGCGCTGGTTTGGCCTTGACGATGGCCGCGAGCAGGGCCTGGGCGTTTTCCGCCAACTGCGCCGCCTCGAAGCTGGTCTTGCCCACGGGGCAGTGGATGATGGCCGTCTTGTCCACGCGAAACTCTACCTTACCGGCCTTGATTTCCTTGACCGCGCGCGCCACCTCGAAAGTGACCGTGCCCGTCTTGGGGTTGGGCATCAGGCCGCGCGGGCCAAGCACTTTGCCGAGCCGCCCCACAGCCTTCATCATGTCCGGGGTGGCAATAACGGCCTCGAAGTCCGTCCAGCCTTCCTGGATCTTCTGTACCATGTCTTCGCCGCCGACGAAGTCCGCGCCGGCTTCCTGCGCTTCGCGGATTTTTTCGCCTCCGGCGATGACCAGTACGCGCTTCGTCTTTCCCAAGCCGTGCGGCAGCACGACCGTGCCGCGCACCATCTGGTCAGACTGTTTGGGATCCACTCCCAGGTTGACCACCAGCTCGACCGTCTCGTCGAACTTGGCGAAGCGCACTTCCTTCAGCAGCGCAGCTGCCTCCGCTAGCCGATAAGGCCGGGCCTCCACGCGCTTGCGGGCCTTGGCGATGTTCTTGCCCTCTTTGCGAGCCATTCCCCTCTCCTAGCCTTCGACTTCAATGCCCATGTTGCGCGCGGTGCCCATGACCGTGCGGATGGCCGCCTGCATGTCCGTGGTGTTCAGGTCAGGCAGCTTCATCCGCGCGATATCCTCGACCTGCTTGCGGGTGACCTTGCCCACCTTGCTGCGATTGGGTTCGGCCGACCCCTTCACGATCCCGGCCGCGCGCTTGAGCAGCTCGGAAGCTGGAGGCGTCTTGGTGATGAACGTGAAGGAGCGGTCGTTATAGATGGTCACCAGCGCCGGAATGATCATGCCCTCCGGTTCCTTGGCCGTTTTGGCGTTGAACTGTTTACAGAAATCCATGATATTCACGCCGTGCGGGCCTAGTGCCGTGCCGACTGGCGGGGCCGGCGTGGCTTTGCCCGCGGGCAACTGCAGTTTCACTTGTGCGATCACCTTCTTGGCCATGGTCGGTTCCCTGGGATCTTTCTCAGGCCACCTTTTCCACCTGGGCGAAATCAAGTTCGACCGGAGTGGATCGGCCGAAGATGGTCACGGAGACCTTCAGGGTGTTCCGGTCCATATTGACCTCTTCGACGATGCCCGTGAAGTTGGCGAACGGGCCGTCCACAATGCGCACCTGCTCGTTGCGCTCGAAGACGAGCTTCGGCTTGGGCTTGTCCGCTGGCGTCGCCATCCGGTGCAGGATGGTGTCTACCTCCTGCTCGCTCAGCGGGGAGGGCGTCTGGCCACTGCCGACGAAGCCCGTGACCCGAGGCGTGGAACGCACGACGTGCCAAGTGTCCTCGTCCATTTCCATTTCCACCAGCACGTAGCCCGGATAGAACATCCGCGGCGAGACAACCTTCTTGCCCCCGCGCACCTCCACCACGTCCTCCGTGGGGATCAGAATCTGTCCGATCTTCTCCTGCAGGCCAAACGCCTGGATCCGGCTTTCCAAGCTCTCCTTCACTTTCTTCTCAAAGCCGGAGTAGGTGTGGACGATGTACCACTGCTTGGCCATGCTATTCTCTTCAGCCTCTCACTTTCTGGCGGATCAGGTCCACGAGCCGGGCCACTCCCGAATCAATCGCCAGGAAATACAGCGAAAACAGCACCACGGTAATAATCACCACCACAGTTGTGGCGCGCACGTCGATCCAGGTGGGCCAGTGAACATGCTTCATTTCCACGCGCACTTCGTGCAGAAACTGCCAGAGCCGCCGCGGGCGCTCCGCCAGCCGGGTCAGGAATCCTGGCATCGCTGCCCCCGGAACCGGACCGCGGACCTGGGACTCTTCGTTTCTCACGTTAGTCAGCAGTGACATCCGTCTTCAAAAAGCCTTGCCGCGCGCCGTGAACCGACCTGCCGCATGCACCCCAGGCTGTGGCAGGGGAGGAGGGATTCGAACCCCCACATCCGGTTTTGGAGACCGGCGGTCTACCGTTGAACCTACTCCCCTTTGCCTGAGCCGCGTGCCGACTGCTACTTCACCTCGCGATGTACCGTGTGTTTCCGGCACGAATTGCAGAATTTCCGCGTCTCCAATCGATCCGGGTGCTTTTTCCGGTTCTTGGTGGTCGTGTAGTTCCGGTTTTTGCAGTCCGAACATTGCAGCGTGATGACTTCGCGCATCAGCTTCTTCGCCTGAGGCTATTCGAGGATTTCGGTTACGGCGCCGGCGCCGACGGTGTGGCCGCCTTCGCGGATGGCGAAGCGCAGCCCCTTCTCCAGCGCCACCGGGGTGATCAACTCAATCCCCAAGCTCACATTGTCCCCGGGCATGACCATCTCCACCCCCTCCGCCAGCTTCACCGACCCGGTCACGTCCGTAGTCCGAAAGTAAAACTGCGGCCGATAGCCGGTGAAAAACGGTGTGTGCCGCCCGCCCTCCTCCTTGGTCAGAATGTACGCCTCGGCCTTGAACTTCGTGTGCGGGGTGATCGAACCCGGCTTGCACACCACCTGCCCGCGCTCGACTTCGTCCTTCTCCGTACCGCGCAGCAGCAAACCCACGTTGTCCCCTGCCAACCCCTCGTCCAACAGCTTGCGGAACATCTCCACGCCCGTCACCACCCGCTTGATCGTCGGCCGAAAACCCACAATCTCCACTTCCTCGCCCACCCGCACCTTCCCCCGCTCCACGCGACCGGTCACCACCGTGCCCCGCCCGGAAATCGAAAAAATATCCTCAATGGGCATCAAAAACGGCTTGTCCACATCCCGCGTGGGCAGCGGCACGTACTTGTCCACCGCCTCCATCAACTCCAAAATCGTCTTCTCCCACTGCGCTTCCCCGTTCAGCGCTCCCAGCGCCGATCCCCGAATCACCGGCACCTGATCCCCAGGGAACTGGTAGCTCTTCAGCAACTCGCGCACCTCCAACTCCACCAGATCCAGCAACTCCGCGTCCTCCACCGCATCGCACTTGTTCAAAAACACCACGATGTACGGCACCCCCACCTGCCGCGCCAACAATATGTGCTCCCGCGTCTGCGGCATCGGCCCGTCGGTCGCCGCCACCACCAAAATGGCCCCGTCCATCTGCGCCGCCCCGGTGATCATGTTCTTGATGTAGTCGGCGTGCCCCGGACAATCAATGTGTGCGTAGTGCCGGTTGGCCGTCTCGTACTCCACGTGCGCCACCGCAATGGTGATCCCACGCTCCCGCTCCTCCGGAGCGTTGTCAATGCTCTCAAAGGCCCGATACTGTACCTTGGGGTTGCTCTTGGCCAGCACCTTGGTGATGGCCGCCGTCAAGGTGGTCTTCCCGTGGTCAATGTGACCAATCGTCCCCACGTTCACGTGCGGCTTGCTCCGTTCGAACTTCTCCTTCGCCAT
>Ga0073934_10003837_pt1 | contig 26480 bp, 31 predicted proteins | sample LarsenN4metaG_FD_76834 | JGI IMG/M metagenome (GOLD analysis project Ga0073934, IMG submission 76834) | Hot spring sediment bacterial and archeal communities from British Columbia, Canada, to study Microbial Dark Matter (Phase II) - Larsen... ... | reverse complement strand
GTTCGTGATGACTTGGTACACGGGGCTGAAGCACACAGCCCTTTCCGTCGCGTCCGCCGTCCTCGTCCTCGGCTTCCCGATCACGTGGGCCCTCGGCGTCCTCGCGGGCCGCACGGCCTTCACGCCCTCCCAGGCCGCAGGGGTCCTGACAATCGTCTTCGGCGTGGCCCTCGTGATCGCCGCCGCCGCCCTCCGGGACGAATGGTCCGCTCCGATCCGAATCGCCCTTGCGCGGCTGAGGAGTCCGGGCCGCCGATGAACGGCGTCCAGCTGTGTGCGCGGTTTAGCATCGCAACGAACCGCCTCCTATACTGCGGGCCCTCGGATGCCGGGGGCACCCTCGAGCGAGCGATCCTTGACGGGACGGACCTGGACGTCGCGGAGCGGGCCTTGCGGCAGTTCGAGGCCCTCGCGCCGTACCTCGAGGCGATCGCGGCGAAGCACGATCGGAAGCCCTTCGACCACGAGGTCGTCGAGGCCTACTGGCTCGGGAATGAACTCCTCGACGGTTGGAGGCCGGAGGACTTCCGCCGAATCCTTGAGGTCCTCCAGAAGCGAGGCTTGCCCCGCCGGATCGCGGATCGCCTCGCCGCGCATCTGCCGGAGAACCCGATCCCCCACCACATGTTCCACGTGAGCTACGTTGGCGTCGGTGCGGTCACGGGGAAAGTGCAGACAACGCTCGAGAACATGGACCTGTGCCGTCCCTCCTGGGGCCGCGTCGTCGAACGCGACCGCCGCACGATCGCGGTGGACCGGGCTTCCTTGGTCCTCGAAGGAGGGCGCCTCGCGCTCGGCCCCTCGAGCCGCCAGGCGTACGAAGTGGACGATCGCTTCCTGCCTGGCCTTCGCCTCGGGGATTCGGTGGCGCTGCACTGGGGTTGGCCGGCCCTTCGCCTCGACGCGAAACAACTCGACCGGTTGCAGACGTACACGGAGCGCTCACTCGACGCATCGAACCGGGCCCTGAAGGACCTAGGGGTCCTCTAGGACCATCGTGGCCCTCCGGACGGTCCACCCGCGCCCGCCCTCGAGGGTGAGCTCGCCCTTGCAATCCGGACACCGGAGCCGCACGGGGCCGTGGGCCGGGTCCCAGGGAAGCTCGAAGGACTTCCCCGCCCTGCACGACGGGCAGAAGGCGGTTGCGGGCGCAATCGCGACGTTAAGCACGGCGCCGACGAGGGGCGTCCCCTCCGCCTCCAGCTGGAAGGCCCGCTTCAAGGTCTCCGCCCGCAGGCCCTCGAGCTGGCCGATTTCGAGGTCGATCGACCGGACCGCCGCAGCCCCGCGCCGGTCCATCTCCGCGAGGACCGCGCGGATGACCTGCTGGGCGATCGCGAGTTCATGCATCGCCCGAGGCCTCGACCTCCGCCCACGCCGCGAGGATCTCCTCCGCCTCGACGCGATCCACGACGATCATCGCGACGCCACCTTGGATGAGGACGAAATCCCCCGGCGCAACGTGGACGTGGCTCGCGTCGACTTCGCGCGTCCACCCGCGGGACGCGACGAGGGCGCGCCCTCCGCGCACCTCCATGACCTTCGCGGGAACCGTGAGGCACATGGGCCCGACCCCATTCCTCCGGAGGGACAGGGCTGCGGACTTCATACCTGCAATACATACTTTACGGTAGCCAGGTTGAAATTAACGCCAACGGGTCCCTCCTCGGCGGGATCGTGCTCGAAGTTCGCTTCCATGGACGAGGCGGCCAAGGCACCGTCATCGCATCCGAGCTCCTCGCCCAGGCGGCCTTCCTCGAGGCGAAGTACCCGCAGAGTTTCCCGTTCTTCGGTGTCGAGCGGCGCGGAGCGCCCGTCACCGCGTTCACGCGCATCGACGACGAGCCGATTCGGGTGCGGACGAGCATCACCGCTCCCGGCATCGTCGTCGTCCTCGATCCGAGCCTGCTGCGCACGGTCCCCGTGACGGCGGGCCTCAAGCCCGACGGACTTCTCCTCGTGAACACGGAGGGCCCTCCCGAAGCCCTCGGGACCACGGCGGGCCGCGTCGCGGTCGTCGACGCGACCTCGATCGCCCTCGCCCATGGCCTGGGCACGAAGTCCACGCCCATCGTGAACACCGCGATCCTAGGCGCCCTCGCACGCGCGAGCGACATCGTGTCCTTGGAGTCCGTGCTCGATGCAATCGCTCGCTTCGTGCCCGCCAAGCCCGACGCGAACGCCGCCGCAGCGGTTGCGGCGTACGACCAGGTTCGAATCCTTGCGGGGGTGGTCGCATGATGTCCTACGAGACCGTGGAGGACCTCCCGGAGGCTCCCCTCGCCACGCGCCCGAGCGACCGGATCACCACGGCGAGCTGGCGCACGTTCCGGCCCGTGATCCGCCTTGAGGCGTGCACGAAGTGCTACGTGTGCTGGAAGTTCTGCCCGGATGTCGCGATCGGGATTGACAAGGCGGGATGGCCCGTCGTGCTCCTCGACTACTGCAAGGGCTGCGGGATCTGCGCCGAAGAGTGCAAGCCGCGCGCGATCGACATGGTGAAGGAGGGCTGACGATGGTCCAGCTTGTCATCTCGGGCAACTATGCGCAGTCGTATGCGGCCAAGCTGGCTCGCGTCCAGGTCGTCGCGGCGTACCCGATCACACCGCAAACGCAGATCGTCGAGAAGATTGCCGAGTTCGTCGCTTCGGGAGAACTCCCGGCACAGTACATCGAGGTCGAGTCCGAACACAGCGCCTTGCAGGCGTGCATCAGCGCGGCGGCCTTGGGCGCGCGGACGTATACGGCGACTTCGAGCCAAGGCCTCCTCCTCATGCATGAGCTCCTCCACTGGGCCTCCGGGGCCCGCGCGCCGATCGTCATGGGGAACGTGAACCGCGCCATCGCGCCGCCGTGGTCGATCTGGGCCGACCACGGGGACTCGATGGCTCAGAGGGACACCGGATGGATCCAGATCTACGCGGAGAGCAACCAAGAGGTCCTCGACACAACCCTCATGGCCTTCCGCCTCTCGGAGGACCCCGAGGTCCTATTGCCCGCGATGGTCACGGAGGACGCCTTCTTCCTCTCCCATACCGTCGAGCCCGTCGACATCCCGAGTCAGGAGCAGGTCGATGGATTCCTGCCGCGCCGGCGAGCCTCCGAAGGCATCCGCCCCGGCACGCCGGGTCGGTTGGGCTCCTTCACGGGCCCCGAGCTGTACGCGGAGATGCGATACAAGGTCGGCCAAGCCATGGGCCGCGCGGCGGACGTGCTCCTGGAGGTCGAGGACGACTACCGCCGGGTCACCGGCCGAGACCATGGCGGCCCCTTGCCCACCTACCGCGCCGAGGACGCCGATGCCGTGCTCATCACGATGGGCACCGCATCGACCACTGCCCGGTCCGTCGTGGATGACATGCGGGAGCGCGGTGGGAAGGTCGGCCTCGCGAAGCTCCGAGTCTTCCGCCCTTTCCCCGTTCGCGCGATCCGGGAGCTTGGGGCGCGCGTGGACCGCATCGGAGTCCTCGATCGATCCTATACGTTCGGCCCGATGGGCGCCGCGTACACGGAAGTCGCGGGGGCCCTGTACGCGGGCCGCTCTCGGCCCCTCCTGCGGAATTTCATCGCAGGCCTCGGGGGACGGGACATCACGCCGACGACGGTGGAGGCCATGTACGCGGCCCTGCTCACGGGCGACGGCGCCGAGGTCGACTGGATCGACCTGAAGCGGAAGAGGGAGGTCGGCGCGAATGGCTAGGCTCACGATCCCCGAGATCGAGCTCATGCGCCCCGGGCACTCCGCGTGTCCAGGCTGCGGGGCGACCCTCGCGATGCGGTACCTCCTCAAGGGCCTCGGGCCGAACACGATCGTGACGCTCCCCGCATGTTGCTGGACTGTGATCGCCACTTCGTTCCCGACGACCGCCCTCGATGTCCCCCTCCTCGACTGTGCCTTCGAGGCGACGGGCGCCTCGGTCTCCGGCCTGCGGGCCGCGGCGGACGCCCTAAGGATGCGAGATGTGACCATCGTCGGGTTCGCGGGAGACGGTGGCACCGCGGATATCGGCCTCCAGGCCCTCAGCGGGATGCTCGAGCGGCGCACGGATGCGATCTATGTGATGTACGACAACGAGGCGTACATGAACACGGGGGTCCAGCGGAGCGGAGCGACGCCCCTCGGCGCTTGGACGACGACGACGCCTGTCGGCGAGACCTCCCGCGGCAAGGAGGAACCGAAGAAGGACGTCATGGCCATCGTCGCAGCCCACCGGCCGGCTTATGCGGCGACGCTCAACGTCGCGTTCCCGGAGGATTTCCTCAAGAAGGTGCAGAAGGCGAAGGATATCCGGGGTCCGAGGTTCCTCCACGTCCTCGCCCCGTGCCCTCCCGGGTGGCGATATCCGCCCGAGAAGACGATCGTGATCGGACGGCTCGCGACGGACACGAACATCTTCCCGCTCTACGAGATCGAGGCCGGGAGATATCGAATCACGCGCAGGCTGGGTCGAGCGAGGCCCATTGCGGAGTACCTCGAAGCCCAGAACCGGTTCGGCCACCTCACGGCGATGGAAGTGGCCGCGATGCAGGCCGAAGTCGACGCGCGATGGAAGCGGCTCCTCGAACTCGAAGCCCTCGCCTGAAGTGGCGGGTCAGCGCCGCAGCATCTTGGACACTTCTTCGAGATGCTGACGTTCCTCGAGGACCTGATTCTCGAAGAGGACGCGGAGGTGCGTCTCTTCCTGGACCAGCCCGAGGAGTTTCGTGTAGATGTCGAGGGCTGCCGTCTCGTTCTCGACCGCCATCTTGAGGATGTCGTCAAGGCTCGCCTTGTCCGGCGTCCGGGGCGGATCGGCGGCCACCGCGGGCTTGCCGCCGAGGGCGACGATCTTGTCCCCCAGCAGCGTGGCATGGTCGAAGGACTCCTTCGCCTCCTCCAGGAAGTGCTCGACGACCGGCTTCCTCGTCGGACCGAAAACCCGAAAGGACCAATCGAGGTACTTGAGGGCCGAGCTGAGCTCCATCCGAAGGGCATCGTTCATCGCCCCGATGACTTTCGTCGCATCCATGCGTTTTTCCCCGCGGACGGGATGCCGCGGATGGCCTAATAGGTTTGTCAGAAAAAGGCCGCGAGGGCTCATAGCGTCTCGCTCCTCCTCGCCGGTGGGGTCGTACCGAAGTATTGAGCGTGATCGGACGATCGGTGCCCGCTGCGCGTACGACCTATTTGGGGGCTCCGCCCGTTCGATACCGACGGTACGTACGGGCACGCACCTTCCGCCCACGACGGCGCGCGCCCTTGCGAGGTTCCGCGAGAATGTGCTGGAGAGTCGCGACGAGTCGGGTGAGGCCTGCCTGCTCCGCCGCGGTCGGGGCGGGGCCCGCTGCCCTCAGGTCCGGCTGGAGGCCCACGAGGGTCACCGCGAGCCCTGCGCGCTCCCGGAGATACTCCATCACGAGGGAGAGGGGCAAGGCATGGGTCGAGAGACGGCTTCCACTCACCCGATTCGGCTCGATGATGGCAAGGGTCCCGGGACGGGCGCTCATCTCTACGGCATCGAGGAACAAAACGTGGTCGGGTCGGAAGCGACGGATGGATGCCGTCAAGGACTCCGGGACGGTCCCTCCGAAGAACACGCGGACGCGTTCGAGCCGCAGAGCCTCCACCTCTCGCGCGGCGAGCATCCCGAGGCGGTCCGAGGGTTGCACCTCGTCCCCGACGCCGACGATTGCGACCCGGCCCGCGGTCCGGAGGCAGCGCGCCAGGCGTCTCTCAAGGTCCTCCTCCCTCATGCTGCAATCCCCATCGGATCCTCCGTTGGATATCCCTATGTACCCTCGGCGAGATTCCTTGGTCGACCGCCTGTGAGAGCGTACGTCCTTGTGAAGGTGACGACCGGACGCGAACGGGCCGTCTTCGACAAGCTCAACGAGATCGCAGGCCTGGAGGAGATCCACTACCTCTTCGGGGACTGGGACTATATCCTCTCGATTCGCACGACGGACACCATCAGCCTATCCCGGCTCATCACCGAGAGAATCCGCAGGACCCCCGGAATTGCCCAAACGCACACGCTGATCGAGGCCCCGACGCGCTAACGGGCCAGCGCGAGCGGCCTCGGCCTTAAACCTTCGATAGGCTCCACGCCGTCGCGCTTTGGGTGAGGTCTGTACAGTCACTGCGGAACCTTTAACACGGGCCGTCCCGCTGCGACGGACCGCTGAGATGTGCCTTGCAATCCCAGGGAAAGTCATCCGCCTCGAAGGATCCGTCGCGACCCTGGATCTCCGCGGGCAGACTGTGACTGCGGACGCGAGCCTGGTCTCCGTCCGACCTGGGGACTTCGTCCTCGTCTACTCGGGTCTCATCGTCCAGACCCTCGAGGAGGAGGACGCCCTGGAGCGCCTCCGTCTCCTGGGAAGTATGGGCGCGATCACGTCCTGAGCCCGGCAACCGATCACGCTTGGGTTGGGAGTTCGTTAGCGAGAATAGGGCGCTTTCCTGGACGATTGGCCGGCTCCGCGGCCCGCGTATATATTTCACGGTTCCAAGCTTAGTAAATGCTCAAAAGACCTGCGACGAACTCCGCGACAACCTCGAACATGGTTCCCTGTATCGCGGGATCCGGCGCGGTTGCTCGAGGGGAGCGCGATGCGTCGCTTGGTGAGGCCGCCGGAGCACGAGCCAAGGAGAAGGACGATTGTCCGCCGAACGACCGAGGAACCTCGATTTCCGGCGGGCTGGGCAGGGAGGTCCCGTCCCCGCGAGCCCTCCCTCGAGCCTTGCCGCGACCGGCCGTTCCCGCGTGGAGCGCGTTCGATGAGCCCCAGGAGAGTGTACGTTCGTGTCGCCTGAGTCCCTGTCCCTAGAGTTGGAGCCGGGAGGAACGCCGAGCGACGCGACGAGCGAATTCCTGAACCGAATGGGTCGGCTCCCGGGCGGGGAGAGGATCCTCGCCTGCATCCAATGCGGGATGTGCACCGGTCTATGCCCTCTGGGCTACGCGATGGACTTCGGCCCGAGGAAGATGATTTCCGCGCTGCGGGCAGGACGGATCGACGACCTGTATCGCAGCGAGAGCCTCTGGCTCTGCGTGGCCTGCTTCAATTGCACCCTCCGATGTCCCGTCGGTGTGCCGCTGTCCGATCGCTTGATTGCCGGCATGCGCGTGGACCTGCTCGAAAGGGGGGTTGGCGTTCCGCCGGAGCTTCAGGCCGCCTTCGAACGGACCTTTCGGTACGGCAATCCCTTCGGGGAGTCTCCAAAGAAGAGGGATGCGTGGACGAAGGGAGCGGGGGTCGACGTCCCGGTCCTCCACGAGGGGGACTCGGCGGAGGTCCTCTGGTGGGTCGGATGTTTCGCGTCGTACAACAAGCGGAATCAACGAGATACGATCGCCCTCGCTCGGATCCTCCGAGCCTTAGGCGTGGACTTCGGCATCTTGGGCCCAGATGAGCGATGTAGCGGGGACATCCCGTGCTCAGCCATGGGGGAAGAGGGCCTGTTCGGCGACCTGTATCGTCACAACTCTGGACAGCTGGCGAAGAGGAAGTTCAAGGAGATCCTCGTGGGCGACCCCCATGCGTTCAACGCGTTCAACAAGGAATATCGCAGGCTGGGCACGCCCCTCGACGTTCATCACTACACGCAGTTCTTGGCGGAGAGGGCTCCGGAACTGGAGAGGCGGATGAAGAAACCGATCACGGCGCTGGTCACGTACCATGATGCGTGCTGCCTCGGTCGACGGAACGGGGAGTACGACGCGCCGAGGACCCTGCTCGAGACCATCCCGGGCGTAAGGCTCGTAGAGATGCCACGGAACCGGGAGAACGCCCTCTGTTGCGGAGGTGGAGGGGGCGCGAACTGGCTGGACAGCTACATCTGGCAGCGCGTCCGGGTTCCCCTGCCCATGCAGAGAGTCCAGGAGGCGGCGAAGACGGGAGCACAGATCCTGGCGGTTTCGTGTCCCCTCGAAATCCCGCGTTTCGAAGATGCGATCAAAACGTCAGGTCTCGAAAGACGGCTTCAAGTCCGGGAAGTCTCGCACATGCTTGCCGAGGCAATGGGCCTCGTCGAGGGAGGGTAGTCGATGAAGATCGCCGTAATTCTTCGGCAAGTCCCGGACGTCGTCGAGGAACTTGTGATTGCCGAATCCGGGCGAAGCCTCGCGGAGGACGAGGTCACGTACATCACGAACGAGGCAGACGAGCACGCCTTGGAGCAGGCCCTGATCCTCAAGGCCCGCCACGGAGCAAAGGTGTCGGTCCTGAGCGTGGGCGGAGATGAGGCGCGAGATGCCCTCGCCACCGCGACGGCCAAAGGGGCGGAGGACGCGATCCTCGTTCCGATGCCCTTCGAGAACCGAGGGGATAATCATCACCTCGCCGCCCTCCTCACGCCGGAAATGAAGAGCGCGGGATATGACCTGATCCTCACGGGCCTTTCGGCTGCAGATCAGCGGGATGCGGGCCTCGCGGGGCTCCTCGCGGCTCGCTTGTTCCTTCCGTACGTCGGAGGCCTGATCTGTGTAACACTTGACCCGAGCGGCTCAGTAGCGACGGTCCGCAAGGAATTCCCCGGCGGCCGCCTGGGTGTGCTCGAAGTTGCCCTACCTGCCGTGCTTGGAATTCAATCGGCGGAACAGCCGCCGCGGTACGTTCCCGTGAGCAAGGTCTCGCAAGCGAAGAAGGCTCTTCAGCCGAAAGTGCTCAGCGTCCCCGCACCGAGCGTTGCGGGATTGCCCATCCAGAGACTCCTGAAACCCGAGGCCGCGGGGAAGGCAGAAATGGTGCCTGGGGACGTGGAGCAGATCGCGGATTGGATCGTGCGGCTCCTGCGAGAGCGAGGGATCGTATGACCGCTCGAGAGGTCATCGTCATCGCCGAGCACCTGGGCGGGGAGTTGAGCGACATCACGCTCGAGATGTTGGCGTGCGCTCGGGATGTCGCGCGCACAATCGGGTGGCGCGTCACCTGCCTGATCCTGGCGGACGATCCTGAACCGTTCAAGGCGCTCCCGCTGGCCTCGGACCGGATTCTCATCGTGAAGGATCCCGTGCTCGGCTCGTTCAATCCGACGGCTTACATCCGGGTCCTCATCCACATGCTCAAGGAACTCTCACCGCAACTCATCCTCCTGGGAAACACGAGCGTCGGCATGGACCTCGCGGGCCCGCTCTCCATCGGCCTCAACGTACCCGTGGCCAGCGGGTGTGTGGCGATCCGTGCTGCGGACGGAGGCTTGGTCGTCATGAGCAGGCTCCTCGGCGGCAAGCTTCAGGCGCGAACCGAGGTGCTGAAGGGCACGGTCATCGCCCTGTTGCTCCCGGGCAACTACAGCCGCGAGGTCGGCATGCGGGACACGCTCCCCACGGCTGAGATCCGCCCGTCCCCGGAGCCTCTCGGAGCCTTGCCGGTTCGTTTCCTGGAACTTGTTGAGCCGAAGATGGAGGACATCGACGTGCGGAAGGCTGCGGTCCTCGTCGCGGCCGGGAGGGGCATCCAGTCGAAGGAGAACCTCGCGGCCGTCGAGGACCTCGCCGAGGCCCTCGGGGGAGCGGTCTGCTCGACTCGTCCCGTCGTCGACCAAGGATGGCTACCGCGGAGCCGCCAGATTGGGCGATCGGGGATGACGGTCAAGCCGAGATTGTACCTCGCCCTCGGAATCAGCGGAGCCCCCGAGCATGTCGAGGGCATGAAAGATTCGGAACTCATCGTGGCCGTGAACACGGATCCGGACGCCCCGATCTTTGACGTTGCTCACTACGGCACGACGGTAGATCTGCTCGACCTCGTCCCGGTGTTGACGGAACGCATCCGGAATTTGCGAGGGGGATGATGGAAGAGATTGGGCGAGAGGTCTTCGATGCCTTCCCCGACTGGGTGAGGATCGCGTTCTATTCTTCCGCAGCCGTCGCGATCCTTGTCTTCGTCCTAGGTGTGTGGTTCCGCGGGCGGAACTACCTGAAGGCAAGAAAGGCCGGGAGGTGGAACCACCTCTTGAGTCGAGTCGCCCGAGCGATTGCGAACATCACCCTCCGACGCTCCCGCATCCGGAAGGACGATCCGTTCGCGGGCCTCGCCCACGACTTTCTCCTCTGGGGCTTCCTCGTCCTCTTCCTGGGGACGCTCATCCTCACGGTCGATGAGGACTTCTCCAAGCCTCTCCTCGGCGTCTCCTTCCTGAACGGGACCACCTACCTCTGGTACTCGCTCTTCCTCGATGTCTTCGGCGTCCTCTTCGTCGTCGGCCTGGGCATGATGATCTATCGGCGTGTCCGCGGGACCGTCCCTCGCCTCTCGTTCCGTGAGCAGGAAGTGGGCCAAGGGCTCCGCGTCGACCGGTTCATCATGGATGACTGGCTCTTCCTTGCCCTCCTCCTCCTCGCGGGGATCGCCGGTTTCGCCGTGGAGGGAGTACGAATCCTCCGTGACGGGACCTCCTTCCCGCAGGAATGGTCGCCGATCGGGGTGGCCCTGGCCTCGACGTTCGCCGCGCTCGGCCTGAGCGAGGAGGCCGCGTTCACGCTCCACATGGGCCTCTGGTGGCTCCATGCCGCCGGCGCCCTGGCCTTGATCGCCTACATCCCGTTCTCGAAGGCTTTCCACGTCTTTGCGGGCTTCGGCAGCCTCGTGTTTTCGGACGACCGCGCGGGCCGGCGGCTTGATGCTCCGACGTTGACGGAGCCCACGGGATTCCGCCAGGTCTCGGACTTCACCTGGGCCCAACTCCTGCAGCTCGACGCTTGCGTTCGCTGCGGTCGGTGCCACGAGGTGTGTCCGGCCCAGGCGAGCGGTCTGCCGCTATCCCCCCGGGGACTGATTCTGCAGCTCCGTTCCTTCGTGGGAAGCCACCGCGCGAATGGCGGTACTGCTTTCGTGGGCAGCGGGATCGATGCGGAATCCGTCTGGTCCTGCGCGACGTGCCTCGCTTGCATGGACGCCTGCCCCCTCGAAATTGAGCACATTCCGCTCCTCATCGAGATGCGGCGCTACCTCGTCAGCCGCGGTGAGATGGACCAGGGCCTGGAAACGGCGCTCACCAGCCTAGGTCGCTACGGCAATTCCTTCCGCAAGCCAGCGCGGGAGCGAAAGGGCTGGACGAAGCGCGTGCCGTCGACGATCAAGGACGCAACGCGGGCGCCCGTCGAGTATCTCTGGTTCGTGGGCGACTACGCGTCCTTCGACCCGAGGTGCCAAACCGTGACGGCTCGCACCGCAGCAGTCTTCCTGAGGCTCGGATTGGACTTCGGCATCCTCGGCGAGGGCGAGAGAAACGCAGGAAACGATGTGCGCAGGGTTGGAGAAGAGGGCCTCTTCGAAGCTCTCCGGGACGGGAACGTGGAGCTCCTCAAGGACTGCACGTTCCGAGATATCGTCACGACGGATCCTCACACGTACAACACCCTGAAGAACGAGTATCCCGCGCCCAACGGCGGACGGGTCTTGCACTATACGGAACTCCTCGACGAACTCCTCCGATCGGGCCGCTTACGCCCCTCGAAGAAGCTCCCGTATCGGGTGACGTACCACGATCCCTGCTATCTCGGCCGCTACAACGGGGTCTACGATGCTCCGAGGGACGTGCTCAAGGCCCTGGGGGTCGAACTCGTCGAGATGGCTCGAAGCGGACCCAACAGCTTCTGCTGCGGAGCCGGCGGAGGTAGGGTATGGATGACGGAGGCCGATGGCGGCAAGAAACGCCCCGCCGACCTGAGGGTCGCGGAAGCCGCGGCCCTCAACGGCGTGCGTACGCTCGTTGTCGCGTGCCCCAAGGACTATGTGATGTTCACGGACGCGGTGAAAGCCGCGGGGCTCGCCGAGCGCCTGGAGGTCCGCGACATCATCGAACTCGTGGAGGAGGCGCTATGAACGGCGAGGAGCCCAGGATCGGCGTGTACGTCTGCGACTGCGGGTTCAACATCGCCGGCGTCGTCAACGTGCCAGAGCTGGTGGACTACGCGATGGCACTCGGCGGTGTCGCGGTCGTCCGGGAGTACAAGTACATGTGTTCCAGCCCCGGCCAGGAGATCATCCAGAAGGACATCCGGGAACTCGGCTTGAACCGGATCGTCGTCGCGTCATGCTCGCCCCACCTCCACGAGGCGACCTTTCGCCGGGCCGCCGAGGGAGCCGAGATAAATCCCTTCCTCGTGCACATGGTGAACATCCGCGAGCACGTGGCGTGGGTCACGAAGGACCGCCGGGAGGCCACGGAGAAGGCAAAGGCCCTCCTCGCGGCGGGGGTGGCCCGAGTGGCCCGCCATACTCCGCTGGAACGGCGTGAGGCACCGGTCCGGAGCGAGCTGCTCATCATCGGAGGCGGGATCGCAGGGATCCAGGCCGCGCTCACGGCCGCGGATGCTGGGCGCCGGGTCTACCTCGTCGAGCGAGAACCTTCGATCGGTGGCCACATGGCGATGTTCGACAAGACCTTCCCGACCTTAGACTGCGCTGCGTGTATCCTCACGCCGAAGATGACGGCGGTCAAGAACCATCCGAACATCACGCTCCTCTCGTACTCCGAGGTCGTCTCCGTCGACGGCTACGTTGGCAACTTCAAGGTGAAGGTGAGACGCAAGCCCCGATACGTGGACGAGACGAAGTGCGTCGGATGCTACGAATGCATCGAGCAATGCGTGTACAAAACCCCGAAGTTCCCGAGCGAGTTCGAACTCGGCTTGGGAAAGAGAAAGCCCATCTACATCCCGTTCCCCCAGGCCATCCCCTTGGTGGCCGTCATCGATCCCGAGACGTGCATTGAGTTCAAGACGGGGCGTTGCAAGAAAACGTGCGTGGAAGCGTGCGGGGACCGCGACGCGATCGATTTCGGTCAGACGGAACAGGTCATCGAGTTGGACGTCGGGGCCATCTTGGTCGCCACGGGCTTCCAAGTCTTCGACGCCGCCCGGATGACGAACTATGGATACCGCAGGTTCCCCGGCGTGTTCAACGCCCTCGAGGTCGAGCGTCTCGCGGCGTCGAACGGGCCGACCCGCGGCGAGATCGTCCTCCGCGACGGTCGCACGCCGACCGCCGTCGCGATCGTGCACTGCGTAGGTTCTCGCGACGTTAACTACAATCCCTATTGCTCCAAGGTGTGCTGCATGTATTCCCTCAAGCTTGCGCACCTCGTCAAGGAGCGGACGCGCGCCGAGATCTACAACTTCTACATCGACATGCGGACCCCTGGGAAGGGGTACGAGGAGTTCTACCAACGCCTCCTCGAGGAGAACCTCCATCTCATCCGGGGGAAGGTCGCGCAAATCACGGACATCCCGGACTCGGCACAAGAGGAGGGCAAGCTCATCGTCGTTGCCGAGGACACCCTCCTCGGGATCGTCCGCCGGGTGCCTGTGGACATGGTCATCCTGAGCGTAGCCCTCGAGCCTCGGGCCGACAAGGAGGAGGTCCGACGGATGCTCAACATTTCTTGCGGTTCGGAAGGATTCTTCCTGGAGAAGCATCCAAAGCTGGCGCCCATGGCCACGATGAGCGATGGGATCTTCATCGCGGGAGCTTGCCAAGGACCGAAGGACATCCCGGAGACCGTGGCCCAAGCCGAGGCCGCCGCGGCCGAGGCCATCGCGCTCACTTCGAAGGGATTCATCACTCTTGAGCCGAACCTGGCGTACATCGAGGAGGCGCTCTGCTCGGGCTGCCAGATCTGCATCCCGCTCTGTCCCTACAACGCCATCGAACTGGACCGCGAGCCGATGGTGGCCCGCATTAGCGACGTCCTGTGTAAGGGGTGCGGCGTGTGCGTGGCCGCTTGCCCGAGCGGCGCCATCCGCCAGCGGCTGTTCGAGGACGAGCAAATCATGGATGAACTCGCGGGGGTGCTCACGCGATGATGCCGACCGAGCCGGTCGAACCGAAGATCGTGGCCTTCGTGTGCAACTGGTGCACGTACATTGCTGCCGACACGGCGGGGGTCGCCCGTGCGAGGTATTCGCCGAACGTGCGGTTGGTCCGAACGATGTGCTCCGGCCGCGTGGACCCGCAGTTCGTCCTGGCGGCTTTCGAGCGTGGCGCGGACGGAGTGCTCGTCTGCGGCTGCCATCCCCGGGACTGCCACTACACCTCGGGGAACTACAAGACCCTTCGAAGGTTCCTCCTCCTCAAGAAGATGCTCGCTCAGCTGGCCATCGAGGAAGACCGACTGCGTCTCGAATGGATCTCGGCCTCCGAGGCGGAGAAGTTCCGCAAGGTCGTGGAGGACATGACGGATCGGGTGCGCCGACTCGGACCCCTGCGGGCGAACGGGGGCGATTAGATGGCGGAGAAGCCAAAGGTAGCCTTCTATTGGTGCGCCTCCTGTGGCGGCTGCGAAGAAGCCGTCGTGGACCTCGCCGACGGCATCTTGGAGGTCGTCGGCGCGGTCGACATCGTTTTTTGGCCCGTGGCCCTGGATTTCAAGGTGCCCGATGTTGAGGCCCTCCCGGACGGAGGCCTCGCCGCGAGTTTCATCAACGGGGCCATCCGCCTGTCGGAGCAGGAGGAGATGGCCCGACTGCTGCGGCGGAAGTCGAAGTACGTCATCGCCTTCGGGAGCTGCTCCCACATGGGGGGAGTTCCGGGGCTTGCCAACCTGTGGGACAAGAAGTCCATATTCGATTGGTACTACCACAAAGCGCCCTCGGTTGAGGACGGCGGCGGCAGGGAGCCGCGGGAGAGCGTGGAGGTCCCCGAAGGGAGACTCGAGTTGCCCGCATTCTGGGACACCGTGAAGACCTTGGATCAGGTCATCCCGGTTGACTACTATCTCCCCGGATGCCCGCCGACCCCGAAGCTCGTTGCGAACGCCGTGGGGGCCCTCCTACGCGGGGAGCTGCCTCCCAAGGGCGCTGTCCTCGCAAGCCCGCGAGCCCTTTGCCACGAGTGTCCGCTGAACGATACGAAACCGGAAAAGCTCTTGCTGAAGGACCTCAAGCGAATCCACCTGACCACCGTGGACCCAACGAAGTGCCTCCTTGCCCAGGGGATCCTGTGCCTCGGCCCCGCGACCCGCGGGGGCTGCGAGGCTCTCTGCATCCAGGCGAACATGCCGTGCACAGGATGTTTCGGGCCCACCGACGAGGTGCGAGACCAAGGCGGGAAGGCCATTTCGTACCTATCCTCGATCTTAGACTTCGACGAGGCGTCCGAGATCGAGCGGGCTCTGGAGGCGATTCCCGATCCCGTGGGGACCTTCTACCGATACTCCTTGCCGCGAGCCTACCTCAGACGCACGCGGGAGGTGAAGCGACATGCGTAGCCAAGTCGTCATCAACCCGATCAGTCGGCTGGAAGGCCATGGCAAGGTAACGATCTTCCTCGACGACAACGGAGATGTATCCCGCGCGTACTTTCAGGTCCCCGAGCTTCGCGGATTCGAGAACTTCCTCGTCGGTCGGCCGGCGGAGGACGCGCCTCAGATTACGTCGCGCATCTGCGGGGTCTGTCCCACCGCGCACCACACAGCCTCCGTGAAAGCGCTCGACGATCTCTTTCGGGTCGATCCCCCGCCCGCGGCGAAGATGATTCGTGAGATGCTCTACAGCGCGTTCATGCTGGAGGACCACGCCCTCCATCTCTTCTTCCTCGGAGGCCCGGACTTCGTCGTGGGGCCGCGAGCGCCGAAAGGCGAGCGAAACGTGCTGGGCGTAATCCAGCGCGCGGGCCTCGAAATCGGTAAGCGCGTCATCGAGGTGCGGAAGGAATTCCGCGGCGTGCTCACGGAACTCGGCGGGAAGGTCATCCATCCTGCCCACGGCCTCCCGGGAGGCGTCGCCAAGGCCGTGACCCCGGAGATGCAGTCCCGCCTCGAGGGTATCGCGGACCGTGGCCTGGAGTTTGCTCTGTTCTGCATGGAACTCTTCGAGGATGTCGTCCTCGGCAATGCCGACTATGTGAAGCTGATCACCTCAGACGCGTACACCCACCGGACCCACTACATGGGCCTCGTCGACGACAAGAACCGCGAGAACTTCTACGATGGCGAGCTTCGGGTCGTGGACCCGGCCGGACGCCAGGTCGTCAAGTTCCCCGCGCGGGCGTATCTCGAGCATATCGCGGAGCATGCCGAACCGTGGACGTACGTGAAGTTTCCTTTCCTGAAAAGCATCGGTTGGAAGGGCTTCGTCGATGGCGCGGACAGCGGCGTTTTCAGCGTCGCTCCCCTCGCGCGGCTGAACGCGTGCGATGATATGGCAACGCCGCGGGCTGCGGAACTCTATGAAAAATACTTCGAGACCCTGGGCGGAAAGCCCGTCCATCATACGCTCGCGAACCATTGGGCTCGCGTCATCGAGATCGTGTACGCCGCGGAACGATTCCGGGAACTCGTCCGCGACCCGGCCATCCTAGACCCCATGGTACGGACCTTGCCCACGGCGACGCCCCAGGAGGGGATCGGCGTCGTCGAGGCGCCCCGAGGGGTCCTGATCCACCACTACAAGAGCGACGAGAACAGCGTCCTTACCTTCGCGAACTTGCTCGTCGCAACGCAGCACAACGCGGCTCGCATCGCGATGTCGGTGGACAAAGCGGCCCGGAGCATGATCCATCGAGGCGAGATCGACGACGGCATCCTTAACCAGATCGAGATGGCCTTCCGTGCGTACGATCCGTGCCATGCGTGCGCGACCCATTCCCTGCCGGGGCACATGCCGCTATTGGTTCATGTCTTCGACGTCGGCGGAGATCTTGTCCAGGAATTCCGCCGGGACGGATGACGGCCATGGCCCTCGTCGTGCTCGGTCTTGGCAACGATCTCCTTGGAGACGACACCGCGGGCCTCCTGGCCGCGGAGCAGCTCGATGGCCGCCTCGGACCCCAGACGACGGTCCGGCGGACCGCCCAGTCCGGGCTCTACCTGATTGAGCACCTGCAAGGTTTCGATGACGCCATCGTCATCGATACGATCCTCGGGGATCGCCCGGGACATGTCCGGGAACTTGATGCTTCTGCCTTCGCCCCGATCCGCGTTCCGTCTGCGCACGATACGCGCCTCCCCGAGGCCTTGGCGCTCGCCCGGAGAGCAGGCCTCCGGGTGCCCTCGCGGCTGCGGATCTTCGCTGTCGAGATTTCCCCGAGTCAGAGAATCGGAGCCCCACCGAGCCCTGAGATCATCGCCGCCATCCCCGAAGTCGTGGCGCGCGTGACGGAAGTCGCGGCCGGATGGGGATACGCCATGCCGTCGAGCCGGCCCACGAGGGCGGGTGCCACGCATGCATGAATACGGCCTTGCAAAGGACCTCCTGGAAGCGGCGGACAGGGAGGTGCGACGGCTCGGGGGAGGCGTTGTATCCCGACTTCGCGTTGAGATTGGTGAGCTTGCCGGCGTGTCGCCGGAGGCCTTCGCAGCCGCTCTGGAAGTTGCGGCGCGAGACACTCCGTTCGAAGGCGCAGCAATCGAGTTCGTGCATGTCCCTGGCCGACTGCGCTGCGAGGCGTGCGGAGTCCAGGGCTCGCGGACCGACCTCGATCTTCGGGACCCTTCTCCCTCCGGTCCCTGGGTCTGCCCGCGGTGCGGGTACCTCCTCGTCGCCATCGAAGGACGCTCCCTCGGAATCCGAGACCTCATCTTCGAGTCGGCCGAAGCATCCGAAGGCGCGTAGTGAGGTTCCGGAGGGCCGAGTCCCGCTACCTCGAGACGTGACCTCGTCCCTCAGCGCACAATGATGCCTTTGTCCGTGCTCGCGCCGGACGGTTCCGTCGTGAGGTAGATCGCCTTGGGATCCGTGGGGCAGTACTGCTCGCACAGCCCGCAACGGATGCACGCGAACAGGTGCACCTCGGGCTTCCGCTTTCGGAGGATCTTTCGCCCACCCTTGACCTCGACCGCCCGCTCGCCGGGCACCATCTCGATGCACTCCGTCGGGCAGACGATCGCGCACTTCGAACAGCCGATGCACTTCTCGTCGAGGATCGCAATCCGGCCTCGGAATCCCTCCGGGACGGGGACCTTCTCGTAGGGATAGAGGATCGTGGCCGGCTTCGAGCGCAGATTGCGCGCGACTTCACCGAGGAAGCCCGTCAGGGCGCGGCCCCGCTTCATGCCCAGACCTCTCCGACCATGAGCAGGACGATGAGGATCTGCAGGATCGCGGCTGTCGCGAGGTACTTCCAGCCGAAGTCGTTCAGCTGGTCAATCCGGACGCGACCCATCCCCGCACGCACGAGCGCGAGGATCAACAGGATTCCAAGGGTCTTCAGGACGAAGACCCCGAAGCCCACGAGGCCGCCGAGCCACGCGGGCTCGAGGACCCAGGGGGTCGCGGGCCCGCCGAGGAACAGGGCCGCGATGAGGCCGCTTCCCGCCACGAGGGCCATGTCCATGGTGAGCCGCATCACCGCGAGCTTGCGGCCCGTGAGCTCGGTCCAGGGCCCGGCCACGAGTTCGGTCTCCGCCTCGGGGATGTCGAAGGGCGTGCGCTCGAGCTTCGCCTGAAGGCCGATCAGGGCCACCACGAAGCCGATAGGCTGGAGGATCGCGAGAATGAGGTTCGCGCCCTGCCATGCCATGATCTCCGAGATGGACCAGGAGCCCGCCGCGATCGCGGGGCCCAGGAGGGCGAGGAAAAAGGGGACCTCGTAGATGAAAAGCTGGGTGACGGTCCGCGTCCCGCCGACGGCTGCGAAGATGTTTCGCGTGACCCAGCCGAGGACGAAGAGGAGGATCGTCGGCAGGGTCAGGAGGTACAGGACGACGACGAGGTCTCCCTCGAACGCGAAGGGGCTCGTGCCGATCACGGGGACGTACAGGAAGGCCGTGGCGACGGCCGCGAAGGCGAGGAGGGGGATCGCACGCATCCCGCGACGGTCGACGCCCTCGGGCGTGATATCCTCCTTCGACAGGAGCTTCACGACATCGGCGAAAGGCTGGACGAGGGGCGGCCCGACGCGGTTCTGGGTCCTCGCGGCAATCTTTCGGTCCACGTACTGGAGGAACAGCGCGTAGATCACCAGGAAAAGGACGCCGGGGAAGACCATCGCGTACAGGACGAGGAGCCAGACTTCCGTCACAATCCCTCCTTTTCGCGGTAGAAGCGAATCCCGTGGGCCCGGAGTTCGTCCCAGGTCAGTACGGAGGTCCGCGCGAGGCCCTCGTCCACGACCGTGATCCGAGATGTGCAACTCAGGCACGGATCGATGGCGGCCACGACGACGGGGATGTCCGCGAGATGCTGTCCGACGAGGCTCACGGCCACGGAGGTCCAGTTCGCGAGGGTTGGCGTTCGGACATCGAGTCGCTCGACGCGGTCCGTGTTGTTCGTGCGGATGAAGTGCGACAGCTCGCCCCGAGGGGCCTCGTAGCGGCTCAGGATCTCCGCCCTCGGCGCGACCCTCGGCGGCGTGGCCCGCACCGCGCCTTGGGGCAGGTTCTCGAGGGCGTGTCGAATGATCCGGATGCTCTCTCGGAGTTCGCCGATCCGCACGAGGGTGCGGCCGTACACATCCCCGTGCCCGTTCGTGACGACGGCGAAGGGCATCTCCTCGTAGAGGACATACGGGTCGTCCTTGCGGATGTCGTAATCGATGCCGCTCGCCCGCGCCGTAGGCCCGACGGTCCCATACTCGAGCGCCTGTGCTCGGGAAAGCCGGCCGACCCCTTGGAACCGGATCGCGGTCGTCGGTTCGTGGCGCAGGAGTTCGAGGTAGCGTTCCGTTCGCTTCTCAAGGACATCGAGGCGCTTGAGGATCCCGGGGATCGCGCTTGGACGCAGGTCCCGCCGCACGCCCCCCACCTCGTTGATCGCGTAGTTGACGCGGTTCCCCGAGATCTCCTCGAGGATGTCTTGGACGGCCTCGCGGTCCCTCCACGTCCACATGAAGAGCGTGTTGAAGCCGATCTCGTGGGCCGCGACGCCGAGCCAAAGCAGGTGGGAATGCATCCGTTCGAGTTCCGCGACGACGACTCGGAGGTACTGGCCGCGTCGCGGCACCGTGAGGCCCATCGCCTCCTCGATCCCCTTCACGAAGTTCGTCGTGTGGCTGTGGCTGCAGATGCCGCAGATCCGCTCGAGGAGGGGCACGACGCGGATGAAGTCCCTCGACTCCGCGGCCTTCTCGATGCCTCGGTGGTTATACGCGATGTCGAGCTCGAGGCGCACGATGACCTCTCCATCGGCGATCACGCGGAAGTTCACGGGCTCCTTGAGGGCGGGGTGGTAGGGTCCGATGGGGACGACGACTTCGGGCATTCACTTCGCCTCCGTGACGGCACCGCCGTAGGACCTGTTCGGGTCCATCTTCCAATCCTTGCGCAGGGGATACTCGCCTTCGGGCCAGTCCTCCGTCAGGATGAGCCGCTTGAGGTTCGGATGGCCTTCGAAGACGATCCCGAAGAGATCATGGATCTGTCGTTCGTAGATGCCCGCAGGCGGCAGAAGATCGTGGACGGAGACGACGCGCGCATCGTCCCGGGGAACGGCTACGGCCAGGGTGACGATGAGGCGGTGCGGCCCCGTGAGGCTGTAGTGGAGCTCGAACGTGGACCCGTTGTCGACCGCGGCGATGTGGACGACGTGATCGCAGGCGAGCTGCCCCTGTACGCGGAGGAGGCCATCGCGGATGCGGTCCCGCGACACCACAATGCGGACACGGTTCCTCCGTGGCGTCGTCACGAGCCCGAAGTCGGCCATCGCCTCGACGACGCGGGCGGGGGTCACAGGCGCCGCCGGCTCGGTCATGCGGTCACCTCGACGGGCGGCGGGGCCGCGGCTGCTTTCATTCGCCACTCCTTGCCTCCGTGCTTCGCGTCCTCGTCCATCAACTCGAGGCACTTGACGACCGCATCGATGATCTCGTCGGGGCGCGGCGGGCAGCCCGCGACGTACACATCCACGGGGACGACCCGGTCCGCGCCCCCGAGGACGTGGTAGAGCCCCTGAAAGACCCCGCCCGTTGCCCCGCACGCGCCCGTTGCGATCACATACTTCGGCTCGGGCATCTGGTCGTAGATCATGCGGAGCCGCTTTGCCTGCTTCAGCGTGACGGGCCCCGTGACGATGAGGATGTCCGAGTGGCGCGGTGAGCCTTTCGCCAGGATCCCGAACCGCTCCACGTCGAAGCGAGGCGTGATCGCGGCGATCACCTCGATGTCGCAGGCGTTGCAGCTCCCGCTGTTGAACACGGTAATCCACGGGGACTTCCGCCGGGCCCACCCGACGAGCCGCTGGCTCAGGTTCATGCGCTCCACCTCAAGACCATGACGGCGAGACTAATGATAGCTACGTATCCCGCGGCCGCCCAGAGAAAGACAGTCGGAGGCGCGGTCGCAATCACGATGGCCGCGACGTGCATGATTGTGAAGAACAGGGCGACATGGAAGAACTGGTAGCCCGGTTGATAGGCCTGCCCGGGGAGGGCTTCGCCGCCCGTGAAGGCCTTCGCCTTGCTCCCGACGGGCCGGAACGGCGGGGCCACGCGGCCTGCCCACAGGTATGCGAGCCATCCGACCGCGACGAGGACGGCGAACCACAGGAGCGGCGACGCGAGGACCTCCGTGCCGACCACCTCAGGCACCTCCGAACCTCTGCCGGAGCGCCTCCGAGGCGGCCGTGACGAGGGAAAGCGGCACCTCGGGGACGAGGCCGAAGAAGACCGTCAGCGCGGCGAGGCCAACGATGGGCACCTGCATCGTCCAAGGCACACGGCGACGGGGGCGGTCCGAAGGCGCGAAGAGGATGCGGTTCATCGCCGGGACGTAGTACGCGAGGGAGAAGACGCTGTTCGCGGCGAGGGCGATCACGGCGAAGAGGGCCCATGCGCCGCCAGCGTCGAGACCGGCCTTGGCGATGAGCAGCTTGCTCAGGAACCCGGCTATCGGGGGGACGCCCGCGAGGCCGAGGGCGAAGACCGCGAAGCTCGCGCCGACCCACGGCGCGACCCGGCCGATCCCCGCGAGGCGGTCGAGATCCCGCGTGCCCGTGTACCAGAGGAAGAGGCCCGCGGCGAGGAAGGCTCCGCCCTTCATCATCGCGTGGTTGAGGACGTGGAACAGGCTGCCGTCGAGGCCGGAGATGACACCGTACTCGAAGGCGAGGCCGAACCCGAGGACGATGTACCCGACCTGAGCGATGCTCGAGAAGGCGAGCATCCGCTTGAGGTCCCGCTGGTGCAAGGCGAGGAGGTTGCCCACGGTCATCGTGAGGACCGCGAGGAGGGTCAGCAGGAGGCCGAAGGAGATCGCGGCGGAGGCCGCGAACATCCCGACGCTCCTCACGAGCGTGAGGAGGCCCGCTTGGATCACGATGCCGCTGAGCATCGCGCTGATCCCGCTCGGGGCCGCGCTGTGCGCGTCCGGGAGCCACGTATGGAGGGGCACGATCGCGGCCTTGAGGCCGAAGCCCGCGATGAGCATCCCGATCGCGGACACGGACGCGAGGAGGGGCATCTGACCCGCCGCGGACGCGAGCGCACGGAGGTCCAGGGTCCCCGCGAACAGGTAGATGAGGGCGATCCCGAGGAGGGCGATAAGAGAGCCCGTCCCCGACATCACGACGTACTTCATCCCGGCCTCGAGCGGCTCCCAGTCCGACACGTCGTAGGCCACGAGGCCGTAGGACGCAATCGCCATGAGCTCGAAGAACACGAACAGGCTGAAGAGGTCCGCCGCGTACCCGATGCCGACGATCCCCGTGATCATGAGGAGGAACAGCGGGTAGTACCGCTCGACCCCCGGCTCCTCGCGAAGATAGGTCGTCGAGTAGAGCGAGACAGCCATTCCGAGGCCCGTGGCCACGAGGACCACGAAGTATGCGAAGGCCGACGCCTCCAAGGGCACCTGCCCGAAGAGGGTGAAGACGCCGAACACGCCCGCTGCCTGGAGCATCGCCGCGGAGCCGAAGGCGATGAGGTTGAACGCGAAGGCCGTGAGGCCCGCCCATGGCGCGCCTTGCCCGCGGGTCAAGCGCGCCTGGAAGTACGTCACGACGGCGCCGATGGGCAAGGCGATGAGAGGGAGAGCCGCGACCCAGGAGGCGGGCATCACAGGACCTCCAAGAGCAGGACGACGAGGACGATGATGAGGGCCGCGAGAATCCCCGCGGCGTTCACGTTCAGATCTCCCGTCTGCGTCCGCCGCAACCGCTGCGCGAGAGCGGCGAGGCCTTCGGCCAGCCTCCGGTACGCGGCGTCAAAGAGGTAGCCGCTTCGGATCAGACGAACGGGCCAAGCCGCCCCGGGAAGGACCGCCTCGAAGCGGCGAGCATAGCCATACACGAGGTAGGCGCTCAAGGCCGCAAGGACGAGCGTGACGACGACCGCGGGAATCTGCAGCACCGCGATGATCGCCTCGGACAGACCCAGAGCCTCGACGGGATACGCAGGCATCGTGGCCGCCATCGCGGCAGAGTAGGGACCGATGAGGAGCCAGGTCGTGGCCGCGCCGCCCGCGAGGGCGAGAATCACATAGGACATGGGCCAGGGCGCGTCCCGGGCCGCGGCGGGGCTCCGTCGCTCCCCGTGGAAGACGAGCCAGTAGGCGCGCCAGGAGTACGCGGCCGTCGCGAGGGCCGCGAGCCCAAGGAGGACGAAGGGCCCAAGATCTCCATGATCGAGGATCCCTTCGAGGAGCAGATCCTTGCTCCAGAAGCCGTTGAAGATCGGGATGCCGACCATCGCGAGGACGCCGATGAGGAAGGCCCACGAGGTCCGCGGCATCGCCGTTCGGAGGCCGCCCATCCGATACAGGTCCCGCGTGCCAACCGCCTGGATGACGGCCCCCGCGGCGAGGAAGAGGAGCGCCTTGAAGACGGCCTGGCTGAGGAGGTGGAACTGGCTCGCGAGGATCGCGCCCGCGCCGACGGCGGAGACCATGTACCCGAGCTGGCTGATCGTGCTGTGGGCGAGGACCCGCTTGATGTCCGGCTCGACGTACGCCGCGATCGCGGCGAGCAAGGCCGTAATCGCCCCGATCCACAAGAGGGAGGCGGGCCACCAGCCAAGGCCCTCGAAGGCGGGGAAGACGCGCGCGACGAGGTACACGCCCGCGTTGACCATCGTCGCCGCATGGATGAGGGCGCTGATCGTCGTGGGCGCCTCCATCGCGTCCGGGAGCCACACATGGAGGGGCATCTGCGCGGACTTGCCCAGGGCCGCCAGGAGCATGCCGACGGCCGCCACCGGCAGGATCGCCGCGGGCAGAGCCGTGCTCAGGAGGCCGCTGAACGTCAGGACGCCGGCCGCGGACCAGACGGCGACGATGGCCACGACGAGCCCGATGTCCCCGACCCGGGTCACGGCGAAGGCCTTGAGCCCGGCGCGGCGTGCCTTCGGATCCCGATGGTAGTAGGAGATGAGGGCGAAGGAGCAGAGCCCGACGGTCTCCCAGAAGATGTAGAACGCGAGGAGGCTGTCCGACAGGCCGAGGCCAATCATCGCCCCGATGAACAGCAGGACGAGCGCATAGTAGCGGCGGAGGCTGTAGCCCTCCTGCGCGGCGTGGCGCATGTAGGCGAGGGAGTACAGGAGGACGAGGAAGCCGATCACCCCGGCGATGACGGCGACATACGCGCCCAGGGCGTCGATTCGCAGGGAGAAAGGAATGTTGAGGACGGGGATCCACCTCGTGATGACGGCGGGGGTCGGCGTGACGGCGAAGAGGGTCAGGACCGTGAGGATCGCGGTCGCGAGGCCGAAGGCAATTGCTGCGGCGTCCCTTGCCTTCGCCGAAATCAGGCCCGCGACGGGCACGAGGCCCGCGCCAAGGAGAGGCGCGAAAATCGCAAGGACAGCGATGTCCGCGGAAGCCACCTAGCCATCCCCCCTCATCCCGTCAGCCTCCGCATCGCCCGCACGTCCAGGCGCCCCGTCTTGTGCTGGAGACGGACCATGAGGGCGAGAGCGATTGCGGTCACGACGACCTCGATGACGATGACCGTGAACACGATGGCTTGGGCCGTGCCGAGCTGCCCAAGGGCGTACCCGGCGGTCACGAACGTCAGGGTCACCCCCTTGGCCATGATCTCAATCCCGAGGAGCACGCGGATGAGGCTCTCCTTCCCCACGATCGCGTAGAGCCCCAGGGCGAACAGCGCCAGGCCGAACCCGACGTTCAGGGCCAGGAAGCCGTCAGCCACGGCGGGCACCTCCCGCTTCGCGACGCAACAGGAGTACGATCGCGACGACGCCCGTGAGGAGGATGAAGGCCTGGACGGCGAGGTCGAGGCTCCGGATCGTCCAGAGGACCTCCCCAACCGAGGGGGGCGCCCCCGGGACCGGCGGGCCCGGCGCGAGATCCGGGAGGATGGCGAGGGCGAGGGCCGCGAACAGGGCTATGGACGCCACCGAGGCGACGATCGCCTTGGCACCTCTCATCCGCCCGCCTCCTCGAACCGCTCTCGGCCGCCCGTGAGGGTGATTGCGACGAGGAACAGGACCGCGATGAGGCCCGCTCCGACGGTCAGCTCGAGGACGCCTGCGAAGGGCGCCGCGAGGACGAAAAAGGCTCCCGCGACGAAGGCGCTGCCGGCGGCGAACGCGGCGATGGCGCGGATGAGGTCCCGGAGATGGACGGAGAGCGCGAGGAAGCCGAAGGCCGAGACGAGCAGGAAGGCCTGAATGGCAATCGTTGCGGGGTCCACGGACATGTTTCCCCTATCACCTTTTCCATGCGAAGACCGAGCCTCCCAAAATATATGCCTGCTACATATAGACCGACGACCGGCATATACCTGTATGCAGAGCCCGGAACCGGGCTCCCAAAGGCGCCGCTGGCGAAAAAAGGAGGGGATGGCGATCGCCCAGAACGAGGAGGGGAAGCGATGGAAGGCCGTTGAAGGCGATCGTCACCGGTCCGTCAGTCCATCCTCCGATGGACGGTTTCTGTTAGGGCACGGCCCCTTATTGATGGCTTTCGCGCCTACAATATATTCTCATGCGCATGGAGTCCCACCGGCGGTGCTCGCACCCCGCCGGTCCCTCCGCAGGAGCGCGCGTGCGGGTGCGATCCGAGGAAGGGGCGCCTAGAGAAATCCCTTGTACGCCCGAACGTTACGCTCCCTGTCTGAATATAGCGCGGTGGACCCGACCCGGAAAGTATATGTCCGCCGCGCCATGCTAGGATAGCGTACATTGGACGTTGGGAGAGGAAGGCGATGGAGAGCCGGAAGATCCAGAAGGTCGGGGCGGCGACCCTGACGATCTCACTCCCGAAGGATTGGGTCACACAGCGGGGCCTAAAGAAAGGGGACCAAGTGTTCCTCGCGGAGGAGGGCGAAACCCTCCGAATCATGCCCGGGCCCGCGATGGAGGAGCGGCGGCGGCAATGGGAGGAGTACCTCATCGACGCGGACCTGTGCGACGAACCCGGCATCCTCGAGCGGGTCATCGTCGGGAACTACGTCCTCGGGCGGCAGAAGCTCATCGTCCGGTCGTCCGGCCGCCTGCGGTCGGAACACCTCGAGGAGGTCCGGATGACGTCGAAGAAGCTCATGGGCCTCGGGATCATCGAGGAGACGGGGAGCAAGATCATCCTGCAGTGCTCCCTCGATCCCGCGAACTATCCCCTCGACACCCTCATCAAGCGGCTCTTCAACCTCGGCGCGACGATG
>Ga0073934_10003836_pt1 | contig 26484 bp, 23 predicted proteins | sample LarsenN4metaG_FD_76834 | JGI IMG/M metagenome (GOLD analysis project Ga0073934, IMG submission 76834) | Hot spring sediment bacterial and archeal communities from British Columbia, Canada, to study Microbial Dark Matter (Phase II) - Larsen... ... | reverse complement strand
TGGGTGGCGGGGGGGGGGTGGGGGGGGGGGGGGGGGGGGCGGGGGGTGTGGTGGGGGGGGTGGGGGTGGGGTGGGGCGGGGGGGTCGGCGTGGGCGTGGGGGTAGGCGTGGGCGTGGGGGTCGGCGTGGGCGTGGGCGGCACGAAGCTTTCCTGAGCCCCCATATCTACGATGCCCCCGAGGGGTTGGATCCTGGGATCCCCATCAAAATCCAACGGCCCGAACAGGGATGCCCGGGAATTATCTCCCGTATCGCGGGCTAAAGAACCAAAATTCAGGTCAAAATTAGTGGTATCCACGAAGGAGGGATCGGCGCTGATATTCCCCACCCCGGGGAAAAGCGCCTCCCCTATATCAGAATGGTCTACACTGGCGCTTCCCGAAATATCATCCGTGTTACCAAAAATGATGCTGTTGGCAATGTTGACCGTACCGGAGGAGATATTCACTCCGGTGCCGTTATTAAAAATAGTATCATTCACGAGGGTGCTCACGCCTGAGCTGGCGATATCTATTCCCGGGCCCGAGGTATGGTTGAGGATAAGGCTATTCGTAAGGGTAGTATCTCCGACCACTCCGATGAAAATTCCCCCGTTTGCATTGCCGGCTACCCGATTCCTATCCAGGGCTCCTTTCAGCGCAGGACCTTGTAAGGAAATTCCTACCCCTCCACTCGGGCCTATTCCGTTGGACTCGATCGTATTACGCGTTACAATTACATCATTGGCTATAGTGGAGTTACTATCTGTAAGAACCAGGCCAGACCCTTCATTCCCGGTGATTGTATTTTGATCTATGGTCGCATTGATATCGCCGCTGAGCTCGAGCCCATTGGCCGGGCCGCTAAAAAACGCTTCCACCTGGTCGGTAAGGAGGTTCGACTGTATCGTTGCGCCCACCATCCCGCCCACGGATTCGTCATCGAAGATCAAAACGCCTACCCCTTCATTTTTACTAACTTTATTGTTAGTCAGGGTGAGGTCCAAATTCCCGATACCGAAGTTTTCGATATCAATCCCCGTCGATCCAGAACTTACCGCATTATAGAAGACGTTGTTCCCGTCAATGAGAAGATCTACAGGGGTCGTTCCAGAAGTGTTATTTACCTGAATCAAGATACCTGTATCGAAGTTTCTCAAATCCGTAGGTGTAGAAGAGGAATTAGACGTAGAATCTGTCCCGACAAAGTTATTGATAATCTGAGTTCCCGTCGCCGGACCCTCCAGGAAGATAGAAATTCCATGGAAAAAATTGTCTCCTACGGTATTTCCATCGAGGATCGTTCCGGTTAGGGGGGAACCGGCCCCGTTGACCTCGATTCCTATATTACCATTCCCCAGGGGGGCGCTACTGGCATTAACTCCGATAAAGTTTCTCCGGATTTGATTATTATTGGAACCTGCTCCGGAGATAAAAATTCCATCCACACCGTTAGATGCAATAACATTGCTCTCCGTAAGGGTCGGCCCCCCGATGATGTTACTGCCTGATCCGCCAGATATTTCTACCCCGGCCCCGGCGTTCCCTAAGGAAGTCGACCCATCGGGGGTAAGTCCAATGAGGTTGCCTTGGATGAAATTGCTATTAGCCCCGCTGATGAGGCCAATGCCGCTTTTACAATCGAAGAGGGGAAAGGAACAAGAGGCGAAGCCATTGCTAGAGATGACGTTCTGTTGTCCAGGAGAACTCCCACCGATGCTGTTTCCGCTGGCACCGGTGATGAGAATTCCATAAGCTCCATTTCCCAACCCGTTTCCTGCCGGATCTGTCCCGATCAGATTACCCCGAACGGCATTACCCGACGCCGAGGCTCCGCTAATCACGATTCCGCTTCCGGGACAGCGGACGATGATGACCCCCTGGAGGGTGTTATTGGCGGAGGTGATGGTGAAGCAATCCCCTGTACCCATGACATTTCCATCGATGGTTACGTCGGGCGCGGTATCTCCGTTGATATCTCCATTGATGAAAGTCCCCCCACTGGTATCGGATAGAGCGGGGAGGGCAGAGCTAAGGGTGATAGTACTGCCCGATAAAGCGCTATCGAATACAATTGTATCCGATCCCGTGTTGGTATTGGCGGCATCTATGGCCTCTCGTAAGGTACACTCCGCCGGATTGCAGCCGCCGGTTCCCGGGTCGAGGGCAGCGTTGACGGTGAAAGTTGCTGCAACGGAAATCTGGTTACCGGCTAACAGGCTCAAAATGACCCCCATTACGATCCAACAGGACCGCCATATCCCCTTCCCTCCGGGCAGGTACCGAGAGCGGCCCCTGCGATCCCTTCTGTGAAGCGAATACATCGTTTCATGCTGACCCCTCATGCCTGATACTTGATAACCGACCTGGTTCATGATTTCCCCCTATGCCGTTAACTGGGAACAGGGCTATAAAACCTCCAACGACCCTTCGCCCAAATTTTTATGCTGAGAATAGCCCCTAAATACGCTTAGACCCTTTTAGTTAGAAATGATGCCATGGTCGGGTAAAAGCGGGTTTCAAACCCGCCCCGACCTCATTTTTCCGTATAAAATAATCGCCCCAGAAGGGCAACCCGTTTATAGCATAATCCGTAACCCCTTTCAAGTAAAAACACATATCCCCCTCGTTACACTAAACGTAACCTGTTGATCCGTAGCTCTGTTTTCTCGTTCCCTGGCTCCAGCCAGGGAACGAGGCGTGGGCGAAAAGGTTAGAGATCGCTCGTTCACGGTTTTAAGCTTTTCACTCCTTTAAGGGCCATCCCTGGTCTGTGAGGTCACAGAGGGCTGTGGTTTGTGAGGGCCTCCGAAAGGCTGAAAAGGACTGCGAGTCCTTGACAAATTTACAGAGTTCTTTGCAAGGATTTGACAAATCCTCCTCGTAAAGGTTGAGTGCCTCAAAGGTTGCCCGTACGAACCCGACAACCCTTACTGGAATGAGTTGTGCATTATGCAAAGTTGACTCATAAAAAAGACAATTATCCTGAAACGAAGGTTTATCCGTCCGGGGAGGGGCGGATATCTTGAAAAGGAAATTTAAACCTCAAGAGTTCCCTTGACAGGAAAACCTTATTAAGGATAATACCATAAAGAGATTTCACCTTTCTAAGGAGGAGGTAAGGAGGGGGATGAAAAAATTAAAAATAAGGGGAACGTCGCTCCTGGCCGGAATGGTTTTAGGAACGTTCATTTTCATTCTATTTCCTCAAGGGGCTCCGGCCAAAACTTTATCGGAGGCCCTGGAAGCTTTTAAAATCCTGGAGTTTAAAGAGAAAATGTCCGCTCCAGATTTTCAGCTCAAGGACTTGCAGGGGAATACAGTAAGTCTCAAAGATTATAAGGGGAAACCCATATTTATGGTCTTCTGGACCACGTGGTGAACTTTCTGTAAGAAGGAGTTACCTTCTATCGACAAGCTTTATAATGAATTTAAAGATCAGGGATTGGTTTTTTTGGCCATCGATATTAAAGAAGATCCCGCTACGGTGGAGAAAGTCGTCAAAGAGCGGGGTTATAGCTTTCCGGTCTTACTCGACGAGACCCAGGAGGTTACGAAAGCTTACGGGGTTCGAGGCACTCCGACCATCTATTTGATAGATCGCGAAGGAAAAGCGATCGGAGCTGCTGTAGGAGAGAGGGGCTGGGATAGCGATCAGGGTCGGGAAGTCCTCAAATTATTGCTGCAAGAGGGATGAGTATGATCCAATTAGGGGTCAATATCGATCACGTTGCGACGTTGCGCCAGGCTCGACGAGGGATCGAACCGGAGCCGGTCACGGCGGCCCTTCTTGCGGAATTGGCCGGGGCAGACTGGATTACCATACACCTGCGGGAGGACCGACGGCATATTCAAGATAGGGATGTCGATCGCCTCAAGGAGGTTCTTCAGATCGGCCTTGACTTTGAAATGTCTGTGGCCCCTGAGATTGTAAAAAAAGCCGTAGCCGTCAAACCCCATATCGCCACCTTGGTGCCGGAGAGGCGAGAGGAAATTACCACCGAGGGGGGACTTGATGTAGGGGGGCAAAAGGACGTCATCCGGGGAGTTCTAGAGACCCTCAAAGGTGCGGGCGTGGAGGTCAGCTTGTTTATAGATCCGGACCCGGAGGCCATCCACTTATCCGCGGAATTGGGGGCCGATGCCGTCGAGCTGCATACGGGGACTTATGCAAATGCTCGCAAAAAGGAGGACGTTACGAGGGAGCTGACCCGGCTCGCAAACGGTGCTAAACAGGCTGCGCAACTGGGGCTTCACGTGTTCGCAGGACACGGCCTCAACTATCATAACGTGAGACCTATCGCCCGCATTCCAGAAATGGAGGCACTAAATATCGGTCACAGTATCATCTCTCGGGCCGTTTTTGTGGGAATAGAGCGCGCGGTCAAGGAAATGATCCAGCTCATACGGTCGTAAAGAGCCCGTCCGCGAAGGCCCCTAAGTACCCTGCATCCAGAGTCCGGCAGTTAGAATGCAAAGCGAATTCCCGGGCTGTCTCCCCGGCGGGGCGGCCCGGTGGACCGTCCCTACAGTGTGGGAACGATCCGGAAGTATGAGGTCATAAGGGCGACCTGGCAGATCGCCCTCATTTCAAGGGTCGTCCTTCGGACAGTTTATTCCAAAATGAAGACCCGGGCCAGTCTGTTACTTACTGCGCCGGTTTTATCCGTTACGGTCACATCGACGGCCACCTGGCCTGGAAGAAATCGCTGGGGAGGTTGTGGGTTTCGATGATAGCGTCCCACGTCCCGGAAATTTCGAAATTCAATGATTCCTTGGGTGGCGGAGGTGGGGACCGCCATTTTCATAGAAACGAGAAGATTGCCCTGTCTAAAATCCAGGGTAGCATAATCCAGGTTTCCATCCGGGTCAAAAAATTCTACGCTGCCATGTTGGGTTGTGTAAGAGCTCAGCATCCTATCAAAATCTACCCTCGCCAGGGTAGGGGGAAAGAGGAAATTGCTGATCCGGGGCGGAGTATTGGGGGGATAGACCGGCCCCGGTTGGACGGTCGTCTGTACACATCCCATGAGGGCTGTTAAGAGTAAAAAGAGTAAACTCGTAAAGCTGGCTCTGGCAAATGAAAACTTCCTCATCTTTTCCGCTTTTGCCGTGTGTCCCCTTGAGCCCTTCGCGGAAAGGTTCAGGGGGGCAGGGGCCGTTTTATGCCGTTTCCACAGGGAAAGGTCTTTCTAGGGGCGATCCTAATCGCTCAGGGGGCGGTCCATCGGGCCTCCCCTACCTATCCTGGGACCTTCTCCTGCAAAGTTGGGATTACGTAGTCCGGTTAAGGAACCCTCTATGAAGGTTCGCCTCAGAAGGTTTTCATTCTTAACTTTATTAGACCAGGAATCCCTGTTAAGGTTGGATACAATTACAAAACCCTTAAAGGAGGTGCTTTTCATTCTATGCATCCTGGGCTTATGAACCGTCGTCAATTTATTAAAAAAGCGTCCGGCATCCTGGTAGGGGCGCTGGTAGGGGCGCACAGCCGTACCTCCCCGCCGGCCCCCTCCCTTTCCTTTTTATTCCGGCCCTCCCGGGTCTATGCCTCCACTCCCGAACTCCGCCTGCTCACTTATAACCATTTCGTACCGGCTTCTAATGAAAAATTGAAAGAGCAGGCCGCCAGATTTGCCGGCGAACAGGGGATCGTCGTCCGGGTGGATACGCTGGACGCCCCACAAATGCCCGCGAAATGGGCCGCAGAGATCCAGGCCCAGGCCGGGCATGATGTAGTCTGGTTACCCGTTGCCACTCCCTGGCTCTATGCGGAACACCTGATGGACGTGAGCGACATCGCCGAGAAGATCGAGGGAGACCACGGGGGATGGTATCCTTTCGCCAGGGATAACGATTTTGTTAAAGGTTCCTGGAAGGCGGTCCCCTGGTTCTGGGAGTCCTTCGTGGGGTTATATCGGGAGGACTTATTTGAACAGGCCGGACTCTCCGTCCCCCAAACCTGGGAGGATGTCCTGAACGCTGGACGGGTCTTAAAGAAACAGGGGCATCCGGTGGGAATCCCTGTGAGTCCCTGTACCAACGCCTATACCACCTTCTGGTCTATCCTGTGGGGGTTCGGAGGCAAAGTTCTGGAAGCCGATGGGAAAACCCTGGCCCTCTCTTCTCCGGAAACGGAAGCGGCCCTCGAATATTACAAGAACTTATACCAGGACGCTATGGAACCGGAAGTCCTCAATTGGGACGATGCCGGGAACAACAAATACCTGTTATCCGGAAAGGGCTGCTGGATTCATAATGCCATCAGCCCATATATAACGGCTGTGGAAAAGAAAATGCCCCTTGCCGATAAGATGGGGGTTCATTTATCCCCCGCCGGACCAGCCGGAAGACATATAGGGGTTTATGCCCACGCCCTCGGCATTTGGAAGTTTTCAAAAAACCAGGAACTGGCGAAAAGCTTTATCAGCTACCTTTTCCAGCCTGAAAATTACACCGAGTGGATCCTGGCCAGCGGGGGATACAACACCTCCCCCCTGAGAGGCTACGAGAACCTTTCCATTTGGGTGGATCATCCAAAGTTTAAAATTCTGCCCCAACAGGCCCAGTTCGCGCATGCCGATGGCTGGCCGGTTACGAATGGGTATATCCAGCGCATAGATGATCTGTTCATTCTGCCGAATATGGCGGCCAAGGTCGTCACCGGAACATCGGTTAAAGCGGCGATAGCCTGGGCGGAAGGAGAAATTAAAAAGATCCTGGAAGCCTGATCCCCGGGATTAAAAAATCTTTAGAAATTTTCAAGCAAGCGGGGAGAAGGGAACTTTTCTGGCGCAGGGGAGTCTAATTAACCCAAACAGATGAGCTCATCATCTGTTATCTGTCCTGAATTCGGTCTCCTGCCAGAGGCCGAGGGACAGATCCTGCTTACTGGAAGGAGATTAAGGACTCTCTGAGAATGAAGAATTAAGGATTACGGAGAGAATTCTTATATCCCTTCCGGTTTGTACAGGGATTTCGATCCTTTAGCTTTGGCCCAGCAAAAAGCCCACAGAAGGCGCAGATTTTTCTACGTCCCCCTCCCAGAAAGCTAAAATTTTGTCGATGGGAATATACACGATAATTTCCTTGTCTTTTCTCTCCCCTTTAACTTTTAACTGGACCAGTTCTTCATTAATAATGTCCAGGACAAGCCCCTGATAAAAGTGAGCTCTACCCAGTTCGATGACCACTTGCCTGTCCTGACCGACCAGGTCCGTCAACTTACGAATCAGAGATTTCATACCTTACTTTATGAGGGTCCATGGGGTCTCTCTTTTGTTCTGTTAAAACCGAAGAGAGGCCCATTCTCCCGTATAGAGGATCATCACCATCCGTCTACAACCGGTTAGCCCGGTTGTAAACTTGTAAGAACGCCTAAGGATGTCGCTACAAGCGTATAAGGTTAAAAACTATCTTCTATCGTTTACCTCCTTGAGTCAATAGAAAAAAATCAAACCCCCGGCTTACATAATAATATAATCTGGCGGGCAAGGCAGCCCACCCATGAAGATCTTCCTTCTACAAAACCATTGACAGGTCCGTTAAATACGCTATTTATAATGGATATGAAGCAGCGGTTAGATAAGTTGCTGGTCCTCAGAGGGCTGGCTCCAACCCGGGAACGGGCCCAGGGCTTAATCCTCGCCGGAGTTGTCCTGGTCAACGAACAACGGGTGGATAAACCGGGAACCCTCGTGGATGAAGGGGCGGATGTTCGCGTGACGGGGGGCGATCACCCCTATGTCGGTCGCGGAGGGATCAAGCTGGAGAAGGCGCTTCAAGAATTTAAAGTTTCCGTGCAGGGTAAAGTCGCTCTGGACGTTGGAGCCTCTACAGGGGGGTTTACGGATTGCCTGCTTCAGCATGGCGCCCAAAGAGTCTACGCCGTCGATGTGGGCTACGGACAGTTGGCCTGGAAGCTCCGGCAAGACCCGAGGGTCGTGGTTCTAGAACGAACCAACGTTCGCCATGTGACGCCCCAGACGTTCGGCGAAAAAATGCAGTTGGCCGTTATCGATCTTTCCTTTATCTCCCTGACCAAAGTCCTGCCGGGTATCCGGGATTTGCTGGAGCCTGGCGCAGAGGTTCTGGCCCTCGTCAAGCCCCAGTTCGAGGTGGGAAAAGGGGAGGTTGGAAAGAGGGGGGTTGTCCGGTCCCCGGAAAAGCACCGGCAGGTTCTGAATAACCTCCGGCGCTTTGCGGAAGAGCTGGGGTTCAAGGTTAAAGGGGTGATACCTTCCCCGATAAAGGGAGCCAAAGGAAATGTGGAGTTTTTCATGCACCTGGAGAGATAAACGTGGCGTTTAACTATCAAAGAATTCTCCTCATCCGGTTCAGCTCCATCGGCGATATCATCCTGACCTCGCCGGTGATCCGGGTTCTCAGAGAGAGGGCTCCAGAAGCTCGGATCGATATGGTGGTGAAGCGAGAATATGCGGAGCTCGTCCAGACCAACCCGAGGCTTAATAAAATCTACGCTTTTGACAAAAGAACGAAGCTTCCGGGGCTTTTAAACCTGGTCAGGCAGGTTCGGGCCGTTCGATACGATCTGATCCTGGACCTTCAGCGGAACCTGCGCAGTTCCTTGGTGTATTGGGGGGGCCGGGCCGTCCGGCGGCTTCGTTACCGCCGCCCGATGCTGAAAAGGGCGCTACTGGTCCACCTGGGGATTAACCTCTACAAAGAAATTGTCCCGGTTCCCGATCTGTACTTCCGTCCGTTAAAGAAATTGGGCTTCATGAACGACGGCAAGGGCCTCGAGCTATGGCCCACGACCCAACAGCAAGAGAAAGCCGCCGCCCTCTTGCGCGAAAATCAGGTCCGGGAGGACGCGCTGCTGATCGGGTTGAGTCCTATGGCGGCCCATACCATGAAGATGTGGGAACCGGAGGGCTTTATCACCCTTGGCGCAGCCCTTGTGGGACGGTACGGGGCCCGGATTGTTATCTTTGGAGGAAAGGAAGACCGGGCCCTGGGGGAGGAGATCGCGCGAGCGATTCCCGGCCATCCGGTGGTGGCTTGTGGTAAACTTTCCTTGATGGAATCGGCGGCCCTTCTCGGACGGTGCCGCCTTCTGGTGACCAACGATACCGGAGTCATGCATATGGCGGTCGCTATGAAACGAAAGGTCGTGGCTATTTTCGGACCGACCACCGAAGAGTTGGGATTTTATCCCTACTCCACGGAGCATGCCGTCCTCTCTAAGGACCTGCCCTGTAGGCCCTGTACGTCTATCGGTACAAATACGTGTAAAATGGGAACCCATGCCTGCATGAGGAGCATCTCCCCGGAAGAAGTTCTGGCCGCCGTGGAAAGGCTCCTGAAATGAGAATGGGAGAATGGAAGAGGGGGAGAACGGGGGAAGCGACCCCCCTTCTCCCGCCCTCTAAGTTTCTTACTAATCCCCCATGAACCCCTGGTACGTCAGCTACAACTTGCTCGTGATGCCGGCCCTTTATCTCGTATTTCGAGGGGGGTACTATTTCAACGAGAAGATCCGGAAGGGCATCGACGGCCGAAGGACCCTCTTTGAGGCTATTACTGCAAAATGTTCCTCGTGGAACCAGGTCCAGGGCCTCGGCGCCTCAAAACCCAAAATTTTCTGGTTTCATAGCTCCTCCCTGGGCGAGCTGGAGCAGGGGAAGCCTCTGATAGCGGCTTTAAAGAAGCGTTACGGGGAAAGGATTAAAATTGCGGTCAGCTTCTTTTCTCCTTCAGGCTATGAGCACGCGCGGAATTATCCCCTGGCCGATCTGGTCTTTTATCTTCCCTTCGATTCCCCTTTCCAGGCGAGGAAGTTGATCCGGCTGCTTCAGCCGGACGTATGGATTCTATTAAAATACGACGCCTGGCCTAACCACGTCTGGGCCGCGGCAGCAGCCAAGATCCCCATTTTTCTGGTCTCCGCCTCCCTCCCTCGAAACTCCGGCAGGCTTTATCCTCTGGTTAAATCCCTTCATCGAGAAGTTTATCGCCATTTCAAAATGATCTTCGCCATTTCCCAGGAAGACGCCCAACGCCTCGAACAGATAAGCTCCGCCTCCACACGAATCCTGACCGTCGGGGATACCCGGTATGATCAGGTCTATCTCAGAAGTCAATCCATCGAAGACCAGAGGGACCTGATTCAAAAGTTCTCTTTGCCTGGAAGAAAGCTCGTAGCGGGCAGCACCTGGGAAGAGGATGAGAGGCCCCTGATCAAGGCCTTTAAAATCCTCTCCGGCAGGTATCCCGATTTACGCCTGGTTCTGGTTCCCCATGAACCTTCCCCTCCACGCCTGGAGGTCATCGCCCGGGAGTTGAAAAAACAGGATCTCCGGTGGATCTACGCCTCCCAAATTGGACGGGTCCAGGGAGCGGACCTCGAGGTTTGCCCGGTCCTCGTGGTGGATCAGGTGGGCATCCTGGCCAGCTTATACGGGGTCGCGGACCTCACCTTTGTGGGGGGAGGGTTCGGAACCAGCATCCATAACGTGATGGAGCCCGCAGCCCTGGGTAAGCCTGTCCTTTTCGGCCCGGCCATCCATAAAGCTCTGGAAGCCCTCCGCCTTGTCGAAAAGGGGGGCGGGATCATCGTGAAAAATGACCTGGAATTGGTTAGCCGCATCTCTGAGCTTTTGGATGATCCCACGCAACTTAAACGCACCGGGGAGGCTGCAAGGAGCTTAATCTTGGAAAATAGAGGCGCTACCGATAAGATCCTGGAATATCTGGAAGCTTATTTGTAATTCGCTTCAGCCTCAGAAGCGCCGCGTTCCCGGAGATCCTTTTTTCTCTGTAGACGCTATGCCTCTGGGGCTTAAGCAGGATCTCCAGGGAACGCACGCGCGCTTGTCCGGAGCAGTTTGGTGAAGTCCCTCAGGTTCGGATAAGTCTCCAGGGCTTTGATACGATCCCGAATTTCTTCTTGGAGGGGGCCTGGAAAGATGCCTTTCACCAGGGCGCTAAATTTAGTCGCCACTTCCTCCCAGCTCAGGGGATTTTCCGGGTCTCCCTTCGGGTATTCGATCTGGCTTTCAAGGATGCGCCCGTCCTGGGTGGATAGGGTGACCCGGCTTTTCCATTTTTTCGGAAATTCCGCCTCTAACTCAGGAAGGGTAACGCAGGAGACTTTTTTCATGAGTTCTCTGACCTGGGGATGGTGAAGATTCTCCAGGGAGAATTCATCTAGAAAGGCCCTTCGTTTGACGACGGCGATGGCGGCTCCAAAGGGCGCGCTAAACTGAGCGTCGACGACGTTTTGGGGATGGGCTTTTTGTTCCGGCGGGTCTGCGACCAGCAACCTCCCGGCGGACAAAATGCCCAGGGTTATGTGCCGAACCTCTTCCGGCGCTATCTGGTATTTCGTCACCAGGTCCAGGACCCCATCGATAGGGGGCTGCATATACCGACAGCAGGCGTGGGGTTTAAGGCTCGTCCGCATGATCTCAAAGGCCTCTCCCAGACCTTCAAAGACCCGGTCGGGATTTGGTTGATCCGAATAGGAACGGAGAAACCCCAGCTTTCCCTCGATAATTTCGTCCGGCCCGGTAAATCCGGTTTTCGCCAGCAACGCGGCCAGGATGCCGCTATGGGAAGCCCATCCGGGGTGAAATCGCTTCGTCCAGGCCCCGTTTTGAAGGAAGGCCATGGAGCCGGCGGCCTGACTCCCCGCAATTCCCAAGGCATTGAGCATTTGCTCTTCCGTAAGACCGAACACCTTTGAAGCGACCGCGGTCGCCGCGAAAACTCCACAGGTGGCCGTGGGATGAAATCCGTGCCGGTAGTGCTCCGCCGGATGAACCCCCTTTCCAAGGCGAATGATCACTTCGTAGCCGGCCACTACGGCGGTGATAAAGGTTTTAGCAGAGCATCCCGCCATTTCCCCGGCGGCAAAGGCCGTTGGAAACACCACGACGCCCGGATGGAGGGAGGATTCGTTTTCTACGTCATCTAACTCAAGGCTATGGGAGGCTACCCCGTTGGCAAAAGCCGCATACTCTCCGGCAGCCCTCAAACCTGTTCCTATCACCGTACACTCCCCCGGGCGGTTCAAGTCTTTAACGAACCTTTGGGCCGCCACCCCGGAATCCGCCATGGCTCCCCTCGCGGCCACACCCAGAAAATCCAGACAAAGATATTTGACTTTATCGAGGACCTCCCCGGGGAGGTCCTCAAACCCGAGCTGATGATAAAAATGGACAAAGTCCTTCGTTGTGTTCATAGCGAACGGGTTACCCGTTGTCCGCCGTAAGAGCATGCGACCAAGCCCCTACGGCGGACGGCGGGCAACGGATAGCGGATCATGGGCAGCTACTCGACCTTCAGGACCAAAGCGACCTTCCCCTTTTTCAGGAGCTTATCGTCCAAAACATTGAAGGGATTCATCCAGTAAAAGAAATGGTGATAAAACTTTTTATCGGGGGCCTCCAATTTTTTCTCCCCATAGCGGGAAACCCTATCCAGGAGAAAAATACCGACCAGAGCTCCGGAAAGATCCGATAAGAGATCCTTGCCGGAAGGCGGGAAAGCACTTCCCTCAACGGCAAATTCCCAGGTGATATTGTGAATCTGGGTAAAGAGAAGCGCCGACCAATCTCGGTAGCCCCGCTCCTTTAAGTAAAGGCCCATCCCCGCGTAACTTAAGGGATGCGCCACGTAGTTGATCACAAACGGGTCCCGGTCCTCGCGCGTTCCCTCTCTGACGCTGGAAATCGGATTTCCGAAATTATCGGCGATATTCCCGAAAGAACCTGAGGTTCGAATAGCTTCCCGGATATTTTCACGGGTCAACAGGACCGTTGTCGTGGCGTTACCTATAACTAAAATATCCAGGCTCCATCTGTCCAGTTTTTCTTTGAGGGGTCTGTTTTTCGAGGGTACATTTGGACCGGGTTGGGTCGTGGGAGATTCGTCGGCAGGGGCCGATGGGGGAATTGCCAGGAGCCGGACCATAAAACTTAAAACCCCCAGCCAGATCCACCTTTCCATAGATATAGAGCGCCTAGGCCTTTACATCCAGCATATCCCGCAGCCCATCTCCCAGGAAGTTGAAACTCAGGACGACGAGCATAATGGCCAATCCTGGAAAAGTGGTTAGATGGGGAGCCACCAGCAAAAACGGTCTCCCCTCGTTGAGCATGGCTCCCCAGCTTGGGGTAGGGGGCTGGGTTCCCAACCCCAGGAAGCTCAATCCGGCCTCCGCCAGAACGGCGCCTGCCATCCCAAAGGTTGCTTCTACAAGGACCGGAGCCAGCAAATTGGGCACGATATGTCGGGCGATAATTCTCAAGGAGCCGGCGCCTACGGCTTTTGCTGCGGCAACGTATTCATATTCCCTTAAAAAAAGGACCTGCCCACGTACGATCCGGGCGTATCCAACCCAGCCGATTAAACAGAGGGCCAGGATGACATGATTGAGGCTAGGACCGAGGATGGCCACCATCGCGATGGCCAACAAAATGCCGGGAAAGGCCAGTAGAATATCGATGATCCTCATGAAGAGGTTATCGATAGGCCCGCCGTAGTATCCCGCCAGGGAGCCTACGATCAACCCCAGGGTTAAAGAGACGCTGACCGTAGAGATTCCCACCCACAGGGAGATCCTGGACCCATAGATGATCCTGCTTAAGATGTCTCTTCCCAGCCGATCCTGCCCGAAGGGGTGTTCAGAGCTTGGGGGGTTCAACCCCTCTTCGATCTTCTGGTCGACGGGATCGTAGGGGGCCAGAACCGGGGCAAAAACCGCTATAAAAATCAAAAGGATAATGATCATGAGGCCGAGATGCGCCAACTTATTTTTCATACTTAATTCTGGGATCGACGAGGGAATAGACCAGGTCGACGAGCAGATTTACCAGGACGTAGGATAAAGAGATGGTCAGGACACAGCCTTGAACCAGAGGGTAATCCCGTTTGTTGATGGCCTCGATGGTGAGCCGCCCGATCCCGGGCCAGGCGAAAATCGTCTCGGTAATGACTGCGCCGGAGAGCAGGGCTCCGAACTGAAGGCCCAGGAGGGTGATCACCGGGATGAGGGCGTTCCGGAGCGCATGCTTAAAAATAACGCGGCTCTCCCGAAGCCCTTTTGCCCGGGCCGTTCGGATATAATCTTCATGAATGACCTCCAAAACGCTGGAACGGGTCATTCGGGTCAGAATGGCGGCCATGGCCATACCCAGGGTGATGGCAGGAAGGACCAGATGCTCCCATCCCCCTTTTCCAGAGACGGGGAGCCATCCCAGGTTAATGGAGAACAGGATGATCAGCATAGGACCTAGCCAGAAGTTAGGCATGGAGACCCCAAACAGGGCCAGGAACATGGAGCTATTATCTATAAAGGAGTACTGCCGGGTTGCCGCCACGACGCCAACGGGGATGGCGATTAAAACGGCCACGCATAGGGCCGTGATCGTCAACTCTAAGGTGGCCGGAAATCTGGAGAGAAGGGTCTCCACGACGGGCTTATGCGTATGCAAGGACCTTCCTAGATCGCCCCGGAAAAGCCCTCCGAGGAAGTGAGCGTATTGGTAAAGGATCGGCTTGTTGAGCCCCAGCTCCTCCCGGAGAGCTTCCTTATCGGCAGGCTCGGCGCTCTCCCCCAGCATCAACTCCACAGGATCCCCGGGGATAAGGTGAATAAAGAAGAAAACCAGGGTCGAGACCCCCAGGATGACCGGGACGACCCACAGCAAGCGTCGCAAGATATAAACCATCATACCATGGTTACCATAACGCAACGCCACTTTCCTGTCAAGTCTGAAAACCCTGAGGCCTCTATACTGAGCCTGATCTTTTGGTCCGTAACCCTGTTTTTCCCATTTCCAGGCTAAAGCCTCCATGCCGTGGACGTAAGGAATACCCCCTGCTCCCTTTCAAGGGGATTTTTTGGAACCTACCCCCTCCGACTCCCCTACGCGCCCGGTTAAGAATAGAACTGCCCGGACTCCCTCGTTCCCAGGCTCTGCTTGGGAATGCCTGCCGGGAGGCGCTGCCTCCTGTCTTTGTAAAGCGAGGCAGAGCCTCTAGATAAGCATTCCCAGGCTTCAGCCTGGGAACGAGGGAATAGGGGACTGATCCCTTATCCTGGCGCGTAGGCCTCCGATTTCCCTTTCCTGGGGAGGCAGGGCCTCCAGATAAGCATTCCCAGGCAGAGCCTGGGAACGAGGAAAAAAGAAGAGACCCAGGGGCCTGCGTCGACGGCAGGGAAGCTTCAGCCCGGGCACGTGGCGCGGACCTAAACGTTAGGCGTACGCTTCTACACGGTTCAGGATGCCGCGCGGCTCCTGCCCCTTATAAGGGGGCGTAAGGGGTACAACCGGCTAAAATCAGGATAAGTATCAAAATGAACAGTAGGAAGTAGTTTGTTTCCATGTTGAGTTCTCCTCCCTTTTAAGGTTTTCCGGTTTAACGGAGGTTAGATTCCCAAGTTATAAAATTTGAAACTAATTTCCGTTAATTAATTACAGCGGTAAAAAAGAACCCTAAGCTCGGCTAAAAATTATTTTAGATCGCCCAACGGGATAGCCTGTCGAAGGCCCTCAACCGTTCCGTTCACCCAGGATTCGCGCCCAGAGGAGCCGCTCAGATCCTATTCTTGCTGCAAAACGACGATGAGAAAGAGTATCAGAATCACCGAGAGGGTATAAGCAAAGATCGCCTTTTTCCTCTCCTTCGGAGAGTGTTCCTTCAGTAAATTGTTCCGGACATAAACCTCGTAGTGATATATGAACATCCATATCCATAGCAGGGTTCCCAAACTGTATTTAATGAGAAATTCGGGAAGGGAGAGAAGCTGACCCGTCCCTGCGACGAAAAGGTACAGATAGTGTCCATAATCAAAAACCAGAACGATCAGGGTAATCAGCGTAAGTATATCTTTCAAGAAGATCTTCTTATTATACTTACACTTGTAGTACATCAACCTGCCAAAAATCCAGGTGAAGTAGAAAATAGGGACTAATTGATAAATGTAAACCGAACGATACTTAATGAGAACCGTATAGATACCTAGAAGCGTTTGCATATCTTCACCGGTTTGAATCCTAGGATTTAGCAAGGCTTTTCCTGGAACTCAAAGGAATTTCATAGGACCTCCTCCTTACCTCCTCCTTCAAGAAGTTTTTCAACCTGTGACGCCAGTTAATTAACATACGTTAAGACCCCTGTCAAGAAAAAAGCTCTGTCCCCCCCTAACTTTTCTATTTTGTGGGCCCCCTCTTAGCGACCTGACGTAGGCCGCCACCGGATGCTACGCGGAAGGACCCTACTTCCTCAGGATAAAACTAGAGACGGAACGTCCGGAGGGCTGAGGCCGTCGAAGGGACTCCGGTTTTAAACGGATTTTTTTCTTAGGGCGCGGAGGAGCAGGGAATTTTAATTGACAACTCGACGGGGATCTTCTATAATTTTTAAAGTTTCAAAGGCTAATTTTCCCTCAGGGCTTAGCGGTCTGCCATTAGAGAGTAAAACATAAAGCGTAATGGGGAAAAGGAGTCGTATACCCGGTCCTCCTTTTACGTTTTACGTTTTACGTTTTACGTTTTATGCGTCAGGTCCGGGTCGGACTTGCCCAGATCAATGTAACCGTTGGAGATCTGGACGGAAATACTCAAAAAATTATCGATTACCTTCACAGGGCTAGAAACGAAGGGGTGGATATTGTAAGCTTCCCGGAGCTGGCCGTTACGGGGTACCCTCCTCAAGATCTCCTGCTCAAGCCCCAGTTTTTGAAAGATAACCTGGCATGCCTTCAGGAGATCGTCAAAGAAACCCAACATATCGCTGCGGTGGTAGGGTTTGTGGACCGCGAGGACGATATCTATAATGCGGCAGCGATTATTCACAACGGCAAGCTGCTGGGGGTGTATCACAAGGTTTACCTGCCTAACTATGGGGTGTTCGATGAAAACCGTTACTTTCAATCGGGGATTCGTAACCAGATTTTTCAAATTAACGACTGCGTCCTCGGCATGAATATTTGTGAGGATATCTGGTACCCAGGGGGGCCCACCACGCTACAGGCCTTAAGCGGCGCCGAGCTGATTATCAATATCTCGGCCTCCCCTTACTATGTGGGGAAGCCCCTGTATCGAGAGCACATGATCTCGGTCAGGGCCGCAGATAACGTGGTCGTCGTTGCCTATAACAACCTGGTGGGCGGACAGGACCGGCTGATTTTTGATGGGTACAGTCTGGTCGTAAACCAGGCGGGTCAGGTGCTTGCCCGGGGTAAACTCTTTGAAGAGGATTTTATCGTGACCGATATTAACCTGGACGATGTGGTCCGGACCAAGCTCAACGACTCCCGTCACCGGAAAGAGGTTTTAAACCTTAAGCTCAGTGGCGGGCCGACTCTGCCTAAGAGCGTTTCCATCAGTCCTCCTGAAAGGATTACAAGGCCGGTGGAAAAGAAATCGCCTCCCCAGGTGAACCCGTTTCTTCCGAAAGTCTGGACATTTGCCTATAACCCTTATAAAGAAGTTTATGAGGCCTTAGCCCTGGGGGTCCGGGACTACGTAAGAAAAAATGGGTTTAGCCAAGCGGTCATCGGGTTAAGCGGGGGCATTGACTCCGCTTTGACCGCGGTGATCGCGGTCGACGCCATCGGAGGGGAAAATGTATTGGGCGTCTCCATGCCTGGCCGGTATTCCTCCCAGGCGAGCCTGGACGATGCGGAACAACTGGCCCGAAATCTAGGGATCGACTACAAGGTTATCCCGATCCAGACGGCATTTGACGCGTACCTTGAAACCCTCGCCGAGGCGTTCAAAGGGACCCCCCAGGGGGTGGCGGAGGAGAATATACAGGCCAGAATCCGCGGCAATATCCTGATGGCGCTATCTAACAAGTTTGGTTACCTGGTTTTAACGACCGGAAACAAATCGGAACTAAGCGTAGGGTATGCGACCCTTTATGGAGATATGGCCGGAGGACTGGCGGTCATCTCGGACGTTCCTAAAACGATGGTTTACGCGCTGGCCGAATACCGTAATTCCGTCGCGGGCTACGACTTGATCCCGAAGAGCACCTTGATGAAACCTCCTTCCGCAGAGCTCAGGGAAAATCAGAGGGATATGGATACCTTACCGGATTACGCCATTTTGGATGGTATCTTACACGCCTACGTGGAGGAAGATAAAAGTCTGGAAGAGATCGTAGCTCTGGGGTACGATCGGGATATGGTGATGGATATCGTTCGGAGGGTCGATGGCAACGAGTACAAGCGCCAACAAGCGCCTCCGGGCTTAAAAGTGACCTCTAAGGCCTTCGGACCGGATCGAAGATTTCCTATTACGAACAAGTATCGAGGGTGATAAGCCGGTAAGCTTGTCCCAGGCTGTAACCGCCGGTGGACGTCGATTTAATCGGCAGGAAGCCGCGCTCCTCGGCGGTCGCAGCTTTGGGGGAATGATCTGGTAAAATGAAAATTCTTGTCATGGGCACAGGGGGGATCGGCGGGTATTTTGGGGGACTTCTGGCTAAGAGCGGGGAGGAGGTCTATTTTGTTGCCCGGGGGGAGCACCTCAAGGCTTTGAAGAATCAAGGGCTGAGCGTTAAGAGCGTGGCCGGAGATTTCTGGCTTAGGGTCAACGCAACGGACCGGCCTGAGGAAGCAGGTCCTGTGGATCTGGTCTTGTTTTGTGTGAAGACCTATGATACCGAAACGGCCGCCAAACAAATTTTACCGAACCTTCACTCCCAGACGGTGGTCTTGACTTTGCAAAATGGGGTGGACCATGGAGAGAAAATCGGAAAAATTGTGGGGCCCGACAAGGTGATGGCCGGGGCGGTGTATATCGAGTCCTCGGTCCATGCTCCGGGAGTTATTTCTCAGACCGCCGGACTTCGAAAGGTTATCTTCGGCGAGCTTCAAGGACCGGTAACTGCCCGGGCCCGGGACCTCTTGAGCACCTTCCAGAAAGCCGGAATCCTCTGCGAGCTTTCCGAGGATATGAGGAAGACCCTGTGGAGTAAGTTTATCATGATCTCTGCGGTCAGCGGGTTGACGGGATTGACGCGGACCCCGATGCGGGAGGCCGTCGAGTTTCCCGAAACGCGGGAGATCTTCCTCGCGGCCCTGAAAGAATCCATGGAAGTGGCAAAGGCTCTATCCATACCCCTGGACCCCGATCTGGTCGATCGAATTCTGGCCGGTGTCAGCAACTTCAACAAAGAAAGTAAGGCCTCCCTGCTCCGGGATTTGGAAAAGGAGAAGCGGGTGGAGGTCGAGGCCTTAAGCGGCACGGTCGTCCGGTTGGGGAAGGAATTATCCGTTCCGACCCCGGTCCATCAGGTTATTTACGCCTGTCTTAAATTGGCGGACGAGAGAAATCGAGCTCGGGCCCACCCCTAAAAATTTTTATCCCCCAAGGGCCTGGGTCCCCTCAGATCATTTCTGGCATTGGCCTCGTAGCCCTTGAGCCAGTAAGATACGAAGGCCTCGGGAAGGGGTACACGTTTAAACCCTTTATGGAAAGTCATGTCGAAAAAGTTATGATAGAATCCTAAGGGGCGAACCTCTTTATCGCCGGTCGTTACGTTATTTATGTCGAATTCATCCGTGTTTTGTGGGATTAGGTCTTTATTTACAGGCATTCAAAGTCGTCGACCATGTCGAAGGTAATGATCGTAGATGATAGCGGGACCGTTCGGCGCTATCTCAGCCAGATGGTAGAACTAGCCTCCCATTCCGCCATTACCGCGGAATCGGGAGAAAAAGCTATCGCGCTGCTGGAGGAGTACGCTAAAAAAGATTCGGCGCTCTTGCCGGACCTTATTTTCATGGACGTACTGATGACCCCGGGCATCAGCGGAATTGAAGCTACGCAAAAGCTCAAAGCCCATCCGAACCCAGCCCTTGCCGAAATACCTATCGTAATCTTAACCGGGATCGGGGAGCAAGACATCGCCAGTGAGGCGCTGGATGCCGGAGCTTTAGATTACATGGTCAAGCCGACCAGCACCGAAGCGCTCTCATCCTTTTTGGATAATTTGCGCAAAAAATTGGATAGGCTATTAAATCTGAGCGCCAGAAGCCTAAAAAAAGGAGCCGGCCTGGTCGCAGACCTCTCTAACGAAAACCTCCCTTCGCTCTTGCAAATGCTCCATCTGGAAAGTGCTTCTGGCTATGTAACCCTTACGAACCCTCGAAATCGCCAAAGTGCCTCCATGCATATCCGATACGGTCACATCGAGCACCTGGTGCTGGTAGATAACTCCAAAGGCGTGAAAAAGCGCCTCGAAGGGGAAGAGGCCTTTCACACCCTTATCAACTGGTCCGAGGGAACTTTCTCTTTTGGAAGAGCCAACCCGGAACGAATGCCCAAGGGAAAGCCTCTAAATCTGGTCGCCCTTTTAGCGGCTGTGGACATTAAAGAGGTTGAGGATACCAGGCGCCCCGCGGAATCCCCTCAACCTGTGGGTTCTTTAGAATCTTACCAGGAATTTAAAGCCAACCTGGAAAAGGAGCTTTTGGAGCTGTTGAAAAGCGCTACGGTGGGTCAATTATTCTATGTGCGCGTGAAGGAAAAGGTCTCCGTTTTGCTGAAAGTTATGAAAGGCGCCGAAGGAGCGTTCCACCTTTTTCAAAATGAAAAGCAACTTCTCGCCTTCATCCAAAAACGGGCCGCCGATTTCACGAACGGAAGGTTTATGGAGATCTCCTTCTTCTTTGAAGAGGGTTACGTGAACATTCGTCGCATCGCGAAGGCCGATTATATTGTTCTTCTGTCCCCAGATCACGAAAAATCCGGCCAGGGTCGGCTTATTACCGCCCAGGCCGCCACCCTCCTTAAAAAGGCTGCCTTAGAAAGGCGAAATAAACGAGTGACGGCGGCCTGAACCCCTTATCCAGGATCGGGGAGCGAAGGGGGATTTACGATCTTCGCTCCCCGATCCTTCATTTTCTGCCTTCTGGGTTCTCTCTATTCAAACAACCTGTTCAGGCTTCGCTGCCCTTCCAGAACTTCCACGTAGCGCTCTCCCAGCTCCTGGGCGGGGATAAGTTGAATATTGACAGAGTAAGCCTGGGAAAGCTGTTGGACCTCCTCGGTAGCGCCTCGGCTAAACCCCGGTTTTCCAACGAGGACGATGGAAGCCGGTATATAATTGGCCGCTACGGAGAGGATCTCGGCTATGTGCTCCAGCGAAATTTCCTTTTCCTGGGGAGGGAGAATCCTCAAGAAGCCCGGAGCCTGAAGTTTGGAGCCCGGGGTCGGGAGCGGCTCCTTGTTTCCGGCTCCTGGCTCCGGACCCCTTTCGTCGAGGGGAACATAAGGAGCGCCCGGGTCTTTGATCCGCAGGGGAGCCGCCGGCCTCCCCACCACCGGATCCCTCCTGTCGGGGCGCAGGATGTAATCGACGCCCTCCTCGGATTTTCCCACCCTTTGGAGGACCCACTCCCTCTTAAGGTTGCGGATCAAGTTCGCCACCGATTCCGCAAAGCTCTTTAAATCTGCGGACCGATACAAATTCATAAGGGGGGAGGCGTCTAAGCCCAATTTTTCCAGTCTTAACCGTTGACTTTCCATCCGTTGGCGCTCCCCCTGGGTCAACTTCCTCTGCAACGCCTCCTTCATCTGGAGCGCCAGCTCCCTGGGGATGATCCGCTGAAGGTCTCCAATTTCGGCTTCGGCAAAAGCTTCTAGAGAAGTATAGCCCCACTGGGCCAGCCGATGTAAATTCTCACGGGTTAAGCCCGGTACCCGAAGCTCGGCCAGCTCTACCTCTTCCTCCCTGACCCCGTAGAGCACCCGCCGGGAGAGAATTTTTAAACCTCGTACAAACTCCGCGTCATACTGTTTCGCGTCCGCGATCTCTGCCAGGGTCTCTAGCATCCAACTGCTATTCTCGGCCAGGCTTCGAATAACTCCACCGTAAGCTTTATCCGGATAATCTTTATTGTATTTAAACTCGATCTCCCGGAGATCGATCCCTTCCATCCAGTCTAACAGGACCAGAGACATCTTCAGATGCCGGGTCGTCTCATAGCGATCTCCTAAAAGCTCCTCCGATTTTTTCAAGAGGGTTACCCAGTTAGGAGGATTTAAATCTTGAACCGCTCGCGGATATTCCCCGGACTCGAAGGCTGCCAGGGATAACCGGAAGTAGAGCTCTTCGATCTCTCGATTATGGGTGGCCAGGAAAAGCAACTCCCAGGGGTGATAGTCTAACGGATTGACCTCCGGCAGTAGCTGGAGCAGATTCAAAAAGGAAAAGATAGAGACGCCTTGGAGCGCGCATATTTTCCCTAATTTCGTCGGCTTCCATTCCCCGACCGAGGTCTCTTTGATGAGCCCATTTTCTGCACAAACTTTTAAGGCCCTCTCCACCTTATTCTGCAAGGATACCGGCTCGTGCGCCCCTATTTCCCGGCTTTGATTCCAGTGCAGGTAACCGGCATAAGAGCGCCTGAAGAAGCCCAGGACTTCCTCCTGGGTGCTGCAGAGCTCCGAGGCGATCAGCAGAAGCGTTTCTTGCAACAAATTGCTGTGGGCGAGGTGGGAGCTCATTTTAGGGAACTCCCCATCGATGTAGTTACGCCAAAAAATACTGAACTGGGCCGGAGTATCCGCGAAGAGGATGGATCGGCCTTTATTCTGGATCCCGAACCGTCCGGCGCGACCGCTCATGCTCTTATACTCCGTCGTAGACAAGGGAACTTCCTGAAAAGTTTTTGCGTCCGGGTCCGGTTTTTCCATATCGTGGATAATTACCGTATTGACCGGGAGATTCAGGCCCATGGCCAGCGTTGAGGTGGCACAGACGACCCGAATTTTGCTGTCCTTTTCTTTAAAATATTCCTCGATCACCCTGCGCTCTTCGCTGCTCAGGTCCGCGTTATGAAAGGCCACCCCGTGGCTCAAAGCGGCCATCAACAGCTCCTTCGAGACGGAGTTTTCCACATCCTTCAAGGCCGAAAGGGCTTCCTGGGCCGGGGGCAGGTTCAGATCCATCCCCAACCGGAAGGCCGTCTCCCGGGTAAGTCCTTTCCATTTCCTGAAGATCAAAACCTGCTCTCCTTGCTGAACCAGATGGGAGACCACGTGGGCCAGCCGACGGTACTGGTACTCCTTTCTCCCTTCCGGGGATCTCAAATTGATTCTCGGGTCCGGAACGAATTCCGGAAATTTCTCGATCCCTACCTGACCCGATAAGAACTCGCGGTATTTAAAAGTTCCATCCCGGGTTAAAATCCCCTCTTGAAGTTCGACCGGTCGTTTATCGGAAGCCAGCACGGTCATCCCCAGCCACCGATCCAGCTGGTTTACATGCCCGATAACCGCAGAAAGACCGATGAGCTGAACGTTCTGAGAGGTCTTTTCCCGAGAAGCTAAAATCTGCGTCAGGAGCATCTCCAGGTTGGCCCCCCGGGTATCATCGGTCGTCATCTGAATTTCATCGATGATCACCAGACCACAATGGTTGATAATCCCCTTGTTTCGGATGAGCAGCCGGTTCATCTTCTCAAAAACAAGGACGGCCAGTTGAAAATCCCCCTGGAGGATCGCTGCGTCGTACTCCGAACGATCGCCGGTTGAGAGAACGACCTTAATGCCGAAACCGTCATATTTCTCATAAAAATCTTTGTACTTCTCCTCGGCCAACGCCTTCAGAGGAACCAGGTAAAGGACTTTTCGCCTTCGGAAGATATTATAAAGGGCGGCGATTTCCCCCAAAAAGGTCTTCCCGGAGGACGTGGGCGCGGAAACCAGGAGATCGTTCCCCTCCAGGATTTTGTACTGTTTAATGGCCTCTTCCTGAATCGGAAGGAGGACGGGACTCTCTTTTTTAACCCAGATCTTGATCACTTCTGGGTCGATGCCAAACTTTTGAAGCTCTTGAACTTTCATTGCACACCTTTCTTGAAAGCTTTGATTTTAAATAAATTACCTATCTTCCAAGCTACCACAGCTCGAAGGCGGTGTCAATGAATTTCTCCACAATTTTCGTATAAAATTCGCCTTTTAGGGTTTAGGAGAGGGCGATGTCCTCTTCGATGACGAGGTTCAGAGGTAAGCCCTCGACTTCGAGTTTCATACGGGCTTTAAGCTTCTCATGGCCCGTCAAGGCGCCGGATTCCACCGCATTCCTGACCGCTTTCTCTATCTCCCGCTGTGAGGTGACCCCGACCTTTTTAAGGAACTTGCGGAGTTCCATGTTGAAAGTTTCCTCATTCATCGTGACCTCCTGTAAATTTCGAGGAAAGGAACCTGGGAATCATCCCCTGAACCGGACTAAGAAGATGGGCTTTGTGGCGTGGCGGAGTATTTTTTCTGCCACGCTCCCAAGAACCCAACGCTTAACCCCACTGTGACCGTGGGTGGACATGGCAATGAGGCCGATCTCCCCCCGGGCACTGTGGTCCAGGATCTCTTCCGCCTCATCTCCGTATCGGACGTGGCTATCCACCTGAAAACCTTTGGCTTTCAGCCGCTCTTCGATCCTTTGGAGGTATTCTTCTGCCTCTCGAACTACCGCCACCTGGGTCTTGGTGGGATCCACCCCCGGGATCGTAGGCGCGTAGGCGACCCGTAAAAGGGAAATGCCTGCCTTGAAGGCGGTGGCCAATTTCTCAACCTCCGGGAGAACGCTTTCCGAGACCTCGGATCCGTCCAGGGGAACCAGAATCTTTTCATAACCCTGCATAGGAACCTCTCCTTTCCTGTTGGGACTTCTTAAACAGCCTGCTCTCATAAGAAACTCTACTTCACCCTTTTGGGTTAAGTCAACAAAAAGTATCCTAACCTTTGAGGCAGGGTCGGGGGGAGAGAAAAACCGGGTTACGGACCCAAATGTTAGCTCGACCCTGTTAGACTAAGTTTTAACCTTCAAAGCTCCGTGGGAGCGATCCGTTTGTAGCAACGCCCCTGCCTGCCCCCTAAGCCCCGTAGGGGCGGCCTGTGAAACTCCGGCATCGTCTTTATCGACAGGTCGCTCCTGCGGCGCTAAAAGATCCGGGGAGGGAGGACCGTATTTGCTACAGAAAGGTCGCCCCGCTGGGGCTTTTCGGTCACTTAACGGGGCCGAGTTGGGCTTAGTCACAAAAATTCAGGCATAGACCGAGGGCTCTTTTTCCCTTGACTTCTTTCCTGAAATAAACAATTAATATTAGTTAGTTGGATATAAAGGGAGGTCCATATGCAAAAACCTTTAGAGTATTATCTAGTAGGAAAGTCTCCTGCCATCCGCAGACTTAAGAATGAACTTAGGGCGGTGGCTCCCACGATGCTGCCTCTGCTGTTTTGGGGGGAGCCTGGAACCGGCCTGACTTTCTACGCGCAAGCTGTCCATGCCACCACGCAGGCAGGAAAGTTTATCCCCCTCTTTTGCTTTTCCCTGGAACCGGAAACGGTGAAACGCCAATTTTTTGGCTTTGAGGACACGCCCGGATGGTTGGAAGAAGCTAATGAGGGGACCATTTTTTTGAAGCGGGTCACCGAATGCGTCCTTGAAGTCCAGGAGATCCTGGAACGGATCATCTCCATAGAGGGTACGGACGGAGTCATAGACTTTTTCCGAGTGAATAGCACCGACACGCTACAAAGCAAGGTCCGGTTTATGGCCTCCATGGTGGGAAATCTGGATCTCGCTTTAGCGGACAACATCCTGCACGCAGGGCTTTTTGAGATCTTTAAGAGCCGCGGTAAAGTCCTCTATGTCCCTCCTTTACGGGAACGTCGGGAGGATATGCCGGAAATCATCGATCTCCTCATCGAGGAGCTAAACGCCAAGTACGATAAAAAAATACGCGGGGTCAACTCGGAAGCCCTGGAACTCCTGCAAAATCACGACTGGCGCGGGAATATGGATGAGCTGAAGCGGACCCTGGATGCGCTCTTCGCTCAACCGGAAATTGAAGATCGCTTAATCACCGCGGAACATATTTCGGCCTATCTACCTGCGTTCGAAGAGAGCAACGCGGAGTGCTCCATTAAACTCAAGGCCGAGCGGTTTAAGGGGAGAATTAAGTCTAAAAGCTTAACTCTAGAGAGGGATTTCAACCGGTATAGGCTCGATGTGGAGAACATCGTGGAGATTATCCGGGTCGAAGATGAGATGGCCATAACTCCGACTTTAAAATATTTTACCTTTAAGTTAAAGGACGGTAGCCAGATTATTGGAAAAATCCTGGACGATTTTATCGAAGTGGAAACATCCTTTAGCAAATCTTTTCGATTTATGCCCTCCGAGCTACGGCACCTTGTGCTAGGCTAGCCGCAGATTTCCCGCAGATATCCCCCTTTTGGGGGCCCTGCGTTTTTTTGTGGGCGACAGGTCCCCTTTCAGCGCCTCCTCGTGTTACCTTCCTTCTGATCCCTGGTTTCCCGAGTCCAGAGCCGGTATGTTTAAAGCTCCAAAGCGCTCTGGAAAACCCAGGGCAGCGCTCCGGGAATAGAATCAACGACCGCCGGACGTCATGGGGACCCTGCCCCGGGTTCCCTCAACAGGTTCCTTCAGAGGGCCTTTTCCTGAATTGATCGGCCTGTAGCTTTTCGCGCAATTGCGCATGGTCTATAGCGAT
>Ga0073934_10003835_pt1 | contig 26487 bp, 17 predicted proteins | sample LarsenN4metaG_FD_76834 | JGI IMG/M metagenome (GOLD analysis project Ga0073934, IMG submission 76834) | Hot spring sediment bacterial and archeal communities from British Columbia, Canada, to study Microbial Dark Matter (Phase II) - Larsen... ... | reverse complement strand
CGCGCACTGCGGCGGCCAATGCTCGCATGAGAGCCGGATGCGGGAAACCTGCACGTCCGGTTCGACGAGGGGGGAGGGGTGGTGTTACTTTGTGACCCTACTTCCTCCTCTACTCTACCGGTTCATTCTGTTCTTGTTTCCTCCACGTCCTCCGCGTCCTGCGGCGAGAGGTTCAGTTCTTCGCGCAGCGGCACGGCGTCCCTAACTTGCTAGAAGCAGCGCATCCTTTAGAATGGCATGCGATGAAATGTTGCGATTCCTGAGATGAGCGTCAGCACCGTCCGCATCGCGTGCCTGCAGATGAATTCGGGCAACGACTTCGCCGCGAACCTGGCGACGCTGACGGCGATGGCGCGCGAAGCGGCGGCGGGCGGCGCGCGCTTCATTCTCTCCCCGGAGTACGCGCTCATGTTGGACGGCAGCGGGCGCGTCATGCGCGAGCGCGCGCTGGAAGCGGACGGGGAGCCGGCGCTCTCCGCGCTCGCCGCGCTCGCGCGCGAGCTCGGCGTGTGGCTGCTCGCAGGTTCGTTGACGCTCAAGAGCGGGGACGGGCGCATGGTCAATCGCTCGGTCCTGATCTCCGCCGAGAGCGCCGTCGTTGCCACCTACGACAAGATCCACATGTTCGACGTCACGCTGCCCAGCGGCAAGGTGATCCGCGAGTCGAGCGCCTACCGCTCCGGCGAACGCGCCGTGGTCGCGGAGACGCCCTGGGGGAAGCTGGGGATGACCGTGTGTTACGACCTGCGGTTTCCGCACCTGTTCCGCGCGCTCGCGCAGCGCGGAGCCGTGATGCTCACCGTGCCTTCGTCGTTCCAGCGCGAGACCGGAAGAGCGCACTGGCATACCCTGCTGCGGGCACGGGCGATCGAGAACGGGAGCTTCGTGATCGCCCCCGCGATGTGCGGGGATCATCCCGGCGAGCGCATGAGCTACGGGCATTCGCTCATCGTGGATCCGTGGGGCGAGGTCCTCGCCGACGGGGGCGAGGCGCCGGGCGTGGTGTATGCCGACCTCGATCTCGCCAGGGTCCGGAAGGTGCGGACGATGCTGCCGTCGCTCACGCACGATCGTCCGTTCTCGCCGCCGGGCGGATCCTGACGAGCGTCGCTAAAATGCTTGACGACGCTGATCCCTCACCCCCGCCCCTCTCCCGAGGGGAGAGGGGAGATTCGAGGTGCAAATGTCTTGTCGGGCATTTGCACAAGGACCCATAATGCGCATCCTCCTGAGCAACGACGATGGCTACTTCTCGCCGGGCATTTCGCTGCTCGCCGAAGTGCTCGCGCCACTGGCGGAAGTGACGGTCGTCGCACCGGAACGCGATCGCAGCGGTTCGTCGAATTCGCTCACCTTGGACCGGCCCCTCACCGTGCGCCGGGCGCAGGGCAGGGTCTACTACGTCAATGGCACCCCCACGGACTGCGTGCATCTCGCGGTGACCGGGCTGCTCAAGCCGCTTCCGGACATCGTGATCTCCGGCATCAACCACGGCGCCAATATGGGTGACGATACGATCTACTCCGGGACGGTCGCGGCGGCGACCGAGGGGTTCTTGCTCGGCATTCCCTCGATCGCGATCTCGCTCGTCGCGGAAGGGGGCGACCATTTCCGCACGGCGGGACGCGTCGCCGTCGAGCTGGTGAGCCGCTTCCAGACGCGGCCGCTTGATGAGCCGGTGCTGCTCAACGTCAACGTGCCCGATGCCGAGTACGGGCAGTTGCGCGGCTTCCAGGTCACGCGGCTCGGCAGGCGCCACAAGGCGGAGCCGGTCGTCAAGTCCAAAACGCCCCGCGGCGAGACGGTGTACTGGATCGGCGCGGCGGGCGGCGCCCAGGACGCGGGCGAGGGCACCGATTTCCACGCGATCGCAAACAACCGCGTTTCGATCACGCCGCTGCAGGTGGATCTGACGCGGTACTCGCAGCTCGAAGCCGTCAGCAACTGGCTGGCGCAGTGACCGGAGGCGAGTCACCCCTCACGAATCAGATGTCCTCAACCAGAGACTCCGGCATCGGCATGACTTCGCAGCGCACGCGGCTGCGCATGATCGAGCGCCTGCGCGGCCAGGGCATACGCGACGAGACGGTCCTCGCGGTGATGGCGGAAGTCCCGCGCCACCTCTTCGTCGACGAGGCGCTCGCCAGCCGCGCCTACGAGGACATCTCGCTTCCGATCGGCTTCGGGCAAACGATCTCGAGCCCCCACACCGTGGCGCGCATGAGCGAGCTGGCGCGCGGGGGGCAACTGTTGCAAAAGGTTCTGGAGATCGGGACGGGATGCGGCTACCAGACCGCGATACTCGCCAGGCTCGTCGCGCACGTGTACTCGATGGAGCGGATCGCGGCGCTGATCCGCAAGGCGCGGAAGAACCTGCAGGCCGCCGGCATCCGCAACGTGCACCTGCGCCACGGCGACGGCCATGCCGGCATGCCGGGAGTCGCGCCGTTCGACGTGATCGTCATGACCGCGGCGGCGGCCCGGGCGCCGGCGGCGCTCCTCGCGCAGCTCGAGGTCGGTGGTAGAATAATTTTGCCGGTGGCGGGCAACCATGACCAGCATCTTTGCGTGATTGAACGCACCGAGCGTGGCTATGTCGAACGGCGGATGGATGCGGTCAAATTCGTTCCCTTGCTGCCGGGCGTCGGCTAGACGATCAAGGCTGATAACCCAAGAGCCGATAGCCACAGAGATCACAGAGAACACAGAGAACAAAATCGAAATGCGGTCCCGTATGGTTCATGAGGTTGCGTCCTCTGTGGCCTCTGTGTCCTCTGTGGCGAAGATGTTCTTGGCGTGCGCGGCGATCGCGCTCGCGTCGGGCTGCGCCACGCGATACGGCGCACCGGTGGTCGAGCGCGCACCCGAGGCGCGACCCGCGCCGGCGAAGCCCGCCATCGCCGCCAAGCCTGCCCCGCGTCCGGCCGACGCGCGCCCGGAGGCGTACACGGTGCGGAAGGGCGACACGCTCTACAGCATCGCGCTCGATCACGGGCTCGACTACCGCGAGCTTGCGCAGTGGAACGGGATCGGCGAGCCGGGAATGATTCGCCCGGGGCAGCAGCTCCGGCTCACGCCGCCGGCTTCGACGGCGATGGTTGCGCCGCTCAGGAGCTCCCCGGGCGTGGAAAGCCGCCCGCTCGGGGGCGCGGCGGCCGACGCGGTCAAGACCGAGCCCAAGGCGGTGCGCGCCCCATACTCCGAGCAGGCCTACGCGCAGCTTTCCGCGGCCAGGGTGGAGTCCCGCCCGCCGGTGACACGCGAGGAAGGCGACGAAGCCGTGAGCTGGAGCTGGCCTGCGCGCGGCAGGGTGATCAGCGCCTTCAACGACGGCGCCAATATGAAAGGCATCAGCATCGCCGGCAAGCCCGGGCAGCCGGTGCTCGCGAGCGCGGCGGGCCGGGTGATCTTCAGCGGCACCGGCATCCGCGGCTTCGGCAAGCTGATCGTGATCAAGCACAACAACAGCTTTCTCAGCGTCTACGCGCACAACAGCGAGCTGCTGGTGAAGGAGGGGCAGAACGTCGCCAAGGGGCAGAAGATCGCGGAAATGGGCTCGACCGATACCGACCAGGTGAAGCTCCATTTCGAGATCCGCCGTCTGGGCAAGCCGGTCGACCCGATGAAGCTGCTTCCGCCCGATCAGGCGGCCTGATGCCGGTGACCGATGAGGCGTGACTGAAACGGCGTGGCGGAAGGCGCGTGACTGATGAATCGGGAAGGATGCTGGGTGACGCAGCCTTTTTACTTACCGCATCACCGGTTACGCGGCATCGGTCACGGATCACCGGTCACGGGGTTTTAGGCGGTGAACCGGCTGACCCGCTGCTGAAACTCGCGCAAGGCGGCCCCGCTCGCGTGCGCGCCGTAGCGCAAGGCGACGTACAGCTGCGTGATGGCGGCGACCGCCGCGGCGAGATCGGGCCGCACGCGCGCGAGCCGTCGCGCGTAATCCAGGGGTCCTTCGGCCGGTTCGCGCGGTATGCCCTTCGCCCGCAACTTCTCGCAGAACTTGAGGTAGGCGATTCTCGCCGGATCGCGCACTCTCGCCTTGAGCCGGCGCAGCATGAAAGCGCTCAACACGATCACGATCACCGCCGCGAGGCTCAACATCAGCATCGTCAGCAGGTACCACGTCGCATCGTCGATGCCGACGCTGGTGAGGAGCCGGCGTTGCCGCTCGGGCGTGTAGCCGAGCACCCACTGGTTCCACGTGTTGGCCATGAGGTCCCAGGTGAAGCGCAGCTGGCGCAGCAGCTCGAAATCGCCGCGTACCAGCAGCGGCAGGGGGTCGCTGCGCGGGACCGCCGCGGAGATGCCCGATTCCACGCGCAGCGGCGAAACCGCGGCCGTGGGGTCGACGCGCACCCAGCCCGTGTCCCGGAACCACACCTCGGTCCACGCGTGGGCGTCGGCCTGGCGCACGATGAGATAGTTGCCGAGCTGGTTCACCTCCCCGCCGAGGTAGCCGGTGACGATGCGGGAGGGGATGCCGGCCGCCCGCATCAGCACGGCGAAGGCGGACGCGTAATACTCGCAGAAGCCGCTGCGCGTGCCGAACAGGAAATCGTCCACCGAATGCTGGCCGAGGGGCGGCGGGCTGAGCGTGTAGAAGAAGTTCTGGTTGCGGAACATCGCCAGCACTTCGCGCACGAGCGCGCGGTCGTCGGCGGACTTCTGGCGCAGCGAGCGCCCGAGCGCCACGGCGCGCGGGTTGAATCCCGGCGGCAGCCGCAGCGCGCGCCGCAGCGCCGCCGGGCTCTCGCCGGCGCCGTAGGTGTAGTCGAGGAAGGACGCCATGTCGTAGCGCACGCGGTTCGCGACCGGGTCGAAAGACCGTATCTGGAAGTCGGCGCCGGTGAGCGCCCGCGGTACCGTCTTGGCGGGGAGGTCGAGCGCGAACATCCAGCGCTTGTTGTGCGGCTCGAGCGTGACCTCGTAGGTGACGGGCGTGCCGCTCGCCGTGAACTCGGGCGTGCCGTAGAGGAAGCGCGAAGCGGACCAGCTCACGCCGTCGAAATCCGTCATGACCGGGCCGCGCCAGTAAAGGTGCTTGGGCTGCGGGATCGCCGAGTCGAACCTGACGCGGAAGGCGACGGCGTCCGAAAGGATGAGGTTCGAGACGCTGCCCGGCGTCATGGTCTCGGAGAGGCCGCTCACGCCCGCGAACGCGTCCTGTGGAAGTCCCCAGAGCGGGCCCGATACGCGGGGGAAGAGCAGAAAGAGAACGAGCATGAGCGGCACCGACTGCGCGAGCAGTACGCCGGAGACCCGCAACTGCCTGTGGAACGGCGGCTCGTCGCGCGCGTGATGCAGGGTGAGCATGGTTGCCGTGATCACCCAGACGCAGGCGAGCATGTAGAGCGCGGTCGGGATCGTCTGGGAGTAGAGGAAGTTCGTGATGACCAGGAAATAGCCGAGGAGGATGAGCAGCATCGCGTCGCGCAGCGAGCGCATCTCGAGCAGCTTCAGGCCCAGCATCAAGACGAGCAGCGCAACGCCGGCGTCGCGCCCGAAAATGGTGCGGTAATGGAGATAGATGCCGATCGTCGCGATGATGACGATCGCGAGCAGCAGCCACCGGCTCGGCAGCGGGAGCCGCGCGTAGCTCACGTACGCCCGCCAGGCGGCGAGGGTGGCGACCAGTGCGATGACCCACCACGGCACGCGCCAGGCGTGCGGTGCTGCGACCATGGCGAGCGACACCGTGAGCCACAGGACGTGCCGCAGCGCGAGCGGCTGTTTGAAATCCGTCATCCTGAAACCCCGTGAATGGTGAATGGTGAGGGGTGAAAGGGCGCAAGACGCTCCTGCGAATCGCCGCCAACGGGTTCGGTCCGCTCACTACTCACGACTCACGCCTTCACGTCGTCGCTCCCGAACAAAGCGAGGGCTTCGAGACAGCGGTCGCGCTGGGCGTGGCCCATCGCCATCTCGATCGTCTCGCCCGGCAAGCGCAGCCCGAACGAGAGCTCGGCGGCGTGGGCGTCGAGCACCCAGCGCGCAAGTTGGGAGAGCCTTTCCTCCACGCCCATCCCGACCGGGAGCGCCGACCAGTCGAGCCACAGCTCCGTGTCGGCGCGCCCTGTGAACTGCTTGGTGAGCAGACCCTGATCGCGCGCCGCGGCCTTCCACGCGATGTGGCGCGGCGAGTCGCCCAGGTGATACTGGCGCAGCCCGGAGAAGTCCTCCTGGCCCTGGCCGCGCTCGGCGCCGGCCCCGGCGCTCGTGGTGGCGGGTGGCAGCGGCAGCCCCGGGGAGGCCGGGCGCGGATAGACCACGCAACGCATGTCGAGCTCGAGGTACGACCATGCGTAGAAGAGGCCGAGGGGAAAGCGCGTGAACAGCGTCAATCGGCCCGGGCGCAGGATGCCGCGGCGGCGCGCGAGGATGCCGACGGCTGTCGCAACGGTGGTGCGCGGGGGCACGTCGACGAACACCGATTCCTTCCTGTCGTGCGTCAGGCCGATGGCGTAGCGATGCGTGCGGCCGCTGTTGTCGACGTGAACGATGAAGTGCGCGGTGTCTCCGGCGAACACCGGACGCGCGCGGCCTCCCGCGATGCGCAGGTTGGCCATGTTGCGGAACGTATAGACCATGGCGTTCACGCCCATCGCACCCAGCAGGAAGGTGAGGATGAAGCCCAGGCTCAGGTTGTAGTTGATCGAGCCCGTGAGCATCATCAGCAGCACCGCTGCGAACGTCATGCCCTGGCGCGTCGGCAGGATGAACACCCGCCGCTGCCCCAGCACGATCACGCCCGTTTGCGGACCGCGCAGCTGGAACAGCCAGTTGGTGAAATGGTTCTTGAGCGCGGCGTACATGCGAGTGACTGGGTGACCAAGTGACAGTCACTAGGGAATGGCGACCTGCTTCACGAGGTGCGCGGCGATGTCGGCGCTCGTGATCCGGCTCACTTCGCCCGCGGGAACCAGGCGATGGCCCACGACGCCGGGCAATACCGCCTGCACGTCTTCCGGCACCACGTGGCCGCGGCCGGCCATCAACGCCCAGGCGCGCGCGGCGTGCAGGAGCGCGAGCGCCGCGCGCGGCGACAGGCCGTTGACGTAATCGGGGGTGCGGCGCGTGTGGTTGACCAGCGCCTGCACGTAGTCGAGCAGAGCGCTCGACGCGTGGATCTGCTGGGCGCGGCTCTGCAGCTCGATCAGATCCGGTGCGGTCATGCTCGGCCTGAGATCCGCCAGTAGATCCCGCCGGTCCTCGCCCTGCAGCAACGTGCGCTCCGCTTCGCCGTCGGGATAACCCAGGTGGATGCGCATCAGAAAGCGGTCGAGCTGCGATTCAGGCAGCGGGAAAGTCCCGATCTGGTACGACGGATTCTGCGTGGCGATCACGAAGAACGGCTGCGGGAGCCGGCGCGTCTCGCCCTCGGCGGTTACCTGGTGCTCCTCCATGGCTTCGAGCAGCGCGCTCTGGGCCTTGGGCGTCGCGCGGTTCACCTCGTCCGCCAGGATCACCTGATGGAAGATCGGTCCCGCGTGAAACTGGAACCCGCTGGTTTCGCGGTTGTAGATGGAAACGCCGATGATGTCGGCGGGGAGCAGATCGCTGGTGAACTGGATGCGCTGGAATCCCAGCCCGAGGGAGGTCGCGAGCGCGTGCGCGAGCATCGTCTTGCCGACGCCCGGCACGTCTTCGATGAGAAGGTGGCCGCGCGCGAGCAGGCAGGCGATCGCCAGCCTGATCTGGCGCTCCTTGCCGAGGATGATGTTGCCGACCTGGGCAATGACGTTCTCCAGTTGCTGCATCACGTTGCGCGGGATCTGGCCAGCGGCTGAGTTTGCCACATCCGCTGGTTTTCGTCCTGTGTCCGGCATGAACGGAAGCCTCTAAAGTTCCGTTTCGACCCGCATCATGCGCGGGTCGTTCTGATCGAACCGGGCGTCGAATCCGAGCCTCGCCGTGAACGCCAGCATCTTATGGTTGCCGGTCATCACATCGCCGTGCATGATGCGCACGCCGGCGCGGCGCGCGGCGGACATCAGCGCCTGCATCAGCCGCGTGCCGAGCCCTTTGTTCTGCCAGCCGTCGGCAACGGCGATCGCGAACTCGCAGCGGCCACGGTCGTCGCTCATCACGTAGCGCGCGACCGCGACCTCGATCTCGCGGCCCTCGCGCTCGCTCACGGCGATCAGCGCCAGATGGCGGTCGTAATCGATCCCGGTGAAATGCGACAGCATTTGCGGCGACAGTTCCCGTAGCGTGTCCATGAAGCGAAAGTAGCGCGATTCGTCGGAAAGCCCGCGCACGAATTCCTGCTCGATCACGGTGTCCTCCGGACGGATCGGGCGGATGGTCACCGCGCTGCCATCCGCGAGCGTTACGCCCTGTACCAGGTGTGCGGGATAGGGCCGCATGTCCGAGAAGAGCCTATACCGGAAAGCAAGGGCCGGCCACCCCGCAGCGCTATACTCTAGCGGCCGGCGGGACTCGGCGGTCGGACCGGCCGCTGAAAGCAAGACTGCCGGAGGATTGGGCATGAATCTGGACCGAATCAAAACATTATAAGATCCCCGGGATGGCAGGAAATACGTAATCCGTCACGGCCGGGGATTCATCGTGACAACCGCGTATATCACGCACGGCGACTGCCTGCTGCACGACATGGGCGCCCATCATCCCGAGTGCCCCGCCCGGCTGCGGGCGATCGAGGACCAGCTGGTCGCGTCGGGGCTCATCCATTTCCTGCAGCACGAGGAAGCGCCGCTCGCCACCCGCGAACAGCTCGAGCGCGTGCACGCCCCGCAATACATCGCGTCGCTCGAGCGCGGCGCACCGAGGAAGGGCCTGGTGCATCTCGATCCCGACACCGCGATGAACCCTCACAGCTTCACCGCCGCGCTGCGGGCGGCGGGCGCCGCGGTGCTCGCGACCGACATGGTGGTCGGCGGCAGGGCGGCCACCGCGTTCTGCAGCGTGCGGCCGCCCGGGCACCACGCCGAGCGCGCCCGCGCGATGGGTTTCTGCCTGTTCAACAACGTGGCGGTGGCGGCGGCGCACGCCCTCGATGCGCACGGCCTCAAGCGGGTGGCGGTAGTCGACTTCGATGTCCACCACGGCAACGGCACCGAGGAGATCTTCCGCGACGATCCGCGGGTCATGATGGTGTCCACGTTCCAGCACCCGTTCTACCCTTATAGCGGCACGGACGGCCGCTCCGAGCGCATGGTCAACATACCGCTCGCCGCGCGCAGCTCGGGACGGGAATTCCGCGAGGCCGTGGAGCGCCACTGGCTGCCGGCCCTGGAGGGCTTCGCACCGGAAATGCTGTTCGTCTCGGCCGGGTTCGACGCGCACCGCGAGGATGACATGGCGATGCTCGAGCTCGTCGAGGCCGACTACGCATGGGTGACCCAGAGGATGATGGGCGTGGCGCACCGCCACGCCGGTGGCCGCGTGATCTCGGTGCTGGAGGGCGGTTATGAGCTGCACGCGCTCGGGCGCAGCGTGGCCGCGCACCTGAAAGCCCTCGCCGGGATCTGAAGGCGCTCCGGTTCCGGGTGCTACAATCTCCGCGCACGATGGGGTCCGGTCTTCCATACAGGCTTTCCGCGGGAGGTGGCGGGATGACGGGCGGGAACGGGGACTGATCCCGCCCGCCCCGCCCGGGTCCGTCGCAGGAAGCGCCGATGCTCAAATCCCTGCCCATCCGTTCCCGCCTCACGTTGCTGGTGATCGCCGTGGCGGCGCCGTTCATCGCGCTCTCGATCAGGGCGACCCTGGACAAATTCGACCAGTTCAAGCGCGACGCGCAATTGCAGGCCCTCGCGGCGGCGCGCTCGAGCGCGGCGCGCATCGACGACTTCGCGGGCAATCTCGATGCGATGCTCGTCGCGGTCGCGAGCGGGGCGGACCGGGATTACGCCAACGTCAAGGACAACGAAGAGCTGTTCACGACTCTCAAGGCCCGGATGCCCGCCTTCGTGAACAACATCAAGATGAACTCGCCCACGGGCGCTTACCTCGGGTCCTCGTCCCGGCGCCCCGAGCTCACGGTCGCGGGCCGGGACTACCTGCAGCGTGCCCTGGAAACCGAAGGGACGGTGGTGGGCGAACCCGTCGTCTCGCGCTCCACGGGCGAGCAGACGGTTGCGCTCGCCCGCCGCGTCACCGACAGGCGCGGCAAGGTCGTGGCGGTCGTTTCCGTGTCGGTCGTGCTTCAGCGACTGCAGGAGCTGCTCGGTCCGGGCATGCTTCCATCGGGGAGCTCGACCATGGTCGTGGATGCCGACGGCACCGTGCTGCTGCGGAATCCGGAACGGGAGGGCTGGGTCGGGCGCGATCTCGGGTCCCATCCGACGGTGCGGAGGATCCTCGCGGCGCGGGAAGGCATCATGGAGGAAGCCGGCCTCGACGGCCCGCCGCAGCTCGCGGCGCATGCGGCGGCTTCGCGACTGCCATGGTTCGTCTATGTCGGCATTCCCCGGGAAACGGCGTACGCGCCGGTCTGGGACGCGCTGCGGCGCGACCTCATGTGGAGCAGCCTGGTGCTGCTCGTCGCGATCGCCGCCGGCGGTTTGATCGCCGCGCCCCTCACGCGGTCGTTGCGCCATCTCGCGGCGGACGCGGCGGAGCTCGAAGCGGGGCGCCTCGATCACCGGCCGGAACCCAGGCAGAACGACGAGATCGGCGAAGTCGCGGGCGCGCTCAAATCCATGGCCGCAGCTTTGCAGGCGCGGGAGGCGGCGCTGAAAGAGAGCGAGCGCTACTACCGGCATCTTTTCCACTCGAATCCCCTGCCTATGTGGGTGCGCGACGTCGCTTCCAACCGCTACCTGGATGTCAACGAGGCCGCGTTGCGGCAGTACGGATACACGCGCGAGGAGTTTCTGGGCCTGACGAGCTATGACCTCATACCCCGGGAAGATCGGGCGAAGTGGGAGCAATTCCTGAGGGAGAGGGGTTCCGGCGGCGAGCTGCAAAGGCAGGCGCGACACCGGAAGAAGGACGGCAGCATCATCGACGTGGAGGTGACGTCGCACGAGCTCAACTTCGGGGGCCGGCCAGCGCGCCTGGCGCTGGCGAACGATGTCACCGCGCGCAATCGGGCGGAACAGGCGCTGCGCGGGGCGAAAGAACAGGCCGCGGCGGAGCGCGCGCTGCTCCAAGCGGTGATCGAGAACCTCCCGGACCAGATATTCGTAAAAGACCTCGAGGGCCGTTATCTCCTGCTCAATGCGGCTGCGACGGCTACCCGCGGCGCCTCACGCAGCGAGGACCTGATCGGCAAGACGGTGTTCGACCTCTTCCCGCAACACGTGGCTGCGCGGTTCGACGCCGAGGACAGGGCCGTCATGGAGATGGGCGTGCCGCTGCTCAACCGCGAGATGGAAACCACCTGGCCCGATGGCCGCACGGGATTGCACCTGACGACCAAGGTTCCTCTGCGCGACGCCGCCGGCGGGATCACGGGTCTCGTCGGGATCAACCGCAATATCACCGCGCTGCGGCGCAGCGCCGAGGAGATCCGCCGCCTCAATACCGAGCTCGAGCGGCGCGTCATCGAGCGCACCGCGCAGCTCGAGGCGGCGAACAAGGAGCTGGAGAGCTTCTCCTACTCGGTGTCGCACGACCTGCGGGCGCCCCTGCGCAGCATCGAGGGCTTCAGCCGCGCCCTCGCGGAGGATTTCGGCGCGCGGCTCGACGACACGGGCCGGGATTATCTGCGGCGGCTGCGGGCGGCGAGCCAGCGCATGTCCCAGTTGATCGACGACCTGTTGTCGCTGTCGCGGGTCGCCCGCAGCGACATGAAGCTGAAGAGCGTGGACTTGAGCGCGCTCGCCCGGGAGATACTCGGCGAGCTGCAGCGGGAGGAGCCGGCGCGGAAGGTCATGGCGAGGATCAGCCCGAAGCTCGCGGCGCAGGGCGACCCGGAGCTGCTGCGGGTGGTGCTCGACAACCTGGTCCGGAACGCGTGGAAGTTCACGGCCAAGAACGCCGAAGGGGAGATCGAGATCGGTGCCGCCAGGCAGAACGGCCGCACGGTTTACTTCGTGCGGGACAACGGGGTCGGGTTCAACATGGCTTACGCCGGCAAGCTCTTCGGCGCGTTCCAGCGGCTGCACGGCGATTCCGAATTTCCCGGCTCCGGCATCGGGCTCGCCACGGTGCAGCGCGCCGTGCACCGTCACGGCGGCGACATCTGGGCGGAAGGCGAGGTCGGCAAGGGCGCGACGTTCTATTTCACGCTGGGCGAGGATGAAAAGAACGGGGCCGGGACGGGGCCCGCGTCGGCCCCCGGGGCATGAAGGAGGCGCGGGCCGATGAAAACCGCGCTGCGCCTCCTGCTCGTCGAGAACGACGAGGACGACGCCATCCTCATCCTGCGCGAGCTGGCGCAGGCGGGGTTCGACGTCGAGCACTTGCGCGTTGACACCGCCGCCGGCATGCGGCGCGCCCTCGATTCGCGCGCGTGGGACGCCATCGTCGCCGACTACGCGCTGCCCGAATTCAGCGGCATGGCGGCGCTCGAGATCGCGCGCGAGCGCGCGCCCGACCTGCCCTTCGTGCTCGTCTCGGGCGCGATCGGCGAGGAAGTGGCGGTTGCCGCGATGAGGGCCGGCGCGAGCGACTACGTCATGAAATCGGCGCTGACGCGGCTCGCGCCGGCCATCCGTCGCGAGCTCCGGGAGGCGCAGGTTCGCGCGGCCAAGCGCCGCTCGGAGGAGGCGCTGCGAGCGGCCAACCAGCGCCTGCAGGTGCTGTCCCAGCGGGTGCTGGAAATCCAGGAGGCCGAGCGCCGCGAGCTCGCGCGCGAGCTGCACGACGAGGTCGGGCAGGCGCTGACCGCGGTCAAGATCCACCTGCAGTCCCTTCTCCTGCGTTCGGATGCGCTGCGCCATGTGCCGCAGATCGAGGAGGCGGTGCGGATCGTGGAGGACGCGCTCGCGCAAGTGCGCGGGCTTTCGTTGAACCTCCGCCCGCCACAGCTCGACGACCTGGGCCTTACCGCCGCGCTGCGCTGGTACCTGGACCGCCAGTCGCGGCTCGCCGGTTTCCCGATCCAGCTCGATGCCGACGAGCTGCCGGGGCGGCTCGCGCCGGTGCTGGAGACCGCGTGCTTTCGCATCGTGCAGGAAGCGGTCACGAATGCGCTGCGGCACGCGCGCGCGCGGCGCATCTGGGTGAAGCTGCGATTCGGCGGCGACGGGCTGCAGCTCACGATCGGTGACGACGGCGCGGGATTCGATGTGGCGGCGCGCCGGGTATCCTCCGGGGCGAGCCTCGGGCTCGCCAGCATGGAGGAACGCGCCTTGCTCGCCGGCGGAAGCGTGGAATTGCGCTCGGCGCCGGGCAAGGGAACCGAGGTGCGCGCGCGTTTCGAACGGGCCGATGTGCGGCAGGGGATGGCCGCGACATGAAGCGGCTGCGCGTTCTGCTTGCGGACGACCACACGCTGGTGCGGGCGGGGCTGCGCTCGCTGCTGCAGCAGATGGAGGACGTGGAAGTGGTCGCCGAGGCGCAGGACGGCCGGCAGGTGCTCGCGGCCGCGGCCGAGCACCGGCCCGACGTCGTCCTGATGGACATCTCGATGTCGGGCATGAACGGGCTGGAGGCGACGCTCAAGCTCAAGAAGGAGCGGCCCGAGGTCCGGGTCATCATCCTGTCGATGCATGCGACCGAAGAGTACGTGCTGCAGGCGCTGCGGGCGGGTGCGTCGGGCTACCTCCTGAAGGACTCGGCGCCGCTCGAGCTCGCCCTGGCATTGCAGGCGGTCGCGCGCGGCGAGCCCTACTTGAGCCCTCCGGTTTCCAGGCAAGTGGTCGAAAGCTACGCGCAACGCACCGGTGGCGGGGCGCAGCCGCTCGCTGCGCTCACCCCGCGCCAGCGCGAGATCCTCCAGCTGATCGCCGAGGGCAACAGCACCAAGCAGATCGCGGGCCGGCTCGCCCTGAGCGTGAAGACGGTCGAGACCCACCGCTCGCAGCTGATGGAACGGTTGAGCATCCGCGACGTGCCGGGCCTGGTGCGTTACGCCATCCGTCACGGGCTGGTGAGCGCCGACAAGTAAGCGTTCGCGCGCCTGACCGCTGCCGCCGGGGGGCCGTCCTGCCCGCGCTGGGCGGCACTTCTGCACACTTCCGCGCCCGCTTCGGGGTTTCCCCCGACGCATCTCAGGATTTTCCTGATTGCCCCAACCGATCAAAAAGATAGCATCGGAGGCGGGTCTCGCCCCGAAAGGATCGATCCATGGACCGCGGAAGGCATGATCTCGAAGCGGCGCAGGTGCTGCGCGTGCTGATGCTGGAGGATCGCGACGAGGACGCGCTGCTCGTCGAGCACGCGCTGCGCAAGACGGGATTCGCGTACCGGCTGCAGCGCGCGCGCGGGAAAGCGGATTTCGCGGAACGCCTCGAGCCGCGTCTCGACCTCATCCTCGCCGATTTTCACGTGCCGGGCTTTGGCGGGCTGCAGGCCCTGGAGACCGTCAAGAGGAAGGGGCTCGACGTTCCGCTGATCGTGGTCTCGGGCGCCATCACCGAAGCGGAGGCGGCCGAAGCGGTGCGGCGCGGCGCCGCCGACTACGTGCTGAAGGATCACCTGGGCCGGCTTGGCACCGCGATCACCGCGGCGCTCGAGCAGAAGGCGCTGCGCGGCGAGATGCGCGAGGCGCAGGCGGCGCTCGCGAAGACGGAAAACGAGTTTCGCAGCGCCTTCGAGCACGCGGCGACCGGCATGGCGTTCACCACGCTCGACGGCAGGTGGCTGCGGGTGAACCCGGCGCTGTGCGAGATCGTCGGTTACGCCGAGGACGAATTGCTGCGAACGCACTGCCACAGCGTGACGCACGCCGAGGACGTCGCGGAGGACGAGACGCTGCTCAGGCAACTCCTGGCGGGAGAGATTTTGAGCTCCCGGCGCGACAAGCGTTATGTCCACAAGCGCGGGCATACCGTGTGGGTCAACGTCACGGCATCCCTCGTGCGCGACCCGGACGGCACCCCCCTCTATCGCGTGCTGCAGGTCATCGATATCACGCGGCGCATCCGGGCGGACGAGCGCTTCCGCTCCACCTTCGAGCAGGCCGCGGTCGGAATCGCCCATACCACAACGGACGGCCGGTTCCTGGTCGTGAACGACAAGCTGTGCGAGATGCTCGGCTACTCGCGCGACGAGCTCCTGCGCACGACCACGCTCGAGTTGAGCCACCCGGCCACGCGCGGCCAGTACGCGGCGCTGTATCAGGAAGTCGCGGAGGGCAGGCGACCGCGATTCTCCGGCGAGAAGCGGTGGGTGCGCAAGGACGGGAGCGCGATCTGGGTCAACCGCACGGTGTCGCGGGCGGACAGCGCAGTCGAACTGGAGCCGTATCTCATCCAGGTGATCGAGGACATCACCGAGCGCAAGCGGACCGAGGAAAGCCTCGAGCGCGCGAACCGGGCACGGCGGGTGCTGGCGGAGTGCAACCACGCGCAAATGCGCGCGACCGACGAGTCGGAACTGCTGGAAGACATGTGCCGGGCGGCCGTCGAGTTGGGCCGTTACAAGCAGGCCTGGATCGGGCTCACCACCGGCGACAGCCTCCGGCCGGTCTATGCGGCGGCACACGCGGGCTACGGCAGCGATGCGCCAATGACCGCTCCAGCGACGTGGACGGCGGACGGCCGCTACCAGGGCCTTGCGGGCGAGGCGATCGCCCACGGGGAGACGCGCATCGCGCGCGATATCCTGAATGATCCCCGGCACGCGGCGAAGCGGGAACGCGCCCTGCAACTGGAGTACCAGTCTTCCATCGCGCTTCCCATCAGGGGCGAGGGGCGGATACTCGCGGTCCTCGTGCTGCACGCCACCGAGCGCGATGCGTTCGACAATGACGAGATCCTGCTGCTCAACGAGCTCGCGGACGACATCGGCTTCGGCATCACGACGCTGCGCACGCGCGACGCGCGCCGCAAGGCCGAGGCGGCGCTGCGCGAGAGCGAGGAGAGGTTCCGCGTGCTCACGGAGCTGTCCTCCGACTGGTGGTGGGAGCAGGACGCCGATTTCAGGTTCACCGAAGTGTCGATGATCGTGAAGTCGCAGGCGGGCATTTCCGCCGAGGATCATGTGGGCAGAACCCGCTGGGAACTCCCCCGCACCGACCCGGTGAACACGACCTGGGACGAGCACGAGGCGATGCTCCGGGCGCACCGGCCATTCCACGACCTCATCCTCAGGCGCACCGGCGAGGACGGCTCCGTCGACTACGTGTCCGTAAGCGGCCGGCCCATGTTCGACGCGAAGGGAGCGTTCAAGGGCTACCGCGGGGTCGCCAAAAACATCACCGACAAGATCCGGGCCGACACAGCGTTGCGGGAGAGCGAGCGGCGCTTCCGCGAGATGTTCGAGCAGGCCGCCGTCGGCATCACCCGGGTCGACCTCGGCGGCTTCCTGGTGGACTTCAACCAGAAGTTCTGCGAGATGCTGGGCTACGAGAGGGAAGAGCTCCTCGGCCGGCATCTGCGCGAGATCACGCATCCCGACGACTACGGCCAGGGCTCGCAGTACCGGGCCGAGGTGACGGACGGCACGGCGAAGTCGAGGACCGGCGAGAAGCGGTTTGTGCGCAAGGACGGCACCATCCTGTGGGCGCGGCGGACGATGTCCGGGGCCCACGACGCGAACGGCGACATCCAGTACGTGATCAGCATCGTCGAGGACATCACGGAACGCAAGGAACTGGAGCGCCGTTTCGAGCTGACGTTCGATCATGCTGCCGTGGGTATGACCCAGGTGAGCCTCGACGGGCGATTCATGCACGTGAACCGGAAATACCTGGACATGGTGGGTTACACGCGGGAAGAGCTGCTCGCCATGACGACCGCAGATGTCACCCATCCGGACGACCGCGCCGAAACCACGGAGATGAGAAACAGGCTCCTTGCCCGGGAGATCGAAAGCATTTCCGGGGAGAAACGCCTCGTTTGCAAGGACGGGCGAACGATCTGGGTGAGGCGCACCTCCTCGCTGGCGCGGGGGGCGTCCGGGGAACCGTTGTATCTGATCACTATCGTGGAGGACGTGACGGAGCGCAAGCGCGCCGAGCTCGAGCTGCAGCGCAAGACCGACATCGCGCAGCTGCTCGAGTCGCTTGCGCGCGCGGCGAACGAGGCGGCCTCTCCCGAGGCGGCCATGCACACCTGCGTCGAGCGCATTTGCGAGCACGGCGGGTGGTCGCTCGGACGGCTCGGCATCTACGGCGCGGAGGAGGGCGGGCGCAAGCAGTTTCCCGAACACTCGGTGTGGCACCCGCAGGATGTGGCTCCGTACGAAGCGCTCGTCCGCGCTTCGCGCGACCTCAACTATTTCGCGGCCGGCGGCCGTTTTATCAGCGTCGTGCTGAACGAGAAAAAGCCGGTGTGGCTCACCGACATCGCGCTCAATCCGGGCTTCGGCCGCATGAACGTCGCCCTGCAATGCGGATTGCGCTCCGCTTTCGCCTTCCCGGTCATCGTGGGCGGCGAGGTGAGCGCGTTTCTCGAGTTTTTCGCCCGGGAGCCGCGCGAGGCCGATCCCCTGCTGCTCGAGGCCGTCACCAGCGTGGCCGCCCAGCTCGCCCGTCTCATCGAGCGCAGCCGTGCCCTGGCATCGGCCTCGCACCTCGCGGCGATCGTCGAGTCCTCGCGCGACGGCATCGTCAGCGTCGCGCCCGACGGCACGGTTTTGACGTGGAACCGCGGCGCGGAAAGCCTGTTCGGCTACACCGCCGGCGAAGTCGTGGGCCGCAACGTGAGCTTGCTGACGCCCGAGGACCGGCGCCACGAGATCGGGCAAAGACGGGCGAAGGCTCTCGCCGGAGTGCCCATGGAGGCCCAGGATACCGAGCGCGTCACGAAGGACGGCCGGCGCGTCCAGGTCTCGCTGACGGCCTCGCCGATCCGCGACAGCTCGGGCACGGTCACGGCGGCCGCCCTCATCTACCGCGACATCACCGATCGCAAGCGGATCGAGGAGGCGGCGAGCCGCGAGCGCTCGCTTCTCCGCACGATCATCGACACGGTGCCCGACTACGTCTACGTGAAGGACCGCGAGGGGCGGTTCGTGCTCGCGAATGAGGCATGGCTCAAGGCCCGCGGCATGGGCGGCGCGGAGCCGGCGGGCAAGACGGTGTTCGACTTCTTCCCCGCGGACATGGCTGAGAAGATGGCCGCCCAGGACCGGGAGATCGTCAGGACGGGCATGCCGCTCCTCGACCGGGAGCAGATGATCGTCGTGAAGGCGCCGGACGGCGGGCCGGACCTGCAGCGATGGTCCTCGACCACCAAGGTGCCGATGCGCGACGCCTCCGGCACCATCATCGGAACGGTCGGCATCAGCCGCGACATCACCGAGCGCCGGCGCATCGAGCGCGAGCTGCGCCAGAGCGAGGAGCGCTATCGCGACGTGTTCGAAACGAGTCCGTTGCCGATGTGGGTGTGGGACGACGAGACACTCGCTTTCCTGGCGGTGAACGAGGCCACCGTCAATCACTACGGCTATACCCGGGATGAGTTTCTGCGCATGAACGTGCGCGAGCTCTGGGCGCCGGGCGATCACGCGCGCTACGAGGACAATATCCGCGACCGCTTGCGGGAACAAAACCTTTATTTGCAGCGCAGGCATCGCACCAAGGAGGGGCGCATCATCGACGTCGAGGTGACCGCGCGGCGATTCGCGCTCGACGGACGCCCCGTCTGGCTGACCCTGATCAAGGACGTCACCGAGCGCAGGCGGGCGGAGGAGGCGCTGGGCGAGAGCGAGGCGCAACTGCGCGCGATGTTCGAGCAGGCGGCGGTCGGCATCACCATGTCCACGCTCGATCTCAAATACCTGCAGGTGAACGACAGGTTCTGCGACATCGTGGGCTACAGCCGGGAGGAGCTGCTGCGCATGTCGGTGCGCGACGTCAACCTGCCGGAAAACATGGATGACGCAGTCGGGTACCGCCGGAAGCTCTTCGCCGGCGAAATCCAGAGCACGGTGCGCGAGAAGCCCCTGCGCCGCAAGGACGGCTCGGCGGTCTGGGTCTCGCTGGTGACCTCGGTGATCCGGGATGACAACGGCAACCCGAAGCACTTCCTGTCCGTCATCCAGGACATTTCCCAGAGAAAGCGCGCCGAGGCGGCGCTGATGGAGAGCGAGGAGCGCTTCCGCCAGCTGGCGGCGAACATCCCGGAGATCTTCTGGATGGCGGACGTCGCGCAGCGGGGAACCGTGTACGTGAGCCCGGCGAGCGAGCGGGTGATGGGCTTGCGCCCGGAGCAGATCAGCTCGAGCCCGCGCGTGCTGGTACGCGCCGTCCACCGCGACGATCGCATGCGGGTGCACAAGGCGCGCAAGTCGGCCATCAACGGCGACTACGACGAAACCTTCCGCATCGTCCGGCCCGACGGCTCCATCCGCTGGATCCGCGACCGCGGCTTCCCGGTGCGCGACGCGTCGGGCAAGGTGTACCGCATTGCCGGCATCGCGGAGGACATCACCGAGCGCAAGGAAGCGGAGGAGCGCCTGCTGCAGCTCGCGCACTACGACGTGCTGACGAGCCTGCCGAACCGCGTGCTGTTCTACGACCGGTTGAAGCAGGCCCTGGCGCAGGCCAAGCGCAATCACTGGATCACCGGCGTCATGTTCATTGACCTGGACCGCTTCAAGAATGTCAACGACACCCTGGGCCACACCACCGGCGACAAGCTGCTGCAGCAGGTTTCAGGGCGCCTGACGCGCGCGGTGCGCACCGGCGACACCGTGGGCCGGCTCGGGGGCGACGAGTTCGCGGTGGTGCTTTCCAACCTCTCGAGCACCCAGGACGCGAGCCTGGTGGCGCAGAAGATCATGGCCGCCTTCAACGAGCCGTTCCAGCTCGACGGCTCGGAGATCTACATCACGGTGAGCATCGGCGTCACGCTCTATCCCACGGACAGCACCGACCAGGACACGCTCATCCGGAACGCCGACGCGGCGATGTACCGGGCCAAGGATGTGGGGCGCAACGGCTACCAGTTCTATACGCCGGAAATGAACGCCCGCTCCCTCGAGATGTTGAGCCTGGAGAGCAGTCTGCGCCGGGCGCTCGAGCGCAACGAGTTCCTGTTCCATTACCAGCCCAAGGCGAGCATCGCGACCGGGGAGACGACCGGGCTCGAAGCCCTGCTGCGGTGGCGGCACCCGGAGCGCGGGCTCGTCTCGCCGGCGGAGTTCATGCCGATCATGGAGGAGACCGGGTTGATCGTGCAGGCGGGCGCCTGGATCCTCAACACCGTGTGCTCGCAGATCGCCGAGTGGCAGCGCGCCGGCGTGAAGCCCCTCCCGATCGCCGTCAACCTGTCGGCGCGGCAGTTCCTCGCGCGCGACCTGGGAGCGGGCATCAAGCGCGTGCTCGAACGATACCGGATCGATCCGGCCCTGATCGAATTCGAGATCACGGAAAGCTCCCTGATGGTGAACACCGAGGAGGCGAGCCGTACCCTCGAGTACCTCAAGTCGCTCGGCGTCGGGCTCGCGATCGACGACTTCGGCACCGGTTACTCGAGCTTCGGCTATCTCAAGCGCTTTCCCCTCGACGCCCTGAAGATCGACCGCTCCTTCGTGCGCGACATCACGACCGACGCCGACGACGCGACCATCACGCGCGCGGTGATCTCGATGGCGCACAGCCTGGGCCTCAAGATCGTCGCCGAGGGGGTGGAGACCGAGGCGCAGCTCGCGTTCCTGGCCGAATACGGCTGCGACCAGATCCAGGGCTATTACCTGGCGCGACCGATGCCGGCGGAGGAGTGCGGCGCCTGGTTGAAGGGCGAGCGCCGTCTCGAGCGCCCGCGAGCGGGCGACGACGCCAGTGCGCCCCTGGTGCTGCTGGTGGACGACGACGAGGATGCGCTCACCCTGATCAAGCGCGCCCTCGCGAAGGACGGCAACCGCGTTCTGACGGCGCGCAACGCGCGCGAGGCGCTGGAGATGCTCGGCCAGCACCAGGTCGATGTGGTGATTTCCGACCAGTCGATGCCGGGAATCCCGGGCGTGGAATTCCTGCAGCGCGTAAAGGCGCTTTCGCCGAGAACCGTGCGCATGATGACGAGCGGCTACAGCGACTTCCGGTTCCTGACCGAGGCCGTCAACAAGGGCGAGATCTTCCGCTTCCTCCCGAAGAGCCTGACGGAGGAGGAGCTGCGCGCCGACGTGCGCGAAGCGCTCCGCGCGCGCGCGGAGGCGCACGACGCGCACCACGCCATCCCGGGCACCGGAGGCAAGTAAATACAAAAAGCCGAACAAAACCGCCGATGAACGCAGATGAACGCGGATTAATCCCAGCCGAAGAATGCATCAGCACGGCTCCTCTTCCGCGTCTATCCGAGGCAAGCCTGATTCGGGTCGGTGAAATTTGCCTTGAACGTGTCTCGAGAACCCAAGACAGCCTTGACCGCAGCCGGCCACCGATAAACTCCGATGCCGGGCCGCAACGAGACACCCGGTGCTTTCCAGCCAGTCTGCGTTGATCGGCGTTCATCGGCGGTTGCCTGGGCTTTTGGATGCTTCTGAGACACGCGTTCCCCACTCGTCACTGTTCTACCAGGATCGCGGCGACCACCTTGCGGCCTTCCGCCGCCAGGATGTTGTAGGTGCGGCACGCGGCCTGGCTGTCCATCACTTCCAGGCCCACGCCGGCGCCGGCGAGCGCCCGCGCGAGCTCCGGTCGCGGGAAGCGCTGTGCCGCTCCGGTCCCGAAAACCACGATCTCGGCGCCCAGCCGCGCGACGAACTCGAAGTCGGAGGTGGTCAGCGCCTCGAAGGCGCTGACGTTCCATTCCGTGACCGCCTCGGGCGTCACCAGCACGCTCTTTTGGTAGCGGACGTTGTTGACGGCAACGTAGTCCGCTCCGTAGCCGGAGAAGAGGTTCTGGCCCGCGCTTCGGGAGAGGTCGAGCTTCAACGGATAACCTTCTGATTTGCTGTGGATTAGTCGCTCCGCTAGAATTATACCCTTTTGCACGCATCAGCCCTGAGGCGATGGAAGAATTTACGCGAATAAAACGTTTGCCGCCGTACGTGTTCAACGTCACCGGCGAGTTGAAGCTCGCGGCGCGCCGGCGCGGCGAGGACGTCATCGACTTCAGCATGGGCAATCCCGACCAGCCCACGCCGCGGCACATCGTGGAGAAGTTGATCGAGGCCGTGCAGCGCCCCGACACGCACCGCTACTCCGTGTCAAAAGGCATCCACCGCCTGCGGCGCGCGATCTGCAACTGGTACCAGGCGCGCTACGGCGTCGAGCTCGATGCCGATTCCGAGGCGATCGTCACCATCGGATCGAAAGAGGGCATCGCGCACCTCGCGCTCGCGACACTCGACACCGGCGACATCGTGATGGTGCCGAATCCGAGCTACCCGATCCACATCTACGGGCCGGTGATTTCCGGCGCGGACATCCGGCACGTGCCGATCGCGCCGGGCGCCGACTTCTTCGAGGCCCTCGAGCGCGCGCTGCGCGACTCCTACCCCAAGCCCAAGATGCTGATCGTGAATTTCCCGAGCAACCCGACGACGCAGTGCGTGGACCTGCCGTTCTTCGAGCGGCTCGTGGCGATCGCCCGCGAGCACCACATCTACGTGGTGCACGATCTCGCTTACGCCGACATCGTGTTCGACGGCTACAAGGCGCCCTCCATCATGCAGGTCCCGGGCGCGCGCGAGATCGCGGTCGAATTCTTCACCATGTCGAAGAGCTACAACATGGCGGGCTGGCGCGTGGGCTTCATGGTCGGGAACCGCGAGCTCGTCACCGCGCTCGCGCGCATGAAGAGCTACCACGATTACGGCACGTTCACGCCGATCCAGGTCGCTTCCATCGTCGCGCTGGAAGGGCCGCAGGACTGCGTGGAGGCGGTGCGCCGGCTCTATCAGGCAAGGCGCGACGTCCTGTGCGCGGGCCTGAAGTCGCTCAACTGGGCGGTGGAGGTGCCCAAGGCGACGATGTACGTCTGGGCGCCCATTCCGGAGCCTTATCGCGCGCTCGGCTCGCTCGAGTTTTGCAAGAAGCTGCTCGCGGACGCCAAGCTCGCGGTATCGCCCGGAATCGGCTTCGGGCACTACGGCGACGGCTACGTGCGCTTCGCCTTGATCGAGAACGAGGCCCGCACCCGTCAGGCGCTGCGTGGAATCAAGGACATGTTCCGCAAGGACGGCCTACTATGAGTGCCGGGCGATACCGGATGCGGGATGCAGGATGCGGGATTCGAGGTAAGGAATACGCCGCGTATCATGCAACTCGAATCGCGATTCACGAATCACGAATCACGCATCGGTGGTCTGTATGAGGCCGATCAACATCGGGCTGCTCGGCATCGGCACCGTGGGGGGCGGCACCTTCAACGTGCTGGCGCGAAACCGGGAGGAGATCGCGCGCCGCGCGGGGTGCGACATTACCATGAAGATGGTCGCCGACAAGGACCCTGAGCGCGCGCGGCGCATCGTGGGCGGCGGCGCGACCGTGACCGCCGACGCCTGGGAAGTGGTGAACCATCCCGACATCGACATCGTGGTGGAGTTGATCGGCGGCACGGGCGTGGCGAAGGACCTCATCCTCAAGGCGATCGCCAACGGCAAGCACGTCGTGACCGCGAACAAGGCGCTCGTCGCCCAGCACGGCAACGAGATCTTCGCCGCGGCGCAGAGAGAGGACGTGATGGTGGCGTTCGAGGCCGCGGTGGGCGGGGGAATCCCCATCGTCAAGTCGCTGCGCGAGGGGTTGACCGCGAACCGCATCGAGTGGATCGCGGGCATCATCAACGGGACGAGCAACTTCATCCTGTCCGAGATGCGCGAGAAAGGCGCGAGCTTCGAGGAAGTGCTGAAGGAAGCGCAGCGGCGCGGCTACGCCGAGGCCGACCCGACCTTCGACATCGAGGGCATCGACGCCGCGCACAAGCTCACCATCATGGCGGCGATCGGCTTCGGCATCCCGATGCAGTTCAAGGCCGCCTACACCGAGGGCATATCGAAGCTCACCCGCGAGGACATCCGCTACGCGGAGGAGCTCGGCTACCGCATCAAGCTGCTCGGGATCACCAAGCGCAAGGCGCAGGGCATCGAGCTGCGCGTGCATCCCACGCTGATTCCCGCGCGGCGCCTGATCGCGAACGTCGAGGGCGTGATGAACGCGATTCTCGTCAAGGGCGACGCGGTCGGGCAGACGATGTACTACGGCGCGGGCGCGGGCGCCGAGCCGACCGCTTCATCCGTGGTCGCGGACCTCGTGGATGTCGCGCGCATGCTGACCGCCGACCCCGAGCACCGGGTGCCGCACCTCGCGTTCCAGCCGGACCAGCTCTCGGACATCCCGATCCTGCCAATGGGTGAGGTCGAGACCGCGTACTACCTGCGCATGCGGGTGCTCGACAGGCCCGGCGTGCTCGCGGACATCACCCGCATCCTCGCCGACCTCGCGATCTCGATCGACGCCATGGTGCAGAAGGAGCCGCACGAGGGCGAGGACCAGGTGGACATCATCATGCTCACGCACCTCACCGTCGAGAAGAACGTGAATGCCGCAATGGCGAAGATCGAGAAGCTGCCGGTGGTGATCGGACGCGTGACCCGCATCCGGCTGGAACAACTGAATTAGCCACAGAGGACACAGAGAACACAGAGATTGGCCAACAGCACCTCCTTCTCATCCCTTCCCCTCAGGGGGAGGGTCAGGGTGGGGGTGGGTCCGAATTGAATTTCTCGGTGACCTCTGTGATCTCTGTGGCTGAATGTACATGCCTTACTACACGGGATTGATCGACAAGTACCGCGACCGCCTGCCGGTGGGCCGCGACATCGCGCCGGTTTCTCTCAACGAAGGCGCAACACCGCTCGTCGAGCTGACGAACCTGCCGCGCCTCGTGCGGAAGAACGTGCGCATCCTCGCCAAGTTCGAGGGGTTGAATCCCACGGGCTCGTTCAAGGACCGCGGCATGACCGTGGCGGTCACCAAGGCGGTGGAAGGGGGCGCGCGGGCAGTCATCTGCGCCTCGACCGGCAACACCTCCGCGTCGGCCGCCGCCTACGCCGCGCGCGCGGGCATCGCGTGCTTCGTGCTGATCCCGGAAGGGAGAATCGCGCTCGGCAAGCTCTCGCAGGCGATGATGCACGGTTCCGTGGTGATCCAGATCCGCGGCAACTTCGACGACGGCATGCGGCTCGTGCAGGAGGTCGCGAGAGCCCTCCCGCTCAACATCGTGAACTCCATCAACCCCTATCGCATCCAGGGGCAGAAGACGGTCGCCTTCGAGGTGATCGAGGCGCTGGGTGACGCGCCCGATTACCACGCGCTGCCGGTCGGCAACGCCGGCAACATCACCGCCCACTGGATCGGCTACTCGGAATCGGCCGGCGCGAACACGGCCGCGCTGAAGCGCCCCGCGGACATGCCCGAGTACCGGACGGAGAAGATCGCGGAACGCCGGCCGATCATGCTGGGCTACCAGGCTTCTGGCGCCGCGCCGATCGTGCGCGGCCGGCCGGTAGAGAACCCCGAGACCGTGGCGACCGCCATCCGGATCGGCAACCCCGTGTCTTGGCAGCAGGCGCTCGCCGCGAGCCGCGAGTCGGGCGGCTGGTTCGGCGAGTGCTCGGACGAGGAGATTTTGCGCGTGCAGAAGCTGCTGGCGCAGGTCGAAGGCATCTTCTGCGAGCCCGCTTCCGCGACGGGCCTCGCCGGAGTGCTGAAGGACCTCGAGCTGGGGAGAATAGGCGAGGGCTGCACCATCGTCTGCACGCTGACCGGCCACGGCTTGAAGGACCCGGACACGGCGATCGCGCAGGGCGCGAAGCCGGTGACGGTGGAGGCGGAGCTCGCGCCGATCGAGGGCGTGATCCGCGAAAACCTCAAGATTTGAACCGCCAGGGCCGCCGGGACGAACAAGACAATAATTGAACCGCAGAGGCGCAGAGGACGCAGAGGAAAATAACAGGGCAGGCCTTGAATCTTGAATTGGCGAATTCGGGCCCTGGTGGATTCCGAGAATGGTTCGCCCGCTTCGCATGCGATCTATCCTCAGCGGTTCAACCGCCGCCACCGTCGCGTCGGGCATGTCTTGCAGGGGCGATTCAAGGCGATCTTCGGTGCCGGGATATTTGACCTGCGGTTGGATTCTCAGCCTATTCGGCAGCTACGAGAGGGCTGCGCAGACGCGCTATGATTCAAGACCTGACCCCTTTGAGCTCGACGATCGCTGCCCGGCCGCTTTCCGTACGCCATCTACTTTGTCACGGGCCAAGAGGCGATAGTCGTCATCGCCGCGCTGCACCGGCACCGCGAGCCTGAAACCCGGCGTGCACGAGTCTCACCTGCGCCGAGATTCCGCTTCCGGTTCAGTCCTTACCATAGTTTCTCTTGGCGTGCTTGGGTGTGCCAGGCCAAGCCTGGCTGGTCTTGTGAACTGAAAGGAGTTTACCCTGTGAATTACCCGTTCAACAGGTAGCCAATCGAGCGCGTTGCCGAGCAATCGGTAGCGCGAAGCCTCG
>Ga0073934_10003834_pt1 | contig 26487 bp, 9 predicted proteins | sample LarsenN4metaG_FD_76834 | JGI IMG/M metagenome (GOLD analysis project Ga0073934, IMG submission 76834) | Hot spring sediment bacterial and archeal communities from British Columbia, Canada, to study Microbial Dark Matter (Phase II) - Larsen... ... | reverse complement strand
TCATTTTTCCCGATCTCGACGCCGGCAATATCGCCTACAAACTCACGCAGCGCCTCGCCGGTTATCAAGCCATCGGCCCGATCATTCAAGGCCTCGCCAAGCCGATGAACGACCTCTCGCGCGGGTGCACGGAGGAAGATATTGTGAATGTCGCGTGTATTTGTGCGTTGCTGTCGTCATAGTTTTCGTAGTGGCGCCTTCAGGCGCAGATTTTTGGTAGCTGAGCTTATGGCAACAAATTGAAGTATGAAAAAGAATTTCGGCGATAATTGGCCTCCGAAGATCAAAGTTTGGATGGACAGAGTCAATTACGACTGGGAAACCGCGCAAGCAATGCACAAAGCCGGCCGTTATCTCTACGTCGTTTTCATGTGCCAGCAGGCCATTGAGAAAACTCTAAAAGCGATATTGGCATCTCAAGGCAAAGAGATTAAGCCAATCCATAATCTTTCCAAGTTAGCAGAAATAGCCAATATCCTGGAGGAAATTGATAAAGGAACACACGTTTTCATCGATAAGCTCAGTCATTATTATTTAAACGCGCGTTACAAAGAAACTATCGATACTTTGTCGCAAGCTATCGGCAAAACCGAAGCCAAAGAGTATTTGACAAAAACTGAAAAGGTGATTATATGGCTTATACAAAAGATGACGTCATTACCATAATTCGCACTTTTCTTGAAAATATAAGACAAGATTTGCCTGTTGAACGGGCGTATTTATTCGGTTCTTATGCCACTGGACGAAACCGTGACTATTCCGATATTGATCTGGCAATTGTGACGCCTGCCGTAAATGCAAAAAATTCGTTGAATGTCAGTCAAGAGATTTTTCACCGTGCGATGTTGTATAATGTCGACCTTGAGCCGATTTGCTTTTCCCCCGAGGAATTTGAGAAAGAAGAGCTGCCAATTGTGCTTGACATCAAGCGAACGGGGGTAGAGATCACGACCAGTGTCAAAGCCAAATCTCGTACTCTTACTCGTTTTTCAAAATCTTTCAAAGCGAGTAGGAGCAGGAGTACGAGTACGAGAAAAAGATGATCAACAACCGATAAAACATGCCCATGCCCTTCCAGGAATCGCAACTGGCGGCGCGGATTCAGCCGTCGCAAACTGTCGCGCTCACCGGCTTGGTGGCCGAGCTGCGGCGCAAAGGCAAAGACATCATCGACCTCGGCGCCGGTGAGCCGGATTTTGACACGCCGGAGCCGGCTAAAAACGCCGCGATTGCGGCCATTCAAAAAGGCAAAACCAAATACACGCCGAACGCCGGAACGCTGGCGCTGCGCGAGGCGATTGCCGCGGCCCTGCAAAAAGAGTACGCCGCGGTTTATCAGCCGAACGAAATCATCGTTTCCAACGGCGCGAAACAGTCGGTTTTTAACGCCATTTTGGCGATCTGCAATCCCGGCGATGAGGTGATTTTGCCGGCGCCGTATTGGGTGAGTTATCCGGAGCAGATTCGCCTGGCCGGGGCGACCGCGAAGATCGTGATCAACCCCGACCACGACGATTTCAAATTAACCCCGGCGCGATTGCGCGCCGCGATTTCTCCGCGCACGAAACTGCTGATTTTGAACAGCCCGTCGAACCCCACTGGAACGGTTTACACCACCGCCGAGTTGAAAGCTTTGGTGGAAATTATTCGCCAGCACAATTTTTACGTGCTTGCGGATGAAATTTATCTTAAATTAACTTATGACGGCGTTGAGACCACGAGCTTGTGCGCCTTCCCGGAGATTCGCGACCGGCTGATTCTGGTGAACGGTTTCTCGAAATCTTATGCGATGACCGGCTGGCGCTTGGGTTATGCCGCGGCGCCGTCGCCGATTGTCAAGGCGATGGACAAAATTCAGAGCCACACGACTTCAAACGCCTGCTCGGTTTCACAAGAAGCCGGCCTCGCGGCGGTTTCAGGCAATCAGGAAGCGGTTGAAAACATGCGCCGGCAATTTGACGAGCGCCGGCGCTTCGTGCACGGCGCGCTGTCGAAGATCCCCGGCCTGTCGGTGCGGTTGCCGAAAGGCGCGTTTTACCTGTTCATCAACGTGGCCGGACTCATTGGCCGCCAAATCAACGGCAAGAAATTGAATACGCCGAATGATATTTGCCAGTATCTCGTGGAGCAGGCCGGCGTGGCGCTGGTGGCCGGCGAAGCCTTCGGCAGCATGCTGCACGTGCGGCTGTCGTATGCGGCGGATATGAAAACCTTGCAGGAGGCGATGAAGAGATTGGAGAAGGCGTTTGGGGAAATGATGGTATGATTAAATCTTTTGCTGACGCCGAAGCTGAAAAAATCTTCAATGGCATTGCTTCTCGGAAATTGCCGCCGGATATTCAAAAGTCGGCGCGCCGAAAACTTGTGTATTTGGATGATGCGAATGATTTACGAGATTTACTTGCGCCACCCGGAAATCGACTTGAGAAGCTCGGTGGTGATCGTACCGGTCAATATAGCATTCGCATAAATAAACAGTGGCGAATTTGTTTCAAATGGAATGAGGGCAAAGCAAAAGATGTGGAGATTGACGATTATCATTAATGTGAGTGATGAGTATGAAAAGAACACTTCCCCCTGTCCATCCCGGTGAAGTTTTGTTGGAAGATTTCATGAAACCTTTGCGATTGAGTTCGTCGCGTGTCGCGAAAGATCTGGGCGTATCCGCCCTGAGAATTAGTGAGATTGTCAACGGCAAACGCTCAGTGACAACCGATACGGCAATGCGTTTGGCGCGTTATTTTGGTACCAGCGCCGTTGTATGGTTGAGGCTTCAAGCTCGTTACGATCTGGAAGTTGCAGAAGCCCGAATGGCGAGACGCATTGATCGCGAGGTCAAAGTTTTGAAACGCTCAGATGCAACGTTGCAGCCAGTTTTGCTGGGATGACATGTGTGAAATGTTAATTTTTGAAGAAGCTTTTGAAGAGATTGCCGCCGACGAGACCCTTTGGGATGCTCAATTCGCAGCAACCGATGCGGCCAAGCTGGATGCGCTTATTGCTTCCGTCGAAACGGAAATCAATGAAGGCAAGACGCTGGCGATGTTCGATGAACGCGGCGAATTTATTGAAACAAGAATAGCTAGAATAGCTTGTGACTGAACCTTCGCTTAAATCTTTGCATCCTGACCGCTCGATGTTATGAGAACTGGGTTTTATTTGATTGATGGACCTTGGCCGGGGAAATTAGCGATTTCCTCCCGCCCGCGTGGCGGAGATTGGCTCGAGGCGTTTCAGTGCAAGAAACACTGGAACAGAAGAAGTGCGTGATTGAATTTGCCGAAAAACTGGCGGCGCCACTTCATGTTTGAATAGAAACATTAAAGTACAAAAATAAATTTTTGTGAAGGTGTTGTATGCCAACTTACGATTACGGCTGCGCCGAATGCGGCCACGAATTCGAGCAGTTCCAAAGCATCACCGCAGCGCCGGTGGAGGTTTGTCCGCAATGTGGCGGCAAGGTGTCGCGGCGCATCAACGGCGGAGTCGGGTTGATTTTTAAAGGCTCGGGCTTTTATTTGACCGATTATAAAAAGGCCGGCAACAGTTCCGATAAAACCGGCGGCGATTCCGCAAAAAAGGCCGATGGCGATACTGCTAAAAAGGAAAGCAGCGACAAAAAAGGGACGCCGGAAAAGCCCGAAAAAGCCGGGAAAAAGGACAAAACAACGACGGAGTAGTCATGCAGCAGCAACTTGGGTTGAATAACGACGTGTTGGTCGGGGGCCATCGCTTCCACGTGCAAACCACCTATTCGGCGAGCAACGAGAAAATTCTCTCGCATGTGTTCGACAACGGCCGGGTGATCGAGCGCCGGGAAGTGGGCGTCGCCGAGGAGGTGAGAAATTCGACGCTGCCGAAAAAGTTGAAGGTCGTGCATCAGGAGATGATCGGTGAGCTGGAATTGCTGTTTTACATCGCCGAAAAAGTGCGGCAGGTGCGGCATCCGATGTCGTGCCTGAAGCTCGGTCTCGTGTTTATGGGCAAAAATCTGCTTGACGACTCGGTGGCGTTTTTTCAGATGGCGGCGGAGCTGGAGCCGAATTCGCCGGAGGTGTATTGCAATCTCGGGTATGCTTATTTGCGGCGCGGGGATTTTGCCAATGCCGAGATGGTTTTGCGCAAAGGCGTGCAGTTGGCGCCGCGGTTTGCCGATCTGCACCATCACCTCGGCGTGGCCTGCCTGGAGCAGCGCAAATTTTCGCCGGCGCTCGAAGCGCTGCGGACGGCGCTCGATATCAACGCCAATTTTTTTCAAGCGCATTTTCATTACGGCCTGGCGCTGCTGCTGAGCCAGGCCGCAGAGCAGGACAGAGATTCGGCCTTTTCCCTGAGGGCGATACAAGAACATTTGACGCGCGCGGCCGAAGGCTTTCCCGCTTATCGCACGCCGCATCTGGAGCGGGCGCTGCAGCTCATCGACGAAGGCGCCTATGAAGCGGCGACGCAGGAGCTGCAGTCGCTGCGGCAGGAAATCAACCTCGAGGCGGATTTGGCGTTCGAGCACGAGTTTTATTTGAAATTCATGTACGGCGGCAAAGGCAAGGACGACGAGTTCATTCAAAATTACACCGAGCGTTTGCGGCTGGCGATTCGCGATTATCCCGATTATGCCGACTTGCACAACAGCCTCGGCATTTCTTATCTGATCCAATGCCGCAATCTTTTTCTGCGCGCGCTCGAGGAGTTTCGCGTGGCGCTGCGCATCAATCCGGGCTTCAAGCGCGCCGAAAAGAATTTGAAATTGTCTGAAAACGACGGCAAGGGTTTTTTGATTTTGCTGCGCGCGCTTTTGAAGTGAGTCTGAAACGTGAAGCGTAAAACGTGAAACGTAATTCGTAACTTACGTTTTACGATTTACGTTTTACATCTTACGCCTCATCACCCTGTCCAAAAACGGTCAAAATTTGCCCCAAAGCGCGATGAAAATGCCCCATCATTTTCCGGAAAAGTTTTTTTCATGATGCTTTATTGGCTGAATTTTATCAGTTTATTCCAAAAAAATACAAAACGTTAACTTGGTTAATTCATGCGATGGGCCAAACCGGGTCAAAATGACTTTGATCGCAGGCGCTGTTGGTATATCATTTGCTGTTTATAAGTCCGTGCCTTTTAAGTTGTTGATAAATAAATGTAACACTTTGTCTCCCCTTGAGACATCGTCACAATTCTGAAACAGGAATCGACAGGATGGAAATTGCCAAGATGGGTACAATGACTAAATTATCTTCCAATAAAATCGCCGCCTTAACCCTTCTTCTCATCATCTCTTCGCTCAGTCCGATTTGGTCGCAGCAGAAAACTCCAGCGGCTGCCCCGGCCGCCCAAAGTCCGGGCCGGGATTCGCTGGCTGTGAAAGCTTTGCGCGCCGAGGCCGGCAAGCCCTCGCTGTACGAAGTGAGCTTTGTCACCACAGACTCGCTGGCGCCGAATGCGGCCATCGCCATGGCGTTTCCAGTCGCGTTTGATCTGAGCCAGCTCGAGATCGCCGGATCGAACACGATCAACGGCGGGTTCACGCTGGAGCGCAAGGGCCAGGAAGTTCTGCTGCGCCGGACCGGTTTGGGCGCGAAAATTCCTCACGGCAAAAGAGTTTCGATTCAATTCGGATTGATCGTCAATCCCGCAAACCTTTCCGCTTCGCATCAAGTTCGCGTGCAGCTTCCGGCTGCGCCGACGGCCGCCGCTACGCCAAAAAACAGGGAAGTTCAATTCATTACTTCAGTCAATTAAGACATGCATATTCGCACAGGGCAGTTGGTGCGGTGCTTGCGAAAAACGGAGCGCCTCCTGGCGTTCCGTCTGATCCGGTCTCTTTTGCTCTCGCTGCTTTTCGTCGCACCCTCGTTTGGACAAACTCTCACTCAGGTTAAAATAACGCCGTCGGATACGGTCGCCGGCAACGGCACGGTTTATACGGTAAGCTTCATCACCAGCGTTGGCGGCGCGGGTTTGCCGAATAACGGCAGGATTCGCCTGACATTTCCGGCGGCTTTCGGTGTGTCGACGGTGGCGCTGGCGGGCCCGGTGAGTCCGCCGAACGGCATTACCGGCGGTTTTGCCGAGCCGGCGGTGGCGGGTCAAATTGTGACGTTGACGCGCGACGGCACCGGCGCGACTGTCGCGCCGGCGGATACCGCGGTTTTTAAAATGGCGGTGGTGATCAACCCGGTTGTTGCCGCCAAATATTCGCTGCTGGTTGAAACGCTGACCAATGCCGGCGCGCTCATTGATTCGGCGCCGGCGGATTCGTTCCGCATCGGCGTGGGGCCGCTGGCTTACGTGAAAGTTTTGAATTTGGCCGGTGGCAATACTTCGGAAGTTTTGGCGAATACTTTGACCGCCGATCAAACGCTGTCTATGCACGCCGGCGGGTTCGATGCGCGCGGCAATTATCGCGGCGACGTGCCGGTGAATTGGAGCGTGTCCGGCGGCATCGGCTCGCTGTCGGCGGCGAGCGGCGTGGCGACGATTTTCAGCGCGAACAAAGTCGGCAACGGCCAGATTACCGCCGATCATCCGACGCCGGGCGTGATTGACGGCGCGACGGGCAATATCGTCGTTGTGCCGGGCGCTTTGGCAAAAATTTTTGTTGTTGCCGGCACCTTCAGCGACGGGCCGCAATTTGGCGCGCACACGATGACGACGGATCAAACGCTGACCGTTCATGCGGCCGGTTACGACAGTGACAACAACTACATTCAAGATGAATCGGTGGCCTGGACGGTGACGGGCGGCATCGGCGTGCTTTCGCCAACAACCGGAACGACGACGACGTTGGATGCCAGAACGCCGGGCGTCGGCAAGATCAACGCCGATCACGCGACCTTGACGGATGATGACACGGATTTTATCACCGTCAATCTCGGCGCGCCGTATCGTGTTAAAATTCTTTCGGGATTGAGCGGCTCAACTGCTGAAGTCACGACGAGCGCCTTGACGGCCGGCGGGACGCTGCCGGTTCATGCGAGCAGTTTCGATGCGGATGACAATTATATCGGCGACGTGTTGGTGAATTGGAGCGTCACCGGCGGCATCGGCAGCCTATCAAGTCTCACCGGCGTTTCGACGACGTTGACGGCGCTAACGGTTGGCACGGGTGTAATCAACGCTGATCATCTGACTTTGATTGACGATGCGACTGGAAATATTACCGTGAGCGCCGGTGCGCTCGCGAAAGTCAAAGTTGTGCAAGGCACGAGCGGCAACGGCCCGGAAATGGGCGCAGTGACGGTTACCACCGACAACACGCTCAGCGTTCATGCGGCAGGTTACGATGCCAATGATAATTACGTCGGCGATCAGGTCGTCACGTGGACCGTTTCCGGCGGCATCGGCACGGTTTTCCCAACCATCGGTACGAGCACGACGTTGACCTTGACGACGCCCGGCACAGGCGTCATCACGGCGGATCACAACACCGCGACGGACGATGTTTCCGGAACGATCACGGTCAATGTCGGCTCGCCGTATCGCGTAAAAATTTTGACCGGCGCGAGCGGCAACACCAGTGAAGTGACGGCGCAAACTTTGACCACCGGCGCGACGTTGCCGGTTCATGCCGGCAGTTTTGATGCCGACGGCAACTATACCGGCGACGTGCCGGTGAATTGGACTGTGAGCGGCAACATCGGCACTCTGAGCTTGGCTACTGGAATCAGCACGATATTGACGGCCACCGCGCCGGGCAGCGGCGCGATCACTGCCGATCACGCTTCGTTGCTTGACGGGGTTTCGGCGACCATCACGGTCGCCGCCGGCGCTTTGAGTTTTGTCAAAGTGGTGGAAGGTCCAGCCGGCAACGGCGTGGAGCTTGGCGCAAAGACGCTGACCACCGATCAAAATCTCACAGTTCATGCGGCAGGTTACGACGCCGCCGGCAATTATCTCGGCGATTTCTCCGTCAGTTGGAGTCTTTCCAACGGCACTTCCGGCGTGCTGTCATCGACCACCGGCGCGTCAACGACTTTTGATCCGCGACGATCCGGCCTCACCACCACGATTACTGCCAATCATGCGACCGCCACGGACGACGTCACCGGAACGATCACCATCAATGCCGGCGCGGCGCATCATGTTAAAGTTTTGACCGGCTTGAGCGGGAATACGGCGGAAGTGACGACGCAAACTTTGACCGCCGGCAGCACGTTCCAGGTTCACGCCAGCAGCTTCGATGCCGATGATAACCGCATCGCCGATGTCAGCGTCAACTGGATTCTCAGCGGCGGCATCGGCAGTCTGGCGCCAAACTCTGGCGTCAGCACGACGCTTACGGCTTCGACCGCCGGCGCCGGCATCATCACCGCCGATCATTCGACGCTGCTTGATGACGCTACTGGCACGATCACGGTGACGGCCGGAACGCTGAGTTTTGTCAAGATCGTGGAAGGCGAGAGCGGCAACGGCCCGGAAATGGGCGGCAAAAGCTTGACGACGGATAACACGCTGACCGTTCATGCCGCTGGATATGACGCGAATGGAAATTATATTTCCGATGTTTCCGTGAGCTGGAGCGTTTCCGGCGGCATCGGCGCGCTTTCGCCGGCGAGCGGCACCAGCACGACGCTGACCCTGACGACGCCGGGCAGCGGCATCATGACGGCGAATCACGCCACCGCGATCGACGACGACAGCGGTGTCATCAGCGTGGCGACCGGCGTGGCGCAGCACGTCAAAGTTTTGTCCGGAACCACTGGCAACACGGCTGAAGTCAGCACCGCGAGTTTGCAAGTCGGCAGCACCTTGCCGGTTCACGCCGGCAGTTTTGACGCTGATGACAATTACATTGCCGACGTGAGCGTGACGTGGAGTGTGACTGGCGGCATTGGCAGTCTTTCTTCAACCGTGAATACAACGACGACGCTGACGGCGGACAAGGTCGGCACCGGCACGATCTTCGCCGATCATCCGACACTGATCGACGACGCGACCGGCACGATCACCGTGACCGCCGGCCCTTTGGCCAAAGTGCGCATCGTCGAAGGCGAAAGCGGCAACGGCCCGGAATTGCTCGACAAAACGGCAACCACCGACCAGTCGATTACGGTTCACGCCGCCGGCTACGACGCCGCGGATAATTATCTCGGCGATTTTTCGGTGGCATGGAGCGTTAGTGGCGGCATCGGAACCTTCTCGGCGGCGACCGGGGCGAGCACGCGACTGAATTTGACGACCGTCGGCAGCGGCGTCATTTCGGTGGATCATGCCACCGCCGCGGATGACATGAGCGGCACGATCACCGTGAACGCCGGCAATCCGCATCATGTGAAGATTTTGTCCGGCTCGAACGGCAATACCAGCGAGGTCGGCGCGCAGAATTTGACGACCGGCGCCAACTTGCAGGTTCACGCCGGCAGCTTTGACGCGGATGAAAATTATACCGGCGATGTCTCGGTCTCGTGGAGCGTTAGCGGTGGCATCGGCAATGTCGCGCCGAGCGCCGGAACCACGACCACGTTCACCGCGACCACGGCCGGCACTGGCGTGATCATCGCGGATCATTCGACCTTGATTGACGATGCCACCGGCACGATTACCGTCACCACCGGCGCGTTGAGTTACGTTAAAATTGTGGAAGGCTCGTCCGGCAACGGGCCGGAACTTGGCGCTGTTCCATTAACAACGGATCAAATTCTCACCGTACACGCCGCCGGCTACGACGCCAGCAATAATTATCTCGGCGATTTTTCAGTGAATTGGAGCGTCACCCCGACGGGCGGAGCCGGCGGCATCGGCGTGCTCTCCACCAATTTGGGCGTCACCACGACGTTCGATCCCCGCACGCCGGGAACCGGCACGATCAGCGCCGATCATCCGACCGCCGGCGTCGGGGATGACGTCACCGGCACGATCACGGTGACCCTCGGCGCGCCGAATCGCATCAAAGTTTTGAGCCAGACCAGCGGCAATACAATCGAAGTCGGAACCGTGAATTTGACCGCCGGCCAAACGTTTGACGTTCATGCCGGTAGCTTCGACGCCGACGGCAATTTCACCGGCGACGTGAGTGTGACGTGGAGCGTCAGCGGCGGCATCGGCACGCTCGCTCCGCTCACGGGCATTACGACGCGATTGACGGCGACCACCGCCGGAACCGGCGTCATCACCGGCGATCACGCCACCTTGATCGACGACGCCACCGGCACGATCACCGTGACTCCCGGCCCGTTGAGTTATATAAAAATTGTCGATGGCCCCTCCGGCAACACGGCGGAAGTCAACACCAAATCTCTGAACACCGATCAAACCCTGACCGTGCACGCGGCCGGCTATGACGCCAGCGGCAATTATCTCGGCGACGAGCCGGTGACGTGGAGCGTGAGCAACAACATCGGCACACTCTCCCCAACAACCGGCATTGCCACGACGCTTGAGGCGAACAAACCCGATGTCGGCATCATCTCCGCCGATCATCCCGCAAGCGGGACGACGGATGACGTCACCGGAAATATTACTGTGACCGTTGGCGCGCCGTATCGCGTGAAAATTCTTTCCGGCGCCAATGGCGAGACTCCCGAAGTCACCAATCCCACCTTGTTGACCGGCGCGACGCTGATTTTGCACGCCGGCAGTTATGATCGCGACGATAATTATATTAATGACGTGTCGGTGGATTGGAGCGTCTCCGGCGGCATTGGCTCGTTGACGCCGACCACCGGCATTTCCACGACTTTTTCGGCGACGACGGTCGGCACTGGCGTCATTACGGCAGTCAACAACACGCTGATTGGCGACGCCACCGGCACGATCACCGTGCAGGCGAGCACGTTGAGTTATGTGAAAATCGTCGAGGGCGCATCCGGCAACGGCCCGGAGCTGGCGGATCGGCCGGTGACAACCGACCAGACGATTACCGTGCATGCGGCCGGCTATGACGCCAGCGGCAATTATCTCGGCGATTTCTCGGTTAACTGGAGCGTGACCCCGACGGGCGGAGCCGGCGGCATCGGCTCGCTTTCCGCAGCCACCGGTGTTTTCACGACATTGGATTTCAAAACGCCCGGAACCGGCCAAATTCTCGCCGATCACGCCACCGCAACCGATGATCTTTCGGGAACCTTTACGGTGAGCACCGGCGCCCCGCATCGCGTCAAAGTTTTGGATGCCGCCAGCGGCGCAACCGCCGAGATGACGACGCGAACCTTGATCACCGGCGGCACGCTAACGGTTCACGCCAGCCGCTTCGACGCGGATGACAACCGCATTGACGACGTGGCTGTCGATTGGCGCGTGACCGGCGGGATTGGAAATTTAAGTCCCGCAAGCGGGATCAGCACCACACTGACCGCGACCACGCCCGGCTCCGGCGTTATTATCGCCGATCATCCGGCGCTGATCGACGACGCCACCGGCGACATCGTGGTCAATGCCGGCGCGTTGAGTTACATTAAAATTGTCGAAGGGCCGGCCGGCAATGGTCCGAAGCTGACAACGAAAAGTTTGACCACGGATCAAAGCTTGACCGTGCACGCTGCCGGTTACGACGCCAGCAACAATTATCTCGGCGATCAAGTAGTGACCTGGAGCATCACCGGCAACAATATCGGCGCGCTCTCCACCACGAGCGGACTTTCCACCACGCTCGATGCGCGCAAACCTGGGGTGGGACAAATTGCGGCCGATCATGCGACCGCGACGGATGACGTGACCGGCGACATCACGGTTTCCATTGGCGTGGAAAATCGCCTCAAAGTTTTGCTCGGCTTGAGCGGCGCGGCGCCGGAAGTCCGCGACACGACGCTGACCACCGGCGAAACGCTGCCGGTTCACGCCAGCAGCTTCGACGCCGACGACAACCGCATTCAGGATGTTTCGGTCACTTGGAGCGTCACCGGCAATATCGGCACGCTGAATCCGGCGACGGGCATCGGCACGACGCGGACGGCGACGAAGGCCGGAACCGGCGTGATCAATGCCGATCATGCCACTTTGATTGACGACGCGACCGGCACGATTTCGGTTAATTCGGGCAATTTGAGTTTTGTGAAAGTAGTCGAAGGTGAATCGGGCAATGGTGCGGAGTTTGGCTCCAAATCGTTGACCACCGATCAAACGCTCACGGTGCACGCCGCCGGTTACGACGCCGCGGGGAATTATCTCGGCGATCAGCCGGTCACGTGGAGTGTGACCGGCGGCATCGGCACTTTTTCAACCACGACGGGCGCGTTTACCACCCTCGACGCGCGAACTCCGGGCGCGGGCGTCATCACCGCCGATCACGCGACCGCCACGGACGACAATTCCGGCACGATCACCGTAACCGCCGGCGCTTCGTTTCGCATTAAAATTTTAACCGGCGCCAGCGGCAACACCGCGGAAGTGACGACCGCCACGCGCTCGACCGGCCAGACGCTCGTCGTTCATGCGAGCAGTTTTGACGCCGACGACAATTACAAGCAGGATGAAAGCGTCGCCTGGAGCGTCAGCGGTGGCATCGGCACGCTGAGTCCGGCGAACGGCGTTTTTACGACCTTCACGGCGACGAAAGTCGGCACCGGCGTGATTACGGCGGATCATCCGACGTTGATTGATGACAACACCGGCTTGATCACCGTCATCGCCAGCAATTTGAGTTATATTAAAATCGTTGAAGGAACAGCCGGCAACGGTCAGGAAGTGACCACCCGTTCGATGACGACGGATGGAACCTTGACGGTTCACGCCGCCGGCTACGACGCCAGCGGCAACTATTTGAATGATGAGCCGGTGACCTGGTCGATCATCAACGGCCTCGGCACGGTGAGTCCGGCGACCGGCGCGGTGACGATATTCAACCCGACTCGCGCCGGCATTGAGCGGATTATCGCCGATCATGCCACAGCCACCGATGACACCACCGGCAATTTGACGATTTCGCTCGGAACGCTGCATCACGTGAAAGTGATGTCCGGCTTGAGCGGCAACAGCGGCGAGGTAACCGGCGCTACGGTGGTGGCCGGCCAAACGTTCGTCGTTCACGCCGCCGGTTTTGATGCGGATGAAAATTATCTCGGCGATTTTTCGGTGAATTGGACCGTCTCCCCGACGGGCGTAGCCGGCGGCATCGGCAGCCTGAGTTCGGCGAATGGCGTCTCTACAATTTTAACCGCGCGAAAAGTCGGCAACGGCCAGATCAAAGCCGATCACCCCACGGCGCTGGACGGTTTGAGCGGCACAATCACGGTTACGGCCGGGCCGCTGGCGTTTATCAAAGTCATCGAAGGTCCGGGCGGCAACGGCCCCGAGTTGGGCGCGAGGACGATGACCACCGATCAGGTTTTGCAAGTGCACGCTGCCGGTTTCGACGCCGACACGAATTACGTCGGCGATCAAACCGTGGACTGGATCAGCATCGGCACGTTGGCGCCGGCGGTTTCTGTGACAGGCGCGCAGAGTATCACCTTTTCGCCAACACTTGCGCCGGCGAGCGGTACGATTCGCGCGACGCATACCACCGCCGGTTTTGACGAGACCGGCACGATCACGGTGAATACCGGCGCGTTGAATAAAATTAAAATTCTTTCCGGCCTTTCCGGGCCGGCGGCGGAAGTTGGCGATTTAACCGTGCCCTCGGGCCAGACGCTGGTGGTGCATGCCGGCGGGTTTGATGCCAAAGACAATTACATCGCCGACCGCGTGGCGACCTGGTCGGTTCCCAGCGCGATTGGTTCGGTTGCGCCAACAACCGCTACATCGACGACATTCACTGCCGGCACGGCCGGCAAAGGCACGATTCGCGCGATTGACGGCCTGCGTGAAGATTTTACCGGCGAGATCACGGTCACGACCAGCAGCGTGGCAAAAATTATTTTGCGCACCGCCACGGGAAACGGCGGCGCGCCGTTTGGCAATACAACGATAACTGCGGATGATCAAATCACGATTCACGCCGCCGGCTACGACGCCGGGAACAATTATCTCGGCGACGTAAGCGTGAGCTGGTCGAGCACCAACAATCTCACGCCGGCGGTTTCGGCGACCGGCCCGTCGTTTACGTTTTCGCCGACGCTGGCGAATGCCGGCGGCTTGGTGAACGGCCTGATCATCGGCGCTTTCTCGCTGTCGATCAAAGACAGCACCGGCACGATTACGGTTTTGCCGGGCGCGCCGGTCGGCAATATCACCCTGACGTCGGTTCCCAGCTCGCTCGCCGCCGACGGCAACGCCACCTCGACGATCGACAGCGACGACATTAAAGATGCGGACGGCAACAACGTCGGCGCGAATAAATTGTTTACCGTGACGGTCAATCCGCCGCTGGGCACGATTGAAGCGCCGGATGCCTCACCGCTTCCCGGCCATCAAATCGCCACCAACGCCTCGAGCCGGTTGAGTTTTATTTTCAAAGCCGGAATCACCGGCGGCATCGCCAGCATCACGGCCAGCGGCGCCGGCGCGAGCGGCGCGACGCAAATCAGTCTCGGCAGTTTGAGCATCGAGAGCATCACGACGTCGCCCACCACAGTTTCGCAAGGCCAAACCGGCATTTCGGTGAGCATGCTCGTGCGCAATCTCAGCGCCGCGCCGGTCACCGATCTCACCGGGCAATTGATTTTTACCGGCACCGCCGACCGCACCGGCGATTACACCGTTCCGCCGCTGGCACCGGTGACACTGGCCGGCGCTTCCACCACCACACTCACATTTGTCGTGGCGGTCAAACCCAACGCCGCGCTCGAAACCGTGACGCTCAGCGGCTCGTTGCAGGGAACCATTGGCAGCACGGTGGTGAGCGCCAGCGGCACGACGCAACCGGACTCGTGGACGGTGCAGCGTCCGGCGAATTTGACGGTTGAAACGGTGTCTTCGGCGGATGATACGGTTTCGCAAGGGCAGCTCAATCGCACGGTCACGGTGCGCATTTCCAACAATGCCGGCTTGCCCAATTCCGCCACGGCGACCATTGACAGCGTCCGTTTGGTTTTCCGAAAAGGCGCGGCTGACGTCACCGCTTCGGATTATATCATCACGCTTCCGGTCGGGCCGGCGACGATTCCCGGCAATTCGGCGGCGGATTACACGTTTACAGTGAATGTCGGCGCGGCGGCGACGCTCGGGCTGGTGACGATCGATGCGCGCGCCTACGGCAAAGACGCCAACTCCAATCAGTTGCTTGCCGATCTCGACGCCGCCAGCAAACACAACTGGACGGTGGTGGAAGGCAACGCGTTTCGCATTCTCTCGCTCACGGCGTCGCAAAGCCGGGTCACCGCCGGCATGACCAGCTTGACGCGCGAATGGACCGTGGGCATGCTGCTCGAGAATGCCGGCTCGTCGAATATTTCTTTGAATCTCGATCCGGCCAAAACATTTATTCGTTTCACCATCGGCAGCCAGGAGGTGACTTCGGAATACACCATTGATTTTCCGACCGGGCTTGACGAAGGCGGGACGGTGTTGGCCGGGCATTCCACCGGGCATCTCACGTTTCGCCTCACGCGCACCGGCACGACGCGCGGCATCGCGACGATTTCCGGTTTCGCCGAAGGCCTCGATATTCCGACGAATCAAATCGTGAAAGACAACACCAACGACGGCGGCACCGGCGAGGTGACCGTGCAGTTGCCGGCGGTTTTTGCGATTCAACAGTTGCAGCTTTCCCAGGCGACGGTGACGCAAAACATGAGCAAGGATTGGTTCGTCAAGGCCGTGGTGAAAAATACCGGCGAGGCGGATTTGCGTTTGCATCCGTCGCCGGATTCGCTCAAGATTGCGATTGGCAATAACGCCGGTTACGTTTTCAGCAAACCAGCGTTGTTTGCCAGCGGCGATTCGATTTTGACCGGCGGGGAAACCGATACGCTGGTCGTCATGGTGACGCAAACCGGCAGCAGCTTGGGCAATCAAACGGTTTCGCTCATGCTCAAAGGCGTCGAGCTGAACAGCGATCAATTGTTGAATTCCAACAGCGGCGCGGCGACGGTGACGGTGCAGTCGCCGGCGGTATTGGAGATTCTCAGCGTGCGGCCGTCGCAGCCCACGGTTTCGGCCGGGCAAACCAATGCCTGGAACGTCACGGTCGCGGTGCGGAACAACGGCGGCAGCCGCGTGGCTTTGAAAACTGACTCGACAAATTTGCGTTTCCGCATCGGCACGCAGTTTCAAAATGATTACAACGTGTCCTTGCAGCCGGCGCGCTGGCTCGGCTCGGCGACGGTGAATCTCGCAGCGGGCGCGACCGACAGTTTGCGCTTTGTGGTGAGCACAACCGGCAGTCAGGATGGTTTTGCATTTTTGTGGGCGAGGATCGTGGCGATAGAATCCAACAGCGACGCGTTGGTTCCGGATGCGGACAATGCGAGTTTCGTGCAAGTGCAGCAGCGTCCTAATGTGTCGTACATTGCCAACAGCATGTTGCCGGACATCGTGAACAACAACACCGCGTACGCGTTCACCGCGCGCGTGCACAACGATCCGAACCGCGCCACCGTGCTGCTCGATGCGAGTCGCACGAAGTTTCGTTTCAACAACGGCACGATTCTTTTTGAAACGCCGCTCGACGCCAACAACCTGGTGAAGAGCATCGCGCCGGGCGACACCACGCTGACCTTTGCCTCGGCGGTGATTCCGGCGAATATGCCACAAATCAGTTACACGCCGGTGATTCAATTGCGCGGCACGGAAAACGGCAATGATTTCTCGGTGGATCTGCCGGTGACGGCGAATGAGCTGCAAGTGGCAGCGCCGGCGCGCGTGCAGATTTTGGCGGTGAACCCCAGCCAAAGTACTGTTACCGCCAGCATGGCGAAGCCATGGAATATAACCGTAACGGTACGCAACAACGGCGGCTTCAGCGTTCGCTTGGACAGCGTGAGATTGCAACTGGTCAATGGCGTCAATGTTACTTCCGATTTCGGTTTCAATGTGCCTTCAACTTTTTTAAGCAGCGGCAACCCCATCTTGAACGCCGGCGCAACGGATTCGCTGCGGTTCGACGTGAATCGCACCGGCGCTTTGACCGGCAACACGGCGCTGCAAGTACGGCTCTTTGTCACCGATCAATCGAACGGCCAGCCCATCCTGCCGTCGCCGGACGGCAGCGGCAGCGTTGTGGTGCAGAGCCGCGCCGACGTGAGAATTTTGAATCTCGTTGCCTCGCGAGCGACGGTGACGCGCAACCAACTGCGGCCGTGGACGGTTGATATGAACGTCCGCAACAGCGGCGGCAGCGAGGTCCTGCTCGATTTCACCAACAACGTGACGCGCCTGGCGCTCAGCTTGGGCGGAACGATTGGGCCGGTCGATACGCTGTTGAGCGGCGGCCGCATTTTGCGCGGCAATACTGAGGCGGCGATACGATTCACGATTTCGCCGACCGGCAGTCTCAGCGGCCGCAACGACATCACCGGCCAGGTTCGCGGCCTTGAATTGAACAGCGGCGACATTCGTTTCGACGACACGCAGGACGGCGGCGCGACGTTCGTGACGGTGCAAGACTCGGCGAAGCTGCTGGTTAAAGCCGTGCAGTTGAAAGGCGCGCCGAATCTGCCGTTTGTGAATATCTCGCAGGCGTTCAGCGCCGATGTCACCATTGAAAACACCGGACAGGAAGCCGCGGACACCGTGCAAGTTCATCTCGCCACCGCCGGGCTTTCACTCATCACGCCGGCGCTGCGCGACATTCCGACAATTGCCGGCCGCGCGACGCGGACGGTGAGTTTTGACATTACCGCCAGCAGCAGCGAGAATCCGGTGGGTGAAATTTTTCGCGCCAGCATTACCGCCGGCAAAGCCCGCAACACCGGCGCGACGATTATTCCGGCCGCGCCGGCAGATGATACGGCACGCGCCTTTATTCAAAGGCCGGCGGGATTGCAGATCACCCGCGTGCTCACTTCGGAAACCAAAGTTGAAGCCGGACGAACGCAGCCGTGGTATATTTATGCCGTTGTGACCAACAACGGCGGCGCGGCCGTCGTTCTCAATAAACCGAGCAACACTGATGTTACGGTTGAAATTGGCGGCGCAACGCAAATCGATTACACGATCAGAGCCGACACGGTTTTGCGGCGCAACGGCACGCTGGCGTTGGCGGCTGGCGAAATCGACACCGTGCGTTACACGGTACTTTTCACCGGCGCGCAGCGCGGAGGCCAGGCCTCACTGTTGGTTCGCCTCAGCGGCCGCGATAAAAACAACAACGCCGCGTTGAGCGGCGAGGCCGCCGGCCAGATCGAAGTGACCACGACGGCAACTGTGCAGATTTTGGCGACCTCGCCGATGGTGATTCGAAAAGTCGGCGAGCTTGGGTTTGTCAATGTGAATCAAACCTTCGGCGTCGACGTGACGGTGCAAAACATCAGCCCGTTCGAGAATGTCAAAGATGTGCGGGTGCGCCTCACGAGCAATACCGGCCGTTCGACGATTGCAAGCAACGAACTACTCATTGCTTCCATTAAAACACGGGAAAGCGCCGGCGTGACGTTTTCGGTGCAGGCCGATACCACCATTCCGGCCGGCGCGCAGCCGGAAACGTTTACCGCACGCATCATTTCGGCGTTGACGCCGGGCGATCAACCGGCGACCATCAGCCAGGCTGTGGATTCGACCGCGCAAGCGCTCGTGCAGCGTCCGGCCACTCTCTCGGTTGGTGCGACGATCAGCGAGCCGACGCTTATTTTGAGCAGCAATCAGCTTTTCGATTTCACCGCCGCCGTCACCAACTCCGGCCAGGCGGTGGTCAATGACAGCGGTGAAGTTACATTGAATCTGCCGGCGGGTTTCACCATCGAGCAGCCGGCGCCGAATGCGTTCGTGCGCCGCTTTACGGTCAATCAACCGGTGGTTTGGAAAGTGCGCGCGCCGAATCAGGCGCTCACGAACGTCGATTTGCGCGCGGCGATCAGCAAGCCGTCGAAGGATTTGAACATCGAGGCGCCGGCGGCGTTGGGCCAGGCCGAAGCGACAGTGACAGTGACGGTGGTGCCGACGGATTTGAAAATCAATCGCGTTTACGTGAGCGATCCGCCGGGCGCGCAAGATCGCACGGTTTCTTCCGGACAAACTTTCCGCCTCAGCGGCGATTTTTCCTTCAGCCGTGACCTGAGCAATACGACGGCGGAGCTGCGACTGCCGCAGCCGTATCGTCTCGTCGGTTCGCCGGCGGTTCAAGCGCTGCAAGACGTGGTGACTTGGGAGGTGCAGGCGCCATCAGATGCTTATGAAATTCCGGCCTTTCTTGTCGTGCGCGCCGCGGGTTTTGATCGCAGCAACGCGCTGGTCGAGCGGTTGGACAGCCTCAGCGTGATCACGGTCGAGCGCGCCGAGCTGAATTTGACGGCGCAGATTATCGCGCCGCCGGGCGCTGTCAACGGCAATCTCTCTTTCGGCCAGACGTTCACGATCAGCGCGACCATGCAGAAGATCGGCCGCGCCGGGGTGATCGATACGGCAAAAGTCACACTGGAGTTGTTGAACGGATTTACCACGGCGGAGGCAGCGGAAAAAATCATCGCGGTGAATGGCCAGGTGCAATGGCAGGTTCAAGCGCCGAACACCGTGGTGAACGATTCGCTCACCGTCCGGCTCACGCGCCGGCCGCTCGACGAAAACAGCAACAGTCCGGCCGCGCTCACTTCGAACCGCAGATTCGTCCGCGTGCCGGTGCGCACCGACAGCTCGGGTTACTTGAAAGTTTTGCAATGGACGATTACCTCGCCGAACGGCGCCAGCGACGGCATCGTGAGCACGCGCCAGCAATTTGTGGTGCAGGCGGAAATCGAAGGCCGCCGCGCCGAGAGAGTCGAGGCGGTTTTGCGCTTGCCGGCCGGTTTTAATACGAATCAAAATCTGCTGCAAAGCTTGAATGAGTTGAACGGCAGAACTTTTGTGCGCTGGGCGGTGCAAGCGCCGAGCGGCTCGAGCTTTGGCCGCAAGGACACCGTTCGCGTCGAAGTGACCGGCGCCGACAAATTCAGCGGGCAGGCCATTCCCAAACAGCGCAGCGGCATTGTGGTTGAAACCGTGGAACAGGCGCGTCTCGTCTTGACGGGCGCGATCACCGAACCGTTGTCGGCGCGAGTGGACGGCATCGTCGGCCTCAACACCCTGGTGACGGTGCGCGCAACGGTCGAAAACATCGGCCAGGCCGGCACTCGCGGCAACGCCAGAATCAAGCTGACGCTGCCGGATGATCCGAATCTGCCGCCGGGCCAGGATTATCGCACCGCCGAAGATTCGATTAAAATCGCCGGCGCCGGCAACATGGTGACCTGGCAGTTCCGCGCCCGCAGCCTTCCCTCGGTTCGCGCTGAAACCATCCGCCTGCGCCTGCTCGAATCTTATCCGAGCGACGTGAATACGGATTCAGCGGCGACGGTGCTCGACAACGAAGTGACGATCTCGATTCAAACCGAGCCGAAACGCCTGATCGTGCAAACGCTGCCGGCCGGACAAGGCCCGGTGGCGCAAGGCCAAAATTTTTCGCTGCTGATGCGCTTGAAATTGACCAACGAAGGCAATGTCAATTCGAGCAACATTTTGCTGCGAGCGCTCACGTTTCACGTTTTGAATCGTGACAACAAACCGTTGAATGCCAATCAAGTGATAAAAGCGCTGCGCGTCGTCGATACAAACAATCCGTCGCGAGTGCTGGCGAGTTTGACGACGATTCCGGCGTCGGATTCGCTGCGCGTGCCGTTTGTTCCGGCGGACACCCTGCTCGGCGGCGTTCCGGCAATTGTGGACGTGGTCGTCGATGTGGCCGATAAATCCGGTGAAGCCTTCCGGCTTGCCTTCAAACGCGCCGCTGATGTCGATGCCATCGATCAGGATTCCGGCGATCCGGTTGAAATTATTTTCAAAAACGAAGACGGCAGCGAGGTGGCGGCGAATCAAGTGGTTTCGGCGAAGCGTGTGATCGCCGAAGCGGATTTTCAAAAGTCGTTTTACAATTATCCGAATCCGTTTGATCCGGACGAAATCACGGTGGATCATCCGCAAGGCGGCACGTATTTCAATTATATGCTGGCGCAGCCTTCGGAGGTGGAGTTTCGCATTTACACGCTGCTCGGCGAGCTGGTGTATGCGCGCTCGTACACGTCGTCCGATCCCGAAGGCCGGCCTTCGCAAAGTCCCAAGCGCCTGTTGTGGGACGGCAGAAACGGCAAAGGCGAGCGGGTGTTGAATGGCGTGTATCTTGCTATGCTTAAAGTCAACGCGGGAATGGCGACGACGAAAGTGGCGGTGTTGAAGAAGTAATTTTGTAGTAGCGCCTTCAGGCGCAAAATGTAACCAACCCCGTGCAAGTTGATTACGCATGCTTTAAACAAAAATTGGGCGCCTGAAGGCGTTACTACAAAAGAGATTATTTTTGGCAAACGCACGACATTGCGCCTATAATAATATGAAAGATAAACGGTGAAGACCATGCCATCACGAATTTCCAAATTGTCAGCGGTGATCTTGATCGCCGGCGTGCTGTGCGGGGTAAAAGTTTCGGCGCAAAATAATGGCGCCAACAACGCCAGCCGCGGCACGGCGGGCACGCAGGAGGTTTTTCGCTTCGGCGTCGGCGCGCGCGCGCAGGGTTTGGGCAGCGCCGTGGTCGCCATGGCGCTGGATGCGTCGACGATTTATTGGAATCCCGGCGGCCTCGATTATTTGGAGCGCCGGAACGTGGTCATGTATTATTCGCCGCTGCTGCCGATTGCCGACGCCAAATATTATTTCATCGGCGCGGCCTATCCCATTCTCGACGTCGGCACCATCGGCCTGGGTTGGCTGCATTACGATGTCGGCGAAATCGTCGGGCGCGACGGCGTCGGCGATCTCACCGGCAACAGCACCGGAGGCGAAGACGAGTTTTTTCTTTCTTTTGCCAGGAAAATTTCGTATGGCGTTTCGCTCGGCGGGAATTTCAAAATCAAGCGGCAGCAGCTTTTCCAATCGACGGGCCGCGCGTTCGGCGCTGATTTCGGCGTGCTGTATCGCCCCGAGTTCGGCGAAGGCTTTTTGGAAAATGTGAGTTTCGGCGTATCGGTGCTCAATGCGATCAATCCCAGCTTGAAATTGGAAAGTTATTCCGAGCGCCGGCCGCGCCTCATTCGCGGCGGCGTCGCCAAATCGCTGTTCTTCGGCTCGCGGCCGGATCAGGCCAATTTGTTTTTGGCGTTCGAAAAGCCGGAAGGCCAATCCGAAAAAATGCGCTATAATTTCGGCACCGAGTACGTCTATCAAAATCTCGCGATGCTGCGCGCCGGCTTCAACGGCGGCGGCATGACCTTCGGCGGCGGCGTGATGTATCAGAACATGTTCCAAATCGATTACGCCTACGGCAAATTCGACAAGGACGACTTCGGCCTCGGGGCGATTCATCGCGTAAGCATCACGGTGCATCTCGGCAAAACCAGGACGCAGTTGCGCGAAGACGCGCAGGCGCGGGAGCTGCGCCGCATCGAAGAAGAAACGCGCAGCAAGGAAGCGGCGAACCGCCGGGCCGATTTTGATGATAAAATGAATCTCGGCAAAAATTATTTTCAGCAGGGTGATTATTTCAGCGCGTTCATCAATTTTACGCAGGCGCGCGACATCGCGGCCGGCGCTTATATCACGTTTTCGCCGCAGGACAAGGAAGAAGCCAATATCTGGGTCGAGCGCGCCAACGCCAAAATGGACGAAGAGGCAAAGTCGAAAGAAGAACAACTGGCGAAAGCAGAGCGCGAGCGGACGATGGCCGACGTCGACCGGGCGTTTATCGAAGGGCAAACGCAAAAAGGCAAGCAATATCTGCAAGCCGGCAAATACAACGAGGCGATTGCCGAATGGAAACGCGGCCTCGAGCGGGATCCGAACAACGCCCAACTCAAAGATTTGATCGCCAAGACCGAAGGCCAAATTTCAGGCCGTCGCAGTGAATTGCTGCGCAAAGCGCAAGGTTTTGTCAATGCCGGGCAGATTGTTGATGCCGTCAACATTTATAACCAGTTGATGAATCAACCGGACATCACGCCGGCCGAGCTGAAGTCGTATCAGGACAAAGTGGCGCAATTGCAAAAACAGTTGAACGTCGATCAACTTTACCGGCAGGGTTATACCGAGTATTTGAACAAGAATTATTGCGCCGCCAAAGGCTTTTTTGCGCAGGCTTTGCAAACCGGCGGCAGCAACGCCAAACTGCGGCAGGCTTATGACGACGCCGACGTGCGCTGCAACGCCAGGCTCGGGCCGATTCCCGACGGCATTCGCCAGCGTTATCTCGAGGCCATCGGCTTGCTGAACAACGAAGACTACGCCGCAGCGCTGAAGATTCTCGAAGAAATTCAGCCGCAGGATCGCTACAATCAGCGCATTCTCAGCGCCATCGATCAGGCGCGGGAGGGGTTGAAGAAGAATCAGAGGTAAAATAAATTCTTGCAATTTTCAAAAAAATTGCCGACTATTTATTTCCAACCGGGTTTTGTTAAACTAACGTTTAATGGTAGTCTTGCCCATCGTGCCGCCGCCCTTTGAAGCGGCCCACAAGGTGCCGGGACTACCGAAATAGGAGAAGCGGTTGTTCAAAAGCGTGACTAAAGAGCAGCTCAAGGTTCCTGCTCACATCGATTATCTTGCCGACCTGCGCGATTTCGTGACGCGCATCGGGAAGAAGCACGGCTTCTCCGACCGGGTGATCAATGCTTTCAAGCTGGCGATCGACGAGGCCGGAACCAACGTCATGCGGCACGCTTACCGCGACGTCGGCGGCGAAGGCTTCATTACCATCCGCGCCATCGTCAAAACCAACAGCCTCACCATCTGCCTGATCGATCAGGGGAAATATTTCGATCCCAAGCACGTCAAGGATCCGGATTTGCAGCGCTACGTCGATATCGGCAAAAAAGGCGGTCTGGGCATTTTCATCATGCGCCGCTTGATGGATGACATCGACTATCGCAAAACCGAAGAAGGCAACGAGCTGCGGCTCACCAAGAATCGCGACACGCCCGCGCCGTCCAGGCTGCGCGAGCAGATTCCCAAAGTCGCCAGTGCGGTCAAAGCCATTCCGCTTTCGCTCAAGGCCAAATATTGGACATGGACGACGCTGGCGCTGGTGGGAATGATCGGCCTCGGGTACGGCTATTTTTTCTGGCAGGCGAAAAATCAGGAAACGACGCAATTTTTCAACGATTTTCGCGGGGTCAGTGAACCGATCAGCCGCACGCTCAACAATGCCTCCGGCATCTTCACCGATCCCAGTGGCGCGCAGGGGCTGAAAGCGGTTCGGGAGATTTATAAAAGCGATGAAGTGCGGCGCATCGTTCACGAAATCGTGCTCGTCGATTCGACGGATGCGATCATCGGCCATGCCGACTCTTCCCGGCTGATCGAAAAGTTTGAGTTGCCGCGCGATCGGGTGGAAGTCATGCCGCAAATTTTTGCCTACACCGCGCTCGATCAGAACGAGCCGGCGGCCGCACAGGAATTTTACGATCAAATCCTGCCGCTCGGTTCCGGCCGTTTGCACATTCGCGTTTTCAAAGAATTGCTCGACCGGCGCATCGCCAGCCGGCGTTGGTCTGATGCGCGTGGGGCCGGCTTGTTGTTGGTGGTCAGCTCGATCGGCACGTTTTTTCTCATTTATATTCTGATGAACCCTTTTCGCAAGCTGGCGGATTGGGTGCGCCGCGCCGATCACGGCGAGATCGAAGACGAGATGGATATCGACGCCTCAACGGAAATTGGCGAGATCGCGCAGGCGTTTTCCGAGATCACCAACCGATTCCGCGAGTCGCAGAAAAACCTCGCCGACCAGGAGCGCCTGCAAAAAGAAATGCAAGTGGCGCAGGAAATTCAGCAGACGCTGCTGCCGAGCGAATTTCCGGAATTGGAGGGCTACGAGCTCGCCAGCTATTACGAAGCGGCGCGTGAAGTCGGCGGCGATTATTTTGATTTCGTCGAAGTCGATAAAGACACGCTCGGCATCGCGGTGGCGGACGTTTCGGGAAAAGGCGTGCCGGGCAGTCTGGTGATGACGATGATCCGCACGGCGTTGCGCACCGAGGCGCGCGGCCTCAAAGACGCAGCGGAGGTGCTGTCGCGCGTGAATGATTTCGTCATCGGCGACATGAAAAAGGGCATGTTCGTCACGGTTTTTTACGTGATCATCGACGGCAAGCGCCGCCGGCTCAATTATGCCAGCGCCGGCCACAACCCGATGATCTTGTACCGGGCGTCGACGAAAAAGACGTATTACCTCAATCCGCGCGGCTTTCCCATCGGCATTCAACTGCACGAAAAGGATCTCTTCAAAAAATCGATTGAAAGCGACACCATCCAGTTGGCGGAAGATGACATTCTGTTAATTTACACCGACGGCATCACGGAAGCGATGAACGCCAGGCGGGAATTGTTTGGCGAAGAACGTTTGATAAAAATCTTCCGCGACAGCGGGCATCTGCGGGTAAAACCTTTTGTTGAGCAAATAAAAGAGGAGATTCTTTCGTTTACCGAGGGATTCCCGCAGTCGGATGACATTACGCTGGTGGCGATTCGCGAAAAGACCTCGCCGGAAAAAGAGGAGTTGCGGCGCGCCAAAGAAGCGCATACCCAAATTCTGGCGGGAGCGAGCATTCGCGAGGCCTGCGAGGGCGTCGGCATTACGACCTACGCTTATTACAACAAATACAAAAAAGAATTTGAAGAAAAAGGCACCGAGAATTACGAAATCGAAGCGGATGTTTCGGTCGAAGCCAAGCACATTGCGATAGAAGACAAAGTCAAAATTTACGATATTATTAAAAATCATCCGGAGTACGGCGCGAAACGCCTCAGCGAGGAGTTGCACACCGACAAATACGGCTTTACGCTCATTTCCGAGAGCAAAATTTACGACGAGCTGGTGCGCAGCCGGTTGAACACGCGCCAGTTGCGCGAAGCGTTTGTCGCGCGCGGCGGCCGCACGCGCCGCCCGATGAAGCAGCCGGGCACGCCGATGCTCACGCTCGACGGCAAGATCATTCTCGACCGCGCCAGGAGCGAGACGGCAGGAGACGGAGCGTTTGAGATGCCGCCGGACGACCGGCGCAAATCCAGGATCCTCGGCACGCCGGACGATGAATCGGCGGTTGCACCGGCGCTGCCGTCGCCGCTCGCATCGGCGTTGGCGATGGCTCGCAGCGAGAACGCGACGGATGATCAACCGCGCAAAGACATCGCAAAATCCGATATTGACGTTCGGACGCTGCAAACACCGCTGGAGGAGCTTCTCGATAAAAAACGCCGCCAAAGCGAAATCGCGTTTTTGCCGGATGAAAGCAGGCCGCATCGTGAAGAGGCCGAACCGCCGGTTGTCGCGTCCGATGAAAGCGCGCCGGATGATTATTTTGATCAAAGCGAATTTTCGGAAGCGCCCCCTGTTAGTTTGGGCGAAGCGCCCTTCTTGGATGAAGCACCCTTGCCGGGCCAGCCGGATGCCGCTTCGGACAAACCGCCGGCCGGCATGTTGGAGATCAGCTTTGAAGATTTGTTCGCGGGCGGATCGATCTTGGAAGATCAACACGGGTCTTCCGTGATCGATTCGGAGGAAGCGCC
>Ga0073934_10003833_pt1 | contig 26491 bp, 23 predicted proteins | sample LarsenN4metaG_FD_76834 | JGI IMG/M metagenome (GOLD analysis project Ga0073934, IMG submission 76834) | Hot spring sediment bacterial and archeal communities from British Columbia, Canada, to study Microbial Dark Matter (Phase II) - Larsen... ... | reverse complement strand
TCCCGATGGGGCCCCGACATGGCCCCCCACACCCCCCCGACGTTCGGCACGCCCCGGCGCAGCCGTGGCGCGCCTCTAAATTGCGCGTCCCGATGGGGCCCCGACATGGCCCCCCACACCCCCCGACGTTCGGCACCGGTATAGTACGGCGCGGAGGTGGACGAGCCATGCGCGTCACCGCGGTCACGCCGTTCCTGGTCGATCCCGGCAGCGGGAAGAACTGGCTCTTCGTCAAGGTCGAGACCGACGGCGGCGTGACGGGCTGGGGCGAGTGCTACACTCAGGCCGATCGCGACGAGTCGATCGCCGCGCACGTCCGCGCGCTGGGCCGGTACCTGGTCAAGCGCGATGCCGCGCAGATCCGGCACTTCACGCACGTCGCCTACCACGACTTCGCCGCCAAGCGCGGCGCGATGGACTTCTGGAGCGCGCTGTCGGGCATCGAGCAGGCGCTCTGGGACATCGCGGGCAAGCGCCTGGGGGAGCCGGTCCACAACCTGCTCGGCGGCCCCTGCCGCGACCGCATCCGCGTCTACGCCAACGGCTGGTACGGGGGCGCCCGCACGCCCGAGGCCTACGCGGCGCGGGCGCGCGAGGTCGTGGCGCGCGGCTTCACCGCGCTGAAGTTCGATCCCTTCCCCGGCCCCTGGCGGACCCACGTCTCCCGGCGGGTCGAGGACCAGGCGGTCGAGACGGTGCGCGCGGTGCGGGAGGCGGTGGGGCCGGACGTCGACGTCCTCGTGGAGGTCCACCGCCGTCTCGCGCCCGTGCACGCCGTGCGCGTGGCCGAGCGGATCGAGCCCTTCCGGCCCTTCTGGTTCGAGGAGCCCGTGTCCTCGCGCGACGTCGACGGCCTCGCCGAGGTGCGCGCCCGCATCCGGCTGCCCGTGGTGACCGGCGAGGAGCTGTACGGCAAGGCCGAGTTCCAGCCGGTGCTGCAGCGCCGCGCCGCCGACATCCTCAACCCGGACGTGTGCTCGTGCGGCGGCATCCTGGAGCTGCGCGAGATCGCCGCCATGGCCGAGCCCGTGCACGTGGTCGTCTCGCCGCACAACTACAACTCCACGACCGTGGGCCTGGCCGCGACGCTGCAGGTGGCGGCCGCGATCCCGAACTTCCTGATCACCGAGTACTTCGTGAACTTCGAGGCGCGCGGCCGGGACGTGGCCGTCGAGCCCTTCGAGGTGCAGGGCGGCTACATCCGCGTGCCGGCGCGTCCCGGTCTCGGCCTCGAGCTGCGCGAGGAGGCGCTGCGCCGGCACGGCCATCGCGAGTTCCCGCTGCGGGACCTGCCGACCATCGAGACCGAGGGGCCCTGAGCCGGGTCAGGAGGGCCCGGCGCCCCGGTGCGACAGGGCGCCGAGGTCCAGCGCGCCGGCGGGGGTCCGCGGGCGGCGGCCCTGGGGATGCACGTACTCGAACCTCGGTCGCAGGTCGGCGCCGGGATCGACGCCCGCGCCGAGGGCGGGGGAGTCGGGCCGCAGGCGGTAGTCGTGGGCGGCCGCGTCGACGAAGCCGGGGCGGCGCGAGACCAGGTTGTGCAGGAGGACGCCGCGGCCGCCGCGGAGCAGGCGCCCCCGGCCGGCGACGATGTTGTTGACCAGCCGCACCGGCACGTCGGGCGAGAACACCTCCACGAAGACGGTGCCCCAGCGCCGCTCGCTGACCAGCGTGTTGCTGACCACGTGCAGGGCGTGGGCGGGGTGGCGGAGACCTTCGGCCCCGAACGCCACGAGCCGGCGGTGCTGCGCGCGCCGGCCCTTCTGGACGACGTTGCCCACCACGTGCGCCACCCCGCCGTCCGGCAGGTCGATCGCGTAGGACGACGCGCCGGTGGCCTCATCCACGATGCGGTTGGCCTCGATGACGGTCTCGCGCGCCCGGCTCTTGACCTGGTGACCGCCGCGGGCGTGGTGCACGTGGCAGCCGCGCAGGACGAAGCGACGGACGGCGACGATGTAGATGTTGTGGCTCTGCCCGTCGCCGGCGCCGTTGTGCGCGAACTCGCAGTCCTCGATCACGGTCTCGCTGTCCGGGCCGCCGCCGAGGAGCACGCCGTTCTGGTTGTCGTGGAAGCGGCAGTCACGGATGGCGAGGCCGGCGCCCTCCTGGCGGATCCCCGCGCCGTTGCCGGTCCGCCTGGCCCGGGCTCCCGAGAACTCGATGGCCTCGACCACGGCGTGGCCGCCGCGGATGACCCAGATGTCCCTGTCCTCGGCGGCGGCGCCGGCGGCGCGCAGGCGCGCCCGCCCGCCGGCGCCGCGCAGGGTCAGGTCGTCGGCCCACCAGGTGGCGGCGTCGCCCTCGTAGACTCCGGCGTCGATCTCCACCGTGTCGCCGTCGCGCGCCACCGCCGCCGCCTGGCTGGGCCGCCCGAGCTCGCGGCCGGGCCCGACCCGCAGCACTCGCCCCACGGCCGGGATGATACGGCCCGGGCCTTTCGCGGTGCGAGGTCCTGCGCTATCCTCCGTGCCACATCCGATCCCAGGAGGGTATTCCGATGCGCATGCGCTGGGCCGTCGTCCTCGTCCTGCTCGCGGGTGCCGCGCTGGTGGCCGCGGGCGCCGCCGAGTCGCAGGCGCCGATCAAGATCGGCGTGATCCAGCCGCTGTCGGGGTCCGTCGCGGCCTCCGGGAACTACGTGCGGATGGGCGCCGAGATCGCGCGCGACTGGATCAACGCCAGGGGCGGCGTCGGCGGCCGCAAGATCGAGCTGCTGATCGAGGACAACAAGTCCGACCCCAAGGAGGCCGCCAGCGCCGCCGAGAAGCTCATCGTCCGCGACAAGGTGCCGGCGCTCATGGGCGCCTGGGGCTCGTCGATGACGCTGGCCGCGATGCCGAAGCTCGAGGAGTACGGCGTCCCGATGGTGGTCGAGACCTCCAGCGCGGCGTCCATCACCAAGCGCGGCAACCCGTGGATCTTCCGGATCAGCCCGCCCTCGGAGATGGAGGCGCTGGGGCTGGAGAGGTACCTGGGTGCGCTGAAGGTCAAGAAGGCCGACTTCCTGGCCGTCAACACCGACTGGGGCCGTGGCGCCGTCACCGCCTTCGGCGACGTGCTCAAGAAGCACAACGTGGCCGTCGGCGCGACGGAGTACATGGACCAGGCGGCCACGGACATGAACGCCCAGATCACCAAGGTGAAGGGCACCGGCGGCGACACGCTCTTCCTCACCACGGCCGTGGAGCAGATCACGCTGGTGCTCAAGCAGTCCCAGGAGCAGCGGCTGGCCCGGAGGATCATCACCACGGGCGGGTCGTCCTCGCCGACCCAGCTCATCAAGCAGGCCGGCGCCGCCGCCGAGGGCAGCTACCACATCGTCTTCTTCATGCCGTGGTTCCCGGAGGCGATGCCGGACGGCAAGCTGGCCAAGGCCTTCGTCGACGAGTGGACGAAGCGCGGCCATCCCTTCGAGGGCCTGACCGAGGGCTTCCGCGGCCACGACGGCATCGCCACCATCGCCGAGGCCATCCGCGTCGCCGGCAAGGACGAGCCCAAGGCCATCCGCGAGGCCCTCTGGAAGGTCAGCCTGATGGGCGTGAACGGCCCCATCAAGTTCGAGAAGGACGGCCCCGCCGGCAAGGAGAGCGGCCAGTCGCGGCCGAGCATCTTCGTCGTCCAGATCAAGGGCGGCAAGGTGGCCCTGCCGGACTTCGTCGCGAAGAAGTAGCGCCCGGCCCCGGCGTGGAGCAGCTCCTCCAGCACCTGGTCAACGGCCTGGTGCTCGGCGGGACGTATGCCCTGCTGGGCATCGGCCTGACGCTGATCTTCGGGCTGATGAACGTCGTCAACTTCGCGCACGGCGAGCTCTACACGCTGGGCGCGTACGCGGCGTTCACGGCCCTGGCGGTGGCCCAGGTGGACTTCTTCGTCGCCGTGGCCGCGGCCCTGGTCATCGGGGCCGCCGCCGGCGCCACCGTCGAGCGCGTGCTGCTCCGGCCGCTCCACGGCGAGTCGATCGACACCACGATGCTGGTGATGATCGGCGTGTCCATCGCCGCGCAGAACGCGCTCCTGCTGGGCTTCGGCGGCGTCGCCAAGTCCATCCCCCACCCCTTCCCCACCGCGCCGCTGGTCCTCGGGCCGGTCTCGATCGCCCCGCTGCGCCTCGTGGTCCTGGCCGCGGCGGCGGTGCTCATCGCCGGCTCCTACCTGGTCATCCACCGCACCCGGCTGGGCCAGGCCATGCGCGCGACGTTCCAGGATCCCGACACGGCGCAGCTCATGGGCGTGCGGATCCACCGGGTGCACACGGCGACGTTCGCGTTCGGCGCGGCGCTGGCCGCCGCCGCCGGGGCTCTGCTCGGGCCGGTGTTCCTGGTCTATCCGTCGATGGGCGACCTCGCCGCGCTGCGGGCCTTCTCGGTGGTGATCCTGGGCGGCCTCGGCAACCTGCCCGGCGCCACGCTCGGGGGGCTCATCCTGGGCATCGCCGAGGAGCTCGGCGCCGGCTACGTGTCCTCGGGGTACCGCGACGCCGCCGGGTTCCTGATCATCATCGCCGTGCTGCTGCTGCGCCCCTCGGGACTCTTCGCGCGGGCCGAACGCATCGGATGAGCCGGCTGCTCGCGGCGCTGGGCGCGCTGGCCGCCGTCACCGTGCCGCTCTGGATCGCCAGCCCCTACCACCTGCACGTGCTCATCATGGCGGGGATCTTCATCGTCCTCGCCTCGAGCCTCAATCTCTTGCTCGGCTACGCCGGCCAGCTGTCGCTGGGCCACGCGGCGTTCTTCGGCATCGGCGCCTACACCTCGGCGCTGCTCGCCCTGCGCCTGGAATGGTCGTTCTGGGCCGGCCTCGTCTGCGGCACCGCGGCGGCCGCCGTGGCGGGCTGGGCCATCGGCCGGCTGGCCCTCAAGGTCCGGGGCGCGTACTTCGTCCTCGTGACCATCTCGTTCGCCGGCGTGATCAGCCTCGTGAGCGTGAACTGGATGGAGCTGACGAACGGGCCGCTCGGGCTGCCCGGCGTGCCGGCGCCGGAGGTGCTCGGCTGGCCGCTGCGCAGCAAGGCGGCCTACTACTACCTGGTGCTGGGCGGCGTGGCGGTGGCCGTGCTCGTGTGCCGCCGGCTCGTCCGCTCGCGCATCGGGCGGGCCTTCGTGGCCCTGCGCGAGAACGAGGCGCTCGCGGAGTCGGTCGGCATCGACGCCGTGCACTACCTCGTGGTGGCGGCCGTCAGCAGCGCCGCGCTGGCGGGCATGGCGGGCAGCCTCTACGCGCACTACACGCGCCTGGTGAGCCCGGAGGTGTTCCTGTTCAGCTACACGGTGACGATGGTCATCATGGTCGTCGCCGGCGGCAAGGGCACGCTGTCGGGCCCGGTGGTGGGCGCCGTGCTCTTCACCGTGCTGCCGGAGGCGCTGCGCGAGGTCGTCGCCTGGCAGTGGCAGATGGTCCTCTACGGCGTGCTCCTGGTCGCGCTCGTCTTCTTCCTGCCGCGCGGCATCGTGCCGGCCCTCGCCTCGCGGCGCCGCCGCCGGGCGCCGGCGCTCGAAACGCCGCCGGTCACCGTCGCCGCGCGGCCGGCCGAGGCCGCCCGACCGGACGCCTTCGCGACAGCGGCCACGGCACCGCCGGCCGCCGCCGCCGCAGCCACACCGAAGCGCTCCGCCGCCGAGCGCGCCGAGTCGGCTGCGGGGCAGGCGGCCCCGGCGGCCGGCCGCCTGGTCGTCCGCGACCTCGGCGTGAGGTTCGGCGGCGTCGAGGCGCTGAGCGGCGTGAGCTTCGAGGTGCGCCCCGATTCGGTCACCAGCCTGATCGGGCCCAACGGCGCCGGCAAGACGACGGCGTTCAACGCGATCACCGGCTACCTGCGGCCGTCGCGGGGCGACGTGCTGTGGGAGGGCCGGCCCATCACCCGCCTGCGGCCCTCCGAGATCGCGCGCCGCGGCGTCGTGCGGACGTTCCAGAAGACCAGCGTCTTCCCCGGCCTCTCCGTCCTCGACAACGTGCGCGTCGGCCTGCACCTGCGCGGCCGGGCGGGCTGGGCCGCCACGCTGGCCGGCCGGCGCCGGGTGCGCGAGGAGGAGCAGGCGCTCGCCGCCGAGGCCGGCGAGATCATCGCCTTCGCCGGGCTCGCCGGGCGCCGGGACGAGCCGGCGGGGGCGCTGCCCTACGGCGAGCAGCGCCTGGTGGAGCTGGCCGTCGCGCTGGCCGCGCGCCCGCGCGTGCTCCTCCTCGACGAGCCGGCCGCGGGCATGACGACGGCCGAGAAGGCCGCGGCCAGCGCGCTGATCCGGCGGATCCGCGACCGGGGCGTCACCGTGCTGGTCGTCGAGCACGACATGCGGCTCGTCATGGGCATCTCCGATACCGTCATCGTGCTGAACGGCGGCCGCGTCATCGCCGAGGGGCCGCCCGCGGCGATCCAGGCCCACCCCGAGGTCATCCGCGCCTATCTGGGCGCGGGCGCGGCCGGTCCGCCGGCGAGCGCGCCCGTCGGCGGCACGGGGCCGGCGCGCTCCTGATGCTCCGCCTGGAGGGCGTGCGCGCCGGCTACGGCGCCGTCGAGGTGCTGCGCGGCCTCGACTTGCAGGTGGGCGAGGGCGAGCTCGTGTGCCTGATCGGCGCCAACGGCGCGGGCAAGACGTCGACGCTGCGTTCGATCTCCGGGCTGCTGCGGCCGAGCGGCGGCCGCATCGTCTTCGACGGCCGCGACATCGGCCGCCTGGCGCCCGCCGACGTCCTCGCCGCCGGCATCGCGCACTGTCCCGAGGGGCGGCGGGTCTTTCCCCACATGACGGTCCACGAGAACCTCATGATGGGCGCCCACGTGCGCCGCGACCGCGCCGCGGTGGCCGCCGACATCGAGCGGGTGGTCGAGCACTTCCCCATCCTGGCCCAGCGGCGGCGGCAGGCCGCCGGCACGCTGTCGGGCGGCGAGCAGCAGATGCTCGCCATCGCGCGGGCGCTGATGGCCCGGCCGCGTCTGATCCTGTTCGACGAGCCCTCGCTCGGGCTGGCGCCCACGGTGGTGGAGGCGGTCTTCGCGATCATCGCCGACATCCGCCGCCGCGGCACGACCGTGCTGATGGTCGAGCAGAACGCGCACCTGGCCCTCGGCATGGCCGACCGCGGCTACGTGATGGAGACGGGCCGGGTCGTGCTGAGCGGCCGCGCCGCCGACCTCGCCGCCGACGACCACGTGCGCCGCGCCTACCTCGGCGTTTGATTTCATGGGGGGCTCCGGGCGCCCCCCAAGCCCCCCACACCCCCCACACGCTCGGGGCGCCCCGGCGCAGCCGTGCCGCCCCTCGACAGCGCGATGCGTTCACGCGGGCTCCGGGCGCCCCCCAAGCCCCCCACGCGCTCGGCGCGCCCGGCGCAGCCGGAGCGCTCCTCGACAGCGCGATGCGCTCACGGGCTCTGACCGCTGCGCCGGGCGCGCCGTGAATTCGGGTACAATGCGGGCCCCATGACCGTGCGCTGGGATGCCTACCGCAACGCGCTCACGTCGATCGCCGAGGCGGTCGGGCGCACGCCGCTGGTGCGCCTCGGCCGCGTGACGGCCGGCGTGCGCCCGCCGATCCATCTCAAGCTCGAGTGGTACGGCCCGAGCGGCAGCCTGAAGGACCGGATCTACCTGCACATGTTCGACCGCGCCGAGGCGCGCGGCGACCTGAAGCCCGGCATGCGCGTGCTGGAGTGCTCGACGGGCAACGCCGGCATCGCGTGCGCCTTCGTGGCCGCCGTCAAGGGCTACGCGTGCACGGTCGTCATGCCCGAGGGCATGAGCGAGGAGCGCAAGAAGCTGATGCGCGCCTACGGCGCCGACCTCGTGTTCACGCCGGGCGGCGAGAGCGACGTGGACCTGGCCCTGGCGCGTCTGGAAGAGATCCGCCGCCGCGACCCCGCCGGGTACTGGGTGCCCGGGCAGTTCTCGAACCCCGACAACGTGGACGCGCACTTGCGCACGACCGGGCCCGAGATCTGGGACCAGTGCGGCGGCGTGGTCGGCGCCTTCGTCGACGCCCAGGGCAGCGGCGGCACTCTGACCGGCGTCGGCCGCTACCTGCGCGGCCGCGACGAGCGCGTGCGCGTGTACGCGGTGGAGCCCGAGGAGTGCGCGCTGCTGGCGCGGCGCACCTGGGGTCCGCACGGCATCGAGGGCATCGGCGACGGCTTCATTCCCGAGAACCTGGACGTCTCGCTCCTGAGCGGCGTCGTCACCGTGAGCACCGCCGAGGCGCTGGCCATGGCCCGGCGCCTGGCCGCCGAGGAGGGCATCTTCTGCGGCATCTCCACCGGCTGCAACGTGGCCGCGGCCCTCAAGGTCGCGCGGCGCCACCCGGAGCTCACCGGCATCGTCACCATGGCCAACGACACCGGGCAGCGCTACTTCTCGACGGCGCTCTGCGGCGAGGCCAAGCACGTGGACATCCCCGAGCGCGGCCACCCGATGGACGAGCGGACCCGCCGGGAGCTCGACCGCTACCAGGCCAAGTGGGAGGTCCTGACCTGAAGCCGGCCGAGCACGACTTCACGGCGGCCCGGCGGCGCCTGGAGGCCAAGGCCAAGTCGGCCGGCGAGAAGCTCACCAGCCTCGAGGACGCCGCGTGCCGCGTGCGGGACGGCGACATCGTCGCCGGCGGCGGTTGCCTCTTCTCGCGCACCGCGCTCGCCCTCGTCCGCGAGGTCCTGCGCCAGCGGCGCCGGGGACTCACCCTCGTGCGGAACCTCATGTGCACCGAGGGCGAGTGGATGATGGCCGCCGGCGCCGTCGAGCGCGTCGTCACCGCGTGGATGTCCATCGGGCTGCCCTGGGGCGTGTCCCGGGTCATGCGCGAGCACGTCGAGGCCGGCAAGGTCGCCTTCGAGGAGTGGAGCCACCTGGCCCTCGGCCTGCGCTTCCGGGCGGCGGCGATGGGCGTGCCGTTCCTGCCCGCGCTCACCATGGCGGGCTCGGACCTGGCGGCCACGGTGGGCCTCAAGACGGTCGAGGACCCCTACACCGGCGAGCGGCTGCCCGCCGTGCCGGCGCTCTTCCCGGACGTGGCCCTGATCCACGTCCACCGCGCCGACCGCTTCGGCAACTGCCAGATCGACGGCTACCCGCACATGGACGCCGACATCGCCCGCGCGGCGGCGACGGTGCTGGTGACCGCGGAGGAGATCGTCCCCGAGGAGCAGATCCGCGCGCAGGCCGACCGCACGGTCATCCCGGGGTTCCTCGTCGACGCCCTGGCGCACGTCCCGTGGGGCGCCTACCCACACGAGTGCTACGGCCTCTACGAGGCGGACTTCGAGCACTTCGAGGAGTACACGGCGGCGATCGCCACGCGCGGCGCGGCGGCCATGGAGGACTACCTGGCGCGCTACGTGTTCGCGCCGCCGACGTTCACCGAGTATCTCGACCTCTTCGGCGGCGAGCGGCTGGCGCGCCAGCGGCGGTACGCCAGGGAGCTGACCGCGTGAGCGCCGTGAGCACGGCGTCCGAGCTGCTGGCGGTGATGGCCGCGCGCCAGCTGCGCGACGACACCACCGTGTTCGCCGGGGTCGGCATCCCCCTGCTGGCGGCGGCGCTCGCCCAGCAGCGCCACGCCCCGCGGCTGACCATGGTCATCGAGGGCGGCATCGTGGGGCCGCGCATCAGGCCGGGCCGCCTGCCGATCTCGACCAACGAGATGCGCGCCGGCCACCTGGCCCAGGCCCTGCCCGGCATCACGGACCTGTTCCTGCTGGCCCAGCGCGGCTTCCTCGACGTCGGCTTCATGGGCGGCGCCCAGATCGACCGTCACGGCAACGTGAACACGACGGTGATCGGCGATTACCACCGGCCGACGGTGCGCCTGCCCGGCACCGGCGGGGCCAACGACATCGCCTCGCTGTGCCGCGAGGTCATCATCGTCACGCCCCACGAGCGGCGCCGCTTCGTCGAGCGCGTGGACTTCGTGACGAGCCCCGGCTGGCTCGACGGCGACGGCAGCCGGGCGCGCGCGGGCCTGCGCTTCGGCGGCGTCACCCGCGTGGTCACCACGCTGGGCATCCTCGGCTTCGACCCCGAGACCCGCGCCATGCGCATCGAGGCCCTCCACCCCGGCGTCACGCTGGACCAGCTCAGGGCGGCCACCGGCTTCCCGCTGCTCACCGCCGCCCGCGTGGCCACCACCGACCCGCCCACGCCGGAAGAGCTCGACATCCTCCGCGCGCTCGACCCCGACCGGCGCTTCACCGCGTGACCATGCGAGGGAGGACGATCAGCGCCGACCCGCACGCCCGCGCGGCAGAATGGCCCGCTCCGGGCGCCGGCCGAGGCCCGTCCGACCGATGAACTGGGGACTCGCCATCAAGAACTTCGTCGGGCCGGCGGAGACGCCCGACGTCGACGCGATCCTCGCCTACGCCCAGCGCGCCGAGGCGCTCGGCTTCGAGTCGCTGTGGGCCTGGGACCACGTCATCCTGGGCGTCGAGCCCGCCTTCCCCATCCTCGACGCCGTCGGCATCCTGACCGCGATCGCCGCGCGCACGACGCGCATCAAGCTCGGTACCGGCATCCTCGTGCTCCCGCTGCGCAACCCCACCGTGGCCGCCAAGGCGCTGTCCACGCTCGACGTGATCTCCAAGGGCCGGCTGATCCTCGGCGCGGCCGCCGGCTGGTACGCCCGGGAGTTCGACGCGGTCGGCGTGGACTTCAAGCAGCGCGGCCGGCTGTTCGAGCGCAACCTGGACGTCCTCACGCGCCTCTGGACCGAGGACCGCGTGACGCTCCGCGTGGACGAGCTGAACCTGCGCGAGGCCGTCATGCGGCCGCGCCCGGCGCAGCGCCCGCGGCCCCCCGTCCTCATCGGCGGCTACGTGGACGCCGTGCTGCGGCGGGTGGCCACCCGGGGCGACGGCTGGCTCACGTACTTCTACACGCCGGAGAGCTACCGGCGCGCCTGGGAGAAGATCGCCGGCTTCGCCCGCGAGGCGGGCCGCGACCCGGCCACGCTGACGGGCACCAACCAGCTGGCGATCTACGTGGGCCGCTCGCGGGCGGAGACGGAGGCGCCCCTGCGTCACTGGCTGCAGACGGAGTGGGACGTGGCGGCGTGGAGCGAGTCGACGATCGAGCACGCCATCCGCGGCAGCGCGGAGGAGTGCGTGGAGCAGCTGCAGGCTCACGTCGCCTCCGGCGTCGACCGCATCATCCTGATCCCGTACCGGTACGAGCCCGAGCAGGTCGAGCGCATCGCCCACGAGGTGCTGCCGCGCCTCGAGCGAGCCGGGGGGCGCGCGGCGGCGCCGGCGGCGGGCCGGCGCGCCGGCGGCGCGCCGGCGTGAGCGACCGCCGCGAGACGTTCGAGCGTGTGCTGCGGCTCACGCGGGGGCGCACGGCGCTGGTCGTCGTGGACATGCAGCGCGGCTTCCTCGAGCCCGGCGAGGCGCTCGAGGTGCCGCCGGCGCGCGCGATCGTCCCGGCCATCCGGCGGCTCCTCGACGGCTTCCGGGGCAAGGGGTTGCCCGTCGTGTTCAGCGAGTTCGTCTACTCCGAGCAGGTGCCGCTGCTGGTCGGGGAGCTGCACCCCGAGCACAAGCCGGCCACGCCGGGCGCCGCGACCGGGTTCGGGCGGCCCTCGTCCAACTGCCTGGACGGCACGCGGAGCGCGGAGACGATTCCCGACCTGGCCCCGCGGCCCGACGAGCTGGTCGTGCGCAAGCGCTGGTACGACGCCTTCAACGGCACGCCGCTCGACGGCGCGCTGCGGGCGCGCGGCGTGACCTCGCTGGTCGTCACCGGCACGCTGACCGACGTGTGCGTGCTCGCCACCGTGGCCGGGGCCTTCAACCGCGAGTACCGCGTCACCGTGGTCGAGGACGCGGTGGCCACGCTGTGGCCGGAGATCCAGCGCGCGACCCTGGACATCATTGGCCGGGCCTACGGCCGTGTCGTATCCTCGAAGGCAGTCGTGGACGAGGTGAGCCCATGGTGACGACGTTCTCGGGCGTGCTGCCGGCCAACATCCTGCCGTTCACCGCCGACCTCGCCATCGACGAGCCGGCCTACCGGCGGCATCTGCGCTGGCTCGCCGACACGCCGGGCGTCACCGGCATCGTGGCCAACGGCCACGCCGCCGAGGTGGCGTCGCTCTCCCGCGACGAGCGCCGGCGCGCGCTCGCCATCGCGCTCGACGAGGTGGGCGACGACGGGCCCGTGATCGCCGGCGTCTACACCGACGGCACCCAGGAGGCCGTCGAGCTCGCGCGGGACGCCCGGGCGCTGGGCGCCGCCGCCGCCCTCGTCTTCCCGCCCACGCTGTTCATGTGGGGCGCGCAGGCGAAGCCCGACATGGTCGTGCGCCACTTCACCGAGATCGCCGAGAAGGCCGACCTGCCCCTCGTCGTCTTCGAGTACCCGCCCGCCTGCGGGATCGGCTATTCGCCGGAGACGCTGGCGCGGCTGTGCGAGATCCCCCGGGTCGTCGCCGTCAAGGAGTGGTCCAACGACATCGTGGCCTTCGAGCGGAACCTCCGCGCGCTGCGGGCCAGCGGCCGGCCGGTCGCGATGCTGTCGTCGTTCACCATGTCGCTCATGTCCACGTTCCTGCTGGGCGCCGACGGCGCCATCTCCGGCATGGGCAGCGTCGCCGCCGACCTGCAGGCCGAGCTGTTCGCGGCCTGCGCCAAGGGCGATCTCGACGAGGCCCGCCGGATCAACGACCGGCTCGACCCGCTGGTGCGGGTGTTCTACGCGCCGCCCTTCGTCGACATGCACAACCGCATGAAGGAGGCGCTGGTCCTGCTCGGCCGCATCCCCGCCGCCCACGTGCGGCCGCCGCTCACGCCGGTCAGCCGCGAGGAGCGCGAGGCCATCCGCCGCGCCCTGGCCGCCGCCGGCCTGTCGCGGTAAGACCGCCCGGGCCGGGCCCCGACCGGAACCGCCGCCACCACCGGCCGTTGCATGGGTGAGGATTTTCGTGTAGATAGGAGTACCTTTCTCGCGCGCCATACCCTGTCGCCTGGACGCGGTGCACGTTACCGAGGGGAGGACGACCGATGTCGGAACGCTGGCAGGACGAGCCCTGGGCCAAGGACATGTGGTGGAGCGGCAAGACGACCCGGCGGCGGTTCCTCGGGCTGTCGGCCGCGGCCGCGGGGGCGGTGGGCGCCACCATGCTGGTGCCGGCGCCGTGGCGTGAGGCCTTCGGGCAGGCCAAGCCCTACAAGATCGGCACGATGCAGCCCCTCAGCGGCGCCGCGGCGGCCGGCGGCAAGACGGCCCTCGTCGGCACGCAGATGGCCGTGGAGCGCATCAACAAGTCGGGCGGCATCAACGGCCGCCCCGTCGAGCTGGTGATCGCCGACTACGAATCGAAGCCCGACGTCGGCCGGCGCAAGGCCGAGAAGCTCGTCGTCGAGGACAAGATCGACGCCCACCAGGGCGGCTTCCTCTCCAACGTGTGCATCGCCTGCGTGCCGGTGTGGGAGGAGCACAAGATCGTCAACATGATCGGCGTCTGCCTCGACACGACGCTGACCACCTCGAAGTGCAGCAAGTACACCTTCCGGCCCTTCGACTACGCGCCGGCGCAGGCGGTGGCCTTCGCGCCGTACCTGGTCGGCAAGCTCGGCAAGAAATGGCACATCGCCTTCGCGGACTACGCCTGGGGCCAGGCCACCCGCGACGCCTACGCCGAGCAGATCAAGAAGGCGGGGGGCGAGGTGGTGGGCACCACCGGCATCCCGCTCGGCACCGCGGACATGACGGCCTTCCTGTCGAAGATCAGCGGCAACTTCGACGGCCTCTTCGGCATCTTCTTCGGCCGCGACGGCGTCACCATCGGCAACCAGGCCTACGACCTGGGCCTCACCAAGAAGTACAAGTGGGCCGGCGACGGGGCCATCGCCGAGTCGACGAACCTGCCGGCGCTCGGGAACAAGATCGAGGGTTTCGTGGGCATCAACCGCTACGTGCCGGTGCTGGAGGGGCCGCTCAACACGCCGCACCACAAGCGGTTCTTCGACGAGGCGGTGGCGGCCCTCAAGAAGATCGACCCGTCGGGGCCGCTGCCCGACCGGTACGTGCAGGCCAACTTCGAGGCGATGAATGCGCTCAAGCTCGGCATCCAGAAGTCGGGGTTCCAGGGACGACAGGACACCGACAAGCTCATCGCCGCGCTCGAGGGCCTGGAGATGAAGGAGGGGCCCGACTTCCCGCAGGGCGACAAGACCCTCCGCAAGGAGGACCACCAGGCCTTCATCCGCGAGTTCATCTTCGACATCAAGGGCGGCAAGCACCGGATCCTGGAGGTCGTGCCGAAGGAGAAGACGATCTTCCCGCCCGCCTGCAAGTTCGCGTAGCGTGGTCGCATCTCCGGCCGGGGGCGCCGGCACGGCGCCCCCGGGTTCGTCCGCCCCCAACGGGCCTCCTCTCCTCGCGACCGAAGGCCTCACCGTGCGCTTCGGCGGGCTCACGGCCCTCAACAACGTGGCCATCCGCGTCGCCCGCGGCGAGATCCGGGCGATCATCGGCCCCAACGGGGCCGGGAAGTCGACGTTCTTCAACTGCGTGACCGGCGTGCTGAGCCCGACCGCCGGCCGCATCGTCTTCGACGGCGCCGACATCGCCGGGCTGCCGCCCTACCGGATCTCCCAGCGCGGCCTCGCCCGCTCCTACCAGATCACCAACATCCTGCCGCGCGCCACCGTGCTGGAGAACGTGCGCATCGCCGCGCAGTCGCGGCGCCACGGCTGGAGCCTGCTGCGGCACCACCACGCCTACACCGACGTCATCGACCGCGCCCGGGCCGTGCTCGACGCGGTGGGGCTGCTCGACAAGGCGGACGAGATGGCGCAGAACCTCTCGCACGGCGAGCAGCGGAACCTCGAGATCGGCATCGCGCTGGCCACCGAGCCGAAGCTGCTGTGCCTGGACGAGCCCACCGCGGGCATGTCGGTGGCGGAGACGCACGCCACCGTCGCCCTCGTCCGTCGCATCGCCGCCGACCTCACCATCCTGATCGTCGAGCACGACATGGAGGTCGTGATGGGACTGGCCCGCACCATCACCGTGCTCCACTACGGCGAGGTGCTGGCCGAGGGCTCGCCGGCCGAGATCCAGGGCAACGCCCGCGTGCAGGAGGTCTACCTGAAGACCTGATGCTGGTCCTGGACGGCGTCCACAGTCACTACGGCAAGTCGCACGTGCTCCACGGCGTGTCCATCCGCGTCGACGCCGGCGAGGTGGTGGGCCTCCTCGGCCGCAACGGCGTGGGCAAGAGCACGACGCTCAAGACCATCATGGGGCTGGTGCGCCCGTCGGAGGGCCGCATCACGTTCGAGGGGGCGGACATCACGGGGCAGGCGCCGCACCGCCTGGCGCGCCAGGGCATCGGCTACGTGCCCGAGGACCGGCGGATCTTCCGCCTCCTGACCGTGCTGGAGAACCTCCGCACGGGGCTCGACCGGCCCGCCGTGGACGAGACCCGGCGGGCGGCGCTGCTGGAGAAGGTCTACACGAGCTTCCCGGTGCTGCGTGAGCGCCGCAACCAGGCCGGGGGCACGCTGTCGGGCGGCGAACAGCAGATGCTGGCCATCGCCCGGGCCATGATGCTGGAGCCCAAGATCATCCTGCTCGACGAGCCGACCGAGGGCCTGATGCCGCGCATGGTCGGGCAGATCCGGGAGATCATCACGATGCTGCACCGGGACGGCGTGGCCATCCTGCTCGTCGAGCAGAACGTGCCGCTCACCCTCGACGTCAGCGACCGCGTCTACATCATGGAGAAGGGCATGGTGCGCCACCACGCGCCGGCCGCCGAGCTGCGGGCCAGCCACGACGTGATCCACCAGTACCTGGGAGTGTAGCCATGGTGCTCACCGATCAGATCGTCATCCAGCTGATCAACGGCATCGTCGGCGGGATGATCCTGGCCCTGGTCGCCTCGGGCCTCACGCTGATCTTCGGGATCATGGACGTGGTGAACTTCGCCCACGGCGAGCTGTTCATGCTCGGCGCCTACGTGGGCACCACCGTCATGGTCACGACCGGCAATTTCTGGATGGCCCTCATCGTGGCCTTCGTCGTCATCGGCGTCCTCGGCGCCGCCCTGCAGGTGACCACGCTGCGGCCGCTCCTCGGCCGCGATCCCCTCTACACCATCCTGGCCACGTTCGGGATCTCGCTGGTGCTGCAGAACTGGGCCTTCTGGCACTACGGCCCGGTGGCGCGGAAGATCCCCGAGCCCTTCACCGCCCACTTCGCGCTCTTCCACCTGCAGTACCCCTGGTACCGCATCGCCATCGCCGCGCTGTCGGCGGCGATGATCGGCGGCCTGTGGCTCTTCATGAAGTACGGCAAGTACGGCATCTGGATCCGCGCCACCACCCAGGACCGCGTCATGGCCTCGGCCATGGGCATCCCGGTGCCGCTGGTGCACACCGTCGTCTTCGCCATCGGCGCCGGCATGGCCGCGGCCAGCGGCGTGCTGTTCGGGCCGCTGGTGGGGGTCAACCACGCCATGGGCTTCGACTGGACGCTCAAGGCCTTCGTCGTGGTGGTCGTGGGCGGCATGGGCAACCTGGCCGGCTCCATCATGGCGTCGATCTTCATCAGCCTGCTGGAGGCCTTCGCCTCGCTGTGGGTCAGCCCGGCCCAGGCCGTCATCGTCTCGTTCGTCGCGCTGATCCTGACCCTGCTCTTCCGGCCCACCGGCCTGTTCGTGCCCACGCCGAAATGAGCGCCGCCACGCCCGTCGCCAGCCCGGCGCGCGCGGCCTCGGCCGCGCTGCCCAGCCGCCGGCTGGGCGTGTACTGGACCGGCTTCGCCATCGTGGTGCTGCTGCTCGCCGCCGCCCCGCTCGTCCTGCCGGAGTTCTGGCGGCGGTTCACGACGGAGATCCTCATCTGGGGCCTGCTCGCGATGTCCTCGGACATCCTGATCGGCTACACGGGGATGGTCTCCTTCGGGCACTCGGCCTTCTTCGGGCTCGGCATGTACGGCGCCGCGGCCGCCCTGCTCACCGTGCGGCCGCCGAACCTCTGGCTGGCCATGCTGTACGGGCTGGCCGGGGCGGCCGTGGTGGCCATCTTCGTGGCCTTCTTCGCCACGCGGCTGCGCGACATCTACTTCTCGATCACCACGCTCGTGTTCTCGCAGATCTTCTACGTCATCATCTTCACGTGGACGGACGTCACCGGCGGGGAGAACGGGCTGACGTTCCGGCAGCCGAGGCTCGGCGTCCCCGGCCTGTGGGAGGCGCCGTTCACCCCCGAGACGCTGCACTGGTTCGTGCTCGCCGTGGTCGCCGCCTCGTACCTCGTCCTGCGCCGGATCACGCAGTCGCCGTTCGGCATGGTGCTGCAGGCCATCCGCGAGAACGAGGCGCGCACGCGGGCCATCGGCTACCACGTGGAGCGCTACAAGATCGTGGCCGTGATGCTGTCGGGACTGTTCGCGGGGCTGGCCGGCGTGCTCTACGCCATCCAGAACAAGTTCGCGGCCCCGGACTTCGTCCTGTTCATCATCTCCGGCGAGGTGGTCATCTTCAACGTCATGGGCGGCATGGGCACGCTGGTGGGGCCCGTGGCCGGCGCGGCCTTCTTCCTGCTGCTGCGCGAGGCCTTCTCGCGCTTCTGGACGGAGTTCTACCTGATCCCCGTCGGCGTGATCTTCACGCTGATGGTGATCTTCCTGCCCCAGGGGCTGCTGGGCTTCGCCCGCCGCGCGCTGAACCGCTGACCGCCGTCAGGGACGGTCGAGGATCTCGCGGACCTTCCGGGCCAGCGCGTCCACGGTGAACGGCTTCGGCAGGAAGTCGCGGTCGGCCGTCACCACGCCCCGCTCGCGCAGCACCTCGTCGGGATGGCCCGACACGAGCAGTTCCCGCAGGTGGGGTCGGTCGGCGCGGAGCTCGGCGGCGATCGCCGTCGCCGACGCGCCGGGCGTGACCGCGTCCAGGATCACCAGGTGGATCGGGCCGGCGTGCCGCCGGGCCGCCTCGACGGCCTCGGCGCCGTCGCTGGCGTCGAGCACGGTGTAGCCGTGCAGTCGCAGGACGTCGCGGATGAGCTCCCGCACCGGGCGCTCGTCCTCGATGACCAGCACCGTCTCCGTGCCCTCCAGCATCTCCGGCCGGTCCTCGGACGCCGCCGCCCCGGCGATCGGCGCGCCGTGGAGCGGCAGGAACACCTCGAACGCGGCGCCGGCCCCGGGCCCGCCCGTCACCGCGCCGCCGGTACCGGCGATCACGTTCCGGACGGTCGCGAGGCCGGCCGCCCGCGCGCCGGGCTCGCGCGGGGCGTCGGGTGCCGTGTCGTGCCGCCCGGGCGCACGCCGCACCGTCGGCTCGGCGCCGCCACCCGCGTCCCCGATGGACAGGTCGACGTAGCGGCCGCTGCCCGGCAGGCCGAGCGCGGCGGCCCGCGCGTCGTCCACGTCCACGTGGGCCGTGGCGATCGTGATCTCATCGCCGGCGAGCGGCGCCTCGGCCACGGCCGCCACCAGGCCGGTGATGACCTGCTCGAGCCGGCCCACGGTGATGCGCACCGGACACGGCGCCGCGTCGAGCCGGGTGCTGAGCCGCGTGTCTTCCCCGATCAGCAGCCGCAGCATCGGCCCGGCCCCGACGACGACCTCGTTGACGTCGACGATTGCGGGCGGCGCGTGGCCCGGGCGGCAGGCGGTCTGGAGCTCCCGGGTGAGCCGGGCGCCCCAGTCCACCGTCAGCTGGATGCCCTCGACGCTGCCGCGCAGCGGATCGCCGGGAGGGATGCGGCCGAGGAGCAGGCGGCTGTGCCCGGAGATCACGGTGATGATGTTGTTGAAGTCGTGGGCGATGCCGGCGGCCAGGCGGCCGGCGGCTTCCAGGCCGCGGGCGTCGGCGAGCGCGACGCGCAGCCGCTCGCGCTCCGCGGCCGCCCGGACCAGCTCGCCCCGCAGCCGCGCGACCTCGTCGCGGGCGGCCTCCAGCGCCGCGTCCCGGCGCGGGCCGACCGCGGCGTCCGCCGGCTCGGGCTCAGGCCGGCTCGGCATGCCCTCTCGTCCCATCGGGCGGTTCGGGGACGAGAGGCAGCACGATGCGGAAGACGGTGCCCGTCCCGGGCGTGCTGCGGAAGTCGATCGTGCCGCCGTGATCCTCGACGATCTTGTGCGTGAGGGCGAGGCCCAGCCCGGTGCCCGTGTCCTTCGTGGTGAAGAACGGGTTGAACACGCGGTCCACCTCGTCGCCGGCGATGCCGGCGCCGGTGTCCTCCACCTCGATCAGGACGCGGCGACTGAAGGCGCGCCGCCGGGCCGCATGGACGCCGTCGCCCTCGGCCCAGCCCACGCGCACGGTGAGCCGCCCGCCCACGTCCATGGCCTCGAGCGCGTTGGTGACGAGGTTCACCAGCGCCCGGTACAGCGCCTTCTCGTCGGCCTGGATGGGGGGCACGTCGCGGGCGTAGGCGCGGTGGACGGCGATGGCGCGCGACTCGATCTGGTTGGCGTAGAGCTCGACCACGCGGTCCACGAGGGCCGGCAGGCGCACCAGCGTGAAGGTCAGCGGGACGGGCCGCGCCAGCTGGAGCAGGCGCTCGACGAAGTCGTTGATGCGCTCGAGCTCCCGGGGCACCACGCTCTGGAAGCGCTCGCGAAAGCCCGGGTCCTCGAACTGCCGGGCCAGCCGGCGGCTGAAGATCAGGATCGACGTGAGCGGCGTCTTGATCTCGTGGGCCAGCCCCGCCGCCAGGGTGCCGAGCGCGGCCAGGCGGTCGGAGCGGCGCAGCCGGCTCTCGAGCTGCCGCACGGCGCTTAGGTCGCGGAACACGGCCACCACGCCGAGATCCTTGCCGTCGCCGCCCTTGAGGGGCGCCGTGCTCAACTCGATCGGCAGCTCGGTGCCGTTGCGGCGACGCAGCGTGAGCGACACGTTGGTGATGGGGGCGCGGCTGGCCAGCGTCTCCATCAGCACGTCGCCCATCTCCTCGGTCCGGGCGAAGACCTCCGTGCAGTAGCGCCCCAGCACCTCGCCGGCGAACCATCCGGTGAGCAGCTCGGCGGCCGGATTGAGCGTGACGACGCGCCCGTCGAGGTCGACGGTGACGATGCCGCTGGTGACCGAGGCGAAGATGCTGTCCGTGTAGCTCTTCAGGTCGGCGAGCTCGCGGAAGCGCCGCTCGAGCTCCGCGTGGGCCTCCTCCAGCGCCGCCCGCTGCTGGTAGAGCTGCGAGGCCATGTGGTTGAAGGCCGCGGCCAGCCGGCCGATCTCGTCGCTGGTGGCCGGCTCGATGTGCTGGACCAGGTCGCCGCGGGCGATGGCGGCCGCGCGCTGCTCCAGCGCCTGCACGGGCTCGGCGATGCGCCGGGCCACCAGGGCGGCAGCCACGCCGCCGAGGAGCAGCGTGACCGCCGTGAGCAGGGCCAGCTCGAGCCGCGTCTGGAGGATCTCGGCGTCCATGCGGCGCTTGGACAGGCCCACCCGCGCGGTGCCCCACTTCTGCTGGTCGACCACCACGGGCACCGCGAAGTCGTACACGGCCTCGCCGGCGGGCGTGAGCGCCTCCTGCCGCAGCGGCTGGACCGTCCGGGCCGCGCGCTCGTGCACCCCGCCTTTCAGGGCCGAGCCGACCCGCTCGGGTCGGCCGCTGTGGGCGGCCACCTTGCCGTCGGCGTCGAGCATCATGGCGTAGGCGACGTCGGTCTCGGCGGCCACGCGGGCGACGTTCTGCTCGAGCGCGGTGAAGTTGTAGAGGAGCAGGGGGCCGTAGGAGATGGCGGCCAGGTTGCGCGCCAGCACCTCGCCGCGCCGCGTCACCTCGTCGATGATGGCGTCGCGCTGGCGGTGCTCGACCACGACCATCACGGCGGCCATGACGATGGCCAGGACCAGCACGGTGCCCCACAGCAGCTTCACGCGCAGCGACCGGAACGGCGAGCGCATCACCGCCGGCGCTCCAGCCAGATCTTCCGCAGCGGGATGTAGGGGTCGCCCAGGCCGCTCACCTCGACGCTGCGCACGTAGGGCTGGAAGAGCCGCTCGTAGGTGTGGTGCATGATCGGCAGGATGGGGGCGTCGTCCAGGACCAGTTGCTCGGCCCGCCGGTAGAGCTCGACGCGCCGCCCCATCTCGTGCTCGTTGCGCGCGGCGGCCAGGAGCGCGTCCACCGCGGGGTTGGCGTACCCGAAGAAGTTGCGCGGGCTCCTGGAGTAGAACAGCTGGAACAGGAAATTGTCCGGGTCGGGGACGTCGGCGTACCAGGCATAGAGGAAGACGGGCAGCTTCCCGTCGGCCAGCATCTTCGAGTAGGCCGGCCAGTCGGTCAGGTACCGGAACTCGACCGCGATCCCCGCCGCCTCGAGCGAGGCTCTCATACGCTCCTGCTCACGGAGCAGCTGGTCGAGCTTGACGCTCGACCAGATCACCAGGCCCGGCAAGCCGCGGCCGCCGGGATATCCCGCCTCCGCGAGCAACCCACGGGCCCGGTCGATATCGAAGGCGTACGAGCGGACGCTCGGGTTGAAGCCGAGCGTCCCGGGCGGCAGGATGCCGCGAGCGACGGTGAAGCGCCCGAGAAGGACCTCGTGGATGATGGCGTTGCGGTCGACGGCGTGGACGATCGCCTGACGGACCCGACGGTCGTCGAGCGGCTTCGTCCGCGTGTTGAACCCATAGAACCGCAGGCTGATCATCGGGCGCTTGACGTAGATCTGGTCCTTCCGCGCGATGATCTCGCGGTAGTGGTGCGTCGGGATCGGCGAATCTTCCAGCGCCCCACGCCGGAACTCGTCGTGCATGACCTCCCATCGGTCGCCCGGGAACACGCGGTACACGACCTGCTCCAGCCGCGGGGGACCGTCGAAGTAGTCACGGTTGGCGGCGAGGACGATTTCCCGACCGCGATCCCAGCGCTCGAAGCGGAACGGCCCCGTTCCGACTGGCCGCTGCCCGAAGGCGTCACCCTCGCGCTCGACCACCTCGCGCGGAACGATCTTGGCGTGCCCGACGGCGAGGAGCGAGACGAACGGCACCGGCGCCTCGTCCAGCAGGACCTGAACGGTGTGGCGGTCCACCGCGACGAGCCCGGCCACGCGTTGCGCTCGGCCAGCCCTGAACTCCGCCGCACCCCGGATTCCCGAGAACAGATGGGCGGCGCCGGATCGCACCCGCGGGTCGAGGATGCGCGTGAACGAATACACGACGTCCTCGGCCGTCAGTTCCCGCCCGTGGTGGAACTTCACGCCTTTTCGGAGCGTGAACGTCCACGTGAGCCCGTCACGCGAGGCCTTCCAGAACCGGGCGAGCGCCGGAGAGATCCCGAGCGTCTGATCGAACTGGACGAGTCCATCGAAGATCTGCTGGGAGACCGATCGACTGTAGACATCGCTGATGCGCGCCGGGTCCAGCGTCTCGGGGTCGTTGCCCAGCGGTCTCCGATAGACGCCTCCGTCGCCGAGCCCGTTACCGGCGGAAATCCCGGGCATCCCGGCGGTGGCGACGGCCACCGCCAGGAACAGCACCAGGAGGAAAGGGGGGCCAACGCCCCCCTTGTTCGAAGTCATCCCTCCCCGAGGGATCAGCCTCGAAGCACTCCGGCTTAGTAGCCGCCGCCGTCCGCCGTGCCAATCGCCTGGAAGAACTGCGTCGAGCCGGACGTGCCGGACTCGATCACGGGAGCCGCGAGGAGCAGCGCTGCCAGCACCATGATGGTCGCGAGAACCTTGGTCATGACTCTCCCCCTTGAGGCGGCCCTCTGTGGGGCCTTGCCCTCGACCGGGGAGCCTAGAGCAACCGGCTGGCCAAGGTTCGACGCGGTGCGCCGCCGGAGAAATCGCGCACTGGTCCGGAGTTAGCGCGAACGGTTCAGAGCCCGCCGGGGGGCTCGGTGCACAGCGGTTGGCCAGCGTGGGCCGCGCACCCCGCTCAGCGCGGGGCGAAGCCACCGGCGGCGCGAGCGTTTCGAGGTGATGCACAGCGGCGGTGCAGCGCTGGCCGAAAACGGTGCACGCTACGGCGCGCCGTCCGGGCGGCGCACCCCCCAGCGCGCGAGCTTGGCCTTGAGGGAGTTGCGGTGGACGCCCAGGAGACGGGCCGCCTCGCTGACGTTCCAGCGGACCCGCTCCAGCACGCGCACGGCGATCTGGCGCTCGAACTCGTCGGTCGCCTCGTTGAGGTGCAGCGCGCCGGGACCGGGCAGCGGGGCGCGCTGGTCGGGCAGCAGGAGGTCGAGCGGCAGGTCGTCGAGGCCGATCACGGGATGGTCGACGAGCCCGACCAGCCGCTCGACCACGTTCTGCAGCTCCCGCACGTTGCCCGGCCACGAGTACTCCTGCAGGGCGGCCAGCGCCTCGGGCGACACCCCCTCCAGGCGCCGGTTCAGCTCGTGGTTGTAGCGGCGCACGAAATGGCGGACCAGCAGGGGAATGTCCTCGCGGCGCTCCCGGAGGGGCGGCACCGCGATCGGCATGACGTTGAGGCGGTAGAACAGGTCCTCCCGGAAGGCGCCGGCGGCCACCGCGGCCTTGAGGTCGACGTTCGTCGCCGCGATGATCCGGGCATCGACCCGGATGGCTCGGGTGCCCCCCACCCGCTCGAACTCCCGCTCCTGCAGCACGCGGAGGAGCTTGGCCTGCAGGGCAGGCTTGATGGAGGAGATCTCGTCCAGGAACAGCGTGCCGCCCTGGGCCAGCTCGAAGCGGCCGAGCTTGCGCTGCCAGGCCCCGGTGAACGCGCCCTTCTCGTGGCCGAAGAGCTCGGACTCGACCAGGGTCTCCGTGAGCGCCGCCGGGCTGACGGGGACGAAGGGCTTGTCGCGCCGCGGGCCCTGACGGTGGATGGCGCGGGCGATGAGCTCCTTGCCGGTGCCGCTCTCGCCGGTGATCAGCACCGTCGTGCCCGTGCGGGCGACCTGGGCGATGAGCCGGTAGAGCTTCTGCATCTCGGCGTGCTGGCCGATCAGCTCGTCGAAGTCGTGCCGTCGCTTGAGCTCGGATCTCAGGAACGTCACCTCGCGCTCGAGCGAGCGGCGCTCGAGGGCCCGGCGCACCAGGGCCAGCAGCTCGTCCTCCTCGAACGGCTTGGTGACGTAGTCGAAGGCGCCGAGCTTCATCGCCGCCACGGCGGTCTTGACCGTCTTGACCGCCGTCACCAGGATCACCTCGATGGCATCGTCGGCGGCCTTGATGCGTTCCAGCACCTCGATGCCGTCCATCTCGGGCAGCCGGATGTCGAGCAGGACGAGGTCGACCTGGCGGGACTGGACCATGTCCAGGGCCGACCGTCCGTCGGGGGCCTCGAGCAGCTCGTAGTCCTCCTCGAGGATGAGGCGGAACGACTCTCGGAGCCCGGGGTCGTCGTCGACGACGAGGATCGTGGGCCTGAGGAGCCGGGTCGCCTCGGCGCCCTCCACGGCTCGCAGCTCGCGGTCCATGGTTCGGTCACTCTAGCATCGAAGCGGCTGACCTCGAAACTCGTCCCCGGACCGCGGCCGCGGCGCATCGTATCGGATCCGCGGCATTGACCCCCCTGCCGGCCCGCCGAAGAATCCCCGGGTGCTCGCCCGCGTGCTCTCCGCGGCCCTCGTCGGTGTCGAGGCCGTCCTGGTCCGGGTCGAGGTCGACGTCGCCGGCGGGCTGCCGGCCTACTACACCGTCGGCCTTCCCGACTCGGCCGTGCGCGAGAGCCGCGAGCGCGTGCGCACGGCCATCCGCAACGCCGGCTTCCACTTTCCCAACGAGCGCATCACCGTCAACCTGGCCCCCGCCGACATCCGCAAGGAGGGCGCCTCCTTCGACCTGCCGATCGCGCTGGCGATCCTGCTCGCCACCGGCGCGGTCAAGAGCCAGCGTCCCGATCCGCTGGCCGTGGTGGGCGAGCTGGCCCTGGACGGCGCCATCCAGACCGTCCGCGGCGTGCTCGCCGTCGCCATCGCCTGCCGCCGCCACAGCGTGCCCACGCTCCTCGTCCCCGTCGGCAACTGCGCCGAGGCGCTGGCCATCGGCGGCGTTCCCGTGCTGGCCGCGGCCACGCTGCGCGAGGCCGTGGCCGTCCTGAACGGGGAGCCCAGCCTCGTCCCCGCGCTGGCGGCCATCAGTACTCCGGAGCCCGCCGAGGACGCCGACCTCGCCGACGTCCGCGGTCAGCTCTACGCCAAGCGCGCGCTCGAGATCGCCGCGGCCGGCGGCCACAACCTGCTGCTCCTCGGGCCGCCCGGCGGGGGCAAGACGATGCTGGCGCGACGGCTCACCGGCATCCTGCCGCCGCTGACCGACGACGAGGTGCTGGAGGTCTCCACCATCTGGAGCGTGGCCGGGCTGCTGCCGGCTTCCGGCGGCCTCGTCCGCGCGCGGCCGTTCAGGGCGCCGCACCACTCCATCTCCGTCGCCGGGCTGATCGGCGGTGGCAGCTCGCCGCGTCCTGGCGAGGTCACGCTGGCCCATCGCGGCGTGCTCTTCATGGACGAGATGCCGGAGTTCCCCGCCCACGTGCTGGAGTCGCTGCGGCAGCCGCTGGAGGACGGCCGCGTGGCCATCGCGCGCGCCGGCGGCATCGGCGACTTCCCGGCCCGGGTCCAGCTCGTCGCCGCGGCCAATCCCTGCCGGCGTGGATGCGCCTCGCTCGACGCCTGCGTCTGCTCGCCGGCCGAGCGGTCCCGCTACCTCGGCCGCATCTCCCGCCCGCTGCTGGATCGCATCGACCTGCACGTCGAGCTGCCCGCGGTGCCGCCCGGCGATCTGGCCGGTCCGCCGGGCGACCGGTCGGCCGACGTCCGGGCGCGCGTGCTGCGCGCGCGCCAGCGGCAGCGCGAGCGGTTCGGGAGCAACGCCACGCGCGTCAACGCCGACATGACGCCGCGCCAGCTGCGCCGCCTGTGTCCGCCCTCCCCCGAGGCCGAACGGCTGCTCGGCGAGGCCATGAAGACGCTGGGGCTCTCGGCGCGCGGCCACGACCGCGTGCTGCGCGTGGCCCGGACGATCGCGGATCTCGAGGACAGCGACGCGGTGCGCCCCGAGCATTGCGCCGAGGCCATCCAGTACCGGGGACTCGACCGCCAGTGGCGGGGCTGACCCGGGGTGGCCGGCCGGCGCTACTCGGCGACCGTGATGCGGAGGATCTCGTCGAGCGTGGTGATCCCCTCGAGGACCTTCCGCAGGCCCGCCTGGCGGAGGGTCTTCATGCCCTGGTTCTGGGCCATCACCCGCAGATCGGCGGTGTTGGCGCCCTTGAGGATCATGTCGCGCAGCTCCTGAGAGATCGGCATGACCTCGTAGATCGCCACGCGGCCCTTCATGCCGGTGTTGTTGCAGGCCTGGCAGCCCTTGCCCTTGTAGAAGACGGTCTTGCCCACGCCCGTCGGCTCGTGGCCGTAGGGCACCAGCACCTCCTCGTCCGCCTCGTACGGCTCGCGACAGGCCTTGCAGACCTTGCGGCCCAGCCGCTGCGCCAGCACGAGGTTGAGCGCCGAGGACACCAGGAAGGGCGGCACGCCCATGTCGATGAGCCGGGCGATGGTGGACGGGCAGTCGTTGGTGTGCAGGGTGGAGAAGACCAGGTGGCCGGTGAGCGCGGCCCGGATGGAGATCTGCGCCGTC
>Ga0073934_10003831_pt1 | contig 26522 bp, 26 predicted proteins | sample LarsenN4metaG_FD_76834 | JGI IMG/M metagenome (GOLD analysis project Ga0073934, IMG submission 76834) | Hot spring sediment bacterial and archeal communities from British Columbia, Canada, to study Microbial Dark Matter (Phase II) - Larsen... ... | reverse complement strand
GTAAGATCAATAATGAAATAACCACTGTATGGCTGAATTGGTCGATAATACTGCGCCTGCCTGGAAGGGGCGTGCCAACGAAGTGTTGACACGTTTCAATGCCCTTCCCAATAACAAGAAAATTCTGTTCTTCACTGCGATCGCCGCAGTGTTGTCCATCGCGCTTGCCTTGCTGGTATTCAATCGCGAACCTCCCTACAAAGTACTGTTTACCGGTCTGGCCGATAGCGACGGCGGTCAGGTCACTGCCGCGCTGCAGCAGATGAACGTGCCATACCAGATTGGTGACGGTGGCGTGATCTCGGTGCCGAGCGAGCGCGTCTACGATACCCGGCTGAAGCTGGCGACACAGGGCCTGCCCAAGGCCGGCGGTGTCGGTTTCGAGCTGATGGACAAGCAGAAGTTCGGCATCAGCCAGTTTGCCGAGCAGGTCAATTACCAGCGTTCGATCGAGGGTGAGCTGGCCCGTACCATCGAGGCGGTTGCCGTGGTCGACAGCGCGCGCGTGCATCTGGCGATGCCGAAGCAGACGGTGTTCGTGCGTGACCAGCAGCAGCCGACGGCATCGGTGATGCTGACCTTGCGGCCGGGGCGGATTCTGGATGGCGGGCAGATTGCCGGTATCATGCACCTAGTGTCCAGCTCGGTACCCAACCTGCCGCTGCGCAATGTGTCGATCGTCGATCAGGACGGCAATCTGTTGTCCACGGTGCCGGACCAGAACAATGGCTCGCTCGATCGCCGGCAGCTGGATTATGTGCGCCAGATCGAGGCCGACTACACCAAGCGTGTCGAAACCATTCTCGAGCCGATTTTCGGCAAGGGCAATGCCCGCGCCCAGGTGACGGCCAACGTGGATTTTTCCGAGTCGGAGCAGACCTCGGAGAGCTTCCGCCCCAATTCGACCCCCAATCCTTCCGCGACCCGCAGCCAGCAGATCAGCGAAACGCTGGGGCGCGATGCCAACCTGCCGTCCGGTGTGCCCGGGGCGTTGACCAATCAGCCACCGTCGCCGGCGTCGGCGCCGCTGACGCTGCCGCCGGGAGCTGCCCCCGGTACGGCCACCCTGTCGGGCTTGCCGGTGGGTACCGCCTCTGGTTCGTTGAGCCGCGAAATCACCACCAACTACGAAGTCGACAAGACCATCCAGCATACCAAGTCGCAGAAAGGTGTCATCAAGCGCCTGACCGCGGCGGTGGTGGTGAACTACAAGATGGTGCCCGACAACCAGGGGGTGTTGAAGGCGACGCCGCTGACGGAAAAGGAATTCGGCCAGATCAATAATCTGGTCAAGGAGGCGGTCGGCTTCAATGCCGAACGCGGCGACTCGGTCAATGTGGTCAACGCCAGCTTTGCCGATGCGGTGCCGGTGCTGACGGTACAGGACAAGGTGCTGGATTTTGCCAGCAACAATGCCTCCGATTTGCTGAAGTACGGCCTGTTGCTGCTGGCCATCCTCTATCTGCTGTTCGGGGTGGTACGGCCGATCATGCGCGACGTGGTGAATCCGCCACCGCCGCCGCCGGTGGATGACCTTGAGACCGCTGCCAGCAGTGGCCGCCTGCTGGCGGTCGCCGGCGAAGAGAGCGAAGAGGGCGAGTCGGAAGAGGACAGCGATAATCCGTCACCGAAAGAGCTCCAGCGCCGCGTGTTCGAGGCTAATATGCAAAATGTTCGCGAGCTGGTGAAGTCCGACCCTCGCATGGCCGCACAGATTATCAAGGAATGGATCAGCTCTGATGAGTGACGTCGGTGTTCGCCGCAGTTCCGTACTGCTGTTCAGTCTTGGCCAGGCAGAAGCGATCGAGGTCTTCAAGTACCTTGGGCCCAAGGAAGTGCAGAAGCTCAGTCTGGCCATGGCTGGGCTGAACAACCTGAGTCACGAGGAAGTGGAGAAGGTGGTGTCGCAATTCCAGGAGGAGTGCGCGGCCCGTGCCAACTTCGGTGCGACCGACGAGTACCTGCGCAACGTGCTGGTGGAAGCGCTGGGTCCGGACAAGGCGGCCAACCTGCTCGACAAGATCCTGCAGGGCAACGACCACAGCGGTATCGAAAGCCTGAAGTGGATGGACCCGTCCTCCGCCGCCGACCTGATCCGCAACGAACACCCGCAAATCATCGCCACCATCATGGTGCACCTGGACCCGGACCTGTCCAGTGCCATTCTGGCCTACTTCCCGGAGCGGGTGCGCAACGAAGTGCTGATCCGTACCGCGACGCTGGAAGGCGTGCAGCCGCAGGCATTGCGCGAGCTGAACGACGTACTGACGCAGCTGCTGTCCGGCGCCGATCGCGTCAAGAAGAGCGCGGCCGGCGGTGTCGGCATGACGGCCGAGATCCTCAACTTCCTCGGCTCCAACGTCGAAGCCTCGGCGCTGTCCTATATCCGCGAGTACGATCCGGAGTTGGCGCAGCGCATCCAGGACAAGATGTTCGTGTTCGAGAACATTCTGGAGATCGACGACCGCTCGATCCAGACCATCCTGCGCGAAGTGCAGTCCAATTCGCTGGTGGTGGCGCTGAAAGGCACCAGCCAGGAGCTGAAAGACAAGATTTTCCGCAATATGTCGTCGCGCGCCGCCGAGATGCTGCGGGATGACCTGGAGTCGAAAGGCCCGGTCAAGCTGTCCGAAGTCGAGGCCGAGCAGAAGGAAATCCTCAAGATCGTGCGCAAGCTGGCCGACGAAGGCCAGATCGTGATTGCAAGCAAAGGTGGAGACGAAGGCCTTGTCGAATAATAACGTCATTCCTGCCGAGTCGCTGGGGCAGTGGCGCAGCTGGACCATGGGCGAGCTGGGTAGCGCTGCCGCGGTGCCGGAGACGGCGCCGCCCGAGCTGGCGGCGCCAGCGCCACAGCCGGAGGAGCCCCCTGTCGAGGGGGCTTCGCTCATTATGGCGGAGGACGAGCAGGATACGGCGTCGCTCGATGCGGTGGCCACTGCCGCCTACCCGACCGCGGCCGAGCTGGAGGCGATTCATCAGGAGGCGTGGCAGACCGGCTACGACGCCGGCTTGCAGGCTGGCATGCAGGCCGGGGAGGAGCGTGGCCGTGCGGAAGGCGCCGAGCGGGCGCTGCTCGAGGCGCAGCAGCAGTTTCAGCAGTACTGGCAACCGCTGTCCACGTTGCAGCAGTCGTTCGAGCAGGAGTTGTCGCTGCTGGGCGCGCAGCTGTCGCAGGAGGTACTGGCGCTGGCAGTCAGCTTTGCCGAGAAGATGATCGGCGAAGTGGTGCGGCATGACCCCGCGGTGCTGCGCTCGCTGCTGACCGAGGCGCTGGATTCACTGGCCGATAGCGTGGCGCAGGTGAAAGTGCAGGCGCACCCGGACGAGTTGGCGACCTTGCAGGCCTTCCTGGGGGAGCAGTATCCGCAGTGGCGCATGCAGTGGCAGGCCGATGCCACCCTCACGCGCGGTGGCTGCCGCATCGAAACACCGTCCGCGTCCATCGACCTGACGCTGGAAAGCCGCCTGCAGCTGTTGCGCAAGGGGCTGGGGCTGACGGATGAGCATGCTGATTGAGCGGCAGCGCGACTTCTTGCGCCGTTGCGAACAGGCGCTGCGCCCGCTGCCGGCGTGGCAGGCGGAAGGGCGCCTGACGCGGGTAACCGGGTTGGTGATGGAGGCGGTCGGCCTGCGCTTGCCGGTTGGTAGCGCCTGCCAGATCGTGGTGTCGGCCGATTATCAGGCCGAGGCGGAAGTGGTCGGCTTTGCCGGTGACCGCCTGTACCTGATGCCGCTCAGCAATGTGCACGGTCTGCAGCCGGGGCTAGCCGTGTGCGCGGTGCCCGAGATCCGGCCGCCGCTGTATGAAGAGCCGGCCGATAGCAGCGGCACCGTGCGCATGCTGGGGCGCAAGGTGCCGGTCGGCATGTCGCTGCTGGGGCGGGTGCTGGATTCACTGGGCCGGCCGCTGGACGGCGGTGCCGAGCCGATGGCCGAGGCGCTGTACCCGCTGTACAGCCAGCCGCTGAACCCGCTGCGCCGTTCGCCGGTGCGCGATGTGCTGGATGTCGGCGTGCGCGCGATCAACGGCCTGCTGACGGTGGGGCGCGGCCAACGTTTGGGGCTGTTTGCCGGCTCTGGTGTCGGCAAATCGGTGCTGCTGGGCATGATGGCGCGCTTTACCCGTGCCGATGTGGTGGTGGTCGGCCTGATCGGCGAGCGGGGACGCGAGGTGAAGGATTTCATCGAGCACATCCTCGGCGCGGAAGGTCTGGCGCGCTCGGTGGTGGTGGCGGCGCCGGCGGACTCGCCGCCATTGATGCGCTTGCACGGCGCCGCCTACGCGACGGCGCTGGCCGAGTACTACCGTGACCAGGGCCTCGACGTGCTGCTGCTGATGGACTCGGTGACCCGTTACGCGATGGCGCAGCGCGAAATCGCCCTCGCCATCGGCGAGCCGCCGGTCAGCAAGGGCTATCCACCGTCGGTGTTCGCCAAGCTACCGCAGCTGATCGAGCGGGCCGGCAATGCCGAGGCCGGCGCCGGCTCCATCACCGCGTTCTATACCGTGCTGTCCGAGGGTGACGATCAGCAGGATCCGGTGGCCGATTCGGCGCGAGCCATTCTTGATGGCCACTTCGTGCTGACTCGCGAGCTGGCCGAGTCCGGCCACTACCCGGCGATCGATATCGAGCAGTCCATTTCGCGGGTGATGGTCGACGTCACCACCCCGCATCACGTCAATCTGGCGCGCCGCTTCAAGCAGCTGTTTTCGCGTTACCAGCGCAGTCGCGACCTGATCAACGTCGGCGCCTATGTGCCCGGCTCCGATCCGCTGCTGGACGAGGCGATGCGCCGTCATCTGCAGCTGGTCGGCTTCCTGACCCAGCCGATGAACGAATACCACGACTTTGCCTCCTGCCTGACGCAGCTTGAGCAAGTGCTGACCGCCTAAGGCTAGGCCATGAGCAAATTCGACCTGTTGATTCGGCTGGCACAAGACAAGCTGGACGAGGCTGCCAAACGCATGAAGCAGGCGCAGCAGGCGCAAACGCAGGCGGAGGCGACGCTTCGGCAGGTGGATGCCTTTCTGGCTGACTACCAGCAGCGGGTGCTGCACATGGCGCAGCGTGGCCTCGGCGTCGGGCAATGGCGGGACGCGCGCCTGTTCCTGCTCAAGCTGGAGGAGGCGCGGCAGCAGCAGCAGCACGAGCTGGATCGTTGCGTGCAGCGTTTCCTGTTGGAGAAGCAGGCTTGGCTCGGCCTGCGCAAGCAGCTGAAGTCCTACCAGGTGCTGCAGGAGCGCGAGGCGGAGCGTCTGAGCGTGCGCCAGCGCAAGGCCGAGCAGAAGCAGATGGACGAATTTGCCGCCCGCATCAGCTCCCAGGACAAGGCTGAGTAGCCCGCCCTGCTGCTTGGCACAATTCATGCTTTTGTCGGGGTGATGACAATAAGGAGCATGTCTAAATGGCCATTACCGTCCAGTCCGTTTTAAGCCTGAGCGACAGCTCGGCCACCCCGAGCCAAAGCTATGTCAGTACGCCGGACTCCCCTTTTGCCATGTTCTTTGCCAACCAGTTGCAGGCGTTCACCCTCGGCCAGCCGGGCGTGGCGGCGGCCGGCGACAGTGCGCTGCTGGACGGCATCGGCCAGCAGCCGCGCGCTGCCGCGGCGCAAGACGCTTCCTTGCTGTTGGGCGGCCTGTTCATGCCCGGCAATGCCGCGGCCAACCCGCTGACCACCGCTGCCGGCAAGGATGCCGCGGCGCTCTCCGCCCTGTCTGATCCCGCGGCGCTCGGCGAAGCGCTGGCGGCGGAAGAGTTGGCCGCATTGGCCGGTGCCAAAACCAAGGCCGCCAAAGGTGGCGAGACGGCAGGCGCATTGTCGGAACTGGCAGCGCTGACCGGAGATGCCGCCGCTGACGAAGCGCCGGTACTGCCGGGGCTGCTGGCCGCTGCCAGCAGTGACAAACGGGCGCTGCGCGTGTTGAAGGATGATGGCCTGTCCGCCGCGGTGGCGGTGCGACTGGCCATGCGCGAGGCGGAAGCGGCCGAGGCCGGTTCCGAAGTGAAAACCTTGCCGCCGGCGCTTGCCGCCGGGCGGCAGGAATTGCCGACCGACTTGTCCGCCAGCGGCGCCGGCAAGGAGCTGAAAGAAGTGCTGCTGGGCGGCACCATGGATCGCAGCAAGCAGTGGGGCGAAGCCTTTGGCCAGCAAGTGGTGAAGGCGGTCGAACGGCAGCTGGACTCCGCGCGCTTCCATGTCACTCCGGAAAAGCTGGGGCCGATAGAAGTCCAGATCTCCATGAACAAGGAGCAGGCGCAGATCGTGGTGACCACCTCCAATCTGATGGCCAAGGAAATCGTCGAGAGCCATCTGCCGGCGCTGTCGCGGATGATGGAACAGGCCGGCCTGCAGCTGGCCGATGCCCAGGTCTCCTCGCAGCAGCAGGGCCAGCAACAGCACGGCCAGCAGGCGCAGCAGCAGCGCGGCCGCGCCCAGTCCGAGGCGATGTCGCCGCTGGCTGAGCTGGAGTCCGCCGCACCGGCGGCGACCGTCTCTTCCGGCCTGAGCGTGACCGCCTGATTGGCCAGCCGTGCCGCAGGCTGAAGCAAGGTTGGCCGCAAGCTGGAAACGGCTTGCTGTTTCCCCGGAAATCTACTAAATGGCTGTTCAACTCGACAAGAAATGGAGAAAATAGGGGTTAAGCATTTCTTTTAAACGAGAGCAGGTATTGTCATGGCCGAAAAAGATAAAAAAGAAGACGTTAAAGAAGCCAAGCCCGCGGCAGGAGGCAATAACAAACTACTCTTGGTTGTCATCGTGTTACTGGTGCTGGTACTGGCCGCGGTGGGCGGTCTGGCCGCCTATGTGTTCCTGAGCAACAAGTCGGCCGCCGGTGCCGATGCCAGTCATGCCACCGCCGAGCATGCGCCGGAAAAGAAAGAGAAAAAAGAAGGCCCGCCGGTGTTCGAGAAGCTGGAACCGTTTGTCGTCAATCTGAGCGGTGGCTCGTCGATGCTGCAAATCGAGCTGCAGGCCGAGTTGTACGACGAAGCCGCCAAAAACAATATGAAAGCCTATCTGCCGAAAATCCGCAGTGCCCTGATCCTGTTGCTGTCGGCCAAGACCGAAGAGGAACTACAGTCGGCGGATGGCAAGATCAAGCTGAAGGCGCAGATCAAGAAAATCATCAATGAGTCGATGGATGCCGGTGAAGAAGAACCGGTTGAAAACGTGCTCTTCACATCCTTCATCATTCAGTTGCAGTAATCATGGCTGATGAAATCCTGTCCCAGGAAGAGGTCGACGCGCTATTACGCGGCGTGACCGGGGAAGAGGACAACGACGGCGCGGACAGCGACAACGGTGGCGTACGGGCCTATGACATCGGCCGCCAGGAGCGCATTGTCCGCGGCCGGATGCCGACGCTCGAGATCATCAACGAGCGTTTCGCGCGTAATCTGCGTATCGGTTTTTTCAACTTCCTGCGCCGCAATGCCGAGATCTCGGTCGGGCCGGTGCGGGTGCTGAAGTACAGCGAGTTCATCCGTAATCTGGTGGTGCCGACCAACCTCAACCTGGTACACGTCAAACCGTTGCGCGGCACCGGGCTGCTGATTTTCGACCCGGACCTGGTGTTCCTGGTGGTCGACAACCTGTTTGGCAGCGATGGCCGCTTCCACGTGCGGGTGGAAGGCCGCGACTTTACCCCGACCGAGCAGCGCATCATCCGCAAGATGCTGGAAGTGGTGTTTGCCGAGTACCAGAAGGCGTGGGAGCCGGTGTACCCGATCGAGTTTGTCTATCTGCGCTCGGAGATGAATACCCAGTTTGCCAACATTGCCACCCCGACCGAGGTGGTGGTGGCGGCGACCTTCCATATCGAGCTGGGTGCCGGTGGCGGCGACTTCCACGTCTGTCTGCCGTACTCGATGATCGAGCCGCTGCGCGATCTGCTGGCCAGCAGCATGCAGGCCGACCGTACCGAGGTCGACAACCGCTGGGTCAACCTGATGCAGTACCAGGTGCAGGCCGCCGAGGTGGAACTGGTCGCCACCCTGGCGCAGACCAAGGTGACACTGGGCGACATCCTCAATCTCAAGGTCGGTGACGTGGTGATGGTAGACGTGGCGGAGAAGGTGGTGGCCGACGTGTCGGGCATCCCGGTGCTGGAGTGCAGCTACGGCACGGTCTCCGGCAATTACGCATTGAAAGTGGAAACGATACTGTCTGGGGCGCAGGAGCTGTTTGAGCCGCCACCGAGTGGAGAGCAAGAAGATGAGTGACGAGCAGGGCTTTGATCCGGATTCGGTTGCCGGAGCAGTTGACGAAGAAGTGTCCATGGACGACTGGGCAGCGGCGATGGCCGAACAGGAAGTGGCCGACACCGCCGCCGCCGAGGTAAAACCGGCGACCAACCTGTTCCAGGACCTGTCCGGCAGCAGCCAGAGCCAGGCGGTGCCGCAGAACCTGGACATGATTCTGGATATCCCGGTACAGCTGACCGTCGAGCTGGGGCGTACCAAGATCGCGATCCGCAACCTGCTGCAGCTGGCGCAGGGGTCGGTGGTGGAGCTGGACGGCCTGGCCGGCGAGCCGATGGACGTGCTGGTCAACGGCTGCCTGATCGCACAGGGCGAGGTGGTGGTGGTCAACGATCGTTTCGGTATCCGCCTGACTGACATCATTACGCCCGTCGAGCGTATTCGCCGACTACAGAAATGAACCGATTGCTGATTGTGTTGCTGTTGCTGCCGCTGTCGGTCAGCGCCGCCGTGCCCGCCGCCGATGCGGGCACTTCGCCGTTGTGGGGGCTGGTACAGGTGATGCTGGCGCTGGGACTGGTGCTGGCGGTGATCGTCGGTGCCGCGTGGCTGTTCCGCCGCGTCAGCATGGGCGGCATGCTCGGACGCTGGCAGCCGGCCAAGGTGGTCAGCGGCGTGATGGTCGGCCCGCACGAGCGGGTGGTGATCGTCGAGCTGGAAGGGCAGTGGCTGGTGCTGGGCGTGACGGCGAAACAGGTCAACCTGCTGACCAGCATGGCGCGGCCGGAAGGCGCCGCCAATGCCGCCGCCGTGCCGGCGGCCACGCCACCCTTTGCCGAATGGTTGGCCGCAGCGCTGGCCAAACACCGCCGACCCTCCTCCAACGATACGCCATGAGCAAACTCCAACGATTGGGCGTGCTGGCGCTGTTGCTGCTGCCGCTGGGCAGCCAAGCCGCCGGCCTGCCGATGATGACCAGTGCACCGGATGCGGCCGGCGGGCAAAGCTACTCGCTGAGCCTGCAGATGCTGCTGTTCATGACCTCGCTGAGCTTCATCCCGGCGATGATGCTGATGATGACCTCGTTCACGCGCATCATCATCGTGCTGTCGCTGCTGCGCCAGGCGATGGGCACCATGCAGTCGCCGCCGAACCAGGTGCTGATCGGGCTCAGCCTGTTCCTCTCCATTTTCATCATGTCGCCGACGCTGGACCAGGTATACGCCAATGCCTGGTTGCCGCTGTCGGAGAACAAGATGTCGTTCGAGCAGGCCGCCGGCGAGGCGGCCAAGCCGATGAAGGCGTTCATGCTGACGCAGACACGGGAAAAGGATCTGGCCTTCTTCATCGAGATCTCGCGCTCGCCGGCACCGGCGACCCCGGCCGAAGTGTCGCTGAAGACGCTGATTCCGGCCTTCGTGATCAGCGAACTGAAAACCGCATTCCAGATCGGCTTCATGATCTTCATCCCGTTCCTGATCATCGACCTGGTGGTGGCCAGCATCCTGATGGCGATGGGCATGATGATGGTGTCGCCGGTGATCATTTCCCTGCCGTTCAAGATCATGCTGTTCGTGCTGGTCGACGGCTGGACGCTGCTGCTCGGCTCGCTGGTGCAGAGCTTCGGTGGGAGGTAGACCATGACGCCAGAATCGGTCATCACCCTGATCCAGAATGCGTTGTTCATCCTGATCATCGTCGCCGCGCCGCCGCTGGCGGTATCGCTGCTGGTCGGCCTGCTGGTCAGCATCCTGCAGGCGGCGACCCAGATCAACGAGATGACGCTGACCTTCATCCCCAAGCTGATCGCCATGTTCCTGGTGCTGGTGCTGGCCGGGCCGTGGATGCTGACCACGCTGATGGACTACACCACGCGGCTGTTCCAGAGCATTCCGCTGGCCATCGGCTGACATGTTTGCCATCAGCGACGCCCAGATCAACCTGCTGGTTGCCTACTTCGTGTGGCCGTTCTCGCGCATTCTCGGCGTGCTGCTGGCCGACCCGCTGCTGGCTTCTCGCAGTATCCCGCGTCGTTTCAAGGCCGGTTTTGCGCTGCTGCTGACGCTGTTGGTGGCGCCGCTGCTGCCACCGCTGCCGACCGTGCCGCTGGTGTCGGCCGCCGGTTTGCTGATCGTGCTGCAGCAGATGATGATCGGCATCATCATCGGCTTCGTGATGCGCATCGTGATCACCGCGGTGGAGCTGGCCGGCTTCATCATGGCGACACAGATGGGTCTTGGCTTCGCGATGTTCTTCGATCCGCAGCACGCGGCGCAGGTGCCGGCGGTATCGCGGGTGCTGACCATCCTCACTACGCTGCTGTTCCTGGCCTTTGATGGCCACCACATCCTGCTCACCGCGCTGATGGACAGTTTTGACAAGATGCCGATCGGCGTCAGCGTGCCGGCACTGTCGCTGCGGCTGCTGGCGGAGTGGGGCGGTCATCTGTTCCTGTGGGGGCTGTGGCTGTCGTTGCCGGTGGTCGGCAGCCTGCTGGTGACCAACTTGGCCATCGGCGTGATGACGCGGGCGGCGCCGCAGTTCAACGTGTTTTCCTTCGGTTTTCCGCTGACGCTGATGATCGGCTTCATCGCGCTGTACCTGGTGCTGCCCTTGCTGGAGCCGGCGATCGCGCAAATTTACCGTGACGGTTTCGGCTTTATCAGCAAGCTGCTGATAGCCCCCTAGCTTTTTGCTAAAATCGGCACCCTGCGTTATCCGATTCATTTTGCGGCGTGCACGCGGTACGCCGCCGACTTTTACTCGATTGAGGCTGCTATGGCTGGTCACAGCAAATGGGCGAACATCAAGCACAAAAAAGAACGCGCTGACGCCAAGCGCGGCAAAATTTTTACCCGCCTGATCAAGGAGATCACGGTGGCGGCCAGAATGGGCGGCCCGGACCTCGACTCCAACCCGCGCCTGCGCCTGGCGGTGGACAAGGCCTGGGATGCCAACATGCCGAAGGACAACGTGCAGCGCGCGATTGACCGTGGCGCCGGCACCCTGGAGGGCGTCGACTACATCGAGTGCCGCTACGAGGGCTACGGCATCGGCGGTGCGGCGGTGATGGTGGACTGCCTGACCGACAACAAGACCCGTACCGTGGCCGACGTACGCCACGCCTTCTCCAAGTACGGCGGCAATATGGGCACCGACGGCTGCGTGGCCTTCCAGTTCAGCCACTGCGGCTACCTGGTGTTTGCGCCGGGCGTGGACGAGGATGGCCTGATGGAAGCAGCGCTGGAAGCCGGCGCCGACGACGTGATCACCAACGACGACGGCTCGCTGGAAGTGATTACCGGCCCCTACGAGTTCAGTGCCATCAAGGCGGCGCTGGAAAAGGCCGGCTACAAGTCGGAAATGGGCGAAGTGACCATGCGGCCACAGAACGAAACCGAGCTGACCGGCGACGACGCACTGCGCATGCAGAAGCTGCTCGACGCGCTGGAAGACCTCGACGACGTGCAGGATGTCTACACCTCCGCGGTGATGGACGAATAAATGCTGCAGCCTGCTCTGCCGGCAAGGCCCGTGTTGTCACGGGCCTTTTTGTTGGCCGCGTTGCTGCTGCTCGCGGTGGCGGCGCGTGCGCAGTCGCTGGTGATGTACAGCAGTGCGCATACCGCGCCCAAGCAGTTTGCCGACGGCGGGCGCGCCAGCGGCTACGCGGTCAACCTTGGCGTGGCGATTCTGCGCCGTGCCGGTTTCGAGCCGGAAACGCGCGCGCTGCCGTGGGCGCGGGCGATCAAGGAGGTCGAGGCCGGTCGCGGCGTGCTGGCGCCGGTGTTTTCGCGGACGCCGGAGCGCGAACAGCTGTTCCTGTTCTCGTTGCCGGTGCTGGAGGATGCGGTGGTGCTGGTGCAGGACGCCGCGCGGCCGTTCCCGTTTGCCACGCCGCGTGACCTGATCGGCAAGCGCGTCGGCACCACCCGTGCCGCCCGCTTTGGCGCCGAGCTCAACGCGGTATTGCCGCAGCTGCGCATCAACGAGGATGGCGAGCCGCCGCAACGGTTAGCGATGCTGCTGGCCGGCCGGCTGGACGCGGCGGTGATTGCCGGCGGCGAGCAGGCGGTGCGCTACAACGCGCAGCGCGCCGGCATCGCGCTGTCGCGCCTGCGCATCGTCGGCAATCCGCTGTTGCTGGACAGCAATCACTTTGCCATCGCCAAGGCCCATCCCGAGGCCGAGGCGATCATGGCGCGCATCAATGCCGCCATCAGCCGCATGAAGGCGGAGCGCAGCCTGCAGCGGCGGCTGGATGACTACCGCGCCCGCTACTAACGCACAAGGTTGGCCGCAAGGCTTGCGGCCAACCTTGTGCCGGCGTGGTGGTGTCTAGCGGCTCAGAACACCGACTCGCCGCTGCGGGTGGTGAAGCGGTCCAGCGCCTCCAGTCCGGCCAGCGAATTGCCGCGCGCATCCAGCCCCGGGCTCCACACCGCGATGCTCATCTTGCCGGGTAGCACCGCCAGGATGCCGCCGCCGACGCCACTCTTGCACGGCAGGCCGACGCGGTAGGCGAATTCGCCGGCGGCGTCATAGGTGCCGCAGGTCAGCATGATGGCGTTGACCTGCTTGGCCTGGCTGCGCGTCAGCCGTTGCGCGCCGCTGACCGGCGAGGTGCCGTGGTTGGCGAGGAACAGCCCGGCGCGCGCCAGCTCGGCCACGTTCATGCGCAGGCTGCAGGCGCGGAAGTAGTGCGCCAGCACCTGCTCGACATTGTTGTGCAGGTTGCCGCAGCTCTTCATGAAGTGGGCCAGCGCCGCATTGCGGTGGCCGTGTTCCGATTCCGACGCCGCGATCACGTAGTCGAAATCCAGCGCCGGCTGCGCGCTCTCCTCGCGCAGGAAGTCGCGCAGCGCGCTGCTGGAATCGCCGAGCTGGCTCAGCGCGATGTCGGTGACCACCAGCGCGCCGGCGTTGATGAACGGGTTGCGCGGCACGCCCTGTTCGTACTCCAGCTGCACCAGCGAGTTGAACGGGTTGCCGGACGGCTCCTTGCCGACGCGCTGCCACATCGCATCGCCGTACACCGCCAGCACCCGCGCCAGCATGAAGGCCTTGGAGATGCTCTGGATGGAGAAACGTTTGACGCTGTGGCCGGTGGCGTACAGCTGGCCGTCCAGCGTTGCCACCGCCATCGCGAATTGTTGCGGGTCCTCGCCGGCCAGTGCCGGGATGTAGTCGGCGGGCGCGGCCTGCGCGAGGTAGGGGCGGACATCGGCGGCGATGTCATCGATCAGTTGTTGGATGTTCATGGTTTGCTATCGGTCAGGTGTTGTTATCGGTACTACCCTGGCCAGCCGGGCGGTCTGTGCCACCTCGTACTGGCCAGTTGCTTCCGCCGGCAGCCGCTGGCTACCGGTAGGATCCGTTGTGGCGCGGCTGCCGTTCAGGACGGCAGCGTCTCGGGCGCCCATTCCGCGACAAACACGTCACGGAACTGGTACAGCCACTGCAGCCGCGCCTCGGCCAGCGCGCGGCCGGCGGCGGTTTGCATGGTGGCCGGCAGTGTCGCCAGCTTCACCGCGATGTGGTCCAGCGCGTAGGCGCGGTCGTCCAGCGGCCGTTGTACGGCGAGCACGTCGTCGCTGGCGGCCAGTGCGCTGTTCATGCGGCCGGCGGTGTAGAACAGCCGCGCCAAACCGACGGCGCCGAGCGCGTCCAGGCGGTCGGCGTCCTGCACGATCTGCGCTTCCAGCGTCTGCGGCGCGATATTGGCGGAAAAGCTGTGCGCCTCGATGGCGTGCGTCACCGCCGGCAGCCGTGCCGCGTCGAAGCCGGCGGCGGCCAACCTGGCGCTGGCCAGCGCCGCCGCCTGGCGCGAGGCGAGGTGGCGCTCGGGGTGGTTCTTCGGCAGATTGACCAGGTCGTGCAGGTAGCAGGCCACCATCACCACCAGCGTGTCGGCCTGCGGGTAGCTGGTCAGCAGCTGTCGTGCCGCATGCCAGACGCGGCCGAGGTGATTCAGGTCGTGGGCGCCGTCGTCACCGGCCTGTTCGCGTGCCAGCGCGAGGCAGAAGGCTTGCCAGTGGTGCAGGTCTTGCATCGTCGATTCCTTGCAGAGGGGGCGGTATTAGAGGGCGCGGCGGTCGGGCTTGTCAATGCGCGTTGCAGCATGCGGGCTGGTTATTGCCGCGGGCGCAAGGTTGGCCGCAACGCTGGCTGGCGGCGGAGTGTGGCGGCTCAGTCGCGCACCGGGCCGCGCAGCAACTTGACCTTGCCGCGCAGGCTCTTGCTGTCCATGCGCCGCTGCCGTGCGCCGTAGCTCGGCTTGCTGGCGCGGCGGGCCTTCTGCTCGTGGCTGACGCTGTCGACCAGCTGCTGCAGCCGCTGCAGCGCATCCTGCCGGTTCTGCTCCTGGGTGCGGTATTGCTGCGCCTTGATGATCAGCACGCCGTCCTTGCTCAGGCGCTGGTCCTGCAGTGCCAGCAGGCGTTCCTTGATGTGCTCCGGCAGGGTCGAATCGCGGATCACGAAGCGCAGGTGGATGGCGGAGGACACCTTGTTGACGTTCTGGCCACCGGCGCCCTGCGCACGCACGGCGCTGATGTCGACCTCCTGTGGCGAAACCGGGTACTTGCTCATGCGGCCAACCTGTTGCCGCGGGCAGCGCCGGCGGGCGGGCTTGCGGCAGGCGCGTGGGTGATATCGATAGCAGCAGTCATGATTTCGGCTTTGTACGGGGATTGGGCATAATGCGGCGATGGCACGCAGGGAGCGGGATAACTGGATTCTAGCGCCTTTGCGATGATTGCGTACGCAGCCGGCGGGGCCGGAGAGGAGGGGTGATGACTGATTATCTGCAGCAGGCCGGACTGGAATTGACCGCGGCACAACTGGCCGCCGCGCAGCAGGCGCTGGCGGCGGCGTTGACCGTGCCGGCGGCGGCGAACTATCCCGACTTGTACCGTTACCCGGTGCCCAAGCTGGGCGAGGGCGGCAGTTGCTCGCTGATCGACGAGTTGGAGGCCGAGCCGTGGGACATCGCGCCGCAGTTTGGCGGCGAATCGCTGCCGCTGGCGCAACAGCTGCTGGCGTTGCAGGCTTTGCTGGATGCGGTGCTGACGCAGGTGCCGGCCGACTGGCTGGGGGTGTATTGCCGGGTGCCGCGACCCGAGGCCGACGTGCTGCTGAAGCTGGCCTACCGCGGTCTGCCCAGTCGCGCCGAATTCCCGCTGACCGAGGCGTTTGCCGCCGCCAGCAACAACAGCAAGGTTGGCCGCAGCGGTCGCGGCGTGGTGATCGACGATGTGCGGCAATGGCAGGGCGAGGGTGGCGCCTATTACGAGTGCGACCCCAAGGTGCGCAGCGAGGTGTGCCTGCCGGTGTTTGACGCTGCCGGCGAGGTGATCGGCATTCTCGACGCCGAGTCGGCGCAGCCGGGGTTTTTTCACGCCGGGCACCAGGCCACGCTGGCAGCATTGGCCTGCGCGCTGTCGGCGCACTTCGTCAGCCTGCGGGCGCTGGCCAAATCGGCGGCGACGGTACTTTAAACTGTAAGCTTTTGCCCCCATTATCTTCCAGATGAATGCACAACAAGTGGAAGCCAACGTGACTCAGCCTGATTCTCCGGTGCGCGTCGATTATGTCGCAACCTGCCAGTTACCCACGCAGTGGGGTGTTTTCGACATGCACGGCTTTGAAGAAGTCGGAGGGCGCGAGCACGTGGTGCTGACGCTGGGTGAGGTGGCCGACGGTGCGCCGCTGACCCGCATCCACTCCGAATGCCTGACCGGTGACGCGCTGTTTTCGTTGCGCTGTGACTGCGGTTTCCAGCTGGCGGCCGCGCTGGAGGCGATCGCCGCCGAAGGCCGTGGCGTGCTGGTGTATCTGCGCCAGGAAGGGCGCGGCATCGGCCTGATCAACAAGATCCGAGCCTACAAGCTGCAGGATGGTGGCGCCGATACTGTCGAGGCCAACGAGCGGCTGGGTTTTCCCGCCGATATGCGCGACTTCCGCATCGCGCGCGAGATGCTGGCGCATCTGGGGGTGACGGCGGTGCGCATCATGACCAACAATCCGCGCAAGATCGACACCCTGCAACAGGCCGGCATCGAGGTGGCCGAGCGCGTGGCGCTGCAGGTTGGCCGCAATGCCTACAACGACCACTATCTCGACACGAAGAAAGCCAAGCTGGGTCATTTGTTCGGTCTTTGACTTCATGATCCGGCAAGCTGGCCGATAAGGTCAGTGTCGGGCGTGACGGGAAAGGGCGTGTGCCATGGTCAAGGTAACGGCAGTAGGGCCGGCGTTGCCGGTGGGTGAGCAGTTGCCGCGCACTCCGGAGCTGCGCCATGCGACGGGCGCCGGGCCGGCGGTGCCGCAGGATGCCTTCCAGCTCAGCCTGCTGGCGCAGCATGCGCAGCAGCTGGATCCGGACGAGCATCCGGCGGCGCTGGAGCTGCCGCAACTGGAGGCGGAGCTGGCACACCTGTTGCAGCTGCTGGAAGAGCGGCTGTACAGCATGCGCGAGCGTGCCCTGCTCGGCGGCGGTCATCCTTCCTACGGCCTGCTGCAGGAGTTGCAGCAGGTAAGCCAGGTGTTGCAGCGACTGGTGCCGCTATGGCCGCAGTGTGCGCGGCCGGCGTGGCGCGCAGCGGTGGCGCCGCGACTGGCGGGGATATTCAATATCTGCCACTTCGTGTCGCGGGCGGTGACACGGGCCGGCGAGCGCAGCGAGGTACAGCACCTGCAGCAGGCGCTGCAGCAGAGCGAGCAGGCATTGCGCTAGGATGGGCTTGATCTGAAAGTGGATCGGAAAAACAAAAAACCGGCTCGTGAGCCGGTTTTTTGTTTATTTGGTGGAGATAAGCGGGATCGAACCGCTGACCTCTTGCATGCCATGCAAGCGCTCTCCCAGCTGAGCTATACCCCCGAAATGCTGGCGTCCCCACGGGGATTCGAACCCCGGTTATCGCCGTGAAAGGGCGACGTCCTAGGCCTCTAGACGATAGGGACAAATTGTGGTGGAGATAAGCGGGATCGAACCGCTGACCTCTTGCATGCCATGCAAGCGCTCTCCCAGCTGAGCTATACCCCCACGGGACGCTGAAGAAACGGTTGATTCGTCAGCGAGGTGCGCACTATAGCCCGAGGCTTTTATGGCGTCAAGCGCTTTTCTGCTTGGGCTGCGCGTTGCGTGGCGCACGGGCGCTGTTGCTGTCCAACTGCGGCAGTTCGGCCGGCTGCTCGTCGGTGGTTTCCGGTGGCGGGCTCAGCCAGCGCACGGTGTTGAGGGTGCCGGTGATGCGGTTGTTTTGCGTGTTGCTGCAGCTGAGGCACACCGGCTTGCCGTTGCGCTCGCGGAAGGCCTGGTCGACACGCTTGCCGTGGATCGGGCGCTGGTTCTCCTGCTGCCAGTTGAGCAGGGTCTCCGCCAGCAGTTGCGGCACGATGTCGTCCTTCTTGTAGCTGTCGCGATAGGCGTGCAGCCACAGTTCGCCGGCGCTGTCCTCGCTCAGCAGCGTGGTCTGGTAGCTGATGGTGACCGCGGCGCCGATATCCACCCAGTCGGCCAGTGCCAGCGCGTTCTCGCTGCGCAGGCGCACGCAGCCGTGGCTGCGAAAGCCGGGCACGCTGGCCGGCTGGTTGGTGCCGTGAAAGCCGAGGCCGAGCTTGGTCTCGCCAAAGCGGATGAACACCGGCCCCAGCGGATTGTCCGGCCCGGCGGCAACGGTGGTCTGCACCGGCTTGCCGGCACGCGCCATTTCCTCCTGGATCGATTTCGGGACGTGCCATACCGGGTTGCGGTAGATGCCGGTGACCGCGTAGTTGCCGGTCGGGGTGTTGGTGATCATTTTGCCGACCGCCACCGGGTAACTGTTTACCAGCGTGCCGTCCTGGTACAGGAAAACACGGGTTTGCGGCAGGTTGACGACCAGGTGCTGGCCGGCGCTGCTGACCAGGACATCCGGCTCCGGCGTCATGGCATGGCTGGAGACGGTGGCGGCCAGGGTGCAGGCCGCAAGCAGGGACGAAAATTTCATTCTCTGGCGATTCAGGATAAACGGATACTCCGATGTTAGCAGATACGCCGGACGGCAACATCCGCCAAATGTGGCGGTGCACCGTGCTTTTTGTGGCGCTTTCTGCGACAATTCCAGACTTTGTCTTTTGCCTTTTTACTTGCTGAAACAATGACTCAAGCGTCTGTAGTTGCCCATATCGAGTCGCTGGACCACGAAGGTCGCGGCATTGCCCGTGTCGATGGCAAGGCCATCTTCATCGATGGCGCGTTGCCATACGAAACAGTGACTTATCAAAGTTATCGCGTCAAGAAGAGTTACGAGAATGCCGACGTGGTGGATGTGCTGAAGGAAAGCTTCCTGCGCACCGATCCGTCCTGTCCGCATTTTGGCGTGTGTGGCGGCTGCTCGATGCAGCACGTCGAGTTTTCGGCGCAGGTCGCCATCAAGCAGCGCGTACTGGAAGACGACCTGCGGCATATCGGCCGGGTCAAGGCCGAGGTGGTGATGCCGCCGATTGCCGGCGCCGCCTGGGGCTATCGCCACCGTGCCCGCCTGTCGGCGCGCTATGTCGCGAAAAAGGACGGCGTGCTGGTCGGCTTCCACGAGAAGCGTTCCAGCTTCATTGCCGACATGAGCGAGTGCCACATCCTGCCGTCGCACATCTCGGCGCTGATCGTGCCGCTGCGCGAGCTGATCGCCAGACTGTCGATCTACAACCGCATGCCGCAGGTGGAAATTGCGGTCGGTGCCGAGCTGGACGTGCTGGTGTTCCGCAATATGGACGACATCACCGAGGCCGATTTCGCCTTGCTGCAGACGTTCTCCGACCGTCACTCCACGCCGCAGCGCACGGTGCAGATCTGGTTGCAGCCGAAAGGGCCGGAGACCTGCTACCCGATCTACCCGCTGGATGCGCCTAAGCTGACCTACCGCCTGCGCGATTTCGACGTCGAGATGCCGTACTACCCGACCGAATTCACCCAGGTCAATCCGGAAATCAACAACGTGATGGTCAGCCGCGCGCTGCGGCTGCTGGATCCGCAGGCCGGCGAGCGCATTGCCGACATGTTCTGCGGCATCGGCAACTTCACGCTGCCGATTGCGCGCAGCGGTGCCATCGTGCACGGCATGGAAGGCAGCGAGGCGCTGGTGAAGCGGGCGGTGGAAAACGCCACCCACAACGGCTTGCAGCACAAGGTCAGCTACGAGATGGCCAACCTGTTCGAGGTGACCGAAGCATCGTTCGCGGCACTGGGCAAGTTCGACAAGATGCTGGTCGACCCGCCGCGCGACGGTGCGATGCAGCTGCTGAAGGCGATTACCGAGGACACCGCACCACAGCGCATTGTCTACGTGTCGTGCAATCCGGCCACGCTGGCGCGCGATGCCGGCGTACTGGTCAATACCAAGGGCTACACCCTGAAAACGGCGGGCATCATCAACATGTTCCCGCACACCGGTCACGTCGAGTCGGTGGCCTGGTTCGAGAAAACGGGTCCGTGCAAGACCAATGCCGAAGTCGAGGCGATGGAGGCGGCGGAAGAGGCGGTGCGCGAGGCGGCCCGTGCCGCGTCGATGGCGGCCCGCCAAGAGCGCGAGGCGCTGGCCGCCGCCGAGAAGGCGGTCGAAGTGGCGGAGAAGGTGGCCGCGAAAGAGGCCCGTCGCGCCGCCTATCTGGCCAGCGTGGCCGGCAAGCAGGGGCAGTAACACACGGCACTGCGTACCGCAGTGACAACACAGGCCGCCGGTGCGAACCGGCGGCCTGTTTTTTTTGCGCGAGATGGTGGTAATCGGAACACGGCGCTCGGCCGTGCCACGGCCATCGATTGCGGCCAACGTTGGCCGCAACGGCCTCAGCCGCCGCTTTGCTGGCGTTGCAGCAGCGGCAGGAATTCGTCGGCCGGGCTGTAGCCGATGAGGCGTTGCTGCTCCTTGCCGTGGCGGTCGAAGAAGATCATGCCCGGCGGACCGTACAGGCCGAAGCGTTGCAGCAGCGCCTGGTGCGCCGGGAGGTTGGCGGTGACGTCGGCCTTCAGCAGTACCACCTTGGCCATGGCCTGCTGTACCGCCGGGTCGCGGAAGGTGGTGTCTTCCATCTCGATGCAGGACACGCACCAGTCGGCATAGAAATCCAGCAGTACCGGCTGGCCGCGGGCGGCCTTGAGGGCGGCCTCCAGCTCGGCCACGCTGCCGATAGTGCGGAACTGCGGCTTGCTGCTGTTGCCGGCGGTGGCGCCGAGCGCCGCCAGCGGGTAGCGGGCCGATTTGGCGCCGCTGAACACGCCGATCAGCTGCAGGGTGGCGACCAGCGCCAGCAGCAGGCCCAGCGCCTTGCCCAGCTTGAGCACGGACGACGCGTTGGTCGGCAGCGGATCAAACGCTTTCAGGAACACCGCGCTGGCCAGCGCCAGTGCCGCCCACAGCAGCATCACCACGATGGCCGGCAGGAATGGCGTCGCCAGCCAGATCGCCACCGCCAGCATCACCACGCCGAACACCGCCTTGACCGTCTTCATCCACATGCCGGCCTTGGGCAGCACGTGGCCGCCAAAGGTGCCGACGATGACCAGCGGCAGGCCCAGCCCCATCGCCATGGCGTAGAGGGCGATACCGCCCAGCCAGGCATCGCCGGTCTGGCCGATGTAGCCCAGCGCCAGCGCCAGCGGCGGGCCGACGCAGGGGCCGATCAGCAGCGCCGACAGCACGCCCATGCCGAACACGGTCACGATATGGCCGCCGGACAGGCGGTTGCTGGAGGCGGCGAGGCGGGTCTGCCAGCTGGATGGCAACTGGATGGAAACGATATCGAACATGCCCAGCGCAAACACCACCATCAGCAGGCTGGCGCCGAGGATCACCGCCGGCTGCTGCAGCCACACGCTGAGCAGGCTGCCGGTCAGGCCGGCCACGATGCCGATGGCGGTGTAGCTGACCGCCAGGCCCTGTACATAGGTCAGCGCCAGCAAGAAGCCGCGCCGCCGGGTGAGGTGCTGCCCCTGGCCGGCAATCAGCGAGGACACGATAGGCAGCAGCGGGTACATGCAGGCGGTGAATGCCATGCCCAGGCCGGCGGCAAAGAAGGCCGCCAGCGTGGCGGCCAGGCCTTCGCGCGGCGGCGGTGAGGGGTCGCCCTGCGCGCCGGCCGGCTGCAGCCAAGGCGACAGCGCCTTGCTGTCACCGCCGATCGCGAGGGTGTGGGTGTAGGGCGGGTAGCACAGGCCGGCATCGGCGCAGCCCTGTACCGTGGCCTTGAGGGTGAACTGCTGCGGCGCGTCCGGGCGCAGCGTCAGCAGCATCACGGTCGCCCCCGGCGGGTAGGTAGCCTGCTTGCCGAAGTAGGGGTCGTTCTTGGGCTTGCCGGCGGGCAAGGCCTGCTGCGCGATCAGCGCCGCCGGTATCGTCTCGAAGCGGCTGCGGTCGCGGTACAGGTAGTAGCCGTCGGCGACGGTCACCGTCAGTCGCAGCTGTGATCCCTGGCGTTCGGCGGTGACGGCAAACGCCTGTTCCGGTGGTAACAGGTCATCCTGATCCAGCGCGTGGGCAAACGGGGCCAGCAGCAGGCTTAGCCACAGCAGGCAGCGGGTGAAGAGAGAGAAAATGCGCTTGTTCATGACCTTGTGACCGCCAAAACGGCGGTGCCTTGATTGGTTGTTGCGACGGTGCGGCCGTGGCTAAACGTACCGTCCATATTTTGCCAAGCAAACGCTTGATATACTATGGGGCACGAGGAGCGCCTGCCATGACCCCCATCATTCATTTTGCCCACGCCAACAGCTTTCCGGCGTCGGTGTACCGCAAATTGCACCAGTCGCTGCGCGATCAGGGCTGCCACGTCGGCTACCTTGACTGCATCGGCCACGATCCACGCTATCCGGTGACCGACTGTTGGCCGCATCTGGTCGAGGAGACTGTTGCCTACCTGCGCCAGCATTATGACCGGCCGGTGGTCGGTGTCGGGCATTCGCTGGGCGGTTTCATCCTGTTCTTTGCCGCCATCCGCCACCCGGAGCTGTTTAGCAAGCTGATCATCCTCGACTCGCCGCTGATGGGGCCGCTGCGCTCGCGCGGCATCTGGCTGGCGAAAAGGCTGGGCTTCATCAGCCGCGTGACGCCGGGCGGCAATACCCTGAAGCGGCGCGACAACTGGGCCAGCGTCGAATCGGTGTACGACTACTTCGCGCGCAAGCCGATGTTCGCCCGTTTCGATCCCGACTGCCTGCACGACTATGCCGAGCTCGGCACGGTGGCGACGGCCGATGGCGGCCGCCGGCTGAAATTCCGGCCGGCGATCGAAAACGCGATCTACAACACGCTGCCGCATTCGCTGCCCCGCTACAAGGGACGGCTGCGGGTGCCGACGGTGTTTGTCGCCGGCGAGAGCAGCGACGTGCTGACGCCGGCGGACCTGGCCTATATGCGCAAGCACTTCGCTGTGAACATCGTTGTGCAAAAAGGTTCGCACCTGTTTCCGCTGGAGCTGCCGCAGGCCACGGCGGCGCTGATCATGGCGCAACTGGCCGGCTGATTCAATCGCGGTGTTTCTGGCGGATCAGGTCGCGCACCAGGAAGCGGCTGGGGTTTACGGCATCCATGATGCTGCCTGGCAGCGGCGCCGGCTCGCCGTTCAGCAGGCTGGCGATGATCTCGCCGGCCAGCGGTGCGGTGACCATGCCGCGCGAACCGTGGGCGGTGCTGACGTACAGCCCCCTGATCAGCGGCGCCTCGGCAGTCAGCTTCAGCGAAGCATCGCGCGCCAGCGCCTGGTAGCAGTCGAGGAAGGCGTCGCGGTCGACGACGGCGCCGACCATCGGCAGGTAGTCCGGGCTGGTGCAGCGCAGCGCGGCGCGGCCCAGGCACTGCGCCGGGCCGATGTCGTCACCACCCAGTGCCTGGTACAGCTGTGGCGCCATGCCGGCCAGCATCGCCAGGTTCTCGGTGTGCTCGGCGTCGTTGGCCGCCAGGTCCTCGTATTCGAACTTGAAGGTGGCGCCGAGGCAGTGCCGGCCCTGGCGTGCCGGGGCGATATAACCCTCGCCGCACAGTACGGTCTGCAACTGGCCGCTGGCGGCGGTCGCAGCCAGCTCGGTGACCTGGCCACGGATGCGCTTCACCGGCAGGTAGTAGGTCGGGTCGAACTGCATGGTGTCGTTGGCGGTGGCGACCACGGCGATGCTGCCGATCGCCAGCGGATCGCTGCTGCCCATCGCCACCCAGCCGCCGTCGGCCGGGTTTTGCGCCAGCTCGGTCACCGCCTCCCCCAGACGCAGGGTGATGTTGGGGTGGTTCAGCAGCGTGTTGACCAGACTGGGCGGGTTCAGCCAGCCGCCCTGCTCGAAATAGAGACCGCCTTGCGCAAGCTCGACGCCGGCGATGGCGGAGGCTTCGGCGGCATCGACGCGGCGCAGGATGTGCGGCGACAGCCCGGCGGCGGCCAACCCTTGCTGGCGTTTCTCTTCGGCCGCATCACCGGCCAGCTGCAGCACGCCGCAACGCCGCCACTGCACACCGTCTTCCGGCAGCAGCTGGCTTAGCGTGCGCAGGGTGTAGCCGTAGCCGGACAGCACCAGCTGGGTCAGCGGGGTGAAGTGTGGCGACAGCTTGGTGTACAGCACGCCCTGCGGGTTGCCGGAGGCTTCCTGCGCCGCCAGCGGGTGGCGGTCGAGCACGGTGACCTGCCAGCCGCGGTTGGCCAGGCTGCGCGCGACGCTGGCCCCGGCGATGCCGGCGCCGATCACCACCGCGCTACGCTCGCTGATGGTTTGTTGCGGGAGTGCATACCATGGCGCGCGCCACTCGGCGTGCGGCGGGTGCTGCAGCTGACCACGTGTCATGTCCCGCTTCTTGCCATGGCCGGCGACTTTCTCGATGCTGAAGCCGGCGTCTTCCAGTCCGCGACGGACGATGCCGGCGCTGGTGAAGGTGGCCAGCGTGGTGCCGCGGTGCGACAGCCGTGCCAGCTGCTGGAACAGCGCCGGCTGCCACATCTCCGGATTCTTGGCCGGGGCAAAGCCGTCGAGGAACCAGGCGTCGATGCGCGCCTCCAGCTGCGGCAGGGTCTCCAGCACGTCGCCGATCAGCAGCGTCAGGATCACGCGGCCGTCTTCCAGCACGAAACGGTGCCAGCCCGGCGCCATGGCGTCGTATTGCTGTTGCAGCGCCGTGGCCTGGGCGGCCAGCTCCGGCCACATCGCCTGTGCCTGCGCCAGGTCGGCGGCGGTGAGCGGGTGTTTCTCGGTGCTGACAAAAGACAGCCGCGCACTGGCGGGCGCGTGCCGCAGGAAGCATTGCCAGGCGACCAGGAAGTTCAGGCCGGTGCCAAAGCCGGTTTCGCCGATGCTGAACAGCGCTTCCGGCGCTAGTGCCGCGAAACGCTGCGGCAGCTGGTTGTGCTCGATAAACACGTGACGCGTTTCATCAAGGCCGCTTTCCCGGGAAAAGTAGACGTCGCCGTAATCGGCGGAAACGGGTTGACCGGTGCTCCAGTCAAGACGGGCGGGCGGAAAAGCTTGGCTCATGATGGGGTGCTGACTTCGCGAATGGCCGGTGCGCAACCGGGCCGGTGTCTGTAAATGGCTGGGCGCTATTGTCCGGCAGCCGGGCGGTCGCCGCAAGGTTGGCCGCAGGTGGATTGCGGCCAACCTTGTGTTGCCGCAAATAAAAAGAACCGCACGGTGATGCAGCACGCGTGCGGTTTACAAGGACAGCTCGGGGGAGAGGCCGCTCAGCTGGCACTCTCCTGCAATTGGCTCAGGATCTGCGGGTTTTCCAGCGTCGACACGTCCTGCGCGATTTCCTCACCGCGGGCGATGGAGCGCAACAGGCGGCGCATGATCTTGCCGGAGCGGGTCTTCGGCAGGTTGTCGCCGAAACGGATGTCGTCCGGCTGCGCCAGCTTGCCGATCTCGTGCGCCACCCAGTTTTTCAGCTCCGCCGTCAGGCGCTTGGCTTCCTCGCCGGTCGGGCGCGGGCCTTTCAGCACCACAAAGGCGACCACCGCCTCACCCTTGACCTCGTGCGGCTTGCCGACCACCGCGGCTTCCGCCACCAGCGGGTTGGCCACCAGTGCCGATTCGATTTCCATGGTGCCGAGGCGATGGCCGGACACGTTCAGCACATCGTCGATGCGGCCCATGATCCAGAAGTAGCCGCTTTCGTCGCGGTTGGCGGAGTCGCCGGCGAGGTAGTACTGGCCGTTGAACTCTTCCGGGAAGTAGGTGCTCTTGAAGCGCTCCGGGTCGTTCCAGATGGTGCGCACCAGCGACGGGAACGGCCGCTTGATTACCAGGAAGCCGCCCTTGCCCGGCTCTACCGGGGCGCCGGACTCGTCGACGATGTCGGCCATGATGCCGGGCAGCGGCAGGGTGCAGGAGCCGGGCTTGGTGGCGATGGCGCCGGGCAGCGGCGCGATCATCGCGGAGCCGGTTTCGGTCTGCCACCAGGTGTCGACGATAGGGCAGCGCTCGCCGCCGACCATCTCGTAGTACCACATCCACGCCTCGGGGTTGATCGGCTCGCCGACGGTGCCGAGCAGGCGCAGGCTGGACAGGTCGTACTGTTTCGGCAGTTCGGCGCCGAGCTTGATCAGGGTGCGGATCGCGGTCGGTGCGGTGTAGAAGGTGGTGACCTTGTGCTGCTCGATCATGCGCCAGAAGCGGCCGGCATCGGGATAGGTCGGCACGCCTTCGAAAATGACCTGGGTGGCGCCCATGCCCAGCGGGCCGTAGCAGACGTAGGAGTGGCCGGTGATCCAGCCGACATCGGCGGTGCACCAGAATACATCGCTGGGCTTGTAGTCGAAGACCCAGCGGAAACTGTTGAGGGCGCCGAGCAGGTAGCCGGCACTGCTGTGCTGGATGCCTTTCGGACGGCCGGTGGAGCCGGAGGTGTACAGGATGAACAGCGGGTCATCGGCCTGCATCCATTCCGGTTCGCAGGATTCCGGCTGGCCGTCGATCAGTTTGTGCCACCAGATGTCGCGGCCGTCGTGCCAGGTGCTGGCGCCGTTATTGGTGCGCTGGTAGACCACGGTGGCGATCACCGTTTCGCTGCCCGGCATCGCCAGTGCTTCGTCAACCATCGCCTTCAGCGGCACGATCTTGCCGCCGCGCAGGCCTTCGTTGGCGGTGACCACCACCTTGGCACCGGCATCCTGGATGCGGTCGTGTACCGCGCCGGCGGAGAAACCGCCGAATACCACCGAGTGAATGGCGCCGATGCGGGCGCAGGCCTGCATCGCGACGATGGCTTCGATCACCATCGGCATGTAGATCACCACGCGGTCGCCTTTGCTGACGCCCAGCGACTTCAGGCCGTTGGCAAACTGGCAGACGCGGCGGTG
>Ga0073934_10003830_pt1 | contig 26530 bp, 29 predicted proteins | sample LarsenN4metaG_FD_76834 | JGI IMG/M metagenome (GOLD analysis project Ga0073934, IMG submission 76834) | Hot spring sediment bacterial and archeal communities from British Columbia, Canada, to study Microbial Dark Matter (Phase II) - Larsen... ... | reverse complement strand
TTAAATAGAAAATTCTTTTACTGACATCCATGCCAATCGATCCCGTCTGTGGCATCGAGCTTGATGAAGACGATGCTGTAGTGTTAGCTCATGAGGGGAAGACACATTGGTTTTGTTGCGACGGGTGTAAGAAAATATTTCTGAAGAATCCAAGGAAGTACAAGTAACTCCCTTCCCTTTTTGTTCTTAGATTGGTTTTATTGGAAACGCTCCACAAGTTTTGCAGAATCTGGAATCATTCCTTACACATCCCATACAATCAGGGCATCTTGACTCGCACTCACCTGTTTTAGGCGCATCAAAGAACTTGCGATATACTGTATAATAATAAAGATGCTCTCTATCGCGTATCCTTACAGATTCATTCAAAACACAGTGTTTTACCTTCTCCGCAAAATCATCTTCATTCATGGAATTGAACCGTTCTGCAAATACATTGATGCCAGCGCCTTCTTCAAGGGGTATCTTCTTCCTCCATGCTATCTCTTTTGTCACATAATCCTCAAAACACGAGCGTAGTATCCACTTGCCCCATTTCACACCATCTTCTTCCCTTATCTTCATGTTTATAGGAATCTGTTTTGCAAATTCTACAAACTCTTTATCAAGATATGGAGTCTTTATTTCAACTCCAAGCTCTTTACCTACCGTAATGGAAGAAAAGTGCATCACCTCCCATAGTTTTTTTAGCTCACTCTCCAATTTCTCATAATCAAGCCTTCGCATGTAATTGTAGCCTACGAACAACTCGTCTCCTCCATCACCGGTCATCATCGATCTAAAACCATTCTCCTTCAGCATTTTTAATGAAGTGTAAATTACACTAGTATTCCTGATCTCCATTGGATCGAACGTTTTCATTATTTTAATTACATTGGTAATAGCATCGTTAATATCATCAATTGCAAGATGTTTTATGAGATGTTTAATGGAATATTTTTCCGTTATAATCCTAGCATATCCCAAATCTGGGGCATTATCATATGCTACTGTTACACCTGTAAGATTAGCAAATCTGGACGCTATCACTGCAATTATGCTGCTATCCAGTCCTCCAGACAGTAAAATTGCGTCTGACAAATTTCTTTGAATGCTTGCTGTAAGAGCTTCCTTTAATTCAGCACATTTGCTATCTGACACAGTCACTATTCATCATACCTTTATTTTATGATAGTGATCATCTGGAATAGATTTGGATAAAGCAATAAATATCTAGAAGGCAAAATTTGCTTATGGAACAACCGATTCTTACCACTGTTAATGTTATGCTTTTGCTAACTAGAATAGCAGATAACATGGTAATACTTCGAACTGTAAAGATTTGTATCAACAAAATTCACTTGGGAGAATGATGAAATGGCAGAGAACCGGGATCACTTCATTATAGGTTTTGTAGCGGGAAGCGCAGCTCTAGGAATTATGTTCTTTTTTAGAATCTTTGCTGGAGGATTGTTCATCCCTGAGCTTGCTGCCCAAACCCTATTCTCACTAATGCCTGGAACAGTTGAATCTGTGGCTGTCGAAACGTTGGGACCCTTGGCCAAACAAATGGCGTTTGCAGGTGCAATTGTTGCTAATCTATTTCTTTATGGGGCGATTGGAGTATTATCTCACCGAACGTATCAGAGACTGGCCCATAAAGGGTTTGTAATCAACTTGTCACAACTTTCGCTGTTATCCTATGCCATTCTGTTCGTATTAGTCACAATAATGTTGGAAGTGACGCAGTTTCTAACCCAACCCATCCCAATTTCTCTTACATCACTCTATCTTCTTCCGCCTCACATAGTCTTCGGCTTCATCTTATACTTCAAGTTCCGAAGACAGGTTACTGGGCCAGAGCTGGTACAGCAAACGAATCCAAACGAAAGCTTAACTGATCTAAAGAGAAGACAGTTCCTCCGCATAGCGGTAGCAAGTGCAATCGGATCTGCAATCTTCTTTTCTGGAAGCGGATTTTTGTTTCCTAAACCTGAAAGAACCCCAGATGTACCATCGGATAGCAGAGTTTTACAACCAGCAAAATCTCCTATTGACATATTTGCAGACCCCAGACTTGCTTTCTTTGTCGCTGCAGAAGTTACTCCCAATGATCGATTCTACAAGGTGGATGTGAATATTTTAACTCCGACTATCAAGGAGAATGCTTGGAAGCTTAATGTAAAGGGGTTGGTAAACAATCCTTTAGAGCTTACATATGAAGAGTTGAAATCGATGCCTGCAGTAGAAGAATATGCTACTCTTGAATGTATCAGCAACAAAATAGGAGAGGATCTGATCAGCACTGCGTTATGGAAAGGTGTTCCTTTGCAAAGTATACTCTCTAACGCACAATTTAAACCAGAAGCAGCATATGTTGTCTTCAAATGTTACGACGGTTACGACGTAGGAATTCCTCTCGAGCGAGCTCTTGAAACTATATTGACTTACGAAATGAATGGCGTTCCTCTTCCGCCAGAGCATGGTTTTCCTTTAAGGGCTGTTGTGCCGGGAATTTACGGGATGATGAATGCAAAGTGGATAACCGAGATCGAAGTGGTTGATAGAACCTACGAAGGCTTCTGGCAGAGACAGGGTTGGAGTAATAATGCTCAATATCAGATACATTCTACAATAGTTCTTCCTAGCGCTGCACTAACATCAAGATTCAGAGACTTGCGATCCTTAAAAACTGTAGCTGGAGAAAAAGTGCCAATAGCTGGCATAGCTTTTGCTGGAGACAGAGGGATATCGAAGGTCGAGGTTAGCATGGATGATGGGAAGAGCTGGCAAGAAGCTAGAATAAAAGAACCTCTTTCAAACTATACGTGGGTTCTGTGGGCTACCGAATGGATTCCATCAACTGCGGGCAGATACAGCATTGTTGTTAGGGCAGCGGACAAGACTGGAAAAGTCCAAACACCAGAATATCAAAATGCGTTTCCAAATGGCTCAGCCGGTTATCATAGAGTCGACATAAATGTTGAGGCAAGTTAACAGAATTTATTGCTTAACCTAATATTGAAAAGCAAGACTTATGTGTGACAATAAATAAGGTTTATATAAATTGCAATTAGAAGTTATAACGTGTTACTGCCATCAGAAATCGAATCCAAGTCATTAATACCTGCCGTCCGTGCTATTCTAGCTAAGAAACTTTCTAACGAATATTATCTAAAGGAAGATGAAATTGCTAAGATACTTGGGGTTACCCAAGCAGCCGTAAGCAATTATGTAAGAGGTACTAGAGGTGATACACAACTGGTCGAAAAATTAAGCAGTGTACTTGAAGTTATGAGGATGATAGATGATATAACTAAAGATGTAGCTGCGAATAACACATTCGGTGCGTCAAGTATGGCCAAATATATCGGATTATTTAATTACATTAGGCAAAGTCTGCTTATATGCGATGTCCATCATGCTTTAGAGAAGGACATCGATGAAGGTGTTTGCAAAACATGTGAAAGTACTCTTTTGAAAGGAGACTAGAATAATCGTTCCATACTACCGCTCCTTGAAAGTCTTTTTCATCAAATCGGCAGTCTTTGGATTTGATTTCAGGTGGAAGATATTTCTTTTGCCCCAACTCTTCTGAAATATCCCATTCTCCCTGACCCAGTTTCTTCGTGCGATCTATTTATAATAGTACTCAAAAAGTGCATCCGTAACTGTTACAACATCCTTGCGTGGTACTAGATGTAGGTACTGCCCTTCTGTATCTGGATCCATCAATGATACACCTTGATGTTTCGCATCCTCTGTTCCAAAAAGTGTCAATTGATACAGGTTAAAGCCAGAACCTATCAATCCAATTGTATTTGGTGCCGGTTGTAGCATGTATTGTATAACATTTAGTGCTATCGTATTTAAAATATGGTCAGCGTGTCAGATTTTCTATGTTAATAATATGGGTATAAGGTGCTGTAGGCAAATTTTGACATATTAAATTTCAAGAAGCCATCTTATTGGAATATCCTGGTACTGACCGTTTGGCAAGATTCTCCGTAAGGAGATTGGTAACGCCTTTAGCATTAACTCCATCTCTCCCATCGTGATCGAGTCTCTAATATCTTCACTTGCTGGCATCAATGGTGGTGCTCCGAGGGAAAGTTGTAATGCTCTAGCGCCTATTATCCTGGCCTTCTCAAATCTTGTCAAACGTGGAGGACCAATGGCGATCTTTCCTTCCTTCGGCCTTAATTCCCTAAGTTCCTCTGTTATCTCTGCAGTACTAACCTCCTCTGGTGCTTTGGGTGCTTCCATCTCTTCAGGCTCGACAACCTCTAATGGTTCTGTAACCTCTGCTACTTCTGTAACTGTTACTTTTTTCTTTTCCTTAGCTTCTACAGTAGCAGCAGTTTCAGCTTTTGTTTCTTTTTCTTTGGCCTTCTTAGAAGGTTTACCCTTAGATGACAAGAATATCTGTTGGAGGTAATTGTAATCTAAATAAATGTTGCGAAAACCAAAGTGATTTGAGATGAGAGTTTTTATTAAGTGCTACAGAAATGAACGCTCATGGCTGCTTCTGTATCCAGAACCAAGTTGGCATTAGAGCTTAAAGGTAAAGGCATCTGCGAATGCGAGCTCGCAAGGCATCTAGCCCCTCTAACTGTTGGTACGATTCTGCGTGCGTTACCAGTTGAAGGGAGAGCACATCGTTTCGAGGATAAGTTTGTTTATTTTGAGACTGGTCTTACAATTGGAACAGAAAAGCAGAGATCTAATTTCAAGAGGGGTGATATGGCCTTTATGATATCAAACGGATCCATATGTGTATTCATTAAAGATACATCCGTTGCCACGAATATGAACCCAATTGGCAGAGTAACAACAAACCTAGAGTCGATTGAAGGTTCTGCAATGGGAGATGTGTTACAGCTAAGAAAACCCTAACTTGCTTCCTGTGTGGTTGTTTCTACTTGTGGCTTTTCCTGTTTCATCTGCGCTTGCTCCTTTGCTGGACGTGTTTCTTGCGCCAATGCGTAGACTTTATGTCCACTGTATCCACCAACGCATTTCATAACACCTTTAGCTTCAAGCGCTCGTATGAACGCATTTGCCACTGATATCTTTACACCAGTGTTTCTGGCGAGAGCATTGGGTGTTATTGCCTTCAACTCTGCTAATGCCTTCATACCCTGTCCTTCATTCAATATAACCGAGATCTTTGCTTTCTGCTGGGCTCCCTTAGCTCCCTTGTCCTTCTTCTCTTTCTTCTCCTCCTTCTTTACCTCTGCTGCAGCAGGACCGGCATCCTGAGTTTTAGCATCTGATGCTCCTACTGGTTTCTTCTTTGTACCACCCATGGCTTTAGCCCATACAAAACCAGCTTATTAACCTACCAATAGCCCATGCTTTTATTTAGGAATATCACATTCTTCATTACATGCATTTCTCCATAATTGCAGAAACTTTCGAGATGATGGAGAAGACAACGAAGCGTCTTGAGCTCACCAACTATTTGGTAAAATTACTGAAATCCACTCCACCAGAGCTGATAGACAAAGTCATCTACTTGATGCAGGGGAAACTATATCCTGATTACAAGGGTGTTGAGCTAGGAGTTGCAGATAAGCTAGCAGTAAGAGCGGTTTCTATTTCCTCTGGTCTTAACGTAGATAGGATCGAGCAAATGTACAAGGAAATGGGGGATGTTGGGGGTGCGGGTGAGCTTGCATTGCAAACCAAGATGCAAACAACACTATTTGCAGAAGATATTACTGTTGAAAGGGTATATTCTACACTCGATAAGATAGCAAGTCTTGCTGGGGAAGGTTCTCAGGATATGAAACTCAAGTACATCTGCAGCTTGCTTAATGATTCTACTCCTAAAGAATCACGCTATATCCTGAAGATCATAACTGGGAAACTGCGTTTGGGAATAGCTGATTATACAGTATTGGATGCGCTTGCAATTGCTTTTACAGGAGATAAAGAGAATCGTACAATTCTAGAACGTGCTTACAATGTAACGAGTGATTTAGGTCATGTAGCTAAAACTATTGCAACACAGGGCCTTGATGCAGTGAAAGCAATTAAGATAGAAGTTTTCAAACCAATACGCCCAATGCTGGCCGAAAGAGTCTCAACTGCTGAAGAGGCTCTTCAGAGAATGGGAGGCAAATGTGCTGCGGAGTACAAGTTGGATGGTGAGCGCCTGCAGATCCACAAACTAAAAGATCAAGTTATGCTATTTTCTAGAAGGCTTGAAAATATAACGAACCATTATCCGGACGCAATAGAGGCGATAAGAGAGTTTGCCGATGTTAGGGAAGCTATAATGGAAGCAGAGGCAGTTGCAATACATCAAGATACTGGAGAATATTTACCATTTCAAGAACTAATGCATAGGAGGAGGAAGTATGGAATAGAGGAAGCGATGAAAGAATATCCAATTTCATTAAACTTTTTCGATATATTATACATGAACAAGAAAGATTGCACCCAATTGCCTTATACAAAGAGAAGAAAGATGCTTGAAGAAGTGGTTAAAGGCGATTCAAATGTCAGAGTAGTTCCTATGATTATTACTGATGATACAAAAGCAATAGAAGAATTTATGGAACAGTCCATCAGCGATGGATGCGAGGGTGTGATGATAAAAGATCTTGAAAGTAACTATAGAGCCGGAGCAAGAGAATTCGCTTGGATCAAGCTGAAGAGGGAATATAGGAGTGAGATCGCTGATACCTTAGACTTGGTTATAGTGGGAGCGTTTTATGGCAGAGGAAGAAGAGTTGGGAAGTATGGCGCATACTTGCTTGCCGCATATGATAAGGACGAGGATATATTTCGAAGTATATGCAAGGTGGGGACTGGTTTTACAGATGAAGACCTTGCAAACTTTTATTCAATGTTAAAGCAATACATCATTCCTCACAGACATGCTAGGGTTGATTCGAAACTTCAGGCCGATGTATGGTTTGAGCCTAAGATTGTAATTGAGATCATCGCATCAGAAATTACTCTAAGCCCATTGCATACTTGCGGTATGGATGCGATAAGAGAGGAAAGTGGTTTGGCATTAAGATTTCCAAAATTCACCGGAAAGGTGCGTGATGAGAAAAGCCCAGAAGATGCAACGACCGTGCAGGAAGTAATAAATCTTTACAGGAAACAGCTAAAGGTTGTGAAAGAAGACACAATTGTCGGTGAAGAGCGGTAACACGGAGATCATTTTCCATACAATTACAGCAAGAATTATTAAATAGATTAGCACTTTTGTGCGTTATGTATAGCGGGGAATTGGAGGTTCAGGCCAAGCGAAAGGCCTTGGCAGTTCTGCAGGATGAAATAACCAGACTTTTGAACGCCGGGCGTGATCTTTCTTCCGTCTACTCTTCATTGATAAAAGGCGATTCCAAAGGTTTGCAGTTGTATCTTGAGAAGATGAGGAATACAGAAGAAGAGGTGGAAAATCTACGAAGAAAAATAACTAGAGATGTTTCCGAAATTGGAAACCTGATGATGAATAGAGAGGATATTCTTAGAACTGCTTACCTGATGGATGAAATAGGAGGTTACATGAGCGGTGTAGCATTTAGGTTATCTGTGTTAAAGCCGAGCGTGTTAAAGAAAGAGTTCGATAGTGAAATTCAATCACTTATCGATATGGTGGTTGAGGAATTGTTTAGGTTAAATGAAATGGCAAGGGCGTTAAGCATGAATCCTATAACTGCTATAGAGATAGCACCTGCAGTTCAGAAGTTGGAGAGGCAAGTTGATGAAAAGTATAGAGCATTAACCATGAAGGCATTGAACGACATTAGCAGTGTGAAAGACATGTTACTCTTGAAGGATGTGTTGGAAGGCATAGAAGGTATGGCTGATAAATGTCTAGAGGCTTCCGATTCTTTCACCATTTTAGCTCTTAGCATGTAGTTTTATATGAACAAGATTAAAGGCGAGCTTGTAGAGAACAGGGTAGTCATATGGGATCTAGAGCAATCTAGGAATTTGTTTGGCGAAGGATTCTATGGAAAACCTTTGGGCGTTCCAAAACCTAAAGGAACAGATTTCAATTCACCTCTTATTCTAGATCTTATAGAAGGATATTATCTACTCAAGAATAACAGGCTTACAATCTATCAAGATAGTGAACGGAATGTTGTGTCGGTAAAAAAGATGGACACCATATGTAAGAATGAGTATGCAGACTTCGATAACAAGTACCTTGTCTTTACTGAACTTCGAAAGGCTGGTTATGTGGTTACACCTGGAATAAAGTTTGGATGCGACTTTGCAGTTTATGAACATGGACCGGGAATAGATCATGCACCATACTTGGTACAGGTAGTAAGGCCTGATGAGATGCTCACTGCCACTTCCATTATACTTGCTGGAAGATTAGCAACAACTGTGAGAAAGCAGTTCATACTCGCTGTTCCAAGGTTGAAAGAGAAGAAGGTAGAGTTTGTATCATTCGATTGGTGGAGAGCATAAAACAATAAGTTGAAAATACTCGTTTTAGGATGCATTTGTAACAGTCAATTCAGAAATAAATTTTTTCACACGACCTGCTATTCTATCATATGCCTCTAGAGCCTTTTCGCTGATCTCAACACTGCGCTCGGGCTTCCAATTGCTGTATATTCTAACATAATCTTCAATAGGATCAATGTACATTTCTTTTTCTTCCAGCAGTACTTCTTTCAACAACTCCTTAAGCTCCGCATCTTGATTTAACGTATCTGCTATCTTGCCACCTTCCCACCATACATCAATTATCTGCTTATGCATGACACCCTTGGTTTTAGTTCGAGTTCGTGCCAGAAGGTTTTCGGTATAGGACTTAACATTGCCAAACACAATGAAATGCCTCTGATAAAATGGCAGTGCACCCCAAGGAATTGGTTGCTCTGACATCAGCCCCGCCTCACTATCTGTATGTAATCAAAGTTCCTTCCCTTCACCTTCAGAAGTGCTATGCTGTTTGCTGGATCTAGTACAGTGCCAGAAAAGAATCCACTGTAATATCGTGGTTTTTTACCGTTCAGAATTGTAGGTTCAACAAATTCAGCTTCCACCCTCAAATGTTTCAGATTATCAAGGATAATCCTGCGAACATCCGTCTCCAGATACTCTTCTTCGTGCTCCATATCCACTAGGCTTGTTGTTCGGTCAAATAAAGATTTCAAATATCTTTAACATTTATTAATAATTGAGATGTGCGAAACTTAATGACCGAACAATCATTGCGGTCTTCTCTAACTTTCAATAACCAAGTTGTAGTAATTACAGGTAGCGGAACCGGTATCGGACAAGCTATAGCGAAGAAGTTTGCGGAGCGCGGTGCTAACATAGTGATCATGGGAAGAAGGAAAGAGCCTCTGGAAGAGACTAGCAAGATTCTTAATGGAATAATAAAAAATGTTGGCAGCTCCGGCAAGGTTAGGGCATTTTCTGGTGTGGATGTGAGTGATGAAGAAGGAATAACGCAGATGTTCGCTGATATAAAGAAGGAGTTTGGCAAGGTCGATGTTGTAGTAAATAACGCTGGGGTCTCGGGACCAGTTAAAACATTTCCTGCACAACCGTATAAGGAGTTCAAGGATTGTGTGGCAATACATCTGACAGGAACTTATTGGACCAGTGTGCAGGCACTTCAGTGCATGGATAAAGGGGGTAAGATAATTACAATCTCAACATTTTTCACTGAAGAGAAACCATACGAGCAGAGACCGTACAGATTCAGAACGCCCTATACAGCAGCGCAAGGTGCAAAAAATAGACTTGTGGAGGCACTCGCATGGGAGTTAGTTTCTAAAGGTATTAGATCGATAGCAAGCAATCCAGGGCCAGTGCATTCAGATAGAATCTATAAGACAGTTTATCCTAAAGCCGCTGCCGAATTCGTTAGGATAGGAGGATTTTCTGGATTAACAGCAATGGAAATTGAAAAGGTCACGGCAAAGGCATTACCAGCACTTGGAGATCCTGAGGATGTGGTTCACGGTGCTGTAATGGAAGTTGCCAATGAAATTGCAAAGGAAAGAGGTGGCAAGCAGGATGTTCAGGAGATAGCGAAGGTGGTTAGAGATTGCCTAGCAAAGATGCAGGAGATTGCTGAGAAGATACAGAGTAATACCAGCAAGATGATTGTTGACAATCAGTTTCTTACACAAGAGGAGACTGCTGACACAGTCTTGCACTTGGCAGATGATACAATAAGCAGGCTCGTCAACGGAAAGGTCATTCCAGCAGATAGAGTCTTTTACCCAGTGAAACCGCTTGTTGCCTGCAGTATTTCGCTGGATGGTTCAGTTGATCTAAAGGATAATGTTGTTGTATTCACAGTAACCTCTACTGCTAAAAAGGATCATGATAGGGTAAAGGTACTTGCAGATGCATTCACAAATGCAAATTCCAAATGCGTTCTGCTTTTCTCAAAGGATAATGATCAAACGAAGTTAACAGATTTCTCCAAATATCATTTCCATGTAATAGATTTGGTTGATGAAAATACTGTACGGAAGATATTCGATACTGTACTCAAGAAGTTTGGCAGGTTAGATGGTTTGATTCACATTATTGGCGATTATGATTATGAGAAGGATATAACAAAGTTAAGCAGGGTAGAATGGGATTCATTGGTTGACAGATACATCAACATTCCTGCACTGGTAGCGAAGGAGGCAATTAATGCCATGGTTCCAGGCGCATTGACAGAACCATCAAAGTATAAGGGCAGTAAAGGCACAATAGTTATAGTTGGCCCAGACGTTCCAGCAGGAAAGAAGGTTGCTGGATTGATAAGGGCCAGAGCGGAGGTGTTTAGAGGAGCATTAAGACCATTCACTGCAACTGTTAATCAGGAGCTGAGTGAAGTCCTTAACTCTTTCATCAGGGTGTATCTGTTATTACCAGGAAGTATAGATGGTTCGGAGCCAGATGTTAAGAAACTCGTCGATACAAGTCTTTACTTTGCATCTGGAAAGGCACAAAACAGAACCGAGGTTATCTACTATCCAGACGAATCAAGATAAATTAAATCCATTTTAGCGTTGGTTGAACATTTGCAAATTTCCTTAAATTCTCCAATGCACGTTCTCTGATCTCCCTAACATTTTTGAATTCTCTAACTATCTTACCATTTACAATCAGATTCGTAAGTAATGGTTTGTATCCATCTGGCGCTTTCTTGTCTACCAGTGTTACAATATCATGAAATCCATGATCCCTGTAAACCTGCTTGCTTCCGGCAATATCTCCTCGCTTGGCCCTGTATATCCTTCTGCCATCTTCTATTACTTCGATAATCTTGAAACTAAAATCAATCGATCGTGCTGAACTCACACTTGTCCCCACACCAAAACCATCAACGATATCACTAAGATGTTTGATCTCCTCTTCATCCAAACCTCCTGAGACATAGATCTTTACATGCTTACCATCTCTTGCATTGAGTTCCCATCGCACTTCTTCCACTATCTTCCTCCTATTTCCCCTTCTGCTAGAAGGCGTATCAAGTCTAACACCATCAAGCTTATCCTTCAACAGATCTAAAGCCATTATCGATTCTGTCTTTTCATCTGATAGTGTATCTACAAGTGCTATCCTAGGAACGTCTTTTGAAACAAAATCATCAAAGGCTTTCCATGCTTTAGTTTGATCATTAAAGCATAGAATAAGTGCATGTGGCATCGTACCTACAGGTTTTATGCCCATGAGTTCTGCACCCAATAGGTTTGAAGCACTATCAAAACCACCAATGTATGCGGCACGCTCTATCGTTGGAGCTATAGCAGGATGTGCACGTCTAGTACCAAAACTGAACACTATCTTATCACCAGCTGCAAGACGTATCTTCGCTGCCTTGCTCGACACACCGCTGGAAAAGCACAGGAAGCCCAAGACAGGATTTTCATAGATTGCTATATCAGCATAGTTTGCTTCAATCTGCATCACGGGTTCATAGATTGGAGAGTCTGTAGACGATTGAAATATCTCACCCTCTTCCATTGCCTTGACATTTACATTCATCCCTTCAAGAAGCTTGGCCACTTCGTATATGCCAGTAACTACGCCCCAATTACCTTCTAGGCTTCTTGCAAAAACTTCGATCGTAACACGGGGATTCTTGTTAACATGTCTAAGTATATCTCTTGTATAGACAAAGTAAACATCAGTCGTCTTTCCCTGCTTTATCTCCTCTTCCTTTGAAATCCAAAATGTTCTGTCTTTGATATCGCCGCTCATATTTCATGCATATATTTGCAATATCTTAACTCTTTCCCTACTTTTTATGACAAATAATGTCAGCGCTATGAGAGTATGTCGCCTATAAACTTCGCAGCTGCACCGAACAATCCTATGGCCAACAATATTCGCAATATTCTTTCTCTAACTGTAAGTGATATCTTTGCACCCAATTGTCCGCCAGCAAACGCTCCTCCAACAATAATAGCTGCGATCAAATAATCTGGATGTCCCAAAGCTACATGCGTTAATAATCCAACTATTGATGATATGAGCAGGATGAACTGCAATGTTGGAGCTGAGGAATGAACAGACATTCCAAGCAATCCTACCATTACTGGCATGAATACAACTCCACCCCCTACACCGAAGAGGCTTGCAAGTATACCTGCAAAGAAACTTGATGCGTAGCACAGTATCATTACAGTAGATGATGGTTTTGTTGTTCTTTCCTTCAGTGTATTCTTACGCAGCATGTAGATCGATGTTCCTATCAATATCAGCGCAAAGTAAAATTTGAATTCTGGCAGCGAAATAAAACGTGAAACATATGCGCCAATTATTGCGCCCGGCACTGCAAACAAAGAAAATTTGATCCCCAATGAATAATCAATTCTCTTCTGTCTGGAGTATGCAATCGTGGCCGAAACAGAATTTGAGAAGACGCCAAACAAACTAGTGCTTGCTACTTGAGATGGGGCAAGGCTCATGAATGTGAGTGCTGGCCCAATTATGAAACCACCTCCAAGCCCAAGCAGTGAACCAAGAGTTCCGGCTCCGAAACTTACAATGATGAGAATTAGAATTTCATGAGGAAGTGTTATTACCAAACACCTTTGCAGATAGACCAGCACAGAGTATATAAAGAAAGATGAATGCATCGTTTATCCGTCTTGAGAATTATAACTGTTGGCTTTGGAGTTGTGGGGCAGAACCTTGCCAAGTTGCTACTGTCAAGGAACGAGGATCTTTATGCATTATATGGCATGAAGCCTAGACTGGTCGCTGTTGTTGATAGCAGGGGCTCAGTTGTTTCTACTTCTGGCTTAGATTTGCAAAAGTTGCTTGATGTTAAGAAGGCAAAGGGTACTGTTGCAAAGTATGAAAATGGCGGAAAAAGAAGTGCGGAGGAAATTATAGAGTCTGTTGATGCAGAGGTAATGCTTGAGCTCAGCCCTACAAACCTGAAGACTGGTGAGCCTGGTATATCAAGCATAACTACAGCAATAAAGAAGGGCATGAATGTAATTACAACCAACAAGGGACCTTTAGCACTCGCACTACCATCATTGATAGAACTTGCTGAGTACAATAATGTGATGCTGCGATTCAGTGGAACGGTAGGGGGAGGCACACCAATACTCGAATTTGCGAAGAGATGTTTGAAGGGAGACAGGATACGGTCCTTCAGAGGTATACTTAATGGAACTACGAACTACATACTTACAAAAATGGAGGAAGGTTTGACGTTTAATGACGCATTGGCAGACGCAAAGAAGAATGGATATGCAGAAGCAGATCCATCATTGGATGTAGATGGTTATGATGCCGCTGCTAAATTGGTAATAATGGCCAATTGGATAATGAACATGAAGGTTACTATGAAGGATGTGAATTTTACAGGAATAAGTGATGTTAGCGTCAGTGATATGAAGAATGCTTTGAAGAAAAATAACGCTATAAAACTAATAGCCTCAAGCAACAAGGAATTGACAGTGAAACCAACAGAGGTGCCAAAGAGTGATCCCTTATGCGTAAACGGCACTCTTAATGCAGTAACCTTTTCTTCAGAATACTCTGGTCAACAGACGATAATTGGTAGAGGAGCAGGAGGAATGGAGACTGCCAGCGCCGTCTTACGTGATCTAATAGAGATCAGAGAGGCTATGAGTAGAGTTTGAGAAAGTACACACTCTCAAAGAGCGATTCTTCCACATTGCTTGAATTTGTGGATAAGAAATGGCCTGCCAATGTTTCACCTTCTAAACTTAAGAATATACAGGCGATCGAGATAGAAGAAAATCACAATCTGCTGATTGGAGAGAGTTTTTTAGCCGTGCAGGTAAACGAAATCGTTTTACCATTTATAGGCAATGAAGAAGTTTTGAAATCATTTCCAAGTGTTAATGTCGATATGGGTGCCATAAAGTTCGTATGTAATGGAGCAAAGGTGATGCGTCCGGGTATAGTAAAAATGGATGATTTCAACAAGGATGATATCGTTGTCATCAAAGATAATACACATGGCAAGTTTCTAGCCATTGGTATAGCACTAGTTTCTAGCAAGGAAGCACAGGCAATGAGCAAGGGTGCGGTAGTTGATAACATACATTATGTGAGTGACCAATTCTGGGAAGCTTACAAGGAAAGCAAATAATTAGAAATTAACAGATTCTTCCTTACAACCACTCTTGGTTATAATTAATAGATCCACACCATCACCGCTGGCTGCATCCCTAGCAATCGCTGATCTAATGGCCTTTATTACCAGTTCTTTGGCCTCCTTTTCGTTCATTTCAGGTTTGTATAATGTTTCGATAACACCAACTGCCATTTCAGCACCAGTTCCTGCAGCAGCAAACACATCAGGCAATAGTGAACCCAGTGGATCTAACGTGTAAATCACAGGCTTACCATCCACACCACCAATTATTACCTGAGTTAACAACGGGAAGTATCTGCGCTCAAACAACATGACAGAGACCAACTTTGCAATGGAGTTGGGAGGCATCGGTCTCCTTGTCTCTAATGCCTTGATCTTTGCCAGTGCCTCTATCTGTCTGATGAGAATCTGCATATCAGCCACCATACCCGCACATGCTGCGCCCACATGGTCAGTAATGCGGAATGTCTTCTTACTACCCTTGCTCACAATATATGTTCCAAGGGCAATTCTTTTCTCTGCTGCCAATATCACACCCTTGTCAAAGGTTATACCAACAGCTGTAGCACCCGGCATGAACTGTTCAAAGGCCATGGGCATCACTCTGGGGCATGGTAAATTTAGTTCTTTCTATTAACTTCTGACTTGATCAAATTTTTTCATCACTGTTGGTACCTCATCTATAACATCTGTGGGCAGTATATGCAAACCCAGTTTCTTGTACGCAATGTTGCCTGCAGCACCATTAATATACGCACCAGCTATAGATGCGTTAAAGGGATCCAGACCTTTTGCTAACAGACCAGCTGTTAAACCGGAGAGAACATCTCCAGTGCCTCCAACTGTCATTGCACTGTTATGAGTTTTATTTAGAACCACTTTGCTCCCATCTGATATTACATCGACCCATCCTTTCAGCAGTACAGTAACCTTATGCTTTGAAGCAAATTTCTTCACATTATCTATCCTCTCCTCTTCACTCTTGCCAACTTCGTGACCAAATACACGAGTAAACTCTCCTGCATGCGGTGTTAGCACAACCTGCTTTCCCTTTACAATGGGTAAAACATCGGGAACCAAGGCAGACGCATCCAACAATATTTTTGCATCCATACCTCCCAACTCTTTTATAAGATTGATCAACGCTTCAACCTTGGCAACGCTAAGGCCCATGCCTATAGCGGCAGCGTCCATCCTCTTCGGCAGCAAAGCCTTGAGCTTGTTTACACTTCCAACAGTAAGCCTATCGTCTGGCAGTGGGAGCACAATTAGACTTGGAGAGAAGGAGCGGATTGGTATGGATATTGAGCGTGGTACAGCAACATATGCTAGATCTGCACCGCTACGCATTGCAGCCATAGATGCCAGCAAGGGTGCACCATGGTAAATCCTACTTCCTCCAACAACCAATACTACCCCATTATCACCTTTTTTTGAAAAGCGTGATCTGGGAGGGATGATCTTTGCAATCAGATTATTGCTGGTTGTTAATGTTTTCATGTTACCACTGGATAGACCTTCCTAGCAAAGACTAGATAAGCTGTATGCCCAATCATTCTGAACGATGGTCTCGTCATGCCTTCCCTCCCCTCGATATGGCGCATGATTATCTCTGTACACTCTATATCGGTAAAATTATTTTCCTTGAGCGCTGTTGCTAGTTTTTCAACCTGATTCATGGTAGGGCATATTGATACAAAGCATCCGCTTCCCTTCAGATACTTGTGGACGTGTGGTACAACTGTCCATGGGTCTCCAAGATCAACAACTGCAAGATCAAAATCCTTCAGGTCTATACCATCTTTAATATCTGCCTGATGCATGGTAACAAATTTGTCAAGACCAACCTTCTGGATATTCTTCCTTGCAATCTCCATGAACTCTGGCCTAACATCAAAAGTGTAAACATGGCCATTTGGTTTTACTATACTTGCCATGAAAGTTGTCAGTGCCCCACTACCAGTTCCCACTTCCAACACTATACAACCATTGCTCAAGCCAGTTCTTGCTGCTATATACCCGAGATCCTTGGGATACACTATCTGGGTTTTTCTTTCACTCTTCATTATGAAATCGTGCACCGTTGGTTTCAGGAGATAGATGTCCTTATCCTTATTCGTTTTTACGCAACTTCCATACTCCAGACCTATAGCAGCATCGAGATCAACTACGCCAAGATGCGTATGCATCTTCTTCCCTTTCTCAACTCTGGTTAACCACTTCTTTCTCTGGGTATGGAAGAGGAGCACGTATGAACCTTCGCCTATGCTTTCCATCGTGCTAGGAAAGGATGCTCAAGATAATAATGTAACTGACTAGATGAGGTCGTCCTCGTCGAGTTTCTGTGCAGTCTTGCCCTTCAGTTTAATGTCGAGCTTAAAATCGTCGGGTCTGATCGTATCTCTTGTAATTCTTTTTATCACTAGCCCGCATTTGTTCTCCGGTAATAATTTATTCCTTATGCAACTTGCATATGCACACGACGATCCCAAGCATTCTTGCTCCAACCAGTCGCACCAAAGCACATTGCCTTTTGGACGCAGTACATTCTTAGCACATTTGAACCAAACACATTTTGGCCAACAAAAGCCATCCTTATCAGGACCTTCTACTTTCATACTGGTACACTGATGCCTTGCCTAGCACCTAACTAATATTGTAAATACAACGATTAAAGTGTTTTGCTATCCTCAGGTTCAACGTGAGTTCACATCTTTTCCAAGGCATCCATTCCCAGCAGATTCATGGTGGTTTTTATAGCCTTGATAAATGTGCTTACCAGCACAAGGCGCGCCTTGCTTACTTCAGGGTCTTTCTCATGCAATACTGGAACCTTCTCATAAAAAGCATTAAACTGTGTGGCAAGTGAATATGCATACCTTGCAATTGACTTTGGCGAAAGATTTGCTGTAGCATCCTCAACATACATCTCAAACTTTGCTATCTCCTTGATCATGGCAATTTCATATTCAGTATTAAGTAAGGATGATAATTTACGATCAATTGCAGTTGATTGATCAGAGGATTTCTCCATTATTCTACACGCCCTTGCATGAGCATACTGCAGGTAAGGCCCTGTATCTCCCTCCAGATTCAACGATTCTTTAATATCGAACGTTATGGTTTTGTCAAGATCCTGCTTAATCATGCTGTAGCGAATAGCCGCTATAGCGATGCTCTCTGCCACTCTCTCCAACCATTCACTGTCAGCACCTGGATTTCTTATCTTGGCAGCTTCATACGCTGTTTTATGCAAAGCATCAAGCACATCGTCAGCATTTACGTAGATGCCTTTTCTGCCCGACATATGGGCAAACTCCTTCTCGCCTATCTCTATGCCAAGGGCTTTTGCAGTATCGCTACTCAGGGCAACGACCTCATAACTAAGATGTATGTAACGCTCAGGTTCTGCACCAAGCATTGTAAGTACCTTTGAAATTATCTTTTGCAATCTGCTTTGCCTTGTGTCAATTACTGTAATTGCAACATCTGCCCCATGAAATCCGGGGTTAGGACCGCCTTTAGAATCAAGCCTTGTTGCAAGCAAGGTTGTATTATCAAACTGTGTAGCATATCTGTAATAGCTGAATGGGTCTTCTACAAGACCTATCTTCCATGCAGCATATGGGATATCTTTTGCTATGTATGTTGCAGTTCCATCGCTTCTAAGCAGTACCTTCTCCTCTCCCTCCAACCCTGCTTTTATTACCAAACATCCATTGTATTTCGACTGTGGATCACTCTCTATCTTCACGATCTCCTTTTCCTTCATAGCAACAAGTACCTTATCCCACAACTTTGACTGTATTATTTGCGATTCAAAGTTCAGGCAATCATACCTCACCTTCAACCTCCAACAGGTATGCAGTTGCTCATTAAGCACCTTGGTTGTTATTTCCCTAGCAAATTTCGCAATTTCAGAATCTGGTTTTTCGATCTCCTTTAGCACATACCTTCTCTTCTCAGCAAGCTCTGCATTTTGCTCATACATATCATTGACCTTAACATACACCTCGTCACCACAATAATGGTCAAATTTCTTTTCACTCTGCATCGGAAATTTCGCAAATTTGAACCCAACTATAATATCAGCAACCTGCAGTCCAGAATCATCAATGTAATTAAGAACATAAGCATTATGATTTGTATATTGCAATATCCTATATACACAATCTCCCAATATCACATTGCGCACATGCCCAATATGCAATGCTTTGTTAGGATTAACGCTTGTATGTTCTATCAGCATACGCTTATTTTTTCCAATATCTATCGAACGCTCTTCAAACAGACGCATCTTTGATAATGTTTCATAGGTTAATCGTGTGTAATCGGCTCGAAAGTTAAGATACCCTGCAGGATGAGCTTCTGCACCAGATATCATTGAATCTTTCTTTATATCGAGGTAAGGTTCGATCACTTTCTCATAGATCTCTCTAGCAATTTCAAGAGGTTTTCTCTTAAGCTCCTTGCTCAGCTGAAAAGCCACATTGCTGTAAACATCACCAAGATCCGCTCTTGGAGGCTCACCAACAGAAAACTCTATCCTTGGATAATTTAACTTAGATAACGCATCGTTTAACAGTGAAGTGATTTCATTTATCAGGAGTTTGAATGTCATCTTTCACACCCAGAAAATTGTATGCAACATGATCCAATGCTTCAACCAGACCATCACCATCATTGTATTTCACACTATGCTTGGCAGATGCTTTCACATCCTCATCAGCATTCCCTAATGCTACACTATACCCGCAGATCCTGAAGAGAGGAACATCGGTCTCGCTATCACCTATTGCTATTGATTCCTCCGGCTTTATGCCTAGCATATCCAACGCAACTTTGAAACCAACAGACTTGTTTATACTTTCGTGGTTGAGATGGTAAGCATACTTGCTATCAGTTATTGTTACTGGCAATTTGCTTTCCTTGAGCAATTTTGCTGCAACAGATGTGTTAAAGGTTCGCTCCAACACAACTTCGGTCATCCTTGGAAATACGGGTTTTATCTTCACATTATCAATCCTACTCTTGAGAAATTCATACGCCTGTTCTGCATATGCTTTATCTGCCAACAATTTATGCTCAACGGGACTGGTAGTTACCACACCACCATTTTCTCCTACAGCAATTCTGGTGGTGCCGCCAAATACAGATAAAACATACGCTTCTATTGATGAACGACCTGTAACATAAATCACTCTCAATCCCAACCTTTCAACAGTCCGCAGCATCGATAGAGAGCCAAGATGAACCATTCCACCGTTCTCTGTAAGCGTACCATCTATATCAACACCAAGTGCCTTTACCTTCATGCCTTTCAACAGAAAATACAGCGAAATAAAGCGTTTTGGTTTAGGTGATCATGTGGCTTGGTGGTTTAGATGCTTGTGCCTTTACTTGGCTTTTTGGCAAAGTGAATTTTTTGTCAGGAGGGATTACTGATACCTTTACAGATGTATTAACAGCGTAATGCGCGGTTCCATCAGGATTCCTGTAATTTGTGGCTACGCCAGCTCTATCCAGATCTACCTTAACATTGACAATAGTACCATCCTCTAACTTGAATGTCACAGTATCATTTCCTACTCTTTCATGTTCCAGCATCTTGAACTCTATCTTTTCGGGAACATTTGATTCTGCCATACATCAGAGAAGGACGTGCTCTAAATATACTTTTTATCTCTTTATAGTGGATCTTAATGTTGCCAATTAGGTAAACCAATCATTTTTCAATATATTGTTCTCGCGATCTAATGATGAATAATGTGTATATTCAACAATGATATGGAGATGGAGCAGAGAGGCAAAAATTGTGTACGCCTCTCCGCATTAATGCATGTCTGGGCTGGTGTATGCTTTAGCTCCTACAGAATATTGTTAAGACAGTTAGTTAAGCGCTTTTAGCATCAAGAGGCATTTTGTATAAATGAATTTCAGCAAGATAAAATTTCGTTAGATAATAGAGCCATCTATTGTGCATGTTGCTGCGAATTTGTGAATTGCTATATTATTCTGAAATACCTGTGGTTATGAATTGATTAATAATGTTGCCTTGCTGTGTGTAGATCTTAACAGGTGTCTTTTTCCCCAATTCTATATGCGCAGGAATGTCGCTGCTGAGTTTTATCGCTAGACGAGCATCTTCTGATGATTCTATTGTTGCAGATCCTTTAGAGCTTGTGTTACCATCAAGTTCAGTATAAATCTCAAATGTTCCAGCAGATGGTTGATCTGTTATGCTAGAAGGATCTGAATCAAAAGTATGTTCAACACCTATAATCCTTACCTTATCTATTGTTACAGGACTGATTCCAGTATTTCTTAGCTTAAGAACTATGAACTCTTCACTTCCTGATATTGTTGATAATGAACCAACGGTTGGATCATTGTCCAGATTAGCACCAGCATCATCAAAACCACCTATATTCGGAGTATCTCTAGCATCATATCCTATCATTTGCAAAAATTCTATTTTCGGTGTTGCAATTCCTCCAACTTCGAATGAGCCAGCGGCCCAGAAGTACACTGTCAATCCTCCAACTACAGACAGTCCAACCAATAGAAGAGTAGCTATGATAGGTGCTACCAAGTGGCAAATCCTCCAACTACACTATGCAGTGAGATTAGCATCAATGCTGTTTTTCTTTTCTTTGCTCTGAACATACTTTCCTTAAATTACGCGTTCGCTCAATATATCCTGTCTTTGTCATTGTCTTTATTATATTGCAAATCGAGGAATTTCGATGTAATTCGTAAATACTTGTATATTCAAGTAACTGGATCTAATACCATCATACATCTATCATCATTTTCGTGCAAAAAGTTCAAAACCTGAACCATTTCTAACGAGAGCAATTTTCATTGTAATAATTCGAGATACTCGTTAAATACTTACGATGATAACCATACCAAAATCTATTTATTCGGTATTGGAGTCAGAAATATTCGTGGGTAGATTTCTGGGCAAATCAGATTCGGAAGAGGAAACTGAGAGCAAGGAACCACTAGTTGGTTCTAAGGGTAGTGATTTTGCTAAGAGGGATCTATACAAGAAGGGCGCTAACCTGATGGCCTCTGAGAAATTGGAGGAGGCTATACGTTCTTTTGATCTCGCTATAAGGATTGATCCTGCTTATGTTGATGCTTGGATAAAGAAGGGCTACTGCCACTTTCACCTGGACGATTATGCTCAGGCAATAGCAGCATATGATAGAGCGTTGGAGGTCGACGTGAATAATGCTGAAGCATGGAATATGAAGGGTTTGGCGTACTATAAAATGAAGAATTATGAAAAAGCAATTGAGTGCTGTGAAAAGGCCATCGACATAAATCCCAACGATGGTATGTCTTGGTATAACAAAGCGTGTTATCTTTCTCTTACACGCAAGATAGATGAAGCGCTTGATGCATTGAAGCGTGCTATCGAGATAGATATTTCCTACGCAAAGAAGGCTGTTAAGGATAGGGATTTCGAGAATGCAAGGGGAGAGATCGTCTTTAGAAGGATAATAGAGGTTGTTGTACTGGAAGCAGTACGCGTTGGATATGATGTTGTAGGAAAGATGGTCTGGATAACTGGTATGGACAGGGAGGATATTGAAGAAGCCATAAACAATTTACTATTGAAAGGATTGATAATAAGGAAGGAGAAGCGTGGTTTGGGCTTTGGAAAAGAAGAAACTTATGCATTAACGAAGGAACTTGCAGCCAAGATTGGTATAGAAAGGGAGAGGCCATTTGGTGGAAAGCCAAAGGAAGTATCTGGTCCAACTCTACAATTAAAGGATCTGAGCGAGCATGTAGCAAAGACAAAACATGCTGTGGAAAAAGGTGATTTGGCAAACACATCTGCTTGTATCGCAAAACTAATAGAGCCAAGAGAATTTGGAAATATACTCATTGAGAACTTCTTTGAAGAGCATAGAGATTTGAGAGTGTATCATATAAGAATGAAAGACAGGGGTCAGGACTATCTTAACGCAAACAAGAGCAACATTATAGAATTATTATCAAATATAGAGGCAAAGGTTAACGAAAAGATAAGGCACAGTGCTCTTACCTAATTCAATATTCTACGTTCATATATACGGTAAAGAATTAAATCTGAAGTGGGGTTGAGCTAGCAGAAATATGTCAGAGATAAGAGTCGCACTAGTTGGCGTGGGCAATGTAGCAAACACCTTTGTGCAGGGAACACAGTTTTACAGGGATGGAAAGGATGATGGTTTATGGCATCCTATCATCGGTGGCTACAAAGCCTCTGACATCAAGATTGTATCTGCATTCGATATAGATGCTAAGAAAGTTGGTACTGATGTATCAGAGGCTATTTTCAGGGGAAGGAGTAGAAAGTATATCGATCTTCAGAAAATGGGGATAAATGTGAACAGTGGAATTCTCTCAGACAATATTCCTGCCCACCTGAAGGATATTATCGCAGTTAAAACTGATAACTATGATAATGTATTGAAGGTGATGAAGGAAAGCATGCCAGATGTTGTTATCAATTTAATATCGTCTGGCATGGATAATACATCCAAGAAATATGCTGAATGCGCACTGGAGGCGAATGCCAGCTTCATAAACGCTACACCCACGCAATTAACCAGGGATGAACTTGCAGAGAGATTTGCAAACTCGAAGCTTTTGCTTGTTGGAGATGATTTGATGAGCCAGTTTGGAGGTACAGCATTCCATAAGGGAATGATAGACTTTATGGTGCAGAGGGGTGTGAGGGTAAAGAAGAGTTATCAGCTCGATGTTGGAGGTAGTTTAGAAACGTTGAACACAACTGAAGAGAACATAAAGGCAATGAAACGCAAGATAAAGACCTCAACCATCAATACGGAAGCGCCATATGAGTTTGAATCCGTCGCTGGCACAACCGAATATACAGATTTTCTCAACGATTCCAGAGTAAGTTACTACTGGATGTATAGTGAGGGGTTCTTGAAGAGTCCAGCAATTATTGATATTACTTTGCGCACCAATGATGGTGCCAATGCATGCAATGTGCTCTTTGATGTTGCCAGAGCCATAAAATACTGCAAGCAGAATGATAAGTTGTTATTGAAAGATACCATATGCTCGTATGGCTTCAAGAATCCCCCCATTACAACAAAGATAAGAGATTCTTACGCAAATTTTGTTAGTGCGTTTGCTAAATAATAGCAACAAAAATTGAATCAGTCTTGGTGCTATACATTCTTCGATTATTCACGATTTAACAAATCACTTTTGTTAAAGTTATACCCTAACTTTGAAAATACTCCTTTGCCTTTCTGTAACTTTCTGGCGTGCCTATATCAAACCAATATCCTTTCACTTCTATTCCGTACAATGGCAGTTCCTTTTTCAACATGAGTGGGAAGAGATCCTTCGAGAAATCAAACGCATTCTTTGGTATATAGGCAAGTACATCATGCTCGAGAATGTACATGCCAGAATTGACCAAATTGCTGAAACTCCTGGCAGGTTTTTCCTCAAACCTAGTTATCCGTCCATTCTCATCAATCACAGCAATTCCATATCCCTTCGTATTTTCTACATGTGTGAGAGCTATAGTAGCCATAGCTTGCTTCTTCCTATGGAATGCGATTATTTTCTTCAGATTGAAATTGGTTAGAGTATCACCTTGCATTACCAAAATTGTATCTGTAATCAGTTTCTCTGCATTTTTCACGGAACCTGCTGTACCTAATGGCTTACTTTCCATTGAGTAATGCAATTTTACATCAAACTTGGAGCCATCTCCAAAATAGCCCATTATCTGTTCGCGCTTATTTCTAATCGTAATTATGATTTCTCTGAAACCATAGTTTGACAAGTGATCGATGATATGTTCTAGCAGGGGTTTTCCATTGATCGGCAACATGCACTTTGCTGTTTTATGTGTTAATGGATACAGTCTTGTGCCAAGTCCACCGGCAAGCACCACAGCTTTAATACCATTCAAGCACTTTTATTGGAATTCCTATAAAGTATTAATATCCATCGAAATAAAGTGCTGGCATGCCTATATTTGCAAAAGTAGGAGAGAAAGAGATCACTAGAGCAATTGCAGACATGTTCCATGAAACACTGATGGAGTATTCTGATGCTGATGTAATTATATTGGGAGCTGGACCTTCTGGTTTGATGGCTGGCAGGGAACTTGCCAGCATGAAGTTCAAGACACTGATAGTGGAGCAGAATAACTACATTGGTGGCGGCTTTTGGGTTGGAGGCTATATGATGAACCCTGTAACTGTGAGAGCACCAGCGCAGAAGATATTTGATGAGTTGAAGATACAGTACAAACAGGTATCCGATGGGCTATATGCTACTCCCGGACCAAATGCATGCTCCAAACTAATAGCGGCTGCATGCGATGCCGGGGTAAAATTCCTCAATCTCACGAAATTCGATGATCTGGTGCTGAGAGACAATAGAGTTTCAGGCGTTGTTGTAAACTGGATGCCAGTTTCTGCACTCCCGAGGAACATAACCTGCGTAGATCCTGTAGCATTAGAATCGAAGATCGTGATAGATGCTTCAGGACATGACTCTGTAGCAGTGAAGAGATTGATGGAGCGTGGTCTGGTGAAGTTTGCTGGCATGAATCCAATGTGGGTGGAACAGTCAGAGGACCTTGTGGTGGAGCATACAGGAGAAGTGTATCCAGGGCTTATAGCTGCAGGAATGGCTGTTACAGAGACGTATGGACTGCCAAGAATGGGACCAACTTTTGGTGCGATGTTGTTGTCTGGCAAGAAAGCTGCAGAGATAACGGCATTGAAGCTCAAGGAAGTAGCACATGTAAAGGTTAGGTAGCAATCTCTTGCTAACCTAATGTTTTAATTTTTGAATTGGATACTGTTATTGCATTGTATAAATTCAAACACATACATTTGTACAATGAACCTTCAGCAAAAACGCTGAAGATGGACGAGATCGCTGCCTATCTAAAGAATATTATCAAATATGACATAGATGTCAGACCTGAATTCTTTACACATTTTTTGGAAAAGGAGAATATTGATCGTATGACCGAACAAATTGCGTCTACAAAAGTATTCGATCCCAGAAAACTATTTTCTAAACATGAACCACTACCCATAGAGATACAGTTTGAGAAGAAAGTTCTCTCAAATCCTGATAAGCGCTTCCTAGGAATCCTGTATGACGGCTTTGAGATGCAACAGATAATGAATGAAATAATTCCTGAGCAAGAGAATACGCTTGAGCACATTCATATGGTCTTCACAAACAGATTGATTTGTACATATAGCGAGGATGATTTCAGATATCATTACCGCACTATAATATGTGGTTATCCAACCATTATTTGCACGAGCGGCATCGTTGAAGCACCAGCAAAGCCAAGAGAGTTTTACATAATGCAACAATACTACGCCACACTAGGAAATACAAACTTGGAAGAGATCAAGAAAAGATTCGAGGGTAGATTTATAGATTATGATGATCCAAGAATGACTGAAATAGCGAAGGGTTTAGTTTTGCAGGGATTGTTTTATTATATTTATGGCAATCCATTCTGTGAGAAAAAATATTGCAGATTGTTAAATGCACATTGGCAGGAGGACATGATCATGTCACAGTTGAATAATGGTAAGTTATGCGACGACCATTTAAAGATCTTACACGACTTCAATAGTTCAAAACCATAATCCGAACTTCGACATACAATGTGAAACAACGACAATAAGCTATCGTGGTCGCTATATAACCTCCACATAATTTTTCACACAAATTGGAACTGTTCAGATCGATTGTTAACAACAGACCCTTTTACAGTCTAGTCGAGCATACGTCTGAAATCGCCTTCAAGGACACCACTTCCGCCATGTATTCTGTCTATGTGCTTCGATAAAACATCCTTTTCATCGAAGGGTGAACCACAGTATGGACATGAAAATTTGGACTGGTATGCTTCCTTTACCACAGCAACAGCCTTCGGGTTTA
>Ga0073934_10003829_pt1 | contig 26538 bp, 26 predicted proteins | sample LarsenN4metaG_FD_76834 | JGI IMG/M metagenome (GOLD analysis project Ga0073934, IMG submission 76834) | Hot spring sediment bacterial and archeal communities from British Columbia, Canada, to study Microbial Dark Matter (Phase II) - Larsen... ... | reverse complement strand
GGCGTAGCCGAGCAGGCCACCGGCGAACAGGCCGATGGCAAGGCCGAGCGGCAACGGCAGCGAAGCAGTGTCTTCCTGCAGCAGGAGCGTGGCGAGAAGTGATGGTTGGGGGTCGGCTAACATCCGATCACGTCGCGGCGGCGGCAACGGTGCGGCACGCGAGCAATCGCATCATAACAGCAATCGGCCGGCGTCAACCGCCGTCGGCTGCCATGCCGCGCCCGTTCAGCAGCGACTCCTCAAGGATGGCGATGGAGCGCTCGCACCAATCGACGTAGGCGCGGCGGTACGCCAGCGCCATCTCGAGGGTCAGCGTCCAGAACAGGCCGTGCCGCTCCGTGAAGCGTTCCTCCTTCATGCCATGCGCGATGCGTTCGCGCAGCACCGTCTCGGAGAAGGCGATGACCTTCTGGTGCTCCTCCATCTGCCGGCGCATCAGCACGAGCATGTCCTCGAGCGGGATCTCCGTCCCCAGGAAGACCTTGATGAGGAAGGGATCGCGCAGGTTCGCCGGCGGCTCCGCCCCGCGCATCCAGCGCAGCAGCTCGCCGCGGCCGCCCTCGGTGATCTCATAGACCTTGCGGTTCGGGCGGTTCTCCTGCACCTCAACGTGCTTCGTGACGAAGCCGGAGTCCTCGAGCGTCTTCAGCGTGGGGTAGATCTGACTCAGCTCGGCGTTCCAGAAATGGGCGATGGAAATATCGAAGAATTGCTTGAGCTCATAGCCCGTCATCGGGCGGTAGCTCAGGATGCCGAGCAGCGCGTGCTTCAGTGACACGTCGTCCCTCCGGGACGCGTTGTCCCTCCGGCGTTATGCCGGAGCATATCGAGTTTCTACAGCCGGTGGACGCCCGCCAGATGCGACGGCTTGCCGACGATGACCTTCTTCGCCGGGGCGGTGCCGGCCTGCGCTCGTCGCTCCGACTGCCTGAGCTGTCGCACCCAGCGGGTGTTGTGAATCCGGCGCTCACGGTCCCGCTGCATCACCTCGGCCAGGATGGGCGCCAGGCTGAATCCCATGTCGAACATAAAGCCTCCTTGTCGATTCTGGTATCCCCTCTATATATCGACACTTATATATAGCTCTTGATGCCCGCCATCGGCAAGGGCAAAGCTGCCTGAACCGAGGTTTGTGGGGCCGAATTCACCCGACGGTAACAATGGGAGACTGAAAGACCCCCGCGAGCACCCTCCACCTGACGAAGTAGATGGGACCGTGCGCCACCGGCTCGCCGGCGCCCGCTTGACCCGATGATGTCCCGTCCAAAACCGTTCCACACCTGCGGTGCCCGCGAACCGGCGGTAGGACCGCACGAGACATCGTCGCTTGCCCATCCCGATCCCGGCCGCGACAATCACCGCGGCGCCAGCCCGCTAGCGGCGCCCGCAGGGGCAAAACCATGAAGGTCCACGAGTACCAGGCGAAGCAGATTCTTGCCGAGTTCGGCGTCCCGGTGCCGAACGGGCGGGTTGTCCGCACGCCGGGGGAGGCGCGCGCCATCGCTGAGGAGCTCGGCGGCAAGGTCGTCGTGAAGGCGCAGATCCACGCCGGTGGCCGCGGCAAGGGCGGCGGCGTCAAGCTCGCGAACTCCGTCGACGAGGCGGAACGGGTGGCGTCGCAGATCATCGGCATGCAGCTCGTCACGCACCAAACCGGGCCGCAGGGCCAGCGCGTGAAAGCGGTGCTCGTTGAGGAGCAGATGCAGGTCGAGCGGGAGCTCTACCTCGCCGTCCTCATCGACGGCGCCGCCGGCCGCCCGATCATGATGGCCAGCGCCGCCGGCGGCATGGAGATCGAGGAAGTCGCCTCGAGGACGCCCGAGGCGATCCACCGCGTCACCATCGATCCCGTCAGCGGCTTCATGCCGCACCTCGCGCGGGAGCTCTGCTTCGCCCTCGACCTCACCGGCGACCACATGAAGCAAGCGACGAAGTTGATGACAGCACTCTACGACGCCTTCATCGCCAAGGACGCATCGCTCGCCGAGATCAACCCGCTGGTCGTCACCGCCGACGGCCGCGTGCTCGCACTCGACGCCAAGATGAACTTCGACGACAACGCGCTCTTCCGTCACCCTGAGATCGAGGCGCTGCGCGACAAGGACGAGGAGGACCCGACGGAGGTCGAGGCCGCCGAGAAGGGCATCAGCAACTTCATCAAGCTGGACGGGGACATCGGCTGCCTGGTCAACGGCGCCGGCCTCGCCATGGCGACGATGGACAGCATCAAGCTCGCGGGCGGCGAGCCGGCCAATTTCCTCGACATCGCCACCGCGAACGACGTGCAGCGCGTCGTCGATGCGCTGATGATCATCGCCGCCGACCCGAACGTGAAGGCGATCCTCGTCAACATCTTCGGCGGCATGGCACGGGTCGACGTCATCGCAGAAGGCATCATCCGTGCCCAGCAACAGATGCAGAAGACGATCCCCGTTGTCGCGCGCCTCGCCGGCACCAACGTCGAGGAAGGCGAGCGGCTGATCCGCGAGAGCGGGCTTCCCGTGATCCGCGCGGAGGAGCTCGGCGACGCCGCGAAGAAGGCCGTCGAGGCGGCGCGCGCCGCTTAGAACGCACTCGGCTGCCCCGCAGGTGACCACTGGGTGAGCGGGGCCTCTTAGCCGGAGAGACCGATGAGCCAGAGCACGAGCGCCGTCGAGCTCGCACAGCGCATGGCCGAAGAAGCATCGGAGTGGCTCGACGCCCTCGATGAGCCACAACGCGCGATGGCATCGTTCGCGTTCGACGACGTCGAGCAGCGCACTGACTGGGCGTACTTCCCGCGCGACCATGCGGGTCTGCCCCTGCACGATATGGATCTCCAGCAGCAACGCCGCGCGCACCGGTTGATCTCATCGGGCCTGAGCCTGCACGGGTACGCGAAGGTGGCGGCGATCATGGCGCTCGAAAGTGTGCTCAACCGTCTCGAAGGCGGCCGCATCCAGACCGTGCGGGATCCGGGACGCTACTTCGTCAGCATCTTCGGCGCGCCGTCGGACGCGCGCTGGGGCTGGCGCCTCGAGGGCCATCACGTCGCCCTGAACTACACGATCGTCGACGGCCGCCTGCTTTCACCGACGCCGCTCTTCCTCGGCGCCAATCCTGCCGAGGTGCGCCACGGGGCGCACCCGGCGACGCGCCCGTGCGGCGAGGAAGAGGACATCGCCCGCGAGCTGCTCGCGTCGCTCGACGAAGAGCAGCGCGCCGCCGCGACCCTCAGCCCCGTCGCGCCGCCGGACTTCGTGCTCGGGAACCTGCCTGCCGTGCCCAACGCCGTCGGCCCCGGCGAGGCAACCCCCGCCGGCCTGCGCCGCATGCAGCAGGTCACCGAAGCCTGGGACGCGCTCCCCGCCGGGAGCGCCGCGCGGCTGCGCTTTGCGCGCGGACAGCCGCGCGGGCTCGCCGGTCGCGCCATGACGGAGCCTCAGCGGGGCATCCTCCACGCCCTCCTGGACGTGTACACCTCTCGCCTGCCCGACGAGCAGGCAGCCGTCCGGCTGGAGCAGGAGCTTGCCGGCATCGACGGCCTGCACTTCGCCTGGGCCGGCAGCGACCGGCGCGGCGAAGGCCACTACTACCGCCTGCAGGGGCGCACTGTCCTCATCGAGTACGACAACACCCAAGACGGCGCGAACCACGTCCACAGCGTCTGGCGCGACATGTACGCCGACTTCGGGATGGACGTGCTGAGGCGGCACATCGGCGGCCGGCACTGATTCGCCCCCACCGTCGCGGGCTGCTAGTATCCGACCCGCGAGCGCCGGCGCTGGCGGCAACACTCTCTATGGAGACCGAATGAGCGTACTCGTCAACAAGGACACGCGCGTCCTCGTGCAGGGCATTACCGGCAAGGAAGGCAGCTTCCAGACGCAGCGCTGCATCGAGTACGGCACGAAGGTCGTCGCCGGCGTCACCCCCGGCCGCGGCGGCGAGAAGACCGAACATGGGGTGCCAATCTTCAACACCGTCACCCAGGCCGTCCGGGAGACCGGCGCCGATTGCTCGCTCATCTTCGTCCCGCCCGCCTTCGCCGCCGACGCGATCCTCGAGGCCGCGGACGCCGGCCTGCCGCTCGCCGTCTGCATCACCGAGGGCATCCCCACGCTCGACATGATGAAGGTTAAGCGCCAGCTCACGGGAGGGAGGACGCGCCTCATCGGCCCTAACTGCCCCGGTGTGATCACCGCCGGCGAATGTCGCGTGGGTATCATGCCCGGTCATGTCTTCTCCGCCGGCAGCGTCGGCGTCGTCTCGCGCAGTGGCACGCTCGTGTACGAGGCCGTCGACCAGCTGACGCGGCGTGGTATCGGCCAGACGACGTGCATCGGCGTGGGCGGCGACCCGATCATCGGCACCACGCAGCGCGAGGCGCTCGAGTTGCTGAACGACGACCCCGATACCGCCGCCGTCGTCCTCATCGGTGAGATCGGCGGCAGCGCCGAGCAGGACGCCGCCGCCTACATCAAGAAGCACATGCGCAAGCCGGTCGTCGCCTTCATCGCCGGATCGACGGCGCCGCCGGGACGCCGCATGGGCCACGCCGGAGCCATCATCTCCGGCAACACCGGCACCGCCGCCGCGAAGAAGCAGGCGCTCGCCGACGCAGGTGTCACCATTAGCGAGTCGCCGGCCGAAATCGGCGCCACCACCGAGCGCGTCCTCCGCGAACGCGGGCTGCTCTGACCATCAGGCCCGCATCAGCGGCGGGGAATCGCCTCATGGCCGCATCATCTGCGACATCGTCGAGCACGTCGCCCAGTGCACGTACGTCTATACAAGCGCCGTGTCCGGCGACGACAGCGGGGACCACCCGTCGTTCCGTCAGAGCGCTGCGTCCCTGCCGCCCGACGCCGATCCTGACGCGATTGCGTGGGAGGAGGGGCCGTAACGCCGCGGAAACAACTCGGTAGCATGATGGTCGCCCACGGCGCCGATCACGCCGAGGGATCATCACCTCAAGGTTGCGGCAGGAGGCACGGCACGCACGGATCGCATGAGCGACGAAACGGACTACCATGAACCCCGACCTTGCAGCCCTCCTCGAGCGCATGACGCGCGACCGACAGCGCCTTCTCTCGCTCGTCATGCCGCTCGACGCGGCGCACATGGGCGCCGAGCGGCGCGGCGGTTGGTCGGTCGGCCGCGTCCTGGAGCACGTGATCGAGTCCGAAGCGATCTACGCGAAGCTGCTCGCGCACCAGTGCGGAAAGCCAGCGCCAGAGATCATCGCGCGAGAGCCGGAGAATGGAGCCGACGTCGCGACGCAGCTCGCCGGCACGCGCGATGCCGTCATGGCGATGATCGACGGCGTCGACGACGACACGCTCTACCGCCTCGTCCGCGCCGGCCACGAGGAGTACAGCCCGCTCAGCGTCCTGGAGAACATCGACCTGCACGACCGCGAGCATTACGCGCAGATCGTCGAAATCCTCGGCGGGGCGGCGCCAAAGCCCGCGCGCGAAGCGCGGGATGAGTCGCCTGTCACCATACGCGCCGCCGTCGACGCCGATCTCCCGCGGCTCACCGAGATCTACAACCACTACGTCGAGAACACGCCCATCACCTTCGACACCGTTCCGTTCACCGTGGACGAGCGCCGCGCGTGGTTCGAGCGTTACGCCACGACGGGCCGCTACCGTCTGCTCGTCGCCGAGGCCGACGGCGTCATCGCCGGATACGCCACCACGAGCCCGTTCCACCCGCGCAAGGCCTACGAAACGACGGTCGAGATGACCGTGCTCTGCGCGCCCGAGGCGGTTGGGCGCGGCATTGGCCGCATGCTCTACGGGCGCCTCTTCGACGAGATCGCCGGCGAGGACATCCACGCCGCCGTGGCCGCGATCACGATGCCGAACGACGCATCCGTCGCGTTGCACGAGGCCTTCGGCTTCAAGCGAGCGGCCCTGCTCGAAGAGGTCGGGCGCAAGTTCGACGAGTACTGGGATGTCCTGTGGATGAGCCGCACGTTTTGAGCGCGCGCGACGGCCTGCTGATCCGTGACGCGGCGGCCGCTGACCTCCCGCGCCTCACGGAGATCTACAACCACTACGTCGTCCACACGCCGATCACGTTCGACCTCGTGGCCTGGACGGTTGACCAGCGCCGCACATGGTTCGCACAGTTCAGCGCGTCCGGCCGCCATCGACTTCTCGTTGCGGAGGTCGATGGCACGGTCGCCGGCTACGCCTGCTCGCACCAGTTTCGGACGAAGGCCGCGTACGACACCACGGTCGAAACGACGATCTATTGCGCGGCCGACATGACGGGCCGGGGGCTCGGCATCGCGCTCTACGCCGCCCTCTTCGAGCGTCTCTAAGGCGAGGACATCCGCAGCTACGTCGCCGGCGTCACCCCCCCGAACGACGCGTCCGTCGCCCTGCACGCGCGCTTCGGCTTCCGTCCCATCGGCGTGATGCACCAGGCCGGCCGCAAGTTCGACAAGTACTGGGACGTCGCCTGGTACGAGCGCGTCCACGGCAGCTGACAGCTCAGCGCGCGGCCGTCGCCCGTCCGTTGTCGACCGGGATCGTCTCCGGCGGCGGGTTGCCGAACGAGAACACGTCGGCCAGCGTCAGCTTCAGGGCGTACACGCTCACGAGTCCGATCCCCGTGATCGCCAGGATGTTGAACATGTGCGCGGCGATTGCGAACGCGCCCGCCGGACCCTCCGCCACGCCGAGCGCCTTCGTCAGCTCCGTGATCGCCAGCTCGTAGGCGCCGATGTTCGACGGCGCGATCGGCACCGCGCTGATCATGTTCGCGGCAATCATGATCAGCATCCACGCGGGGAACGAGAGATCGATGCCGAAGGCCAGCCCGAACAGGGCGAACACCGCGACCTCCAGCAGCCAGATCGCGAACGACAGCAGCATCGCCTGGCTCCCCATCCTGATGCTGCGAAACACCGCCAGTCCCTCGATGAAATGCGGTACGCCCTCCTCCAGTACCGTCCGGACGCGCGCCGGCAGCCGGCACATCCAGCCGCGTTCCGACCATCCGGGCGTGAGCTGCAGGTGCGAGAACGGGATGACCGCGATCACGCCGCCCGTGATCAGCCCCAGCAATCCCCAGAAGACCTCAGTCGGAAATCCTTCCAGGTCGATCAGCGCGAGGCCCAGCAGCCCCAGCACCGCGAACGCGATCCCGTCCAGCAGCGACTCCGTCGCAAACACGGTGGCGGCGAGACGCGCACGGCTGATGCCCCATCGCTGGGCCGGCACCTGCACGCGGATCAGGTCGCCGATGCGCGCCGGCACGATGTTGTTCGCCAGCGACGACACCATCAAAATGCCGAAGGTCGGCGCCAGCGGGGGCCGCGCGAAGCTCGACATCATCAGCCGCCATCGCTGCGCCACCAGCAGCTTCGACGCCCCGAAGAGCGCGAACGCGGGAAGAACGAAGAGGTAGTTGGCTTCGAGCAGGGCGTCCGCGGCGGCGACCAGGTCGACGCGCCAGACGAGGAATCCCAGGAGGGCGAGGCTGACCGCCGTACGGATGAGGAAGCGGCGTTCGAGCAGGTGTGACATCCTGTATGCAAACGGTACCACAGCGCGCGTGGCGGTCTCGCTCGCCTGCTCGGCCGCTCAAGCCAGCTGGAAAAACCGCTTGGCCGTTTGTGACGCATAGTCTATAACAATCACAGCTATAGAATCTGTCTAACCGCGGGAAGCTAGAGGGAGCGTTTTGACATGGTCGTCGCATCCAGGGTCAACGCCGAGCGCGTCTACTACAACTACGGCGGCAACCTGCCGCCGGTCGAGCTTGAGCCGGAGCCGGCGCTTCCGTCCTCGGCCGCAGAGGACGCGCTCCCGAAGCTCATCACCGACACCACCCTTCGCGACGGTGCGCAGGACAGCCGGTTCGCCATCTTCCCCGCCGAAACGCGCCTCAAGTACTACGACCTGCTGCACCGCCTCGACCACGGCACCGGCACCATCTACGCCGTCGAGGCATTCATCTACCAGAAGCGCGACGTCTGGACGCTCGAGAAGCTGCTCGAACGCGGCTACGAGTGGCCGCGCGTCACCACGTGGACCCGCGCGACGCCGAAGGACATCAAGCTGCTCGTGGATGTGTCGCAGGGGAAGGTCAAGGAGACGGGCATGCTCGCCTCCGCCTCCGACCACCACATCTTCGACAAGCTGGGCTACGCCTCGAAGGAAGAGGCGATCGAGAAGTACCTGCAGCCGATCCGCACCGCCCTCGAGAACAACATCGTCCCGCGCGTCCATCTCGAGGACACGACGCGCGCCGACATCTACGGCTGGGTGATCCCGTTCATGCAGCGCGTTCTCGACGAGAGTAAGGGCATCGCGAAGTTCCGTGTCTGCGACACCATCGGCTGGGGCAGCCCCGACCCATACGCGAAGCTGCCCTGGGGTGTGCCGCGCCTGTTTCAGGTGCTGCGCGAAGAGACCGGCGCCGAGCTGGAGTTCCACGGACACAACGACTTCGGCCTGGCGACCGCCAACTCCATTGCGTCATGGCGCTACGGCGGCAAGAAGGTCAACGTCGCCTTCGCCGGACTTGGCGAGCGCACGGGCAACACGTCGCTCGAGCAGATGGTGGCGGCGCTCATCCGCCACTACGGCGACCCCGGGTTCGACCTCACCGCGCTCGAGGAGATGAAGCAGCTCGTCGATACCGAGGTGACGCCGCTGCCGGACCGCGCGCCCATCATCGGTGAGGTCTTCACGACGACGGCCGGCATCCACCAGGCGGGGGTCGGCCGGCAGCAGGAGGCGCCGGGCGGGCTAATCTATTTGCCGTTCGCGGCTTCACTGTTCGGCCGCAAGGAAGTCGAGCTGAGCCGCATCGGCTCGCTCTCCGGCTCCGAGGGCATCATCTCGGTCCTCAACCGCGAGCTGGAGCGACAGGGCAGCGAGACGCGCGTGAAGGAGACGAGCCGCGTCGTCAAGCAGATCTACGACCGCATTCAGGACGAGTACAACGGCCAGTACGACGAGCAGCACGACCACTGGGTGAACTCGCGCCGTACGTTCTTCACGTCCGAGGACATCCTCGCCCTCGCACGGGAGTTCGGTGCGCTTTAGGCGTCACACCAGACACATAACGAGAGGCTTCGCATCCGCGAAGCCTCTCGCGCGTCTCTCAGGACACCTTCGGTTGGCGCGCCCGATCTCTGACTTCCGACCGCTCACTGCCAGGACGCTGACAACTGACCGCTGACAGCTCTCTATGCCTTCTCGGTCACCTTGTAATCGAGCCGCCGCCCCAGGGCCAGCCGGATCTGCGCATCGAGCGCCGGCATCGCCGTGAAGAACAGCGTGATCGGCGCCATCAGCGTCCACTGCACGAACTGCACCGGGTAGAGCCAGAACTTCCAGTGCGGCGGCCGCGGCGGCCGCATCATCGTGTCGAGGATGATCATAACGACGAGCGGGATCATGCACGGCATGAGGATGTGCCGCGACAGCGGCAGGAACCAGTCGGGGATGTTGTGCTGCGCAAACGGTTGCAGCCCCAGGAACCCGCCCCACGTCGCCGCCGACATGTTCGCGGCCACGCCCGTGATCAGGAACCACTGCGACGACCAGAGCACGTGATTCTCCGTCAGGCTCCATGTGCGCCGCAACCGCTTCAAGAACGGAATCTCCGGGTGCCGCGCGAACTGCTTCAGCGCGTATGGGATGTCCGACACGCCCCACGCGTGACGTCGCGCCTGCTGGTAGTGCTCCCAGAACGTCCCGGCGTAGCTGTGCGCGCGCACGCCGTCATTGCCGACCGGCAGCAGAATCGGCTGCACCTCCGGCTCGCCGTCGAGCGCGAAGAAGCACTTGAGGAACATGTGCCAGTCCTCCGGCACCACGTCGACGTCCCAGTAACCGACGTCGTGGCACATGCGCATGCTCAGGCTGTAGGTCGACTGCGGGAACAGCACGACGTGCTTGCGCATGAGCTTCGCCAGGTGGTTGATCCCGCCGAGGCTGTTCTGGATGCGCAGCGGCGCCGGCACGTCCCAGACGTTGTTGTAGTAGAAGATCGGCCCCTGCCAGAACATGCGGTGCCGCTTTGGGTTCGTCGCGAAGTAGTACGTGAGGGCGCTGAAGTAGCGCGGGTGGAAGAGCGTGTCCGCGTCACAGCTCGTCACCGTCATCGTGTCGATGTCGTAGCCCATCTCGTCGCAGAACAGCTGCTTGGCACGCTTCGCCGCCCACGCCTCGTTCGACGACTTCCCCGGCACCTCGCCCGGGATACCCTGCGGGTGCGTCGTGCCTACCATCGCCAGGAAGCTGTGCCCGAACCGTCGCGACAGCTCCTCGAAGCGCGCGGGGGCATCCGCGTCCGCCTCCTCCATCGCAACGACGACGAGCAGCTTGTCGCGCGCCACCTCGCTCTCCGCGAGCTTCGCCAGCGTCGCGCTCAGTTTCTCCGTGCTCTCCTTGTAGGTGGGGATGATGATCAGGTGGTGGACGTCCTCCCATGCCACCACCTCGGGCTTGCGCCCGTGCCCGGTGAACGTTTCCGCCTCGTACTTCTGCTTCCAGTCGATGCGTGACGCCGCCTTGATCGCGAAGTAGCCCTTCACCGTGTGGATGCCCGTGTTCATCGAGCGCCACGCCCAGTACAGGTCGAATCCCAACAGCATGATCACCAGCGGGATCGGCAGCCAGATCGCCCCCCACACCAGCGACGAGATCAGCGTCGCGGCCAGCGCGAACGGCAGGATCTCAAGCGCGCGGTCGCGCAGCCGGTGCCACGGCGCCACGCGGACGCGCTCGCGCACCGCCGTCGCCGCTTCGACGACGGGATGCGCGATCTCGCCCAGGTCGAGCGACGGCGTGCGCGCCGGCGGCGCCATCACGGCGACGGCCGTCGTTGCGCCGCTCGCGTCAAGCGTCGCGCGCGCGTACTGCTCCGGGATGAGCGTGCCGGGGAGACGGCTCGCTACGGGCGAGTCCGGGAACTCCGGCGTTATGGCCGGTTCCCACGGTGCCCGAAAGCTGCTGGCCTTCCTCGGCCGCCGCTTCTTGGTGCGTATGAGCGTCGGAGTGCCTCCGTGCACGTCATCGTCGGTCGGGTAACAAAAAAGGTCGTCCATATGCACGGTCCGACCTTCAAAGCCTACGAGGTTAGCTGCCGGCTTAGGGGAGAAGGTTCCCCCGGTCGTTCCTCCGACCTTCAGCCCTCGGATTCGGTTCCCCCGCTCTTCCCGCCACAGGAAGATTCGGCTGTCGCCTATTCGATTGTCCGAACGATCTTAGGTGCGGCGTAATCGGCCTGTCAAGAACGCCGTTTACACCCGTGGCTCCGGGAACATGACGCCGCGCGCCCTTCCTTTGTTCCCGATCGAGAACATACCGCGTGCGCGCACGCCGCGGTCGTGCTCGGGAGCCTCTCGGCGCCTTCACCGGCAACCTTCACGCCTTCTTTATGGATTGCGCGCTGTGTATGCGCTCTTTCCGCGCGTAGACTGACCGTAGATTCTTCCCGGAGTGTGCGGCCGATGGCCCGCCTGTACCTGAGCCTCGTCCTGCACAATCACCAGCCCGTCGGCAACTACGGCTTCGTCATAGAACAGCTGTTTCGGCAGGCGTACGAACCCATGCTCGCCTCCCTCGAACGCCATCCGGGCGTCCGCGTGGCCGTCCACAACTCCGGCCCGCTCGTCGACTGGATCGACGCCAACCATCGCGACTATCTGGATCGCCTGCGCGCACTGTGCGATCGCGGCCAGGTCGAGATCGTCACCGGCGGCTACTACGAGCCCATCCTCCCGATGATCCCCGACGACGACAAGGTCGGGCAGATCGCGAAGATGACGCGCTTCATCGAGGAGCGCTTCGCGCAGCACCCAACAGGCATGTGGCTCGCCGAGCGCGTCTGGGAGCCTGGGCTGCCGCTGCCGCTCGCGCGCGCCGGCGTCGAGTGGACGCTCGCCGACGACGCGCATTTCCGCATGGTCGGCCTCACCGAAGACCAGCTCGACGGGTACTACCTCACCGAGGACCAGGGGGCGCGCGTCAAGATCTTCCCCGGCAGCCAGCGCCTCCGTTACACGATCCCCTGGCTCGCTGTCGAAGACGTGATCGCCGAGCTGCGTGCCCTCGCCGCGACCAAGGCCGACCGTGTAGCTCCTTTGATCGTCCTCGGCGACGACGGTGAGAAGTTCGGCGGCTGGCCGACGACGTACAAGCACGTGTGGGACGACGGCTGGATGGAGCGCTTCCTCGCAGCGCTCGAGCGCGAACGCGACTGGCTCGAGACGATCACGCCCGGCGAGTACGCCCGCCAGACTGAGGCGCGCGGGCTCGTCTATCTCCCGACCGCGTCATATGCAGAGATGATGGAGTGGGCGATGCCCGCCGCATCGGGCGCCGCCTACCACCGTCTCGCCGTCGAGCTGCAGCAGCAGGGCCGCGAGGACCTACTCGAGTTCATGCGCGGCGGCTTCTGGCGCTACTTCCTCGCCAAGTACCCCGAGGTCAACGCCATGCACAAACGCGGGCTGCGCGTTCATCGCAAGCTCGAGCGCGCGCCGCATGACGGGGCGCGCGACGCGCTCTGGCAGGCGCAGTGCAACTGCCCGTACTGGCACGGCGTCTTCGGCGGCATCTACCTCCGCAACATCCGCGCCGCCACGAACGCCAACCTCGTCCGCGCCGAGCGGCTCGCAGACGAAGCCTCAAACATGTCCGGCGTGACGATCCACGAGGAGGATCTTGACTACGACGGCCAACCGGAGATCCTCGTGCAGACACCGTCGCTGTCCGTCATGTTGCATCCGCGCAACGGCGGCATGATCAGCGAGCTCGACCTGCGCCGCCGCGACCACGCCCTCCTCGACGTCGTCATGCGCCACCGTGAGGCCTACCACGAGCCGCTCCTCGAAGGCGGCGCCAGCCAGGCGTCTGACGACCTCACCAACATCCATGGCGGCGTCCGCCTGAAGGAAGAAGGCCTCGCCGCCGAGCTCGTCTTCGATCGCTACCGGCGCGGCGCGCTGCAGGAGTGGATCCTGCCGCCGGAGGCAACCGTCGACCGGTTCGCGCGCGGGCAAGCTCGCCCCGCCTTCGCGCCGGACGGATCATGGAGCAGCGACGTCACGCGCGACGACCGCGGCGTGTCGATCGCGCTCGAGCGCACGGCCGGCGGCTGGCGCATCGACAAGCGCATCGACGTCCCGTCCGATGCCGAATCGCTGTCGGTCACGTACGTGTGCACGAACGTCTCGCGCGAGCGCCGCGGCGCACGCTTCGTCAGCGAATGGAACCTCTCGGCGCCGCACCGCCCCGACGGCGACGACCGCGTCGCGCAGCTCGCCCTCGATGGCCGCACCGTCGACGTCACGCTCGCGCCGGGCTTCGTCGACGCCGTGACGGAGACCGCGTTCGGCGGCAGCGCCTGCTACGCCATCGCATTCTCCATCGTTGAGAGCGCGGACGTCTGGCATTTCCCCGTCTACTCGGTCTCCTCGTCCGAAGGCGGGCTCGAGCGTGCATTTCAGGGCACGTCCGTCTCCCTCACGAAGCCGATCGAACTCGCGCCCGGCGAATCGATGTCGTTGCGTATCCGGCTTGCCGTCGTCGATCTCACCTGAACGCGCGCGCTCATCCGCTACAATCGGATCGGCGTTGCAGGAAGGGAGGTCAGGTGGCGTACGCGCGCGTCAACGGCATCAATCTGTATTACGAACGGCACGGGACCGGCGAACCGCTGCTATGGATTGGCGGCCTCGGCGCCAACCTCCGCGAGATCCCGTACCTCATCGAGTCCTACAGCAAGCACTTCGACCTCATCGCCTACGAAAACCGCGGCTGCGGCCGCAGCGACAAGCCCGCGCAGGACTACACCATCGCCGGCTTCGCCGACGATGCCGCCGCGCTCCTTGACGAGCTGGGCGTCGGCGCGGCGGTCGTCTACGGCTCGTCGATGGGCGGCATGATCGCGCAGGAGTTGACGCTGCGGCACCCGCACAGGGTGCGCGGCCTGATCCTCGGCTGCACGACCGCCGGCGCCATCCGCGGCGTCCAGCCCCAGCCGGAGATCGTCCAGCGCATGATCGTCAACCTCTCGCTCACGGGTGACGCCGCCCTCGAGGCAGGATGGCCGCTCGGCTACAGCGCCGGCTACATCGCCGCCAACCGTGACAGCCTGCTCGAGCGCGCGCGCTTCGCCGCCGAGATCGCGGCACCGGGCGACTCGTACATGCGCCAGGTCCTCGCCTCGGCGCAGCACGACACCTACGATCGCCTCCACCGGATCACCTGCCCGGTGATGATTCTTCACGGCTCAGACGACGTGATGATCCCGGTCGGGAACGCCCACCTGCTCAAGGAGCGCATTCCACACGCAGAGCTGCGCGTGCTCGCGGGCCTCGGCCACGGCTACAACCTCGAAGGCCAGGAGATCGCCGACGCGCTCGTCATCGACTTCGTCCAGCGGTGCAGCGCGAGTGAAAGGGCGCCGAGTGCCGTACGCTGACGCTCGCGGCGGGCGCATCTACTACGAGACACACGGTGACGGCGAGCCGCTGCTCATGATCCCGGGCTTCGGCGCCACCACGCTCGTGTACTCCGAGAACATCCCGGCGCTCGCCGAGCATTTCCGTGTCATCGTCTTCGACCCACGCGGCGCGGGACGCTCCGACACGCCCGAGGGCGCATCGATGCAGATGTACGTTGACGACTGCGTGACGATGATGGAGGTCGCGCGCGCCGCCGAAACACACGTCCTCGGCGCATCGTGGGGCGGCATGGTCGCCCAGAACCTCGCGCTCACCTACCCCGAGCGCGTGCGCGGCCTGATCCTCGCCTGCACGACGCCCGGCGGCCCGCACCACGTGTCACCGCCGCCCGAGAACATGGCACGCTTCCTAGCGGCCTCCGACATCCCCGATCCCGCGGAGGCGGTGCGCTCGTTGTACCCACTGCACTACAGCGACCGCTACGCCGCGGAGAACGACGCTTCGATCGTTGCTCGCGCGCTCGCGGGCGCGGAGCTGCGGTCGCGACCGGAGGGGCGCCTGCGCCAGCTCACCGCCGTGCAGGAGCACGACACGCATGATCGCCTGCACGAGATCGCCGCGCCCACGCTCGTCGCGCACGGCGAGGACGACGGCGTGGTCCCCGTCGACAACGCGCGCAAGCTGGCCGCTCGCATCCCGAACGCCACGCTCGACCTCTACCCGGAAGCGCGCCACGTCTTCTTCATCGAGCGCGCCGAGGAGTTCAACTGCCGTGCCGTCGACTTCCTCCGCTCCGCCTGACCTCTTTGCATCCGGCCCTGTAAGGACGCGCGACGCCGCGCTATGATCGTCGCCTGTGGCCATCCGGCGGAAGGCCGCCGCCGCACACACAAACACGCAGGAGGAACCATGCGCGACCTCGCGATGCGCGCCCTCGACACCGCGACGCAGCAGGGCGCCGGCTATGCCGACGTCCGCATCGTCCGCTTCAAGGCGGAGTCCGTGGCGGTGCGCAACAGGAACGTCGAGGCGCTCACGTCGGACGAGTCGCTCGGCTTCGGCGTGCGCGTCATCGTTGACGGGTATTGGGGCTTCGCCGCGAGCCATCGCATGTCGCTCGACGAGGCCGACGCCGTCGCCGCCGAGGCGGTGCGCGTCGCGAAGGCCTCCGCCCGCGTGCGCGGGCCGCGCGCCGACATCGGCCCGCCGCAGGCCGGCGATGGCGCCTACCGCACACCGATCAAGCAAGACCCGTTCGCCGTGTCGCTTGACGACAAGATCGGGCTACTGCTCCGCGTCAACGAGACGATGATGGCCGTGCCCAACATCATCTCCGCCGAGGGCAACGTTTATTGTCAGCGCGAGGACAAGATCTTCGCCAACAGCGAGGGCTCGTACATCGAGCAGGAACTCTACGAGACGGGTTGCGGTATCGAGGCGACGGCGGTCGATGAGGGGGAGGTGCAGAACCGCTCCTATCCCAACAGCGTGGGCCGCCATCAGGGCACTGAGGGGTGAAAGTTCATCGAGCGCTACGATCTCGCGGGCAACGCCCGGCGCGTCGCAGAGGAAGCCTCGGCGTTGCTCCGCGCGAAGCCCATGCAGCCGGGCGTGACGACCATCATCCTCGACGGCAGCCAGGTCGCGCTGCAGATACACGAGTCGTGCGGTCACCCGATCGAGCTCGACCGGGTGCTTGGCACCGAGGCGGCGTTCGCCGGCACCAGCTTCCTCACCATCGACAAGCTCAACAACTTCCAGTACGGCTCCGAGCACGTGAACATGACCGCCGACGCCACAATCCCCGGTGGCCTCGGCACCTTCGGGTTCGACGACGAAGGCGTGCCCGCGCAGTCGACGCCGATCGTGCGCAACGGCCTCTTCGTCGGTTACCTCACGTCGCGTGAGACCGCCCAGGCGCTGGGGCAGCGCAGCAACGGCGCCATGCGCGCCTCCGGCTGGGACCGCATTCCCCTCATCCGCATGACGAACGTCAGCCTCGAGCCTGGCGACTGGACGCTCGACGACCTGATCGCCGACACCGACGAAGGCGTCTACATGGAGACGAACCGGAGCTGGAGCATCGACGACAAGCGCTTGAACTTTCAGTTCGGCACCGAGATCGGCCGGGAAATCAAGAACGGCAAGCTCGGCGGCCTGATCAAGAACCCGACCTACACCGGCATCACGCCGCGCTTCTGGGGCTCCTGTGACGCCATCGTCAACCGTGACGGATGGGTCGTCTGGGGCACGCCCAACTGCGGCAAGGGCCAGCCCGAGCAGGTCGCCCACACCGGCCACGGCGCCTCCGCCGCCCGCTTCCGCAACGTCCAGGTGGGTGTGATGAAGTGAGGCGAGCGTCGGGACTTCAGGACTTCAGGGCTTTCAGTTTCCTGACTGGCGGAGAAACACCGCGCGAACCGTGGAAATCAAGCGGATGCTTTCCTCCCTCATTGTCAGAACCAGGTCAACCGCACAAGCGCGCGCCGCAAGACCCCGCGACGTGTATATTCGTGATGGCTCTGCCGCCGACGACGACTGAAGTACTGAAAATCCCGACGTCCTGAACTCCTGATGAAGATCATCGACTTCCACATCCACCCGCCCGGCCCCGGCGGCCTCTCGACGGCCGAACAGGAAGCCATGGCCGCCTACTTCCGCGGCGGCCCGCCGCCCAAGACATCCGAGGAGATAGCCGAGTACTACCAGAGGCTCGACATGTTCGGCGTCCTCTTCGCCATCGACGACGAGACCGTCTCCGGCCGCGCGCCCGTGCCGAACGACTACATCGCTGAATGCGTCCGCCGCTGGCCCGATACCTTTACGGGCTTCGGCACGGTCGACCCGTGGAAGGGAAAGATCGCCATTCGCGAGGCGGAGCGCGTGAAGGACCTCGGCCTCCGGGGCCTCAAGTTCCACCCCTCGACGCAGCAGTTCTACCCCAACGACACGCGCTTCTACCCGCTCTGGGAGAAGGCGCAGTCGCTCGGCTTGATCGTACTCTTCCACTCCGGCACCACCGGGGTCGGCGCCGGACGACCCGGCGGCGGGGGAGTGAAGCTCAAGTACGCCGCGCCCATCCCCTACGTCGACGACGTCGCCGCGGACTTCCCCCAGCTCACGATCGTCATGGCGCACCCATCGTGGCCGTGGCAGGAGGAGCAGCTCGCCGTCCTCGTCCATAAGCCGAACGTCTGCATGGACCTTTCCGGCTGGTCGCCCAAGTACTTCCAGCCGTCGCTCGTCACCTACGCCAACCACATGATCAGCGACAAAGTGCTCTTCGGATCCGACTACCCGGCGATCACGCCCGAGCGCTGGCTGCGCGACTTCGAGGCCGCCGGCTTCAACGACGACGTCCGCCCGAAGATTCTCCACGACAACGCCGCCCGTCTGCTGGGCATCGAGTGATAGGCGCGCTCGCCGTCCGTTGACGTGGATATGAGTAAAGCCCGTCGCTGACGGGCTTCGGTGGCGCTTTCGGGGAGCGCTGCTCAGGCGCTGCTCAGGACGCTGCTACGCTCTCGCCTTCGCCCGGCGGCGGCGACGCGCGGCCTTCGCGCGCGCGATGCGGCGACGCTCGCTCTTCGGGATGAAGTGCCGGCGCTGCTTGATCTCTCGCAGGATGCCGTCACGCTGAATCGTCTGGCGGAAGCGCGTGATCAGGTGCTCGCCCGACTCACCGTCCCGCAGCTCAACTACCGACACGCATGCTCCTTCCATCCCGCCACCGCGGGACCGTCGCTCTCAGTCTGCCTTCTTCGCCGGCACGGCGCCATGGCCGTTCCCGTTCGCCATCTGCATCTTGTGCCAGCCGCCGTCCCCGGCCCACAGCGAGCGGATGGCGTCCCACTTCTCCTGCTTCTTCGCCTCCAGCAGGTGGAGCTGTTCGCGCAGCGAGCTCTTCGTGGCGCCGCGCAGCGACGCGATCTGCCGGCCGATCTCGGCGATCTCCGCCAGCAACTGCTCGTGCTGGGTGGCCCGCCACTCCGGCGGCACGATCGTCGCGTCATCGCGGACGGTGTCCAGCGGCTCGCCCTGGCGCGCCTTGCGGAAGATAATCTTGCGCCGGCCTGCGTCCTCGTTGCAGTCGACGACGATGCCCCAGAGGTCGCGCGAGACGGTCTCGGAGACGACGAGGATCACGCGCTCTTCGTAGGTGAAGGTGATGTCGTGCTCGATGGGTTCGTCGAGGATGAACCGGTAGTTGCCCTGGGCGGTGCTCAGTCTCAGGCACTTCTCTCCGCCACGGCGCCCGAGCAGTTCACTGAGCGCCTGGCAAGCAGCCTCGGTTACGTGCACTCCGACGAACCTACCTTTCCCCGCGGCGCGTGAGCGCCGGGCGACCGGCCTGATGGCCGTCCGTTGACGTCCTGTCGTCGTTCCGGGCGTGTGGACGGAGGGCGACCCGCCAGGGAACGTTCCGGCTAACGAAGATAGCACACGCGCTTGCTTCGGGCAATCTTATGTACGCGGCTGCGCACGGCGCCGCGCGCATGTCTACCACGCCCGAGAGTCCCGCCCGAGGATGCTCCGGTTCGCCCAGAGCCCCAGCACCGTGCTCACCAGCGAGATCACAAGCGCGCCGAGGAACGCCGCGATGAAGCCGTCCACCTGGAACGCCAGGTCGAACCACCCGGCGATCCACGCCGTCAGCGCCAGCATCAGCGTGTTCACGATGAGCAGGAACAGCCCGAACGTGACGATGGTGAGCAGGCAGGTGACGAACACGACGACTGGCCGGATGAACGCGTTGACGATGCCGAAGATAATGGCACCGAAGAGCAGCGGCCCGAGCCCGTCGATGTCGAAGCCGGTGACGAGCCACTGCGCCACCCACAGCGCCGCCACGTTGATCGCGAACCGGACCGCAAGACCGAGAAGACCGCCGTCCGACCGGTGGCTACGCCACTCCCATGACGCATGCCATTCGCGTCTCTTCACGCGGCCATGCTGCGCGCTAGTTCCCGCGCCGCCGCGCGATCTTGCGCAGCAGCCGCTTGTAACGCTGGTTGCGCGACGCCACGTGCACGGCCGCCTCGAGGTCGGCCGCCGTGAGCGTGTCGATCACCTTCTCCGCGGTGACGCCGCGCTTCATCTTCCGCGTGATCGCGATCGCCGCCATCAGCGTCGCGGCGCTCGAGACGACGGCCGCGGCGCCGGCGTACGCGCGGTAGCGCCCCTTCATCTCCGGGAACTTCGCCAGCGCCCGGTGCGCCAGGCTCAGCGTCTTGTTCGTCGACTCGTCTGCGCGCTCGCCCTCGGCGATGAGCTCCCAGTCGAATTCGTCCTCGATCTGGTCGGGATGTCGTACTTCGTCGGCTTTGATCGCCACGTTCGTCCAGCCTCCTGTCGCGGTTGCCCGCTCACGGGGAGAAGGCCGCTGCCCTTAACCCCTTGCTCTCTTAGACGACGTCCCTCAGGTGCCGCATCGTCAGCGCCATCTCGATAGCCGTCAGCGCCGCCTCGCGGCCCTTGTGTCCTGCCCGCCCGCCCGCGCGGTCGAGCGCCTGCTCCTCGTTCTCGGTCGTCAGCACGCCGAAGATCACGGGCACGCCCGTGTCCAGCGCCGCGCGCTGCAATCCTTCCGCCGTCCCCATCGACACGAAGTCGAAGTGCGGCGTCTCTCCGCGGATGACCGCGCCCAGGCAGACCACCGCGTCGAAGCGTCCCGTCGCCGCCAGCGTCTTCGCCACCAGCGGCAGTTCGAAGCACCCCGGCACGTCCACGGTCACGATGTCCGCGTCGCGCGCCGCGTGCGTCAGCATCTCCTCGCGGCATCCGTCATACAGCATCGACGTGATGTGCGCGTTGAAGCGCGCCACGACGACCGCGAACCGCAGGCCGCTCGCGTCGTGGCCGCCTTCGGTGCTGAATCCGCCCTTCGGCACGGAACCTCCGACGCAGCGTAGCGCATCCGCTGCCAACATGATCGCGCGGCGCACACCTGGGCGGACGGTACGAACGTACTATTTCGCCGGGCCGTTATGTCACAGCGGGGCGTAACGCCGGCGCTACGGCAACAGATGCCCCATCTTCCGCCGCTTCGTTTCGAGGTAGCGCAGGTTGTGCTCGTTCGGCGTCGACACCAGCGGCACCCGCTCGGCGATGCGCAGACCGTACCCCTCGAGGCCCGCGCGCTTCGTCGGGTTGTTCGTGAGCAGCCGCAGGTCGCGCAGCCCGAGGTCGACGAGGATCTGCATGCCGATGCCGTAGTCGCGGCGATCCGCCGCGAACCCGAGCGCCTCGTTGGCCTCCACGGTGTCCATGCCGTTGTCCTGCAGGTGGTACGCCTTGATCTTGTTGTGCAGGCCGATCCCGCGCCCTTCCTGGCGCATGTACACGATGACGCCGCGCCCCGCTTCGGCGATCATCTTCATTGCCATCTGCAGCTGCTCGCCGCAGTCACAACGCTGCGAGCCGAAGACGTCGCCCGTCACGCACTGGCTGTGCACGCGCACCATCACCGGCTCGTCGCCGCTTACGTCCCCGTATACCAGCGCGACGTGCTCGTCCGGGTCGGTGATCGCCCGGTAGGCGATGCACTTCCACTCGCCGAACTCCGTCGGCAGCTTCGTCTCGGCGACCCGCCGGACAAGCTTCTCCTTGTGCATCCGGTACTGGATGAGCTGCGTGACGCTGATGATCTTCAGCTTGTGGCGCCGGGCGAACCGCCGCAGCTCCGGCAGCCGCGCCATCGTGCCGTCCGTGTTCATGATCTCGCAGAGCACGCCCGCCGGGTAGAGCCCCGCCAGGCGGCAGAGGTCGACCGTCGCCTCCGTCTGGCCGGCGCGCACCAGCACGCCGCCGTCGCGCGCGCGCAGCGGGAAGAGGTGGCCGGGCATCACCAGGTCCTCCGGCTTCGACTTCGGGTCGATCAGCACCTGCACGGTGCGCGCCCGGTCCGCCGCCGAGATTCCGGTCGTCACGCCCGTGCGCGCCTCGACGCCCATCGCGAACGGCGTCCCGAAGTGCGAGCTGTTGTTCGTCACCATCATCGGCACTCGAAGCTCGTCCAGCCGCTCCGACGTCATCGGGATGCACACCAGCCCGCGCCCGTAGCGGGCCATGAAGTTGATCGCCTCCGGCGTCGCGAACTGGGCCGGGATCGTCAGGTCGCCCTCGTTCTCCCGGTCCTCGTCGTCGACGATGATGACGAACCGGCCGTTGCGGTACTCCTCGATCGCTTCCTCGATCGTCGCCAGCCCCTTCGCGCGGCGGACCTCGCGCTCCTTGATGCGTGGTGCTGCCTGCGTCTCCACAACTGCCTCTCGTTCCTTCGCGGGGCTCACGGCGCGTTCGTCTCCCGGCGCTCCTCGAGCAGTTGCTCGACGTAGCGCCCGATGATGTCCGTCTCCAGGTTCACGCGGTCGCCCGGCTTGCGGGTGTGCAGATTCGTGTTCTCCTGCGTGTACTGCACCAGCGAGACGGCGAACGTCTCTTCGTCCTTGTCGATCACCGTCAGGCTGATACCGTCGATGGCGATCGGTCCTTTGATGATCGTGTGGCGCAGGATATCGGGCGGCGCGTTGAAGCGCGCGATGATCGCCTCACCCTCCGGCGTGAACGAGTGCACCGTCCCCGTCGCCTCGACGACGCCGCGCACCAGGTGCCCGCTCAGCCGCGTCGCCAGCTGCAGCGAGCGCTCGAGGTTCACCTTGTCGCCGGGGCGCAGGTCGCCGAGGTTACTGCGGCGGTACGTCTCGGGCATGATGTTCGCGGAGAAGCCCTCCTCGTCGAAGTGCTTCGCCGTCAGGTCGACGCCGTTCACCGAGATGCTGTCGCCGAGATTGGTGCCCCACAGCACCTTCTTCGCAGCGATCGTGATCTCACCCTCGCCGACGCTGCGGACCGTCCCGACTTCCTCGATGATGCCTGTGAACACGCTGTCTCCCCGTGCCCGAGTAAGTGTCAGACTAACGCTAAGTACCGCAATCGTCAATCATTGGCCTGTTGCATGTGGAAATCTTCACGATTCACCACGTTCACTGCCGAAAACGCAGAACCAACCACGGCGGTACCCGCACAGGAGCGCCATCGAGCTTCAAGCGGTGAGTTCACCCCATCATTCTAACAACGCCCCAGGCCCATCCTTGACCAGACACCAGACACCAGAAACCAACCAGCCTCCCCACTACGCACGCGGATCCGCGGAACCGGCGACGTAGCCGCTGATCAGCACGTCGTCCCCGAGCCGCTCGACCTCCACCTCCTGCAGCCGCACCGCGTCCGCCATGTGCGCCACCCCCTCGCCGGCCACCGCCGGGTAGGCGCTCCCGCCGACGATCTTCGGCGCGATGATCGCGTGGACTTTGTCGGCCAGGCCCGCCGCGAACAGACTCGCGTGCAGCACGCCCCCGCCCTCCGCGATCAACGTCAGCACGCCGCGCTCGCCGAGCATCCGCATCAGCGCCCGCAGGTCCACGCGCCCGCGATCGTCCGCGGCGAGCACCGAGACCTCCGCGCCGGTCGCCTCGATCGCTTTCCGCCACTCCGCCGGCGACGCGTCCGTCGTAGCGATCAGCGTCGCCGCTCCCGGCGCCAGCACCTTCGCATCGAGCGGCGTGCGTCCACGCGAGTCCGCAACGACGCGCAGCGGCTGCCGCTCCGCCGGCAGGCCGCCGGGCCGCGCCGTCAGCTGCGGGTCATCGAGCAGCACGTTGTTGATGCCGCACATGATCGCGTCCACCTTCGTGCGTATTTCGTGCGCCCACGCCCGCGCCGCCTCGCCCGCCACCCATCGCGAGTCGCCGCTCGTCGCCGCGATCTTCCCGTCCAGCGTCGCCGCGAACTTCACGATGACGAACGGCAGCCCCGTCGTCCGGTGCTTGATGTACCCCTCCAGGATCGAGCGCGACTCCTGCTCGCCGTCGCCAACTTCGACGTCGACGCCCGCCGCGCGCAACCGCGCGAGTCCGCTGCCCGAGACGTTCGCGTCCGGGTCGATCAACGACAAGCGCACGGCGCTCACACCGGCATCGATGAGCGCGTCGACGCACGGCGGCGTTCGCCCGTGGTGCGAGCACGGCTCGAGCGTGACGTACGCCGTCGCGCCCCGCGCGTTCGCTCCCGCCGCGGCCAGCGCGACCACTTCCGCGTGGGGCCCGCCCGGTGGCTGCGTCGCCCCCTCCCCGACGATCGCGTGGTCGCGCGCGATCACGCACCCCACCGGCGGGTTCGGGCTCGTCGCGCCGCGCGCCCCTTCCGCCAGCTCGAGCGCCCGCAGCATGAATCGAGATGTCACGCGCAAAGGATATCGCGCGCCTCGTCGCCTCCGGCGGGCGTCAGCCCCTTGGCGAGCTGCTGGTAGATCCGCTCGAGCTTCGGCATGTTTACCTCGTTCAGCCCGCGTTCCTCGACGATGCCGCGGTTGATCGTCGCCGCCCGCCGCCGCAGCTCCCCATCGTCGAGCGCCCGCTCGATCGCCGCCGCCAGCGCCGCCGCGTCGCGCACCGGCACGCGCAGCCCGTTGACGCCGTCCTCGATCAGCTCCCGCTGCGTCGGCAGGTCCGACACGACCGGGAAGCTGCCCGCCGCCATCGCCTGCAGCAGCGCCACCGACGTCCCGTCCGAGGACGGCACCGAGACGAACACGTGCGCCCCGGCGAGCGCATCGCGGAACTGCGCCCGTCCCAGATACCCGGCGAACTCGACCTGCGCCTCACGCTCGGCCGCGCGCCGCCGTAGCTCCCCGGTCAGCGACCCGCGGTGCGCGACGACGAAGCGCACGCCGCCGCGTGCATGCCCCACGCGCGCGAACGCGTCGATGACGACGTCGATGTTGTAGAGCGGCTCGTGCGCGCGCGTGCTGATCACGCACGGCGCCGCATCGCCCGCGCGCACGTTCACCGACTCGTCGAACCGCTCGAGGTCGTACCGATCGGCCCCCAGGGTGATGACGCTGACGCGGTCGCGGGGAGCGCCCAGCCCCACCATTCGCTCCGCCATGTACGCGTTGTTCGACGTCAGCGCGTCCGCGCGCCCGATCGTCCACCGGGCGATGCGCCGGGATAGGAGGTCGCGCTCCGGCTCCACCAGCACGTCCGACCCCCACGCCGTCACCACGTACGGCCGGAACCCGGCCACCGCGCCGTAGAACCCATGCTCGACGAGGAAATGCGCGTGGAACACGTCGGGATCGACCTCATGGAGGACGCCCTTCAGGCCGGCGCGACGGTAGCGCAGCGCGTGCGCGAGGCGCAGCAATCCGCGCGGCACGCGCGACGCGGTCGACACCACCGCGCCTGCAGACGCATCTGAACGGGTCCGAAGCGCGTGAACCGTCACGCCCTCGAGCGGCACGCGCGGCGGGTAGAAGCTGATCGCGTGCGTGTCGTGCCCGCGCTCGACGAACCAGCGCAACCACGCGCGCGTGTGCCAGCCGTCGAAGTCGCCGAGCACCGCGATCCGCAGCCGCTCGCCCGCAGCGACGCGCTCGACGTCCACCATCAGGTCTCGGCGCGCGACTCGCTCGCCGCCTCGACCGGGCGCGGCGCGCGCGCGAGGAAGCCGCGCATGGCGTCGCGGTAGAGGTCGACGTCCGTCAGCCGCGGCACCACCGCCGACAGCGCCGGCTGCCCGGAGATGCGCGAGTACGCCAACAACGCCGCCGCGAAGTGCGCGCCGTACGCCAGCGACGACGCCAGCGCCGCGCCGTTCACGCCAAACACCGGGATCAGCGCCACGTCCGCGGCGATTGTCACCACCAGCGACACGCACGTGATGCCGGTGTTCACCAGCGGCCGCCCCTGGCTGAAGATATAGCTCGTGAGGACCTTCGAGCCCGTCAGCGCCACGGTCCCCGGCAGCAGCAGCCACAACGGCTCGACGCTGTCACTGAACACGTCACCGAACACAGGCGGCACGACGAACGGCGCCATCAGCGCCAGCGCCAGCGCCCCCGCCGCCGCGATCAGCATCGTGTTCCGCGACGCGATCGGCGCCATCACCGCCGCATCCTCCGAGGACGCGGCCGTCAGCCGCGGCATCAGCACCAGCGCCACTGCGTTCGCGAGGATGAAGACCGCTTCCGTCAGCGACGCGCCCACGGCGTACACGCCGACCGCGCTGAGGCTCACGAAGTCACGCACGAGGTACTGGTCGATGCGATAGTTCGCGAGCTGCAGCACGTTACCCACTTCGCCCTGCACGCCCCAGCGCGCCAGCCTGCCGATCACGTCGAAGCGCGGCCGGATCAGCGCCGCCAGGTCGACGTGCTGGATGCCGATCCGCACGAGCGCGTACAACGCGGCCGCCGCGCTCGCCAGGCAGAGGAACAACACGACGTCGCTCGCGTCCGGCGCGCCGGCGGCGAACGTGATCATCACCAGCGCCAGCATCAGCGCCTGTTGCCCGATCGTCGATACGCCGAGGTCGCCGAAGCGGCTCAGACCCTGCAGCACGAGGTTGAGCAGCCCCATGTAGAGCAGGACCGGCACTGCCAGCACCAGCAGCCACGGCGAGATCCCCGCGCCGAAGATCGACTCGCCCGTGAAACCGACCTCGTAGCCGCCGACGGTCACGAAGTTGGCGTCGATCTGCACGATCACAGCGACGATCACCGCCGTCACGACCAGCGACGCGATGACGATGGTATGGACGGCGCCCATGATCTCGCGCAGGGTGATGAGACGCTTGTTGAGGTAGTAGATCGCGGCGTTGCCGATGCCCATCCCGAGCAGGAGCTGCCCGAACGCCGCCGTGACGATGAAAAGCGCATACGCGCCGCGTCCGTTCGGGCCGAGGGAGCGGGCGACCAGCACGCCCGTCGCGAACGCGAGCAGTCCGTCCGCCGCATACGTCAGCATGACGATGTTGACGTTGCCGAGGAACGACCGTTCGCGGGGCGGCGCGTCCGATGACATCGCCGTGATTGTAGCCTCTACGTCCTCAGAGGCGCGCGCGTCAGCGCTTCCACAGCTTCCACCTCCGCCGCCATCCGCTGCTCCCACGTCCAGAAGCGCTCGCGCGCGTACGCGCCGGCCGCGGCCGCCAGGCGCGCGCGCTGCTCCGCATCGTTCGCGAGCGCCACGACGAGGTCGCTGATCCGCTCTTCGATCGGCTTCACGACGCCCGACCGCTGCGCGCTGTCAACGAGCCTGCCTGTCCTGTTG
>Ga0073934_10003827_pt1 | contig 26550 bp, 23 predicted proteins | sample LarsenN4metaG_FD_76834 | JGI IMG/M metagenome (GOLD analysis project Ga0073934, IMG submission 76834) | Hot spring sediment bacterial and archeal communities from British Columbia, Canada, to study Microbial Dark Matter (Phase II) - Larsen... ... | reverse complement strand
TAAACAAAAATGATATTAACAAGTCTTCCTCCGATTCCACTGTTTTTGTATTGAATAGCATTAAGTTCTAATAAGAATCGTCGTTGATATTCTTGACCTCCTGCAAGATCAGAAAAGTCTGGATAACTGCATGGGTTGTATCGAAACAAGTCTAAAATTTCTTGTCTCCATCCTCTTTTCTTTTCGTCAGAATCAGTTGCTTTTCTTCTGAAAGAATCTGCGTAATTTTGGTCTTTCTTTTGTGAAAGTTGATCTTTCATTAAGAGTTCTTGAATAGAACCATCTTGAATTCCGCAATCTCTAACCATTTTATTCAACAATTCATAAGCATTTGCAACTGCTTCTAATTGCTTTCTTTCAATCGCTTCTCTTTTGTTCTTTGGAATGTCAGGCATTGCTAAAAGTTTATCATAAAGGTCGATTCCATCTCCATAATTTTTAATTGCTTGTTGATAAACTTCTCCAGTATAACAGGACTTGCTATTATTAACTTCATTAGCTAGATTGATGGAATTATCTGCTAAATCCATAACACTTGCTCCTTGTCCGAAAGAAGTAAACGAAGTCGATAAACTTTTTGATTTAGAAGCCATTTTTGCTTTCTTTCAACTACTATTCTCACTCTAGCAAAATTATTCGGTTACTTTAAAAGGTTTATCTTTTTTTGAAAATCAAAAAAAACCAGTTTTTTTTTGCTTGTTTGATCCTAAATCTATTCATCAGAAAAACACAACTATCTTTTTTTCGCCGTTCTTAAAAGTAATCCAACATCTTTACTCTTCTTTTTTAGACTATTTAAAACATACTTACATTCATCTTTTCTAGCTTCATAGTTTAATAATTAGAAAAGACTTTAGGTTTTTTCAGTAAGAAGACTTTGGCAAGAACTATAGATACAAAAAAACAAACAACCAAAATTTCCGATAAGAAGAATAAGAGAAGTGTTTATCAGGAAAAAAAACTGATAAATTTTGTTGTTGATTCTTTTGTTTTTCAAATAAAGACATCATGACGGATCAAGTGAAAGAAACAATCTTAAATCGCCAGAAAGTTTTTGCGGTAGAAAAAGCGAATTTACAAAGTACCAAAGATAAAGAAAATCAAGTCAATGAACCAAGGAAAGAACTTGGAACTCCTGGTCAATCTTCAGGTCTTTTTATTGGAAACATAAAACCTACTACTGTTGGAAGAAAGATTAATGTTCCTTTAGTTTCTATAAAGCAAAACCAAACACAACCTTTAAGAACTTTGAATACAAGTTCTCAATTAGCTACTGTAGCAAATAGAAGACCTGTTATTTCTTTATTCCCCGCATCAAGAAAGGATGTAGAAAAACAAAAACAAGAACAATTGATTGAAGCAACTACAAGATTCGCTCAAAGTTTAGAACAAGAACAAAGAGCTTTATTGGCTCAAAGAATTTTACAAGGAGTTGACGTTACTCTTTTATCTCCTGAATTACAATTGGTCGGAGCATTAAATAGCGGAATTCAAAGTTCTATCGAAAGAAATAAAATACTTGTACAAAACGCTCAAACGCAGCTAAACCAAGATTATACATATTTTAAAAGACAAATAGAGTCCGAAATTCAAACGATTAGTAACTCTGAATCAGAAAACAACTTAGTAAAAGAGTTTTTTAATGCTCAAAAAACTGCTCTTCAGAAAAAGTTATTGGATTTGGAAAAAAGGTTTAATTCTGCTCAACAAGCATTTCGAGATAGAGTAGTTGCATTGGATCAACTTGCAGAAACTATAAAAGATAATGCTCAAAAAGTTAGAGATCTTCAGGCCCTAAAACTTAGATCAACTAGTGTTACCGAGAGAAATAAAATAGAACTAGGAATTGCAGATTTAAATGCTAGAATTCAAAACCAAGGAATAGAATATTTTGCATCTATCGATGAATTAAAAACGTTAGGAACGAAAACTTCAGAAAGTCTTAGAAATGATTTCTTAGATAATGCTGTTATTCGTGACGCCCAGCTTGATGCATTAAAAAGAATTGAAGTTCCTGTTGCTCAAAAACCTATATTTGATTTACTTTTTCAAAACGCTGGAAAGTTACAATCAAGTGTTGTACAATACTTTATTCAAACTATTGAAGCAAATCAATCTATTACTGATGCAAAAATACAACAATTAGAAAAACAACTTGGAGCTAAAAATGCTGATCTTGAAAGTTTGAAATCACAATTTCAAACACTTCAAGAACAAAATAAACGATACCAAGAAGAAATCACATCATTATCACAAGCAACCGACAAACAAACAGAAATAATTAAAGACCAAGAGAAAAAGATTCAAAATAAAATCAAGCAAATCGAAGAAAATGAAAAGAAATTAGCTGAAGTTACAAAGGCCTACAATACTTTACAAGATCAATTTAATTCATTAAATAAAAATCAACAAGAGTTGTTAAAACAGAAATCTCAAGTAGAACAAGAACGTGATAGTCTAAAAATTACTATTGAGCAAAGAAAGAAAGATATTGATGAATTGATTGCTCAAAACGAAATTTTACGACAAACTCAAGGAGCTTTAGAAGGAAATGCTAAAGTTGAAAAAGAGGCTTTGCAAAAACAAATACAAATTGCGAATAATAGAGTTAAGGAGCTTGAAGATGCTTTAGCAAACAAAGATGGATTATCTAAAGCTTTGGAAGAAAGTTTGAAAAATGAACAAAAACTTCAAAAAGAAAAACAAGAGATTCTCTTAAAATACAATAATGAAGTTAATACTTTGAAAGCTGAACTTGAAGACTTGCAAGATCAGAATAGATATTCTGTTAAAGAATATGCACAACAACAAAATAAAATTACAGATTTGCAAGAAGAAAAAGCAAAACTCGAAAAGGCTCTTAAAGATCTTCAAAACCAAGCTCCCATACAAAACTTTTTCCAAGATTCAACCCAAAATCTCATTTCAAATATTATTTCTAAAGCAAAGGAAGATTATGCTAATGTACTTGCCATCCAAAAAGAGTTGAAGGATCAAACTCAAACAAAGGAACTTCAATCTATAATCGATGCTATCAATAAATTGGAACAATTATCGAAAACGAACCCAGATAATCCAGAACTTAAAAATATTGGATTGTATTTAAATCAAATTAGTAAACTAAGAGATGTTGAAATTGCTTTAGTAGGAAAAGCGATAGCTGAAAAAGTCAATATTGATAAGTTTTTAAGACCTGAATTACAAGATTTGTTTAAAAAATCTAGAGAAAATGATGATTTAACAAAGAAGCTCAAAGCTTTAGAACAACAGATCAAAAGTCTACAACAAGACCGATTGGATACTAAAGCTGTTTTAGACAAATTATCACAGATTGTAGATTCTAAAACCCTTGACAAGATCAATAGTATACAAGGACTATCAGATACACAAAGAATCTCACAAATCATTGATGTTTTAAAAGAGAGGATCCAAGAAAATGCTATATTGCGAGAAGCTCTTGATATCCAAGAAAACATTACAAATCTCAAAGTTACTAAAGATCAAGAAAACAAATTTATTGTATCAAGCAATAAGAATTACAATGCTTCGGAATTAATAACAGACTTGTTAGGATTAAAAGAAGACATTGAATCTACTACACTTTCAAAAGGAGGAGGACCTTTTGGTTTTGTTTCTAAAGGATTAGCACCAATTCCTTTTAAAACTTCTATATCCTTTTCCAGTTTATTTAAACTATTATCTCCAGCTGGACAGAACATCCAACAATTGTTCTACGCCTATTTTGATCTTCAAGATGAACAATCTCCAATTAAGATAACTGTAAGCGATCAAACACCTCCGAATGCAGCAATAAAGGTTGTACGGGAATGGAGAAAGTTTGCTATGAATGCAGCCCGATTTGACTTTCTTTATCAATTTTTACGAATATTACAAGAACGAATTGGAGTTGATAAAGACTATACTATCACTGGACTAAATGATCCTAGAAATAACGATAAACAAAACAACTTTAGTCAAAAAATAGTAACACTTATTACCATCTTCTTCGATTACATAAGAAGAAATAATCTTTCTTCTGAACCTACACAAAAAATCGATCAATCTAAAATTGACGAGATTATTCAAGATATTAGCAAAAAAGCAGATTCTCAAATATCAAAAGGAATTCCAGCATTTAAAGAACTTGGAAACAGAATGATCGAAATACTAAAAGATTTTAAACAAGACTTTGGAGATACTATAAAACTTTTATTCGATCTATGGGTTAAATACAACAATGTTTTTGAGTTAGTTTCAAAAGTATTTAGCGGAAATTACGAAGATTTATTGAAGAAAGTAAAAAACATTACAGATCCTACGAAAGATCCACAGGTTATTAAATCTAATATAACTGCTTTCGCTGGAGACGCCGATTCTTATTTCAAAGCTATAAAGCCATTTATGCCATTTAACATTAATGAAATTAAAAATTCCGTTGTAAAACTTTATGAAATAGATTTTTCAATCACTCAATTACCAAGCGACATCTCAATCCAATCAAAAATTGGTCAAGTTTCTAAGGATACTAGTTACCAAGAAAATCCATTCATAAAAAATCCAGAGGCTTCATCCGATTTAATCCAGGATTATAAAATCGCCTTTGAAGTCGTTTTAGATAACCTTCCTACAGCACCAACTCTTTATAAAAACGGAAAATTTTTAGAAGGTTATACCTTTCCTCTTGGAGAAATTAAAGAATCCAAATAACAATAAACTATTCATTTTAAAAACAAACATCTAGTCTTTTTCGTTTTTTAATAATAAGAAAATGTCTTCTTTATTGAATATAAAATCACAGAAACAATCGTTACTTTACAATGGAGTACAAGCAAACCTTACAACTTCTGAAGAAAGAAAGTCTTCCTTAAGCCAAATACCAAAAGAAACCGTTTCAGTAGATGATCGAGCATTCAATTCTATTCAACCTTTTAACACAAAGCCCGTAGGAAAAGTCATTGCTACTATTCCGATTTTTAGAGATCCAAAACCAATTAATCGTTTTCTTATTCCATCTTATTCAACCAAAAAAACATTGACTAACGTAGTTCCAATCTCTTTGAATAAAACAGAAAAGAAAGAACCTAATCTAACTATTGAATCAACCTCTGTATTAACAGTAATTGAAAGATTCAAAGTAACCATAGAGAAATCCAAGTCTATTCTCGAACAAGAGATTGATTATTTTTCAAAGTTAAAAACCAAAACACTTGAAGAATCAAACATTGTAAAAAAAGCAATAGAGTTTCTTCGAAAGCAAAAACAAACGATAGAAGATGATTCTAAACAGTTTTTATTCGAAATTGAACAAGAACAAAGCGATATTATTTCAAACATAAAGGACCCTTATGTTCAAAGTTTTCGTTTATTTGAGATTGAAAAGAAGCTACAAAGACAAATCGATCGATTTAACATTAAAGAGTACATTTTAGCAAAACGCTTTGAAGAAGAAAACTTTACATTCTATCCTCAATTCTTTGTTTATCCTCTACGATTTGAAGCTACTCAACTATTATCTTTATCTTCGGATGTAAAAACTTTAACAGAACAAACGAAAGCGCTAATTGATTTATTCAATCAACAATCGTTGAACAATTCAGAAATCGAAACTTTAACAAAAGCAATAAAAACAAAACAAGAAGAACTCGTACGATTTATAAAGGCTACGTTGAAACCGAATCTATTTCTGAATGGATTTGAATTGAATAAAGAACAGTTAATAACAAACGATTTACTGAATCGACTAAGAAAGTTTGGTAAACAAGTAGAATCTTTTTATGGTTCTAAATGGAACAAGTCTCAATCGTTTGATTCATTGATTGAATCTTTAGAAAACGATCCTTCTGACGATCAAACAAAGAAAACATTAATCAAGTTTATAAACGAAACTAACTTACCCGAAGAATTAATTATAGAAGCAAACGCTATCGTTCGTACTATTGAAGAATACCAAGAAGCTCAAAAGGCAAAGAGTCTTTCCTTTCTTATACCCGATAAGCACCAATTAGAAAAAGATTTAAACCTATTTCGACAAGCTCTACGATCGAAACTTATATTATCGAAAGAAAGTTCTTTTAGTCAAACATTAAGTCAAGACTCTCAGTTTTTAAAAGACTTGAATTTATTAAGAAGCAATATTGAACAAGACATTTCTATCATTCTAAAAAACAATGCTTCAAAAACCGAAACAATTGAACGTTTAGAAAAAGAAAACAAAGAATTGAAGGAAAAGTTACAATCTATTCCTAAGAGTTCTAAATCGGATATAGAGAATCTATTGACCGACATTGTACAACAATCAGAAAGTACGAGAGAAAAGGGATTAGATAAATTGAATAAAACAAATGATTTATTGTCGCAATCAAGAGAGCTTAAAAGAACAAAACTAGAAGCAGACATAGTACGAAATCAGTTGATAGAATTGAAAAATGAGTTTTTATTAATAAAAAATAAACTAATCAAGGCTTTAGAAACCGTAGAAGGCTTAAAAGAAACAAATCAACTTTATCGTAATTTATCAGGTTTAAGTATAACTCGAAACTTGGAAACAAATACTATTCAAATAAAGACTGTGGAAAAATCTAAACTTTTTGAATACTTGAAAAAACAAATTCAATCATATAAAAACAAAAGTAAAGAAGCAATAAAATACGGTTTAATGGGTATGTTTACGATACCAAGAAACTTTCAAGACTACATGCAAGATAAAGGAGAATCAGGAGCAAGTATAGAAGATATTATATCACGATTATTCCAAACGGAAGAACAAACAGAAGATTTATCAAGTTTAGAATTACCTAGCGATGTAGATTCTTCAGATCTTGAAACCATTGTGATGTTAAAAAATTATTTGATTCTACCTCTTCGAATTCAATGGATGATAGAAATAAAAAAAGCAATATCAAACTTTGTTGGTTATCAACTTTCTCCAGATAAAAAGATTTCTATTCAAGACATGAATCAAATTAACTTGGCTTTTTATTCGTTCTTTCAATGGCTTGAAAATCCTAACGAACCATTAAAGATTGTCGATTTAAGAAAAGAGTTTAATCAAGGCGAAAATTATTCTGGTCGTAATCCGTTAAAAGACATTGAAACAAGAAAAGAATTTACAGAAAATCCTAAAGTTCTTGCTTTAGCGAAAAGGCTACAAGAGACATGGAAAAAGTATGAAGGATATAAAACTAGTTTTACAAACTATATTGCTTCAAATTACAAAGACATTCGATTAAGAAAAGAAGAATTTGACAGCATTTTTGAATATTTACAAACAAAACAACCGATTGAAGGATATATTGACAAAGCTACAGACTTTTCTGTTGATACAGAAGAACATGAAGCAGAATTCTTTGGAGGAAGAATTTTTGGAAAAGTTGGTTACGAGGATGCTTCTATAGGATTTTCTAAATCGAATACAATTCAAGACTTTGAAGCATTAGAACAAAACTTTAGAAAATTCTTCTCACAATTATTCTACAACGACTTTAATGTTCAGAATGATTTGTCTTCTTATTTTTGAAACTTTATTAAACTTAATAAATTTACATACTTGTTATTATTCTGTTCTTCATCTTTATCGTTTAATCTCTTTCTTTTGTTTGTTTTAGAATCTGATCGACAGTAAACACATTTTGTTTTTACTTTTGACCACATCTTCCAACAATTACCGTGAATACTGTTAGAACAAGTTTCACACGTAAAAAGATTTGATTCATCATCTTTTTTCATCACTTCGCAACAAACGATACATTCTTGGTCTATCCATTCTCTTTTTACTTTTACCGATTCTTCTTGATCCTTTTTTTCAGGTTCATTTTTGGTTTCTTTATAAGCTTGTTTTAAAACATCGCCAATCATTAACTTTTTGTCTACTTCTAAATCTTTCAATCGAGATAAGTCATCCCAAGAATGAATATCTTTTAAAACTCTGATTTTTACAAAATAAATGTGTTTACAACTTTGTAATCTCTTTTCAAAGTCTGGACAAGTACAAAACCATTTTTCTTTTGAAGTACAAGTTACTTTATACACATTACCCGTAGATCCCATAACATCAAAATCAACTTGCTTTTCTTTCCATAACTTTTCGATGAAAAACAATTTCTGATTCAATCCTCTTTCGATTCTAGATTCCTTATCCTTATTTGCCATCTTGCTTTCAGAAAACTAAAAGACACAACTCTTTTTTAAACAAAACTTGAAAACCTTATTCTCTAATGGAAACAAAACATGTTTTATTTAAGTTATTGTTTTTTATTCAAGAATACAAAGGAACAAGAAAAGAAACAGGAAATTGTTTTATAGTTTGTAGATCGGCAGGTGTATTCTCTATAAATTTAGGACCTACTTTTATAGTAGGAGGAACAACAGGCTTTCTTTTTGGAACGGTTACGGGTGTTCCTGCTTGAAAGATTGGTTTTCCATTTTCGATTTTCAAAACCGTTGACAATGAGTAAGAGAGATAAAGAGAACCATCAATCTCTGATGTTTCTAATGTTTTGATAATAAACGATGCGGATAAAATCAGGTTAAAACCTTCTTCTTTTTCAAACCATGATTTTGGTTCAAACGTAATATGCCAATAGAGATTTGATAATGAAACAACTTTATCGATTCCTTCGATTGCATAAAATACATAGGTAGTTTTTGGTGAAATCAAAAAGGTTTGATTTCTTGTTACAACCGACAAGAAAGATTCAGTATCGTTTAGTTTTACTTGAATGCTTTTATCTTCTACATCTCTGATTTGAAAAACAAAGTCTCTAATTTTATCATATTTCTTAGAGATATCGATAATCGATGATTCCGTATAAACTAGATCAGATTTGTTCTGCTCAAAACATCTTGCCATTCTCCAAAGTGATAGGTATGAAAATTCATCTCCTTTTTCCCCCAAAGGTTTTGTACTAGTTCTTCCAAAAGTTAGATAGTTAAATATCGTCAACTTCCATATTCTAAACAACTCTTTTTGTCCAAAGATTCCAAGGCAAAACAATATTCGAGTTATTCTTTTGTAATTTTTACCACCTCGATTGTTTTTAAAATAAAGATTAAATCGTTGTTCTTGTTGTGAAGACTTTCCCACTTTTAAAGGCTTATCTTTGTTAAACTCAAAGCCATAAAATTTTACAACCAATTCAAATGACTCTTTCAAGTTCTTTATAAAACTCGAATCAGAAAGTTTGTTAGTTATTTCTTGTTCATTTCTTAAATCAAACGAATCAGTTGATTCGTCTTCTCGAAATCCTATGCTAGGAAATAAAGAATCAATCCATTGTGTATTGTTTAGGCTTTCTCCATTGTCTTGGTTTTTATTGAACGTATCATAAGCCGATGAAAGATTCATTCTTATTTTTTTGTCGATCTCAAAAAGGTTAATCAATTATTGTTTTAAAAAAACTTTGAATGGTTTATTCTAGTTACTTACATCCTACATCTTTTTTCTTATAAGCAGAGAGACGATGAAAAGGCTAAAAAGTTTCCTGAGTTTGAATCCTAAAGTTAAATACTTGATACAAACAAAACCTGAGTTTGTTCCTGATAAATCGTTTCAACTAATCTTACATTGTGAGAATTGTTCATTCTATTGTGCCTATCTTACAAAAAAACAAGCTGGCCGGTTAATTCAAGACAATAAAATAATAGCTATAGAAGAATCAAGAACTAATGTTCTTTCTCATTAAAATGTTTATTATTGTATCGAAAAAGGACCCTTATTAAATTTGATAATAAAAGTCGTTATGAAAACAACAACTTTAACGATAGAGTTTTTGTAATTAGCCTTCCATAGTTGTGTTTCAGTTTGAATTTCTTCGAGAATCAAATTGTCTGATTTTTTGTCTTGAATTCTTAAACAAAAGTTTTCTAATCGACTTGATAATGATTCAAATTCTTTACAACAGAATACATCTAATGTTGCATCCAAGTAAACGAATAAAACGGATATTCCAAACAAAAAGAAGGAAGTAATAAGAGTATTCCAAGCGATAGAAAAATGAACTACGGTACTTAATGTTCCAAAGAATAAGAACAACAAGGAACAACAATGGAAGATAAAATCAATAAAACCTAATGCCAATTTAAATCCTGCCCATCGTTTTGAAAGGAAATTTAGAATAATCGCTAAATTCTTGGTTGTTAAAAGAGCTTTATTTCCAAAATTGGAAAGCTCTTCTGAATAATGTAACATACTTTTTAACATTCTTAATTTTAAAATCTACTTTAATCTATTTATTTAGCTTGCAAAAAAACTTGAAAATAAGAATACAATTCTTGTTCGAATTGAGAAATTTTTTATTTGACTTGTTTCTGCAAGTAATCGATCTTGATCCAAGAATAACAGGCAATTTGATACATATATAATGGCTCGTATTTCATACAAGCCAAATATTCTGATATTAAAAACTTTCTATTCTCGGTAGAGAGTTCTTTCCACCAAAGAAACCAAGGTCTTTCGTCATCGTGGAATCTCCAAAAGAGCTTCTCACCAACCTTTTTGCCGTAGATTTGTTCAAATTGTTTAATATAACAATCATTTTGAACCCAAGCAAAAACTTGTACACATTCTATCGGTATCCAAGAAAAGGATAGCTTTGTTTCTTCTTCAAAAGATTTTCTCAAAGGAACAATGTTGATATCTCTACATAAAAAAACCATAGGTCTGTTTTTGTAACATATTTGGTATTGATGATATATATGGTTATATCGTATAACTCCTAAATCTTGGTCTTTTACGTTTGAAGTGAATTCTGGCCATGTTTTTAAACAATACTCATAATCAGAGAATCTTTTATGACAAAACTCTAAAAACTTCCAATACACATCAAGTCGAACAATCAATTCTTTTAAACTAATCTCAACCGTTTCAAACTTTAAACAGCCGTTTTTTGTAACTTCCATCACTTCTTTTTCTTTTGGAGAAAGAAAAACTGTTTTTCTTTTTTGCTTTCGAAAAACGAAACTTTACAAAGAATGAGTAACGTTTAAGATCACCGTAAAAATCAAGCTATGGATTAACAAACCACTAACAAAGATCGAGAAGAATTTTTGAAGACTCTTCAAGAATATAAGGCCGTTAAGCAAGAAAACGAAAGACTACATCAAGAAATAGCAACTATAAAATTAAAAATCGTTGATCAATATGAAAAAAAGGTCTCAAGACTTGAAGATATGAGCTCATCGTTTGAAAAAAAGTTTGCTGATTTGGAGAAGGAGATTGATCTTTTGAAACAAGCAATTATTGTGAATCGAAAATGAAATTCTTATGAATAAATAAAGACAAGTCTTGTATCACAAATAATCCGCTTTTATTCTTTCTTAACTTCTAAAGAATTAACAGGAAAGAAGGAATTTAATTTCCAAACGGCTCTTTCTCCTCGTTGAGAACCCTTCTGTCTAAAGAAGATGTTTTTGTATTTTGACGAAGATAGGATTCCGTTGATTGTATAAGATAACTTTTTCTTGTCTTTGATCAAATAATGATCACAAATCCAATCAAGAATATCTTTTCCAGTTCCATATCCTTCCCTTTTTTTTAATGCTTCGGCCATTAAAGTAATATAATCTTCTTTATAAAATTCCTCATCAATAAAATCTTCTTCTTTTTCTTCGACTAATTTAGGTTCTTCTTTTTCGGGGCTCTTTCTCTTTTGTTTTTTCTCTTTAACAAACTGATAAATAGGAAGATCTTCTACAATCAAAGGATATTCGACTTTTGTATCCATGTGTTATTTCTCTCTTCTTAAACGTTGTTTCTTTTCTTTTGTGGTTGTTTCAGAATAATCAAGTCTCGAAAACTTTTATTGACCTTAGTAAAAAGCTGACCTACTAACCAGAATAGGAACACATCGTATGAAAGTGAAAAAGTCTTTTTTTATTTGAGAGAGTTAGCAATAATAAAGCCAAGTAACACTCTTCTTTAATTCTTCGAGAGAAGAGTCGTTATAGATAATCTTATCAAATTCTTTAAAGTCGTCAAGTTCTGTTTCAGAAATATGATTTGGATCTCGAACTGTTTTGATTCTTTTCATTCTTTCTTCTATCGGAGAATTTATTCTCCAAATTTGAAATCCTAACTCTTTTAATAATTTGACTTCGTTTTTAAATCGAACGTCATCAACTATAACTCCTGTTTCTTTATATTTTTCATAGTTTAATTTCCATACTTTAATCCAAAAGTCAGAATCAACCTTGTTACGAAAAACTTCGGTTCCAACAAATTGAAGAGTTTTACCCCAGCTACTGTTTCCATCCATAAAATCAATACATTCTTTGCTTAATTCTTCTAATTGGTTTTTTTTAAATTCATAACCTCCGAATAGTTCAACAATCTTTGGTTTTAGTTCATCAAATGATCGTTTCTCTTGAATCATGTTTGGTTTTTGTTTTCCTTCGTCAGAATAAAGTAATAATGGATCAATTCCTCCAAGCAAAGATACATAGTCTTTTAACAATTTTGCAAATGGTAAAACTTTTGTTTTCGGACTTAATTCAACTAAAAAGGTAGAAACTTGTCCTTTTCCAGAACCATACTTTCCAGAAAGTCCAACACTTAAAACCTTTTCTTCTTTCTTCAATTCCATTTTAAACAAAACAACCTTAACTACTGAATGTTATCGTTATAACAATGATGAGTTTTTATTGTGAGAATAAATAAAAAAAAGTTTGGTTTTTGATGATTAAAAATGACAGAAATAAGAATGTTTAGGGTAGTACGCTAAAGCAAGGTTGACTTGTAGTAAAAGGATAATTAAATCCTATAGATCCTATAGGACTTATAGAACCACAACTGTTATTATTAGCAGTTCCAAAAGGTTGGCCAGTAGATCCAATAGGATTTATACTTCCGCAGCTTATATTATTTGTTTTTCCTACATTTTCACCAATACTAAGAGGGCTAAAGCTTCCACAAGTAAGGTTGTTGCTTTGTGGATTTCCTATGCTTGTTACGTTTACTGGAAATGATTGTTGAAAAGGCGTTCCTCCTTGAGGAGTTATAGTTGCAATGATAGTAGTTGTTCCATTTGTTAAACCTCTTATTGCTACACATCCTAAACCTCCATCTGTAACACTTGCTACAGAAGGATTTGTAGAACTCCAACTAACTGTATAATTTGTTGATTGACCGCAACTACTTAAAACGTTAGAAATACAAACACATATTTTTTGATCTGTTGTCATTGTGATTGAAGACATTGTTATTCTTATTTAAACCTAATAAAAAGATTCAAAGTAAAAATTGAAAACTAAGCTATAAAATTAGGCTTTATTTTAATTCCGAGATTGATTTATCTACTAGTTTTGAAGAATCCAAAGTTAACCAATAAACAAAATAAGATCTATTCTCTTTTCGCAAGCTGTCCGTTAGTTTAATTAGTTTCTTTTCTTTTTTAATTTCAAAAACGGAAATTGAATGAAGTTTAGGTATCCAAAGATTTGATAATTTTCGATCATTCTTTGAATGTGTAATCAGTAACCAATAACCATCGACTTTAGAATGATTGATTGATTCATAATCAATCGTTTTATCTTTTAATAAACATACTTTATCTTTCAGAAATGGATCTAGTTTCATTTTTGAACTTGTACATCCATCACAAAACATTCCTCCATAACATACTTGATTCGCTAAATCTGTATTTTCTGTCTGTAAAACGAAACTTCTAGTTTTAATTAAATCGTTTGTTGATTTGCCTTGTATATTTTCAATCTCTTTATCTATGTCTTTGGTTTCTTCTTCCTCTTCACCGTCGTCATGTATAGTTGCGTGTTCAAATTGCTTTAAATCGATTTTGATAACCCAACAACCATTCGATGGATCAACTCCTTGAAACACAAAAGAAAAATTCTTGATTAAAAACTCTTTCTCTTCTTTTGGACAAAAATAAAACTCTCTTTTAAATCCATCGGTTTTTTCTAAATACGATGACATAGTGATTGCATTTTGTTTAGAAGAAGTAACCAAGAATCCGTTAGAAAAGTTATCGGTTATGTACTTTATCTCCTTTCTCCATCTCTCTTCGGACATTCTTACTATTTATGATTTGTCTTTTGAAAACTTGATTAATTTTTTTGATGAATAAAAACGTCTTTTATTAATTCAAAGCATTAATGTGACAAAGAATAAGAGCTAACTCTCTTTTCGTTAAAGAAAGACAATTTACATATAAATTATTTCCTTCAGACTTTTTAATCAATTCGCCTATACGTTTTCTAGCTTTTGATTAAATATGATCAAGCTCAAACCCTTTGGCCAAAACGACCAATTTAAAGCGATCAGAAAAACTGATATCATCTATAATAAACGTATTTATCTTTGCAATTAAGTCTACTATTCCCTAATCTTTTGCAAGAAGGAAATTAGAAACTCTTTCTTCTACATTCTCTGGTAATTCATATTCTTCAGTATGTTTAAGACAACACTTTGTTCATAAGCAACTTCCAGTTTTAAACATTTGTTTGTATTTGAAACTTGAATCTTTTCCTTCAAACTTGAAGCGATTTCTAAAAGAACAAGTTTCTGAACATAAAGTAATCCATCGGTACAAGATATTTCAATAAACTCATCTGAATTCACTGGAGTTTGAAAGATTTTCTTCCATTGTGAATTATCCATACTTTTTGTTAATAAAAATCCTATTGATTTCTTTCGTTTATGTGTCTTTACTTGTTCGTTCTTTCTTTCTATTTATTTTTGAATTTTAAGAACGTATAAAAGAATTTTCGGCGAAAAAGATCAGACTTGCAGACTAAAATAAAAATTTTATTAGCTATTTTTGTTGAGTATTCTAATTTTTAAGATAAAAGGTTAGAAAGAGACATCAACATAAAACATGGAGCTACCCGAAAGAACGATCCTTCAAGATGAAACTACACAAAGCATGGATTATTCAAGCATAGAGACTGAAAAGAAAGCAATGTCTAGAACTAATTCAAACTTTCAAACTATGCAAGAAGTGTCTATTTTAATGAATGAGCTTTCACAAGAAAGCAATATGTCTTATTCGAGCAACGATAAATCTGAAAAAGTAGAAATGGAAGAGCCTGATGATAAAGATTTATCATTTATTGAATCAAGAATGGAATCAATCAAAGACAGAGGAACAGGAGATACTAAAAAAGCATTAAAGCTGATGGAATATTTACGCAAATATGAAGTAAAAAAAGGCTCTACAAAAACAAAGACAAATGGTTTTATGGGACTTAGATTGTTTATTTCCGTTCCTATGGAAGAAAGTCTTGCTTTATTGCTTTCTTATTATGAAAGCATCTTTCCTGGAGGTCAAGAACAAAAAGACCCGGAAGACTTTTGTTTTGCTGAATGTTTATCAGAACCATTATTCAAGTTTTTCATGGATTGTGATTTCAAATGGACCGTAGAGCCTAGTAAAAAAGACTTGGGCAAATTAATGATAAACGTTGGTAAATGTTTTGTAAGAACGTTGAAAAAGTTCTTTCCCCATTTTGCTAAAGAACCAACAAAAGAAGAAGAAAAGAAATGGAATAACATAAATAATGAATGGGAAGGATCTGGAACAGGAAATAATCGTTACAGAATTTTAATTGCTACTTCTGGAAAAAAGGAAGGAATAAAAGCTACAGGAGAAAAAGAATGGGGATTGGGATTACACATTTATTCAATTGGTCGATGTAGAGTTACATCAGAACAAGCATTACTGATGAGAAAGTATTTGTTACAAGAATGCGTTCGATCTATTGGATATAGAGAAGTCGAAAAGGGAGAGAATACATGGGAATCAGTTTTGGATTCTGGTGTATTAAAAGGACTTGGTGGAGTTAGAATGCTTTACTGTTCTAAAGTAAAAGGATGTTCTGATTGTGCGGCTACAAGTGATTTCTTAGATAAACAACAAGAACAAAAAGAAATTTATGATTACTTTAGTTATCGAAACAAGGGTCAAAAATCACTATCTAACTTAACATCAGAATGTTCAAAATGTGGAGGTCGTAAAAAAGTTTTATCTAGACAATCTTATAAACCAATATTTGTAATGAACGCTAATGAAGAAATCGATACTTCTATGGATTGGTTATGTAAAGATCGTAAACAAGCCATTTTAGCAACTTCTATTCGTACAGGAGCTAATCCAAAAACATTACCTCTTAAAGAACAATGGACATGGCCTACAGATTTAGGAGACTTGAATGTTTGGTTAGATTCGTTATCGATAAAAGAAAAAAGACCTCTTGAACCAAAAACAAGTGATCAAAGTAAAATAGCAAGTAATACCGCTGCGAAATTAGGACAAATGTATTCTGCAAACTCTGATGAAATGAATTTAGCTTTACAAGCTATTTACCAATTAGAGAATGGAGTTTATCATGGTGTTAAACCAGACGGTGGTTTGAAAAGAAGAAGCAATTATATTTTCCGACTTGATTTAGATAAAGGAGTAAGTGCTACATCACCTTCTCGTTGGTGTGTTACTTGTCAAAGACATCATGATAATCGTACCTTATTCGAATTTAGAGTAGACGGAATCTACCAAAAAAGTCACTCACAAAACTGTAGTCCTCCTGGATATACAAAATATCCTATTTCGGATGAATTGATTGAAATATTATTTGGAAAGATGGTTCCAAAACAATTTGCTAAAAAGAAATCAAAACCTACCATGGCTTACATTTCTACAGACTTTTCTATACCTTCTATTTCTGAACAAAACAAAACCTTTGTTCCTTTAACTAGTTTTAATCCTGTTACAAACGATAGCTTTAAAAACTATTACAACTACTTGGTCGAAACTAGAAAGAATTGGATCAACATGACTTTTACTGATGAAAAACGAAAAAAGTTGATTGAAACAGAAAAGAAAAAGTGGAAGTCAACTACTTCGAAAAAGTCTGAAGAACAAAGACCTCGTAATGTTCCTTATGTTTATGTAAACGATGATGGTAAAGAATGTATTACAACCCCAAATTCAATCGATTCGGATACTTTAACAGCTCCAAGACCTAACAACAAAAAACCATCACAAACCATTCAATGGGCAAGTTGTGTTTCTAAAAAATAAATGTTATTTCGAACCACTATTTATTAGATTTCTAATTCGTTTAAAAAAAAGTATTCAATTAATCCTTAGCTTAATGAGTTATTCAGAATCAAGTGCTGCAAAGATTTCAGTAGTAGAATCTATATGTAGCGATTATAAAGATGCTAAAGAAAACAATGATGATACTTCCGATTTTGTTAAATTTATTGAAGAGAATAACATAAGTACAGAGTTTGATAGTTTGCTTGATGAATATTTGAATCTTCCTAATCCAGATTTTGAGATTGAAAAGAAAACTACAAAGTTCTCTGCAAAGTCTACAAAAAATGAAGCAATTACTTTGTTTGGAAACTTTTTAATCAATGAAGAATCGTTTGATAAAAATAGTTTTTACATTATCGAAACTTGGGTTCCTAATTGGATGACAAACGATGTTTCCGAAAATGAAAATGTTACAAAAACTAGTTTAATAGAAAACGCTAAACATTGGGCTGCTTATTGGAGGATTACAACTTTATTCATGTTTCAATATCCGTCTCTTGATTTCAAAAATCTTAACACAACTATAACCACTGATTTGGTTTTTGTAAAAGGAAAAAACTTTCAATTTCTTCCTTCTGATGATGTTTTTCTTATCGCTCAAAAATTCTCAGTTGAAAAAGACTTTATAAAGTTATCTAAAGAAACTACAAAGCTCTCTTTTGCTAAAAAGTTAATTCGTAGAATCTTTAAAATCAATCTTGAAAAAAGCTCTTATAAAGTCATTGAAATAGGATCTTAAACCTTTGCTTTATTTCATTCTTTCTTCTGTATTATAAACAAACCGACTTTTTTTTTGATAGTTTACAAAAATTAATAAAAATACAACAACAAAAAGATTTTGAGGAAAAGGATCTTTTTTTATCCTATTTGGTGATGGTGTAACATGATAGAAACAGACGATTTAGGTTTTGAATTTGTGTGTTTGTCTTTATTCGATTGAGTAGTTTCGACAGATTCTGATTTATGAATTTTGGTTTGACTTGTTTCAGGTATCATGGTATATACAATGTTATTATCTTCGAGAATAATTTCTTCTCCATGATAGATTTGTTTTTTAGCAACAAGCCATGCGTGATCTCCAAAAGACCTTAGTCTAACATTTCCTTTTTTCGATCTTCTAGAATAGAATCCAGGTCCTCTATACCTAATCGTGTCTGAGAAATAATTGTTATTAAGTTCGATAACATGTTGAAGCATAATATCTTTTGCTCTTAATAAAGGATAACGTTTACATAGGTTTATTTTTGTTAAGATTTCACCAAATAAAGGAACTACTTTTGATCCTTCTCTAAAAATCGGTTCAGGATCTATGGACGTAGAATTTGGATCAGGTGGGCTGCAACAATACAAAGAAAATCGATTGTCAGGTTGTATAGATATTCTAACTCTATAATACTTTTTTGTACATTCCATACAATAAGGATGAACTAAACACGTAAATGAAGGACATCGAAATCCTTTATCATTTACACCAAAACATCGATCTACTGATAATTCTATTTTATCCTTCTCTTCATCTTCATTCATTTTGATATTCAATATTTTCTTTTGTGAATCTTTAATAAAATACATTTGTACAAACCAAAACTTTTCTTTTTGACTCTTTTCTTTGTCTTCTTCTTGTTCGTCTTCCCACATTTCAATGTCGTTTAATACATAATCTGAAAATGGAACGGATAATGTTTCTTCATCATTTTCTTCTTGTTCTTCTAAAGATGATAGAAAGTCGGATGTAGACATTGGTATGCTCGTAAACGAGTTGTTATCAGTATCTTGAGTATTGTCTTCTTCTTGTTCGTTCATTGTTTAGATCCGGATAAGACTTCTGTATTGAAAACAGGTAGAGTATTAAAATTTTTGAACGTATCTTTGTTTTTTTCTTTGTTCACTTCTACTTTTTTGGACAAGCCTTTTTTGAAATAAACTTCAATTCAAAAATACAATATCCTTGTTTCACTCACATCGCCTTTTTTTTGTTCTCATTTAACGTTTGTCTGTTGTATAAAAAACTTTCATAGTTGACTTAGAAGTCAAGTAATTTTTTTTGCTATAAGCGCTTTAAAGAATGGAAGGCGATAATAATTCCAACAGTAAATCAGAAAAAGATGAATTGAAGGAAGTAATGCCGATTGACTTTCTTTTGAGTAAAAAAGATCCAGATATTTCTGGTCATATGTATACTTTAGACTATTTAAAAGCGATGGGAATGAAACAATTAGGTTCTTCTTTTAAAACCTATGAAGATAACATTCCAAATGTTTTTTATTCTTTTGTATTACTAAGTGACAATTATACGGCAATTCTTGCTAGACGATTCTTCAACTATGTAGAACAAGTTTATCATCAAGAAAGAACTAGTTTTCTTCTTGACATTTCGAATTTAGAAAACTTTGAAGTAAAAGCAATACTCCAACAATTAGAATATTCAAAAAAGTTTGCCGATGGTGGTTTATTACGTGTAGGAATTATAGAACCAAGAACCGCACTTCGAAAGGCATTACAATTTAATATCTTTATTCAAAAGAGAAAAACACCTATCGAAGTATTTGAATTTGATAATGATTGTGTAGATTGGTGTATTTACGGAAAACTTAAAACCAAAGAAGAGAAGAAGAAACAAAAAGAAGAACTTAAAGCACAAAAGAAGTTACAGAAGTCATCCAAATAACTTGATTATTTGTTCTTATAAACTTAATAAAAACTCAATTTTTCAATCGTTAATACCAATCTTTTTATTTCATTGATTTAATGACTTCCTAAAAAGGAAAAAAAGAATGGAAGAGGTTGTGTCAATCGATCGGAATTAAAAGTTATGAAACTTCCTTCCAAAGAAAGAATATCTTATTGAATAGCTTTGAAGCAACTCAAAAGAAAGTAATCTTCTTTAGTTTAAAATAAAAGTTTTATTCATTTATTTGGTTTGTTTCTTTGCTGGTTTCTTTTTTTGAGAAGATGAACTCTTTTTGTTTGTCGATTTCTTTTTTGGAACTTTTTTCTTGGTAGATAGTTTTCCTTCCGATGCGAGAACCGCAAGTACAATAATTATAACAACTGCAAGTACAATTCCTATCGAAATTCCTACAATAGCGGATATTCCAAGAGATGAAGAAGGGGTTCCTTGAATAGGATTTGATGCTCCCGTTGGATTAATCGGATCTACATTACAAGTTTGAAGAATCGTATTACGATCAACTAAATTATTTCTAGCGTCCTCTGATAATTCAAACACTTGTGTACAAGTAACAAAGGTTCCTTGACACTGATTTGAAAGTTGTGAACTCAATTTAAACGCATTGGTATTTCTACATGGAACTGAAGTACACTCAGGAACTGGAAGCTCGCTAACTAAACAAGCACATAAAGGATCTTCAGGATTTGATGTACAAAAGGATTGCATGATGTTATCACAATCTCCAAGTAGGTTTTGTGGTCCAAAAACAGGACCACATAACGCAGCCGTAGTCCCCGGAGCTCCTTTACAACAATCTAATCGTTTATCTGGATCACATTGTGTTTCTATAGCAGCTCTGTTAAATATTCTCGCTTCTTGATCTGGGTTTGCTATGAGAGCTTGTGCTTCTTGACAAGTCATATTTCTTCTAGTTCTAGGTCCAAAAATTGGATTATTTGTGACTTGGCTAGGACAATTACATCCTTGTGAAACACTGCAAATTCCATTACATCCAGGTGTAACACCACATTGATTCACTCCTTTCCCTTGACAAGCACAGCGTAAACATTGTTGACAAAGAGGAATACATCCGGGAGCTGTATTACAACAAATACCGGGAGCGCAACGGTTACAATCAAACACTTGACCATTAAATTCTATTTGATTCGCATTTAAAGGCCTAAAAGAATAAAAAGTTATTAATCCATAGGAAATAAAGGAGTATTCTTACACGATAGGCTCAAAATCTACCTCCACTAGAATAGACATTTTTCTTTTATATCTTAGGAAAAGAGGTTCTAATTACTTGATTCCAAAAAAACAAACTCTAGAAAAAGCTATTCATTTACCCAACTTTTAAAAACTTTTTTTCCTTTCTTTTTCCATTCGTTCTATCTTCTTGTTCTGTTCATGACCATCTTTTCATCGTTACCTTCTTAAAAAAAAAAGTTTTTTCATACTTCTACGAAAGTCTTTGTGTTTGTTTTGAGACATTGAAGTTCAACGGCCTTGTTTTCACGTTTAGTTCAAAACTAAAACCAACCAAACATTGAAACAACAAAGTCTATTTGAATAGAGACGAAGAATAGTAAAAAAAAAAGATTCAACAATGAAAATACAATCCTTGTTTATTTTGATACTTGTTGGAGTTTATACAACAAAAGGAGCCGTAGTTATTACAAAATTGCTTTATGAGCCAACCGATACTACTTGTTCTCGAGCCGCCGTAAAGTTTAGAGTATCTACTTTTCCTTCTACGAACTGCGCTTCGCTGAACCAACCCGAAAATATCCTAGGCCCTTGCGAGCTTGATATTACAAACACTCCAACGAAAGAATTATGCCAAAGTAACATCCCATTTCCTACGGGTAGTTTTCCGATAGGAACTTGGAGTTTAAGTTCTGCCTTTACAAATACCGCATGTATTGGAAGTCCAGAATCGATGTTTGGTGCTATCTTGGATACTTGTTATCAAGATGGCGTAAAGTTTGTAAAAAGAACTTGTGGGCCTCAAGGAGTATCTTCTACAGACTTTAGTGATTCAAATTGCCAAAATGCTGTAAGTAGTACAACAACTATACCTTTGGGTTGTGAAAATACCAGCTTTGATCCTCCTCAATCCTCTTTTGTAACTTGTACCGCTTTTTCTTCCAGTGCTTCTTCTTCCTTTACTTCCATTCCTACTTTTGGATTAATCGTTACTTTGCTATCTATTTTTTACATTTTGGTGTAAAATAGTTTTTCATATCAATAAAACCAATTTTCTTTTCATCCGACGTCTTTTTTTTCTATTTGTTCTCAGTTGTTTCTTAGTCACATTGCGTTTACTTGGTCATAGTGAGTTTAAAGGGTCAAAGAATAGAGTTAAGATGGAAGATACAAAGACGAATAAAGAGATTGTTTCTTTTGAAACAAAGGATGGAAAAATGATAAACATAGAGAAACGATATGCAGAGTTATCAAACTTTTTAAAGACCCTAATTTCTACACAAGTGGGTAAAAAAACAAACGACAAAGGAATGATTGTATTGGATTACGATGAAAAAGACTTAAAACCAATATTCCAATACCTAGCTACAGGAAATCCAAAGGATATGGATATCGAACTGTATAAATATTTTGATATTGGAACAATATCTCAAGAATATCATTCTGAATTCTTAATGATTTATCTTCGAGAACAATGGTACAGAAAAAACACGATTCAAAATCCGCAAGTTATAAAGATACCATTAAATCAAGCGATGAAAGAGTTTTCAACTATTATTCCACCATACGACGAAAAATCGATTCTCTATTCGCCTTACAGAATGATGTATATAAGCTCAGAGTTGAAAGAAAGCGTTAAATTAGAAAAGAATATCAGCCTAAATATCAAAGGAGTTAATTTGACAGATTACAGAGGAAAGTTAGTTTTAGCAGGAGGAAGTTTGGTTTCTTTATTATTACAACAACCGATAAAAGACTATGATTTCTTCTTTGTGAATTGTAGTTTCGAAGAAGCATCAACTATAATACACGACATTGTTAGTAAAGTTAGTTCAGCATCTGCTTGTAAATATGTAAACTTTCATGCGACTTCAAAATGTTGGACTATACAAACCAATGATCTTTGCTTCCAATTCATTTTTAGAAACTACAAAAACATTGAAGAAATCTTACTTGGATTTGATATCGATGCTTCTTGTATTGTTCATGATGGAAATGACATTTATTTAAGCGAAAGATGTGTACATGCGTTTAAGTATCACGTAAATGTTGTAGATTTCCAAAGAATGTCTCCAACTTATGAGTACAGACTTTACAAGTATTGGCTAAAAGGGTTTGATGTTTTTATACCTGGATTCAATGAACAATCCGTAACTATACCTAATTCTGGTTCCCTTCCAAACTTGGATAAACTTCATCTTTCTATCGATCAACAAACTGGAGTTATGGAAGCCTATCAAATAGATCCCCCTGTATGGAGACGTAGAAGCAGAAGGAGAAGAAAAACTGCTAGTTATTCAAATAACGATCAAGTTTTACCCAACTTTTTTAGAGACTTTTTCGACCCAAACTACAGTAGAAAAGAAGCAACACCCATTGAGAAAAAACCAATTTCACAAACCAAAGACTCAAAGTCTGAAATTACTACAAAGCCTAATAATTTGATTCAAGCTGCTGACATTAGTGATGAAGATAGTAACGATACAGATGAAGGTCGCGATAGTGGTCTTGGTTTTAAAATATATAGAAAGCGTAAATTTACTTTTGATGGACCGGATGATAACGATCAAACCGATAATTCATCTACACAGACTCCAGCTTTACTTACCAATGAACATTTTGTTACTAAAAACACAAAGAAATTAAGAATACCCATCTTTGGAATTTCTGGAATTGATATCTTGCTTTTCTTAGTTTTTGTTATAAGAGGAAGGCAAGTAAAGATCACTGCTTCCGATTATAATCAACCAAACTCAGATTCTAAAAACTTTATTTCCTTCTTTACCAATTATGGTGATAACAGAATCTTAACTGTACCAAACAATTTTGTTAAAATCACTGGTAGATTACAAAGATGTTTAAACATTTACAAAATATTCTTACAACTCATTCGAGTGAAAAACATTGAACCTGATTGGATTATAGAAAACCCAGGAAATCAAATTACTTCTAGCTTTCATTCAAAAGTAATCACAAATCCTTTTGAATGGTTTAAAGGAAGATTCTACAACAGCAAACTCACCGAAACCAAATCCAAAGATTCATCTAGTTTTACCTTATATTTGTGAAAAATCTTAATCATTTATTAATAAACAATCATTCTAAACACATAGACCTTTTATCACTACGTAAAACTAAAGACACAAACTTTTTTTTAAAAAACATGGAAGCTAAGTTTGATTCAAAAAGTGTTTCGAATAAAGCTAAATCGGCTAATGATGAATCAAACTCTGATGATAAACAAGATTTTTCAAAGTTTATAAAGAGCTTAATAGTTGATGGTTGTTTGTATATCGTAAAAAGTGATCCTAAAGAAGGTATTTTATACTTTGTATATTTATATATGTTGTGTAGTAAATTGGACAATCGTTAAAAATATGGAAAAATGTTACCAAGAAATGGAAAGTCTCAGAGAATATGTAGTTATAGAACATCCTTATTTTGATTTTGCAAAGGCCTACTATGACAACGATTTACTTCGACATACAAAATATTATTCAAAAGTTTTGGTTGCTAGTTTTTTGGTTTCTCATTACTCGGATTTTGGTGAAGAAGATTTATACATGTGGTCGTGTTGTACTTCGTCAAGCAAGGAAATCCATCATCATTATCCAGAGTTGCGTGCTTTTAAAGAGAAAAAAGGAGAAAGAGAGAAAAGCGATTGATTTAACTAGAAAGATTCTTTATCTCTTCGCTTTTTAATCATTTATTGATCGTTAAAATAAACTATTTAAACAAACTTGTCTAGAACTTTTATTACTCGAATGAATAAAAAAATCTCTCTAAAGAACTCATAGCTTCGTTCAAGATAGGATCTTGAATACAATTCTCTTCGCTGTTTCTGTATAACTGATTACACTTAATTAAGAGCTCTTAAGAGGGATTAAGCGAATGATGTACTGCGATCAGATACAGTACATCATCAACGAGTTTTGTTTTTTAAAAAAAGTTGAAAGAGCTCAAGGACCTTCATCAGTTGAGGTCTTCTTCTCTTTTGTTTTTGTTTTTAAAAAAAGTTTTTTGTTGATTGATTCAATCGATTGATTCCTTTGATCATTGCTTTGTTTTTGTTTTTAAAGAACTACGTAGAGATCATGCCTTAATCATAGAAAACATAACTACTTTATCGCTTCAAAGTATGGTTTTAGTATGTCGTAAATATGGTTACGATGATATCGGAATGACGTAAGGGATGACGAAAAGTATGGTTTAATGATGTCATAATCATGACATATAAAGTATGGTTTTAATAGCTAATAAACGCTAGAGCTTATCGTATAAAAACATGACAAAAAAATAACAAAAATGGGACAAAGGAAAGATGTGGGTATAATCGAATCGTTCATTAAACTCAATAAACAAGTAATTATCAAAAGATGAGAATACATTTATTTTGGATAAAGTTAAGAGATTATAAAGACAATAAAGAATAAACAAGTAATTATCAAAAGTGTAAAGGATGAGAATGTTTTTTATTTTCGATAAACTCAAAACAAAAAGAGAAAGAGAATAAGGAAAAGAAGGAAATTTAGATGGAATTGATTTCGGTTTGAATAGGTTCGACAGAGGCAACTTGTTCGGTTGGTTGAGGAACAGGTTCTGCGGAAACTACAGCAGTTTCGATAGGAAGTTCTTTAGAAGGTTCTACAGAAGAAGCAGTTTCGGTTTGAGAAGTTTGACTAGTAACAGTTTCATTGCTACTAGTTTCAACAAGAGCATTATCGGATTTGTCTAAAGAAACTTTTCTCTTTTTCTTCTGACTCTTTTGCATCTCTTCAAGAACGTTGGATTGCATAGAAACATCAAGACCAAGTTTAACCATAGAAGCCTTTAAGAGTTCTATAGCATCGTTTGACTTTGCATCGGTTTTAGTAATCAAATCATCGAAACACTTGGCATTCTTATTTCTAGCTTGATAATCTGGATTCTCCCATAAAAGTTTCTTTTCTTCTTCGTTTAAAGTTTTAGCGAGTTCCATAGCTTCATTAAAAGCATCTTCACCATTCTTTTTCATGGTAGGCATTCCTTTTCTTAATTGTTGTACTTTATCGGCATGTTCAATCATAGAACCATCGTCTTTTTGAATTTGCATGTATTGCATTGTAGTATACAATGACTTTCTTCGACAAGCATCATTAATCAACTTGTTGATCTTTTCGACTTTGGAAAACTTGAGTTCTTTAAGTTTGGCTTCTGCTTTTTTGTACTTCTTATTGAATGATTTAGCTTGATCATTCTTCTTCTTGTTGATTTCTAACCATCGTTCTAACTGTTCCTTTTTGTTCAAATCTTTAATGCTTTGTTTCTTTAACGTAGCTTCTTCTGACAAAGACTTCTTTTCCTTTTTTCCGTGCTTTTTCGATTTAGATGATCGTCTATCGTCTTCTGATGAGGAATCAGAATCACTGGAAGATTCACTCTCCGAACTTGAAGATTCTTCTTCTGAAGAGGACTCATCTCTTCTTCTCTTTTGCTTTTTTGGTTTCTTTAAACTTTTCTTTTTCTTCTTTAAGACGATTTCATCATCGTCTTTATCGAATTAATATTCATTTCCTTCGTCATCATAAAACTTTTTAGGTATCTTCTTTGATTTTCCCATTCTTGATTGTTTTTTTGTTT
>Ga0073934_10003826_pt1 | contig 26551 bp, 19 predicted proteins | sample LarsenN4metaG_FD_76834 | JGI IMG/M metagenome (GOLD analysis project Ga0073934, IMG submission 76834) | Hot spring sediment bacterial and archeal communities from British Columbia, Canada, to study Microbial Dark Matter (Phase II) - Larsen... ... | reverse complement strand
TAACTTGTTATTAGTTATAGGGGAAGAATCCCTCCAGAAAGAATTAGATCCGATTATATCCGGTCAATTTGAATCCTTCCGGGTTTCCAACGACGTAGATGGGGCGACCCTCGCGCTGATGCTCAAACCAAGGGCTGTGTTGATCGATTCGGATGCATCGCCAGAAAGGGGGAACAGGCTTTATCAAGCCGTAACCAAGCACGAAGGCTTTCAATCCATTCCTCTTCTCCTCGTCTCTAGGGCTCCCCAGGTCAGCGGAGAGATTAAAAACCTGTCTAACTTCAAAGGATTGCTGCGAAGACCTCTGGACGCCAAGGAAACTCTGGCTAGAATTTCTGCGTTAGATGGGGAGACCCTTTCAGCCGTTCAGCCGGCTGCACCGGCGGTGGGAAGTCCGGAGACCTCCACGGCCAAAAAGGATAATTCCATGATAAAGATCCTTTCGGTAGATGATAGCTCGGTAGTCCGAAAGCTCGTCAGCATGATCTTGACCGCCGAGGGGTTTAAAGTGACGACGGCCTCCGATGGACTGGACGGAATTAATAAGGCCAAGGAGATTATGCCGGATCTCATCCTGTTAGACTTTGTTATGCCCCGAATGAACGGCTTTCAAGTCTGTCGGATCCTTCAAAAGGATGAAAAGCTGAAGCATATTCCAGTCCTTCTCGTAACCTCCAAAGGGGATAAAGTCGGAGATAAATTTGTCAATCAACTGGGTGTCACGGGATTTATTACCAAACCTTTTCAGCCGGAGGATCTCATCGGAAAGATCCGTCAGACCCTCGAGAGTCGGGCCGTCCAGAAACGTCCCTCTGCGACTCCGCAGATTGAAGCCGAGGTTTCTTCCTTGCCGGGAGAAATGCCGGGATCTCCCTCTGTACCACAAGCCGGGACCTCTCCCTACCTGGAGGTAGATCATCAGGGGGAGACCGAAACTCCGAGGGCGCCAGGCCTGAATCAAGACGTGAAGGCGCTCGTACAGGAAGAGATCAGCAAATGGTTATCTGGGCAGGAATTTGAAAACAGGGTGGGAAAAGTTTTAGAAGCCAGGCTCTCCAAGTTGTTTCAGGAAAAAATCATGAAGCTCCTCGAAAAACAAATAGATAGGCTCGTCCAGGATAAGGTCAAGGGGGTCCAGGATAAAATAGATAAAATCATAGAGTATATCAAAAAATCCAAGCAGTAGGAGCCACCAGGAGGATTTATGGGGCATATTCTCATTGTCGACGACAGTATTGTTGAGATCGAGATCATGAAGAAGATTTTAGGACCTACGAAGCATGCTTTAACCATAGCCAGAGATGGAGAGGACGGCATAGAAAAGGCCAAAGCGATCCGCCCTCAATTAATACTGATGGACGTGGTCATGCCGAAAAAAAACGGATTTCAAACTTGCCGAGAGCTCAGAAGCGATCCTCAGTTTAAGAATACCCCCATTATTTTGGTATCGTCCAAATCCCAGGACATTGATAAGCTCTGGGGGAAACAGCAAGGGGCGACGGATTATCTGGTAAAACCTTATAATCCAGAGGATTTGCTGGCCATCGTCAATAAATATCTCGGGTAGCGTGAAAACAGAAAGCAGAAGCCGGTGGGCTGTAAGCAGGACCTGGAAAGGGAGCTGCTTATCGTCTTTTGCTGACCCTTCTGACGTATGATCGATCCACGTAAGCAGGCGGAGGTCCTCCACGAAGAAATCCGGGAACCGGAAGAGGTTCGAGAAACCCTCCAGGTGTGTGTATTTAAGCTAGGAGGGACGCCCCTTGGAATTTACGCCCTTAAAATTCAGGAGATCATAAAACCTATGGACCTTACGCCGGTGCCTACAACTCCCCCCTTTTTGTTAGGGGTCCTTAACCTGAGAGGGGTGATCATCCCCATCGTAGATCTTCGAGAGACTTTAGGATTGAGCCTGCAGGAGGGAAATAAGAAAGAAAACCGGATCTTGATTGTGAATCTGGAAGGAAATCAAATCGGCTTTCTGGTGGATGCCGTGGTGGGAGTTTATCAGCTCGAAAAAAATTTCATTCAGCCCTCCTACATTCAGAGCCCGGTTTCAAACCTTCAGTTTGTATCTCAGATTATTCAATTTCAGGATGATTTTCTAGTGCTCCTGGATTTCGATAAAATTTATGAAAAAATCCAGCTATAGCGGTTCGTGATTCGTGGTCCGTCGTCGGTCGTTTATCTTCAGAGGAGATAGATGCGCACAAATAAGATCTACGCGCATCTATCTCCTCTGGAGATAGGCGCAGGAGGCAGATCACGGACAAAAAGCTCTGGTCTATGGCCGTAGACCATGGGATCATGAACAAAAAACAGACGATGCTGAAAGATCAAGCCAAATCCTCGGAAGTTTCTCTCGCTAGCTTTCCGACAACTCACCATATAGGGACGAAGTTCATCTGGGGAAGTGCCGTTCTCCTGGTCATATTTGGACTCCTTTTATACGTCGTCTTAGATTTCAACCAGGAGGTCTCCCTGGATAAAGAATTGCAAGGGAAGGTAGGTATGGTGGCTCGGATGCTTGCGTCGAATATCGCTGGGGATTACAGCCGAGGGGACTACGCCGGCGTACAAAAAACGTTGGAATCGGTGAAGGCTCTGGAACCGGAATTCATTTACGCTTACGTTTACGATGCGAATGGAAACGTGGTAGCAAGGGCCGCGAAGGCCTTTTCTTCGGCCAACGTAACCCTCAACCCGCTTTCTAAAGACCAAGCCATCAACTATAGAAGGTTCTCCGTTAAATTGGATGGGGTCGACCAGGAGGTCATCGACGCCGGGGTCCGGCTTATCCCAGAGCAGAAGGCGGAGCTTCACTTGGGAATCCGGACGGACCGGCCCGGTTATTTTTACTCCAACCTCTTATGGTTTATCCTGGTAACTCTGGCCGTCGTGGTTCCCGGCATCTTCCTGGTGCGCCATATGGTCGCCTCCCAGATTACGGACCCGGTTCGGGAATTACTCAATATGGTCAACCAGGTGAAGAAGGGAGATCTGGCGCCTAAGCCGGAGGTGACGGTCAGGAACGAGATCGGCGCGCTGAGCCAGGCGCTCCGTGAGATGATAGAGGTCCTGCAGCGGCAGGCGCAGGCGGGGGCCCAGGCCGAGGAGGAAATGAAAAAGATCCAGAGCCACGTTATGAACATGCTGAACATCGTGAGCGCCGCGGCCCAGGGAGATCTAACCAACGAAGTCGAGGTGACGGCGGATGCGCTGGGCTCTCTGGCCGACGCGTTTAACCTCATGATCACAGGTCTGGCTTCCCTGGTCGAGCAGGTTCGAGATTCTGCGGGAGATATCGGTTCCGCCACCAATCAAATCTTGGCGGCCTCCGACCATATGTTGAAAGGGGCCGAGGAGCAGAGGGTGCATATCAATAATACTTCCAGTGCCGTAGATCAGATGTCGGTGTCCATGCAGCAGGTTTCTAACAACGCGGAAGCCGCCCGCCAGGCCTCCCAAAAAGCTACAGAAGCCGCCCAGAAGGGTGAGAAGTCCGTCGCAGAGACGATCAAGGGTATGCATCGGATCAGAAACACGGTTCAGGCGACCAGCAAGAAAATTAAAAACCTGGGCGACCGGTCCCTGGAGATTGGAGCCATCGTGGAGGTTATCGATGAGATCGCTTCCCAGACGAACCTTCTGGCCTTGAATGCCGCTATCGAAGCCGCCCGGGCCGGGGAACATGGGCGGGGATTTGCAGTGGTCGCGGAAGAAGTGCGGAAACTGGCGGTCCGGTCCAGCAAAGCCACGGAAGATATCGCAGAGCGCATCAAAGGAATCCAGGTAGAAACCAACGAAGCGGTTCGAGCGATGGAAGATGGGACCCGGGAGGTGGAAGAAGGCACCCGGCTCGCGGATATCGCAGGAGCCTCCCTCAAAGAGATCGATAAGATCGTAGGGCAGGTCGCGGACCTTATCCACGAAATCTCCCTGGCCGCCAAACAACAGGCCCGGGGAACGGAGGGGGTGGTGGATTCCATGGAACGCATATCGAAGATTACCGACCAGCACGTGGACTTTGTCAGACAGACGACGGAAACCATCAAGCAACTCGCCACGCTCTCGGACCGCCTGACGGACGCCATAGGTAAATTTAAGCTGCGCGAAAAGGATCCTAGATTCTCCCTGCGCCCCTCCAAGGAGAAGGTGCCGGCCCGCCCGCTGATGCCTTCGGTAGAGGAAGAAACCGGCCCCCTCGAAGATCTGGACAAGGATTTTATCAGTGACGAGGACTTTGGACTTTAGGAACAGGGAGCAGAGGCAGGGGGCAAGGGGGTAGCTCCGGACTCCGGACCCCTGACCCCGGGTTTTATGGCGGAGGGAATCAATAAATCAGAGATCGTTGAGTTATTCCTCGAGGAAGTCGGGGAGCATCTCCAGGCCCTCAACGATGGGCTTCTGGCCCTGGAGCGGGATAGCGAAGATACGGGGGTTGTGGATGGAATCTTCCGATCGGCCCATACCATTAAAGGCTCAGCCGCCATGCTGGGCTTTGATGTGGTCAGTAAGCTGGCGCATAAAATGGAGGACCTGTTGGGGAAAATTCGTAGCCAGGAAGTTAAACCTGACGAGTCGGTGATCAATCTGCTCCTGCAGTCCGTCGATACCCTATCTGGTCAGGTGGAAAACATCTCCCACGGCATCGAAGGAGATAAATCCTTGATCCCCATGTTCGAGGATCTCTACCGGGAGTTTTTGGAAGGACCTCCCGCAGAAACCCCGGAGGTTTCCCAAAAATCGGCAAAAACTGCCATGCCCCTCCCGAAGGGGGAGGCCCAGGCGTCCGAGGAAAAAGAGGAGATCCATGAGTCGGAGCTCCTGGAAGCCCAGGTCCTCGAAGAGGAAACCCTCCAGGAAGTCCCCTCTCCCCCCAAATCGCCTCGGGATCTTAAGAGGGCTGAAACCCGCAAACCTGAGCTAAAGTCGACCCCGAAGTCCCTGGTCGGGGCCGGTGAAAAACAGGTCGTACGGGTTAACATCCATGATTTAAACATGCTCATGAATCTGGTCGGAACTCTGGTTATCGATCGGAACCGATTAGATCAGTACATCCATCATCTGAGTAAGATCGGCGTTGAGCTTAATACGACGGTAGGAAAACTGCTCAAAGTGATTCGGGCTTTTAAAGATAAATACGAGTTCGGCGGGCCGGGGGAATGGGAGAACGGAGGAACGGAAGCGTGGGGGGATGGGGAGGTGGAGGAATGGGCGCGTCGGAGCGCTTCTCAACCTCCTGCTCCCTTGATTCCCTCCCCCTCGATTCCTCCTTCCCCTCATTTCTCCCCTCCTTACCTAGAGGGGTTTTCCGAGCTGGAATTCGATAAGTACGATGATTTTAACATCTTATCGAGGAGCTTGACGGAGATCGGGGAAGATATCTTAGAGACTGTGAAACAGCTAAATAACTTTTTTGTGGAGTTTGAGGAGGAATCTTCCCTGATCAGCAGGGTGACCAAACAGTTGGAGGAGGGGATTACGGATATCCGTATGATCCCGGTGGGTACCCTCTTCAACAAGTTTCATAGGCCCGTCCGGGATGCCTCGAGGGAAGAAGGGAAGGAGGCCATCCTGGTAACCGCCGGGGAAGAGACCCGCCTGGACAAAACGGTGATCGAGGAGATAGCTGATCCGCTGATGCATCTGGTCCGAAATGCGGTCTCTCACGGAATCGAACCTCCGGCGGTCCGTGAGAAACTGGGTAAGCCCAGATTGGGAACGATCTCCTTGAGCGCTTATCAAGAGGGGAGTTATATCCTCATCAAAATCCAAGATGATGGGGGCGGTATAGATCCTCAGAAGATGCGGGAAACTGCCGTAAAGAAAGGGGTTACATCCCAGGCGGAGGTAGATAGTTTAAGTGATGAGGCCGCTATCCAGTTGATATTTCTCCCGGGGTTTTCTACCAAGGAAAAGGTGACCAGCATCTCCGGAAGGGGCGTTGGCATGGACGTGGTGAAAACCAATATCTCCAAGCTCAACGGAACTATCGATGTCAAGACGGAGCTGGGAAAAGGAACCCAGTTCCTCATCAGGCTCCCCCTGACCCTCATCATCTATCAGGCTCTGATCGTTCGGGTCGCCGGACAAGAGTTTGCGATACCTCTGAGGGACGTGGAAGAGACTTTTTTGATCAATCCAAATACCGTCCACGTGGTAGGCCGTGAAGAGGTCATCCGAGTCAGGGACCATATCCTGACCTTCGCTCGATTAAGTAAGCTTCTCCGGCTGGAGGAGGAAGAGGCCTCTAAGCGGAAATATGTCCCGGTGGTTATCCTTGGGTCTACGGAGAAAAGGATTGCCTTGATGGTGGATGAGCTCGTCGGCCAAGAGGTTATCGTCATCAAGTCTTTAGGAGATTACCTTAAAAGGGTCAAGATGTTCTCGGGAGCGACCGTCTCGGGCGCGGGAAAAGTCCGGCTCATCCTGGATATCTCCCACCTTATCGGCATCATAATGGGGCAGGCGGAGGCCGAAGGGCCCTCTGCTTCGCAGCAAGCCCTCCCTCAACAAATCTTTCGGGTGAGCTCAGAGCTTGCTCCCCCTTCGACAGGCCCGGCCCAGGATTCAGAAAAGGTTGATACCGGACAAATCCCGGTCCCTGCTCCCACGAGGGAAAAGGTTTCTGCCGCGCGCACTCCCGAAGTGCTGGTTGCGGATGATTCCCTCAGCATTCGAAAGGTGGTTAGCCACTTTTTAAGCAACGCCGGGTATCAGGTTCAGGTTGCCGGCGATGGATGGGATGCCTGGACTAAGTTAAATTCCTCCCATCGTTTCGATCTTTTGATTACGGATCTGGAAATGCCCAAGATGCACGGATATGAACTTATTGCGGAGGTTCGCAGGAAAAGAGAACTGAAACATCTTCCTATTATTGTTTTAACTTCCAGAGCAGGAGAAAAACATTACCAAAAGGCTATAGATCTGGGTGCCAACGACTATCTTGTTAAGCCTTTTGACGATAAGAAGTTGCTGGAAAGTGTTCACAAGCTTCTCCAGAAGTAGGCGTTCCCCATGAAAAAAATAAAGGTCCTTATTGTCGATGACTCTGGGGTCATGCGGAAATTGCTCTCGGATATTATTACTCAAGATGGGGAAATGGAAGTGATTGGAACCGCCGCAAGTGGCGTTGAAGCGGTTCAGAAAGCAGAGTCCCTCCATCCCGATGTTATTACGATGGATATTAACATGCCGAAAATGAACGGGATTTTGGCGGTTGAACATATTATGAAGTCCCGCCCAACTCCCATTGTGATGATCAGTTCGGTCACCCAGCATGGCGCAGAGGCCACTTTAAAAGCCTTAGAGTTAGGCGCCGTTGATTTTATAGCCAAGCCTTCTGGGGATATCTCTCTAGATATAGAGAGCCTCCAGATGGAGATCGCTTCTAAGGTGAAAACGGCCTCGAAAATTAAGGTGGTACGAAACGTCAACGGATCCCCCAAAGGGGCCTCAGATCTCTTGGGGACCTCGCACCTGAAAGTTACCAGGGGCTTGGTACGTCGGAGCCCTTCGCCCCCTACCCTGAAGCTAGTTGCTCCGCATATCCTGGCGATTGGGTGTTCGACCGGAGGGCCTCAGGCTTTAAATGAGATCCTGGGCGAACTGCCCTCCTATTTCCCCTATCCCATTTTGGTGGTCCAGCATATGCCTGAAAAATTTACCAAAGAGCTGGCCAAACAGCTAAATCAAAAGGTTAAGTTAAAGGTGGTAGAGGCTGAGGATGGGGATAAAATTAAGGGCGGCACGGTCTACATTGCGCCGGGGTCCTATCATATGAGGGTCACCCCCCATGAAATGATCAGGCTGAGCCAGGATGAAAAAGTGAACGGCCATAGGCCCTCCATCGATGTCATGATGGAGTCTGTCTCGGAGGTTTACGGTAAACATGCTATCGGCGTTCTTCTGACCGGGATGGGCTCCGATGGGGCAAGGGGTTTATACAAGGTCAAGCAAGCCCAGGGGGTCACCATCGCCCAAGATGAACTAACCTCTGCCGTCTTCGGGATGCCCAAGGTGGCTATCGAGATGGGATGTGTGGATTATGTGCTCCCGCTGCCTTTAATAGCCAAGCGGTTGGTCGGCTTTATCAAACAACATTAAACTCAGATGGCGGAAGGGATCAGTAAGTCCGAACTCGTTGAGTTTTTCCTTGTGGAAACGGGAGAACATATCCAGGCCCTCAATGAGGGACTCTTGACCCTGGAAAGTCATAGCGAAGAGATCCATCTCGTAGATGAAATCTTTCGATCTGCCCATACCATTAAAGGCTCGGCAGCCATGCTGGGGTTTAACGTCATCAGCAAGCTGGCGCATAAAATGGAGGATGTATTGGGAAAGGTTCGTAGCCGGGAAATTAAGCCTACGGAATCTGTCATCAACTTGCTCTTGCAATCCGTTGACACCCTGGCCGGCCAGATAGAAAATATATCTCGGGGGGAGGAAGAGGATGCTTCGCTGATTCCCCTGTTCGAAAGCCTCTACCGGGAGTTTTTGGAGGGGGAACCTCCCGAGATCCCCGAAGAGCTCCAAAATTTGACGGGACCGATGGCGCCCTCCCCAGAGGTCTCGGTGGCCGGAGGAGAAGGGGAACCGGAAACCCTCAAGTCGGAGCTTCTGGCAGGCCTTGCCCTCGAAGAAAAAAAAGAGGACGCGGCCTCTGCGCTTGCCCGAACTCCGGATTTAGGGCCGACACTTCCTCTGGAAATTTCTCAGGATCTTGTGTATTTTGATATAAGGCAAAATAAATTCGCGGTTAAGATGCGTGCCCTCGTCGAAGTTATTCCGGGGGTCGACTACCGCGAAGAGCCCTCGGCAGTTCCCATAATACGTGGGAAGTGGTCCTATCGAGGGAAGGAGATTTTTATCATCGATTTAAAGGAGTTCTTCGGGCTAGGGCCGCCTTTCGAGGAAGCTTCCCCTAGGGGAAAAAAATTTTCAGATAAAGGAAGTTTATTAATCCTTAAGATTCGAGGACGGTTAATGGGATTGCTGGTGGATCAGGTCCATAAGGTGGTGGCTTCAAAAAAGATTTATCCCTATCCGCCCATGGCTTCTACTTTGGAAGGTAGATACTTTGAGGGAGTTGCGAAGATTCAGAACGATCTGGTCATTGTCCTAAACGAACAAAATCTGGTAGATGATCGAGAATTAGAGGTTCTAAAGGCGTAGTCCGTTGTCCGTCGTCTTTTGTCCGTTGTCCGTTGTTCTTCGACGGGATGGCCCGGCGGGTCGCTCCTACAACCGCGGACAACGGACAACGGACAGCTAACCATTCATGAACGAAACCGTTTTAGTTGCAGATGATAGTATCGCTACGCAACGCCTTTTTGAGATGGCTCTGACCAAAGAAGGCTTTCAGGTTATTGCAGTGGGGTCCGGAGCCGATGCTCTGGATCACGTGCGGCAAAAAAAACCTGATATTGCTCTGATAGATGCAATTATGCCGGATTTGGACGGTTACCAGGTCTGTGAAACTCTGAAGCATACGAAGGAGTTTGGCAATCTCCCCATCGTTCTGTTAGCCGGGACTTTTGAAGATTTTGATGAGAAAAAAGGTCATCAGGTTGGGGCGGATGCCATCCTCAATAAGCCCTGTAAACCGCATATTCTGGTCTCAAAGGTTAAGGAACTGCTTCAGGCCAAGAAACCCAAAAGCGCTCCGGAAGCCGGGAAGGGGCTGAAACCTGCCCCCGTTAAACCGGAAGCGCCTAAAGTCAAAACCCCCAAGGCGCCCTCTAAACAGCCCCCCAAAGAGGAGGCGTTCGCTCCTGAGGTTGAAGAAGGGGTGATTATAAAAGGGATGAAACGGGTGGTGCCGGAGGCGGACGTGGGTGAGGAATTTGCTGAAGAAGATTTAGACGTGCTGGAGGAGGAGTTTCAGCTAGAGGAGGAAGAGCTTGAAGAAGGAGAAGAAGCCTCTGAACCTCTAGAAGAGGTCGCTTCGGATGTGGTTCAGGAACCGACTTCCGTCGAAGAGGAGTTTGAGTTTGAAGAGCCCAGCGCAGAGACTGTCTTGGAAGAGGAGATCCTCGAAGAAGAGCTGCGGGTACAAGAACCCGAAGACGAAGAAATCCCAGAAGAGATGGTTCAAGGACGAGAGCCCGAGGGAGGGGCGCTCACCCCTTCTGCCGAGAAGGCTGGAGCTCCTGGAGCCAAAGCTAAGGCCGTTTCGCCTTTATCGGGCGAGGCCGATTTGGTAGCCGAGCAAATCGCCGAAAAGGTGGCCGGTAAGTTACTTCCGCTTCTCTCTCAGGAATTGGCCAATTATCTCATTAAGCTACCCATCATGGAGGCTTTGATTCGTAATTTGAGTCAACGGCTGGTGGAAGAAATTCTTCCAGGATTGGAAAAGAAAGATCAAAAGTAAGACGTAAAACCATCCACAGGTACTACAACCGCCGATAAGCGCCGATTTGCTCCGCGTTTATCGGCGTCCATCAGCAGTTGTGGCATCTGTGGATCGTTTTATTTTAAACCTTTACCTTACATGCAGGCAGGTGAATTAGCCAAAACATATGACCCGAAATTAGTGGAAGATAAATGGTATTCCTTCTGGGCCGGAAAAAATTATTTTCGTCCGGATTTAGAGGCCGCAAAGCCGCCTTATTGCATCGTTATTCCTCCACCTAACGTCACCGGCTCCCTTCATATGGGGCATGCCCTCAATAATACTCTTCAGGATATTTTGATCCGGTGGAAGCGGATGTCCGGATATAAGACCCTTTGGGTCTTCGGAACGGATCATGCCGGCATTGCCACCCAGAACGTTGTGGAGAGGCAACTGGCCGCGGAAGGCAAAACGCGCCATGACCTGGGCAGGGAGAAATTTGTAGAAAGGGTCTGGCGTTGGCGTCAGGAATCTGGAGGAACTATCGTCAACCAGTTAAAACGTCTGGGGGCCTCTTGTGATTGGAGCCGGGAACGCTTCACGATGGATGAGGGGTTATCCCGTGCCGTCAGGGAAGTTTTTGTCCGATTATATGAGGATGGCCTGATTTATCGGGGCAATTACATTATCAACTGGTGCCCGCGTTGTCATACTGCCCTATCGGATTTGGAAGTGGAACATAAAGAGGTCGAAGGAACCCTATACTACATTCAATATCCTTTGATCGGAGAATCCGGTGGGCTCGTCATCGCCACGACTCGTCCTGAGACGATGTTGGGAGACACGGCGGTGGCTGTAAATCCCGATGACCCGCGCTACCAGACCTTTATAGGTAAAAAGGTCCGGTTGCCCCTCGTGGGCCGAGAATTGCCTGTTATTGCGGATTCCCGGGTGGATAAGGAGTTCGGGACGGGCGCCTTGAAGATAACTCCGGCCCATGATCCGGTGGATTTTGAAATCGGCTTGGCGCATAACCTTCCCCGGGTCGTCGCCATCGATGAGGATGGGAATATGACCCAGGAGGCCGGAAAGTACCGGGGAATGAGCCGGTTTGCTTGCCGAGAGGCCCTGGTTAGAGACTTAAGGGCCGCCGGGCATCTGGTCAAGACCGAGAGATACCCCCACGCCATCGGGCATTGTTATCGATGCCAAACGGTGGTGGAGCCTTATTTATCCTTTCAATGGTTCGTTAGGATGAAGGAGCTGGCGGCTCCGGCCATAGAGGCGGTTCGTGAGGGCCGCATCCGGATTATCCCCGCTGTGTGGGAAAAGACCTATTACGATTGGATGCTTAACATCAGGGATTGGTGTATTTCTCGGCAAATCTGGTGGGGCCATCAGATTCCGGCCTGGTTCTGTCAGGAGTGTCGGGAGATCAACGTGGCCACGATCAAGCCCGAGCGGTGCCGTCGGTGCGGAAGTACGCGCCTTGAAAGGGAAACGGACGTTCTGGATACCTGGTTTAGCTCGGCGCTCTGGCCCTTCTCCACGCTGGGATGGCCTGAAAAAACCCGGGAATTGGAGATCTTCTACCCCACTTCGGTGCTGGTCACCGGATTTGATATCCTCTTTTTCTGGGTGGCTCGGATGATCATGATGGGGCTTAAGTTTTGCGACGAGGTTCCCTTTCGGGATGTGTATATTCATGCCCTGGTCCGCGATGCGGAAGGCCAGAAAATGAGCAAGTCCCGGGGTAACGTGGTGGACCCCCTGACGATGATGGATAAATATGGAACCGACGCTTTTCGGTTCACCTTGACGGCGTTCGCAGCGCAGGGGAGGGATGTTCTGTTCTCAGAAGAACGCACGGAAGGTTATCGTAATTTTGTTAATAAACTCTGGAACGCCTCCCGATTTGTTTTAATGAACCTCCAGGATTATGCCCCCCCGCCGAGGGAGTCGGACCTGGAGTATTCTCTGGCAGATCGCTGGATCCTCAGCCGACTTCAATCGGTCGTTCGGGAAGTGGACCGCGCCCTCACGGAATATAAGTTCAACGAAGCCGCCCATGTCCTCTATCAATTCACCTGGCACGAATTTTGTGACTGGTTTATCGAACTGGCGAAACCTTCCCTCTATGATCCCGGAACGCCCGTGCAGCGAACAACCACCCAGTATGTGCTGTCCAAGGTCCTGGAAACCACTTTGCGGCTCCTTCACCCCATCATGCCTTTTGTTACCGAGGAGATTTGGCAAAGATTGCCCCACGAAGGGGAAAGCATTATGGTGGCCCCCTTCCCGACCCCAGAAGCCCGGTATGAAAATCCGGAAGCGGAGGGAAAAATGGAATTGCTCATGGGCATCGTGACCAAAGTCAGGAACATCCGAGGGGAAGTGAATTTACCGCCGGGGGCTAAGATAGAGCTACTTCTGAGAACTCAAGACGCCGAAGCGGAGCTCCTGCTGAACCAATACCGATCCTATGTGGCCAATCTCACGCGAGCGGAAAGTATTCAGGTGGGTAGGGACCTGGCCAGGCCGGAATTTTCTGCCACGGATATCTACAACGCCGTGGATATCTTTCTCCCCCTTAAGGGCCTCATCGATCTAACGGATGAGCTAAACAGGCTCCATAAGGAGATCGATAAGATCGAAAAGGAGATCCATAAACTGGAAACCAAGCTGGCCAATACGGACTTCTTACACCGGGCGCCCGAGGAGGTCGTAGAGAAGGAGAAAGCTCGACGGGAGGAGATGTTCAGGGCCCGAAAAAAGTTAGAAGAGCATCTGCAAAGGCTCGAAAGTCTTAGTGCGTAAACCTCTCTTCGGACCCCTTCCCAGCGTGGGGAGTCCGGTTAGATCAGAGTTGAAACCCTTTGAAATTCAAGACCGGCTCAACACCCGGTTGATCGGTAAAACCCTCGTATGGAATTATGAAGTCGATTCGACCAACGATGTGGCCCTGGGGTTAGCCTCGACCGGAGCTCCGGACGGCACCGTGGTGCTCAGCGAGTCTCAGAGGCGGGGTAGGGGGCGTATGGGCCGGTCCTGGTATTCCCCTCCTGGGGAGGGGATTTACCTGTCGGTCCTTCTAAAACCTCCCCTCTCCCCCTTAAAGGCCTATCAAATTCCCATGATGGCTACGGTAGCAACGGTGGAGACTTTGAACGACCTGTTCAACCTGGAAGTAAAGATTAAGTGGCCGAACGACCTGATGCTTAGAAACCGAAAGCTCGGAGGTATCCTTACCGAACTTAAGGCGGAGCGGGATCGGATCCAGTACGTCGTCGTCGGCATAGGGATTAATGCCAACATGACCCAATTTTCGGAGGAATTAAAACCCTTTGTGACCTCGTTAGCTCTGGAATTAGGTCGTTCCGTTGAACGCGTGGCCCTTGTCCGGGCCCTTTTAAGGAGTTTGGAAAAGTGGTATTTCCTTATGCTGGAAGAAAATTCCCCGGGGGGTTCACCGGGGCCTAAAACCCCCTCGCTCTTTGAGACCTGGCGTTCTCTGTCGTGTACCGTGGGGAACAGGGTTGAAGTTAAGACCGGAGAGGGGATCATTCAAGGCCTGGCGACCCGGATTGCGCCGGATGGTTCCCTCTACGTGAGGGAAGAGTCCGGCAAAGAAAGGCACATCGTAACGGGAGATGTGGCTCTCGTAGTTTGCAGGTGAGCTAAAATTTGCGAGCACGCTCAGGGGAGCCGGAATCGGTTTTTCAGCTTTAGCTCTTTTGAATCCCTTTAAACTTTGGCTCCCTTGGGCTATTGGGTATGCTTCTGGTGATAGACATCGGTAATACTAACATTGTCATCGGGGTTTATCAAGGAGAAGTCCTCTTGAGCAGTTGGCGCATTTCAACCCAGCGAGAGCGAACTGCGGACGAGCATGGCATTCTCATGCGGGAGTTTTTTCAAACCCAGGGCCTCGACCCGGAGCAGGTGAAAGCGGTAGCCATCTCTTCGGTAGTTCCTCCCCTGACGGGGGTTTTAGAAGAGACCTCCAGACGATATTTCCATCAGAACCCCCTGGTGGTTGAGCCGAGCCTCCATGCGGGGATGCCGATTCTTTACGATAATCCAAAGGAAGTGGGGGCCGATCGTATCGTCAACGCCGTTGCAGCCTTCGCCCTCTTTGGGGGCCCTATCATCATTGTAGATTTTGGGACCGCCACCACCTTTTGCGCCATCTCAGAGCAGGGAGAATATCTTGGGGGATTGATAACTCCTGGGATTTCCATCTCGGCGGAGGCCCTTTTTCAAAGGACCGCCAAGTTGCCCAAAGTCAGCATCCGCAAGCCCGACCGGGTGATAGGAAAAAACACCGTGTCCAGTATGGAGGCGGGGATTTTCTATGGATACGTCTCCCTGGTGGATGGGATCATCGGTCGGATGAAGCGAGAACTTAACGCCAACCCGGTCGTCATAGCGACCTGCGGTCTGGCTCATCTGATCGGAGATGAGTCCCAGGAAATTCAAAAAATTCTGCCTAATTTGACCCTGGAGGGACTGCGCATCATCTTTGAAAAAAATCGGGGAGGCGTGGGAAGTAGGTAGCAGGGCGGTCTGCCTTTCCGCCGGCTGCCTTCTGTTTAGAAAGGTCAAGGGATTAGATTGCTTCCATGTACTACGAGGAGGTCGAAAAATACTTCATCCGGAAACGAGAACGTGCGGCGAGCCTAGCCCCCATCGACTGGCCTATCGTTAAGTCCTGGGAGGAACGGGGTATTCCCCTGGAGGTCGTTTTTAAGGGGATCGATAACGCTTTTGCCCGATTCCGCGAAAAAAGCAGCTCGGAAGACGACACGATCCGTTCCCTCGCCTACTGCCAGTACGATGTGGAGAGTTGCTGGCAGGCTTATCAAGAAAGGGTTCTGGGAAAGCCGCCCCAGGAATTCCCCAAGGACGCATCTCAACGCGCGGAGCGCGAGAAAATCCTGGACCACCTGGATGCCCTCATGGCCCGGCTTGCCCAGTCTTCGGAAATATCAGACTATCGGCAAATATCCGAAGCCCTTAACCAGACCCTTTCGGCTCTACGCTCCCTGCGCTCCCAGCTTGAGGTCTCCGGGGCTGCTTTTAAACCTACCGAGATCTACAGCCAGTTGAAGGGATTGGAGGAGGAGCTGGTTTCTGCCATCGAGAGGACCTTACCCTTACCGCAGGCCGCTCAACTTTTTGTCCGGGCAGAACAAAAACTGGCCGGCTATAAAGAAGATATGAGCCCACAGGTCTATACGGAGACGCTCCGAACGGTATTCCGCAAGGAGCTGAAAGCCCTCTTTCCGCTTCTTCCGTTTGATCTCTTCTAGGTTTTTAGCAGCCTGGGAGTGGCCCGCGGGAAGCCTCCCTAAACGGGTTCCGGGGTCAGTTCCACCACCAGGCCATCTCCCCATCCATATATGGCCTCCGATAACTGTCGTACCCGGGCACAAAGATCCGGTTCCCGATCTGCTTCCACCACACGCGCGTAGCCCTTGTAAACCTGCTCGCCAACGCGGAAAGCCACGCCGGGGTCCTGCCGGATATTCTGTACCCAGTGAGCACTTTCTCTACGCTCCGCGATAATATAATAACGTCCGTTTAGTTCCGTAAACCAGATCTCGATCTCCCGCGGTAACCCCGTACGCCGCCCTTTGGTTGTTAAATAAAGGTATTGCAAACCCTCTCCTTAGCGTAAACTCCGTTGCGTTAACGTTAGTTCCTGGACTCTACCTCTGTACTTATACGCCGGCACACATGATCGTCAACAGGAAAATAAAGGAAACGCGCTAAATTCTACTTTCCGTTTCGAGGTGCCGGATCTCCTCTTCTTTAAAAAGGTCCTTTTAGACCCCCTTTCAAATCTCTTCCGGTGGCAGACCGGCATTGCGTGATGGGCCTTCGCGTCTGCTATTCCATGGGAATTCTACGGCCCCAGCCTATTTAAACGGAACCCCGTCCGAGGGCGTAACGCCATCCCTGAGCCCGGGAAAAGCTCGTAAGAGTTGGAATTATAAGGTCCTGGTCTGGAATTTGCTAGTTTAATAGACAATTATAGGGGAGCCTGGTCGGATGTCAATGCAGAGGCAACCGATCGGGTCGTCCGCAAAAGGAGGTATTTTTATGCTATGGACTATTGCTATCGCCTTGCTGATTCTTTGGCTCTTAGGCCTCTCTTTTAAGATAGCCGGGGGGATCATCCATATCTTGCTGGTATTGGCGATCATCGTCGGGTTGGTGCAGCTTTTTACAGGCAGGCGGGGACCTGCCTGACGCGCCGGGGGTACGTTCAAGAGCCTGTCCACGTTAAAGCTTAACTTTAAGGCCAGGACCCTTACCCGGCCTAAAGCGTCTACTCTTTTTGATTACGGATACATCGAAACCCCCAATAATTATCCGATGTTATCCCATACGCCCGAGCCCCACACTGTGTGGAAAAATGGGCGCCCGCACGCTGTGGGGCTTCCGAATCGAGGCCACGAAGAATCCTCATTCCCAGTTCACTGCTTGCAGACCATTCCCAGATATTCACGCTTTTCTGGATCTCTCCCTTCTCGCAGGCAGAGGCCCATTCCTTTTCCGTAGGTAATCTTTTACCGGCCCATGTACAATAGGCCTCCGCCTCGTACCAGGTCACTCCCACAACGGGGTCCTTCGGCCGATTATAAGCCTCCTGATTCCAGAAGGTCGGGCGCTTCCTGTGGCTTTCCTGAAGCATGGCCCAGCCCTCTGGGATCCAATATTGCGGATCTTCGTATCCACCCGCATCTATGAACTTTTGAAACTCTGCGTTCGTCACTTCGTAGGTATCTATACCCGATTGAACCAGGGGCGCATAGATCTTTGAAACTTTGACATCGTCAAAGGAGGCCGGAATTTTGCGCGTATGGAGGCCGACCTTGCCGGACCGGAAATCTACGCCGAAATAATTAAAAATCTCCTCATCGTCCAGAAAAGCCCTCACGTTGTTTCCCTTCAAAACGACTTTGAATAAATAATCTCGATTCTCCTGAATCTCCCGGCTTACCTGCACCTTCCGCTCCCAGTTTCCATTCTCGTATCGGATGATGGCGAGTTCCTTTCCCGCCGTCGCGAAGCCAAAGTAATAAAACTTGCGCCGGTCCTGGTCGCTGCGAAAAATAAGGCCGATATTTCCTTTTTTGAAAGCGCGCCCCTTCGCTTCAAACTCGTAATCCAGCCAACCGATCTGACCCACGATAGCATCCAGCCAGGTTCCTTCCGTAGAGGTCTGCTCGAAGCGGCCATTTTTGGCCTCCCAGGTCCCATCGATGATTTGCCATTCGGTAGAAGCGCTCGTATCGAAATGATCGGTGAAGAGTAATTCTTCCTGGGCGGAATTAGACGAGTACCCCAACAGACTTATCAGGGTCATGGATAGGAATCCCGGAATAATCCATGAGGAGATCCTTTTAAGCTTTTGAACCATTTAAAAAAGCAAAAGGCAAAAACGATGAAGCTTCTTCTACAGTTTCCTGTCCGTTTGATTTTGCCCAGGATCCTTTCGCTGTTTTTGCCTTTTACCTTTTAATTTAAGCCACCTGGCCCATCTGTCGAGCGAGCTGCTCTAGTCTGGCGATACGGGCTTCGGTCGGAGGATGAGTGCTGAACAGGGAGAAGAGCCCACCGCCCCTTAGACCTTTGAGGGGGTTCACAATAAACAAATGCGCCGTGGTGGGGGATGCCTCCACCATGGGACGCCGGGATACGGCTGCTTCGATATTCCTCAGGGCATTGGCAAGGGCTAAGGGGCGTCCGCTGATAGCGGCCCCATCTTCATCGGCGTCGAATTCCCTGGAGCGAGAGATCGCCGCCTGGATTAACATAGCAGCGATGGGGGCCAGGATGATCATCAATAGGGACGCGATGGCGCTGCCCCCGCCGCGGTCCTCGTTATCCCGAGAGAGGCCCCCGAACATGAGGGACCACCGCGCCATATCCGCTAAAAAGAAAATAGCGGACGCCATAGTGGCCGCAATGGTGCTGATAAGGATATCGCGGTTTTTGACATGCCCCAACTCGTGACCCAGTACGCCTTCTAATTCGTTCCAATTTAGTATCCTTAAAATTCCTTCCGTAACGGCTACTACCGCGTGCTCAGGGTTTCGTCCGGTGGCGAAAGCGTTCGGCGTATCGCTGGGGATAATGTAAACTCTGGGCATGGGGAGTCCTGCTTTTACAGTCAGCCTGCGAACGATGTCGTATAATTCCGGAGCCTCTTGGGGGCTTACCTCTCGAGCTCGATAGAGGCTCAGAACGATTTTATCACTAAACCAGTAGGAGAAGAAATTCATGGCCAGCGCGAAGATAAAGGCCACTATAACGCCTTCTCTGCCCCCCACAAGCCCCCCGATAAACATCAATAGGGCCGCCAGCCCTGCCATTAACATGGCCGTCTTAATTAGATTCATAGATGCCCTCCTTCTGGAAGATACTATGCACGTCAAAGGTACGTGGCATCTTCCTCGCGAGCAAATCTCTTGCTGAAGGATATCGAGGTTGAATCAGGGTTAAACTCCTAAAACATCCCCTGGGGCCATCCGATACCCTCTGCAAAACTCCTCACCCGTTATAATCTGACGATTCTCGGGCTGTATCTCTGATAGTATAATAAATCCCCCTCCAGTTTTTATCAAGGGTCCTTCCCCCCGCCGGATTTCCAGCACGGTTCCAGGGGGAGAAGGGGTTTTATTCAGATAATCCTGAACCACGACCGTCTTCCGGATCTTCAAGGTCTTCCCCTTAAAAAAGGTTTTAGCCCCGGGCCAAGGAGTTAAGCCGCGGATCTTATTGTGGATCCGCTCCGCAGAATCGGTCCAGTTGAGGAGCTCATCCTCTTTCTTGAGTAAGGGGGCATACGTGGCCTGCGCGGAATCCTGGGGCTGGGGAGAAAGGCTTCCCCTTTCCAACCGTTCCAGGGTCTGTGCAAGCACCTCGGCTCCGAGTTTCGCCAGTTTAGCCTGTAAACTTCCGGCGTCATCTTCGGGCTCAATAGGAATTCGCTCCTGTAAAAGAATGGGTCCCGTATCCATCCCCTTATCCATCAGCATGGTGGTCACCCCCGTCTCCTTCTCTCCATGGATCACGGCCCAATTGATGGGAGCCGCCCCTCGATACTTCGGTAATAACGAGGCATGAACGTTGATACATCCATAAGGGGGGATTTTTAAGACAGATTCCGGCAGAATCTGCCCGTAAGCCACCACAACGATGAGGTCTGGAGCTAACCGGGCCAGGGCCTGTTGAGCTTCCGGCAATTTGATTTTCTCCGGCTGCAAAACGGGAATACCTTTCTCCTCGGCCTTTACTTTTACCGGAGAGGGTAATACCTTCTGACCGCGCCCTCTGGGACGATCTGGCTGTGTCACCACAGCTATCGGGGGTAGCCCCTGTTCGATAAGCCTTTCCAGACTGGGAACTGCAAACTCAGGAGTTCCCATAAAGAGAATTTTCCTAAATTTTCCTTGCATACTTTAAAACGTTTATTCTATAGTAAGATTTAATTGTGGATGGCCTTACTATAAGGTCTCTAATACAAGATACAATACACTTTTGGATTTTTCTCGTTAAACATGACTCCGTTTCTCTCGGTCTTACAAGAAAATCCTCTTTTAAATGCCCTGGACGTGGGGGGTTTAGAGAAAATTGTAGCCGCTTCCAAAAAGGTCGGCTATCCCAGGGGAAGGTTGATTTACCGGGCCGGTGAGGAGCTTTCTAGGTTATCGATCCTTTTTTCCGGACAGGTCCGTATTTTCAGGAGAGAAGCTGAAGGTAAGGGCAAGGTTCTGGCCTATCTGACCAAAGGGGACTTTTTCGGCCAGATGCCTTTTATTAAACAAGAGCCCCTCTCTTTCTCCGTAGACGCTTTAATGGACTCTGAAGTGTTAGAAATCGAGAAGGGGGATCTTGAAAAAATTCTCAAAGACCACCTCCATATTTCAGAAAAAGCTCAACAACTCGGCGACCAGGAGGGGGGAGAGAAGTATTACCATCTCATTCCGAAGATGGCTACGGGGTCCAGGCCGTCGGTTATCGTCGTTTATGGAACTGAAGATGAAATCGGCAAAACGACCCTCGCCATCAATTTGGGAGTCAGCCTTATCCGGGAAACCAAGAATTCTGTCGTCTTATTGGATCTAACGATCCCTGAGGAGTCCCCTCGCCCCACGGCGACCTCGGTTTTAAGGTTAGATCCCCTTAAATATCTCTCAACATCCGACCTTTCGATGGAAGATCTGGATGAAAGCCTGATGGTCCATCACACCCAACTTCGTATCCTGGCCCTATCCCCAGAGCTTTTAAAGGAGGAGGCAAAAGCCCCTAAGCTCGTCGCCTCGCTCATCAAGCTTTTAAAGGAATCGTTCGATTATGTCCTCATCGATACCCATTCGAAACCGACTCGATCTATCTGGGAAGCCCTCGCCCTTTCCGAGGTGATTCTATTTGTGACTTCCTCCATAGATAATGAGGTTCCTGCCGGCGTGCTTAGCAACCAGGAGATGCGATTGATCCTGAACCTGGGAGATGAAGTCTCCATCCGATCCACCAAAAAAGGATCCTCCCATTATCTTTTAGAGAGGGATTATACCACCCTTGAGATTTTCTCAAGGAGCGGCCTCCCCTTTGTGGTCCAGGCCCCTCATCGCCCCATCAGCCGGACGATCTCCCGGCTGGCCAGGGACCTAGGGGGCCGACGGATAGGTTTAGCTTTAGGCGGGCGAGGGGCTCTGGGACTCGCCCAGATTGGGGTTCTTGAGGTCCTCGAACACCATAAGATTCCGGTGGATGCCATCCTTGGATCCGGACTGGGATCGTTTGTCGGAGCGGCTTACGCGGCTGGAGCCGGCATACCTCAAATCAAGAGATTTGTTTTGAATTGGTTCTCCCAAGGCAACTATTCCCAAGCCTGGGATCTAAGGCTTCTCAAGGGACGACTTCTTCTGGGGAACAGCTTGATGAAATTATTCCGGGCGCTTTTGAGGGATATAGAGTTCGGGGAGTTATCCATTCCCTTTAAAATTATCACGGTCGATGCAAAGACCGGGGAAGTGGTCCTGTTTCAAGAGGATAAAGTGGTGGATGCACTTCAGGAGAGCCTGGGACTTTCAAGTGCCTTTGGGCCGCCCCGGGCCTTTGAAACAGCCTCCTCCGAGGTATCTTTAAACGAGGTTAAAGCGCAACATCTCAAGGAAATGGGAGCAGATATTACCCTGATAACCAACCTTGTAGCTCCTACGGAGAAAGACGATTCTAAAGTCTCGTTGCCTGCTCCCCCTGAGCCCGATCCTTTTACATCCCGTCCGCCGACCTTTACACTCCGCCTGGACCTTGGAAAATTTTCATGGCGAGACTTTAACCGGGCTCAGGAGCTTATAGCCCTGGGCGCCGAGACGACGTTGAGACACATCCCGGAAATTGAGCGGACCTATTGGGAACGATAGCTGAGGGCCGAGCCGTGGGATGCTACTACCTAGTCCCTTTCATTTTGATTCCTAGAATCCCTCCCTGACGGTCGTGGCTCAGAGGCGTAGGTGACGCAAGTCCTCAGAGGCGCGACCGTGGGGGAGCGGTTGATCAGCATCAACTGGACGATGTACTACGTTGGATCGCCGATGGTAGCGATCAGTCTCCTCGTTTTGATAAGCGCTGCAGAGGCGCGAGTGGTCCGTCTGCAAATCGATCGGGTCGAGCCGTTTGCGGGTGGAATGAAATTTGGGGCGGTGGGATCTTACGTTCGGATGGTAGGAATAGCTCAAGGAGAGCTGGACCCGCACGATTCTGCGAACGTGGCGATCGTTAACCTGGATAAGGCGCCGCGGAATACCCGCGGTCTCGTCGAGTACGAAGTAGATTTCTATATCCTGCGGCCTACGGACGTGGCCCGGGGGAATCGTAAGATCTTGTATGAGGTCAACAACCGGGGGCGCAAGCTCCTCCTGACTTGGCTGCACGATGCGCCTGAGAATCCTCCCGGATCCTTAAGCGTGAATGATCCCGCGACGGTACAGGATGCCGGAAACGGGTTTGCCTTTCGGGAAGGATATATCGTTGTCTGGAGCGGTTGGGACCCTGGTGCGCCGAGGGCTAACAACGGATTGAGCCTTCGCGTTCCGGTGGCGACCGAGGGCGGCGCTCCGATAGTGAGGAAGATTCGAGACGAATTCGTGTTTGGTGTACGGATTCCGGCGACCCAATTGGTCGCTCCCCTTAGCTACGAGGCCGCCACTTTAGAACAAGGGGAGGCGCGGCTGACGGTCCGAGGGAAAGAAGAGGACCCGCACACGGAGATTCCACCGGACCGGTGGGCTTATGTCGATTCCCGCAGCATCAAGCAGTTGCCGGACGGGACCAGATTCCAACCCGGATTGATCTACGATTTCTGGTATCCTGCCAAAGATCCGAAAGTTCTGGGGATCGGATACGCCGCCACACGGGACCTCGTCTCGTTCCTTCGCTATGAGGCTAAGGACGCTGCCGGGAACCTTAACCCGGTAGCGCTGAGCAGTGAGTCCCCGGGCATCCAAGCTGCCCTGGCCCTTGGCATCTCGCAGAGTGGTCGATACCTGCGGGATCACATCGAGCTGGGCTTTAATCGGGATGAGGCCCGGCGTAAAGTCTTTGACGGGGTCTTGATCTACATCGCAGGTATCGGTAGGGTGTTCGCCAACACCGAATTCGGGCAACCGAATCGAACCAACACGCAGCATGAAGATCACCATTTTCCGGAGAATTCGTTCCCCTTTACCTATACCCCCCTTACGGACCCTGTGACGGGAGAGACCGGGGCTTTATTGCGAGGGGACGGCTTTGATCCGCTGGTTATGGAAGTGAACACTTCCACAGAATACTGGCAGAAAGGCGCTTCCCTCTTACATACCGATCCGCTGGGAACTCGGGATATCGAAATTCCCGGCGCGGTTCGCCTCTACCTGATCGCCGGTACCCAACATATTGGCCGCGCAGGCCTGTCTACGACCCCCGGCAACTGCCTGTACCCGCAGAATCCCCATAGCCCCACGCCCGCATTACGAGCCCTGTGGGTGGCGTTGGACCGGTGGGTTACCGAAGGCGTGGAGCCGCCGGCCAGCCGTATTCCACGGCTTGCGGAGGGTACGCTGGTCGCTCCGGATAAAATTGGATTTCCGCCCATTCCCGGCGTGCGGGTCCCGGGGTTCACAAACCATATCCTCCGCTTTGGAGACTGGGTAAACCCCCAACACATACCTGGAAAAGCTTATACGGTGTTGGTTTCAAAGGTGGACAGCGACGGGAACGAAGTCGCGGGAATCCGCCTGCCTGCCATCGCAGTCCCCCTGGGGACTTATACGGGATGGAACCTCTACAAGGCTCCGTATCCCGAGGGCGAGCTTTGTGATCGCCAGGGCGCTTATCTGCCCTTTACCCGAACGAAAGCAGAGCGGGATGCCAGGGGCGACCCCCGCCCATCTCTGGCAGAGCGTTACGGCCGCCACGAGGGGTATGTGGAAAAGGTCAACCAGGTCGTGCGAGAGCTGGTACAGGCGCGGTTGTTGCTCCCGGAGGACGCTGCCCGGTTTATGAGCGAGGCGGAGCGGACGGATCCGTTCAAGCCGTAGGGTGCCGGGTATCCAGGTTTTAAAAGTCTCCTTTAGAAAAGATCTATTCCATCAGCCCGGTACTTACGGAGTAAATGGGAGGCAGCCATTCGGCCAGAATTTCCCAAGCCCCCCCTTCGTCCCGGCTATAGAAAAGGTGTCCGCCCTTAGTACCTACATAGACCCCGCAGGGATCGCAAGCATCCGTAGCTAAAGCTTCTCGAAGCACGTGTAAATAGGCGTTTTCCTGAGGCAAGCCTTTATAGCCCACTTCCCAGGTTTGCCCGCCATCCCGACTGCGGTAAACCCGGAATCGCCCCCCCACCGCGACCCGGTTCTGATCGCTTTCCTCCGGGACCACGTAGATGGTATCCGGATCATGGGCGTGAACGGCTATGGGAAGACCGTAGCGGGAAGGGAGTCCCTCGCTGATATCTTCCCAAGAAGCTCCGGCAGAACGGCTTCGGTAGACCCCGCAGTGGTTCTGTTGGTAAAGGACCTGCGGTCGCGCGGGATGCGCGGTCAGTTTATGGACGCATTGCCCCGCCTCTGGGAAAGGATTCGGCAGGTAATCCGCTCGAACCCCCTTATTCATGGGCTGCCAGGAACGTCCCCCGTCATCGGTTCGAAAAACGCCCCCCGCCGAGATCCCCACAAATATCCGCTGGGGGTTCGTGGGATCCAGGATGATGCTGTGAAGACTGAGCCCGCCTTTGGCCGGCTGCCATAAGTGACGGGTGGGATGGTGGAGGAGGCCTTCCATGGGAGTCCAGGTGTTTCCTTCGTCTTGACTTTTAAACAAGGCCGCCGGCTCGACCCCTGCGTAAAAAGCCCCCGGCTCCCCCTCAAGTCCGGGTTTAACCTCCCAAATCGAGTTCACGGTCAGATCGAATCCGGGGGGAAATTTTGGGCTTTCTTTGGGGACCCCCCACGTTTTACCAAAGTCTCTGCTTCTCTGGATATGGCTCCCCCAGACCAGGTGGGACGTGGCGGCAAAAATGGTCCTGCCATCTCGAGGGTCCAAGACCATATAGGCCACCGTAGACCCCTCCAGAAAAGGACCCCGAACTTCCCACTTTTTGCGGTTGAAATCGCTGGTCAGCAAAAAACCCCCTTTTTGGGTCCCCACAAGCAGGAGCACTCGGTGGTATGGTTTCATGAGAATTTCTATGAGCCCCAGGACCGTGGACAGATAGCGGACGAAAGTCCTCCACTGCCAGGGATCCGCTGTCCGTCTTCGGTCCTAGGGATGAGGACAGGATTAAGAGCCTTCCGTTAACTTTAAATACCTTCCGTAGATAAGAATTAGATCCGGGTCCTCTGAGGACCCGGTCTACCGGCGTCATCTATCGATGGGTTTCCTCTGGGTCACCTGGGGATTCTCCACTTGAAGGATCGTCTTACCGGCCCCGATATTTCCTGCTGCATCCATAACCCTGAAGGCCAGGGTATGTTCTCCGGCGGAGAGATTTTTCACCGTGATCAGAAATTCTTCTTCCTTGGAGTCAAAGATCTCATCCTTCGGAAAAACGATCTTCCACTCTTCTGCATCTACAGAGTACTGGGCGTTTTTCAGTGAGCTCGCCGAATCGGCAGCCTGGACGGTAACAAGGAAATTTTCCGTAGGCTCCTCCCGTTGTGCGGAGATCGTTTTTACTAGAGGCGGCGTGTTGTCAACGAGAAAAGGCGTACTCATTTTCTCACCTGTCAGGGCCTTGTCGGGGGGATTAGACGCAGCGTCGGTTGCCGTAACCTTCACCTGGTACCATCCGTCGGGGAGAGATTCCGTGTCGAGTGTGTAAAAAGTTTCTCGGAGGTCTTCCTCGACCAGTTTCCAATTCTTCTCCCCCTCCCCGCGGAAGTAGAGGGCATAGGTGAGGGTATCTCCATTAGGGTCGTCGGCCACCCAGCTGATCCCTTTCTTACCTTTATCTACTTTAGCTCTCCGGCTGGGACTTGGAGGCGGCGGCGGTGTACTTTTCTCTTCGCCCTTTTCATCCCTATCTTCCGGCTTTCTCATTTCCTGGCTGGTGGAGGAGGGGCCGGCCATCTCCTCCTTAGAAGAAGTGATTATAATTTTACTAACGCGAGGGTTTACGTTCTTAGGGAGATAGGAGACGCTGACCTCTTTGAGGGTCGGAGAGTCTCCTTCCGGGGTTGCAGACAGGATCGCTTTCCACTGGATAAAGCGCCCGGGCGGGCTCGTAATGTCCGTTCCGGTCATATCGGTATACTCGTTGGACCAGGGGCTCCAGGTGCTGTCCGGTTTTTCCGTATTGCCGGATCGGGTCAGAAACTTTATGCCTTCGGGAGATCCTTTCCAGGAGATTTTTCCCCACTTGGAGATACCCTGGGCATCATAAACCGAAGATAACAGGGTCCCACTTTCCCGGGAGTGAAAATCGACCTTGTAGACCATGGCGGTATCTCCTGTGCCCAGGTAAATATCATTGTTAGCTCCCTGGAGAAAGGAGAGGACTTGGGCTTTATCGGTTCGGAGGAGCGTGGTGGATTCTCCTTCGGAGGAGATCTTGTAGACCATCCCCCGATCATCGGTCCCGACCAGGAGATTATCGTTTTTATCTATGATCATAGAATAGATAAAGCTGGAAGGGGAGCTCCAGATTTTAGAGACGACCCC
>Ga0073934_10003824_pt1 | contig 26562 bp, 26 predicted proteins | sample LarsenN4metaG_FD_76834 | JGI IMG/M metagenome (GOLD analysis project Ga0073934, IMG submission 76834) | Hot spring sediment bacterial and archeal communities from British Columbia, Canada, to study Microbial Dark Matter (Phase II) - Larsen... ... | reverse complement strand
GTCCAGGCCGCCGGCGGCTTCGGCGCGCGGCCGCGCGCTCCATGGCGAGAAGGGCGGCCCGCCGGCGGCAGCCCCTCGCCGCGTCGCGGAGAGGGGCGCGCGGCAGCGGGGGTGAGGCCGGCCGCCGCCCGGCATGCAGGTCTGCTTACTCCTTGGCGTAATCCTCCTGGTAGTACTCCTGGCCGAGGTGGGTTATCTGCTCCTCGCCCATCAGCCAGCGGAGCGTGTTCTTCAGCTTCGTCTGCTGGATGAAGAGGTCGTGCTCCGGGTAAACGGAAGGCGCGTGCTGCGGGCTCTTGAAGTAAAACGAGAGCCACTCCTGGATGCCCTTCAGACCGGCCCGCCGCGCGAGGTCCAGGAACAGCGTCAGGTCCAGGACCAGCGGCGCCGCCAGGATCGAATCGCGGCAGAGGAAATCGACCTTTATCTGCATCGGATAGCCGAGCCACCCGAAGATGTCGATGTTGTCCCAGCCTTCCTTGTTATCGCCGCGGGGCGGGTAGTAGTTGATCCGCACCTTGTGGTAGAGGTCGCCGTAGAGCTCCGGATAGAGGTGGGGCTGGAGGATGTACTCGAGGACGCCGAGCTTGGACTCCTCCTTCGTCTTGAAGCTCTCGGGGTCGTCCAGGACCTCGCCGTCGCGGTTGCCGAGGATGTTCGTCGAATACCAGCCCTTCACGCCGAGCATGCGGGCCTTGAACATCGGCGAGATGACGGTCTTGAGCAGCGTCTGGCCGGTCTTGAAGTCCTTGCCGCAGATCGGCAGGCCGCGGTCGTTGGCGAGCTTGACCAGGGCCGGGATGTCCACGGTGAGGTTCGGGGCGCCGTTGGCGAAGGGCACGTCCTCCATGAGCGCGGCGTACGCGTACAGCATCGAAGGCGCGATCGTTTCGTCGTTGGCCTCCATCGCCGCCTCGAACGATTCGAGGTTGGCGTGGGCCTCAGCCTCCTCCATGAAGATCTCCGTGGAGGCGCACCAGACCATGACCAGGCGGTCGCAGCCGTTCGCGGCCTTGAAGTCCCGGATGTCCTTGCGGATCTGCTCCATGAGATGCAGCTTGGTGGCGCCGGCCTTGACGTTCGGGGCCTGCAGGCGCTTGACGTAATACTGGTCGAAGACGGCGGGCATCGGCTCGACCGTCTTGAGGAAGTCGGCCACGGGCTCGATGTGGTCGTAGCGGTCGAGGACGCCGCAGCGGAGGGCGGCCTCGTAAGCGTTGTCGGGGAAGGGGTCCCAGGCGCCGAAGACCAGCTGGTCGAGGCCTGCCAGGGGGACGAAGTCCTTGATCAACGGCATCCGGTCCTCGGTGCGTTTGCCCAGGCGGATGGTCCCCATCTGCGTGAGCGAGCCGAAGGGCTTGGCGGTGCCGCGGCGGATGTGCTCGACGCCGGCGATGAAGGTCGAGGCCACGGCGCCGAGCCCGACGAGGAGGACGCCGAGGCGGCCCCCGGCGGGGGCGATCGCGTGGGCCTGGGGGTTGACGAAGTCTTTCGGTTCCAAGACGACTCCTCTCTGTCTGGCGAGGGACATGAGCGGCTGGTGCCACTGGGCGGGGATGCGGCCCGTCCTGGCCCAGTGCTCGACGGTGCTCTGACGGCGGCCGAGGAGGGCGGCGAGCGCTGACTGGCCGCCGAAGCGGCGGATGACGCGTTCGGCGGGGGACAGCTCCGTCTCCATCCCGGCCATGTTTAACGAAAATTTCGTTGAAGTCAAGGGGAGATCGCGCGGCAGCGCGGAGAGGGGTCGAGGGCAGCGGCCCCCGCTCCAAGCGCGCCTTGCTCGCTGAAGGGCGTCCCTGCGTCCTCAGCCCTCCCTGCGTTGCGGGAAGGGCGCGCGGCAGCGCGGGGAGGCGTCGAGGGCAGCGGCCCAGGCGCGCCTTGGTCGCTAAAGCGCGTCCCTGCGTCCTCAGCCCTCCCTGCGTTGCGGGGAGGGCGCGCGGCAGCGCGGAGAGGCCGAGTCTCCCGTTAGACTGGGGCCGTCATGCGGCTGTCCGTCGTCGACCAGGCGCCGGTGCCGGCCGGCTCCACGCCCGCCGACGCCCTCCATAACACCATCGACCTCGCCCGCTACGCGGAGTCGCTGGGCTATACGCGCTACTGGATCGCGGAGCACCATTCGACGGCGGCGCTCGCCAGCCCGGCGCCGGAAGTGCTCATCGCGCGCGTCGCCGCCGAGACGTCGACGATCCGCATCGGCTCAGGGGGCGTCCTCCTGCCCCACTACAGCCCCCTCAAGGTCGCCGAGACGTTCCGGACGCTCCATGCGCTATACCCGGACCGCATCGACCTCGGCGTTGGGCGGGCGCCTGGAGGGACGCCGCTCGACGCCTACGCCCTGCGCTACCGCCAGAACGATGGCGACGAGGACTACGCCGGCCAGCTCGTCGAGCTGCTGGCGTTCCTGCGGCGGGCACAGTTCCCCGCCAATCACCCCTTCGGACGCATCCTGGTGACGCCGGACATGCCCGGCGGGCCGGACGTCTGGCTCCTGGGCTCCAGCGGCTGGAGCGCGGACGCCGCCGGCCAGCTGGGCCTTCCCTACGCCGCCGCCCACTTCATCAACCCGGGACCCACGCGCCGCTCGATCGAGCACTACCGCCGCACCTTCGAGGCGGGCCGTCACCCCGGAGAGCCCCGCGTCATCGTGGCCGTGGGCGCGGTGGCCGCGGCGACGGACGAAGCAGGGCAGCGCCTGGCCTCCAGCTGGCTCCTGCGCCGCATCCTGCGCGAGCGCGGCGAACGCGACACGGGCCCCATCCCGACGCCCGAGGACGCCATCGCCCGCATCGGCGAGGCCCGGCTCCCGCCCGAGCCGGGCGAGTGGCCGCGGCTCGTCGCGGGCGGCGTCGAGCGCGTGGCGGAGGCGCTCGCCTCCATGGCCCGGGCGCTCGCGGTCGACGAGCTGATGCTGCTCACGGTCGTCCACGACCACGCGGCCCGCAGGGAGTCGTACCGCCTCCTCGCCGAGGCGTTCGGCCTGGCCCGAAGCTAGCCCGGCCGCGCCTGCAAGCCCTTTTTGACTTTACATATCGAGGGGCTTGCGCCCTTTGCAACCGCCCGCCTGGGAAGATGAGGGCAAATCCCGGGACCTCCCTCTCCTGCTCGCGGTCCCTCTCTCGAGGCCTGAACTGTCATGCACGGACTGTTTCCCATCGTGTCCTTCCTGCTCGCGGCGGCTTTCTCGGCGGTCGTGCTGGGCTGCGGAGGCGACGAAGACGAAGCCACGGACGCCGCCGGCACGGTAGAGCGTGCGGCGGGGACGCCGGCGTCCGCGATCGAGGGCGGCGGCGACGGGCAGACGCGGCTTCAGATCGCCGCCGCGAACCTCGAGTTCGACAAGGACGAACTGACGGCGGCGGCCAACAGCGAGGTGACGATCGAGTTCCGCAACGAAGACGAGGGCGTGCTCCATAACCTCGCCGTCTATGAGGACGAGAGCGCTAGGGAGGCGCTGTTCGTCGGCGAGATGTTCGCCGGCGCCGATAGCCGTACTTACCGGTTCACGACGCCGGCAGCGGGGGAATACTTCTTCCGTTGTGACGTCCACCCGGACACGATGAATGGCACGTTCAGGGTGGAAGCCTGAGGGCGGGCCCCGAAGCCCCCGAACCTGGACCCGCGCGTCGTTGTTCACTCCTCCCGTCCGGCCCCGAGCCCGCTTACGCCCCGCCGAATCGTCCACCGGGCCGGCCCCACTGTACTCTGGCCCGCGCGTTCTGTACGCTGCAGCGCGATATGCGCATAGAACTCTCGCCCCGCGAGGCGGCGTTCGTCATCGCCGCCCTCCGGAACTGGCAGGAGGAGTCGCAGACCACCGACCTCGCCGGCTTCTACGAGGCCTACTTCGAGGAGCACGAACCGCTGGACAGCGCCGAGATCGATGCGCTTTGCCGGCGCATCGTCGAGGCGGCGGGGGAGTAGCGCCTACCCGGGACGCGCGACGCCGGCCACGAACGGGGGGTAGGCCCGCGGCTCGACGACGTGGCGGTCGAGGAAGAGGTCGCACACCTCGACGCTCGGGGCGGCGAACTCCGGGTGCCGGTCGAAGACGTGGGACAGCCCCTCGAAGAGGTGCAACTCCACGGCGACTCCTGCCGCCCGGAAGGCGTTGAACAGGCCCACGCTGGCGTCGAACGGCACGGTCGAGTCGCCCGTCGAATGCAGGAGGATGGTCGGCGGGCATCCGGGCTTGACGAAGCGCATGACGTCCGTCTCCGCCTCGGAGGCCCCGTCTTCGCGCAGGCTGCGGCCGCCGCCCGTATAGAAGGCGATGCACGCCGCCACGGCGGAGCTGACGCCGGCGTTGCCGCCCGACCCCTCCAGCGACGCGTCGTTGGGCGCGCCGGCAGCGGCGAGGGCCAGGAAGCCGCCCGCGGAGTAGCCGGCCACCGCGACCTTGTCTGGGTCCACGCCCAGAGAGGCGGCGTTGGCGCGCGTCCACCGGATCGCCGCCTTCACGTCCTCGATCTGGGCCGGCCAGGGCCCCTGGTCCAACAGCCGGTACTGCGAGGCGATGGCAACGTAGCCCCGTTCGGCGAAGAGGCGGCAATTGGCGGCCAGGCTGTCCTTGGAGCCGCGCCGGAACCCCCCGCCGTGGAGCTGGATCACGGCCGTCCGCTTCTCGCGCCCGGCAGGCGGACGGTAGACGTCCAGGCGCAGGTCAATGGCGCCGCCATGGCCGAAGGCCACGTCGCGCTCGATGCTGATGGGGCTTGCCCCGTTCGTCGTCATGACTGTCTCCTTTCGTGCTGCTTCAAGACGGGGCGGCGGCCGGTTGCGGCGCCCGGAAGGCAGGGTATTCGCGAGGGTTGACCACGTAACGGTCGATGAACAGGTCGGAGAGTTCCGTAGAGACCGCAGCGAACTCCGGGAAGCGGTCGTAGATGTGCGGCAGCCCGGCGAGGAGGTGCAGTTCCGCGGGCACGCCCGCCTCGTGCAGGGCCTCGAAGAGGCGCTTGGTAGGCGCGGCGAAGACGTCGTTGGTGCCGCAGAAGAAAATCGTCGGCGGGAAGCCCGGCCCCATGTACGTCAGCGGCTCCGCGGCCTCGTACTCCGCGTCGCTGGCGCCCTCCGGCATGACGGGGAAGTCTTTGCCTTCGGCCGACCGTCCGAAGCGGGAGGGATAGTAAGCGATGACGGCGGCGACGCGCTCTTCCGGCGCCGCCGTGCCCGCCGCGACAATCGCAAGCTGGCCGCCGGCGGAATAGCCGGAGAGGACGGCCTTCTCCGGATCGACGCCGAGCCGGCCCGCGTTCTCCCGCACCCAGCGCACGGCGGTCTTCGCGTCCTCCAACTGGGCGGGCCACTTCGCCTCTGCCGCCAGACGGTAGGTGGCCGCGATTGCCACGTAGCCGCGCTTCGCGAAACGCTGGAAAACGCCCTCGTAGTGGCCGGCCTTGCTCCCCCGCACGAAGCCGCCGCCGAAGAGCTCGATGACGGCCGCGCGCTTCTCCGTCACGCCGGCCGGCGGCCTGAACACGTCCAGCTTGAGGTCGATCCCGTCCGCTGTTGCGAAGACGACGTCCTTCTCCGCGCGCACGCTTTCGTTTCCGCTCATGCCTGCCTCCTGGATGGACGCTGCATAGGAAACTAGACCCATGACGCCGGCTTTGCAAGGCCGGGCGGCGAACCTGTGCGTGCTATACTGGACTACCGCACGACGTTTGAGCTCGCGCGAAACGAAGCTGAGACGGCACCGGTCAGCCAAGGAGGACGCTTAGAGCGTGGCTACTGCTGTAACTATGAAAGCCCTGCTAGAGGCAGGTGCGCATTTCGGGCACCAGACCAGGCGCTGGGACCCGCGTATGCGGCCCTTCATCTTCACCCAACGCAACGGCATCCACATCATCGACCTCCAGCAGACGGTGCGCCGGCTGGAGGAAGCCAGCGAATGGGTCGCCGAAACCGTCGCCAAGGGCGGCGCCATCCTCTTCGTCGGCACCAAGAAGCAGGCCCAGGACACGATCTACCAGGAAGCCACCCGCTGCGGCATGCCCTACGTCAACACCCGCTGGCTCGGCGGCACGCTGACCAACTTCCAGACGATCCAGGGCCGGATCGACCACCTCGTGCGTCTCGAGGACGCCCTCGAGCGCGGCGAATTCGGCCGCATGTCCAAGAAGGACGTCCTCAAGATCGAGGAAGAAATCGAACGCCTCAACCGGCACTTCGGCGGCATCAAGGAGATGACGCGCCTGCCGGCCGCGCTTTACGTCGTCGACCCCAGCATGGAGTACATCGCCGTCGCCGAGGCAAACCGCGTCGGCATCCCCGTCGTCGCCATGACGGACACGAACTGCAACCCGGACCTCATAGACTACCCCATACCGTCGAACGACGACGCCATCCGGGCCGTGAGGCTCGTCACGGCGCGGATCGCCGACGCCGTCCTCGAGGGCGTGCAGCGCCGCGACGTCGGCCCCGAGGGCGAGGAATTCGAGTTCAGCGCCGGGCAGACCACCTATTCCGTCTCCCCGGACGAGCCTCCGCCCGCGTTCTCCGCCGAGGACGAAGCCGAAACGGCGCAGCAGGAGTAGCGGGCGCGTGGCAGTGACCGCGGACCAGATCAAAGAGCTGCGCGAGCAGACCGGCGCAGGCGTCATGGACTGCAAGAGGGCGCTGGAGGCGAGCGATGGCGACATCGAGAAAGCGAAGCGCTTCCTCGCCGAGCAGGGCCTGGCGATGGCCGAAAAGAAGGCCCACCGCGAGACGGCCCAGGGCCTGGTGGAGTCCTACATTCACGCCGGCGGCCGCATCGGCGTGCTCGTCGAGGTGAACTGCGAGACCGATTTCGTCGCCCGGACGCCCGAGTTCCAGACGCTGGCCCGTGAGATCGCCATGCAAGTCGCGGCCATGAATCCCCTGGTGGTCAACGAGGAGGACCTGCCCGAAGGGGCCGAGGGCCCCACGGACCAGCTGGTGCTCATGCGCCAGCCCTACATCCGCGACCAGTCAAAGGACGTCCGCCAGCTGGTCAACGAAGCCATCGGCAAGACGGGCGAGAACATTCGGGTCAAACGGTTCACTCGGTTCGAGCTCGGCGAGTAGCGCTCGCCACTGTTGCGCCAGAGGATAACGCGATGATTGAGGATATCCTCCGTGACAGCGAAGACCGCATGAAGAAAAGCGTCGAGGCCGTGCAGCGCGAGCTGGCGGCGATCCGCACCGGCCACGCCCATGTCGGCCTCGTCGACCACGTCCGGGTCGACTATTTCGGCACCCTCCTGCCCGTGAACCAGATGGCCACCGTGGCGGCGCCGGAGCCCCGTCTCCTCACCATCCAGCCCTGGGACCGGAACGCCCTGCCCGCGATCGAGAAGGCGCTGCTCAAGTCCGACCTGGGCCTCACGCCTTCCAACGACGGCCAGACGATCCGCCTGGCGATCCCGCCGCTCACGGAGCAGCGGCGCAAGGAGCTGATCAAGGTCGTCCACGCGCGCGTGGAGGACGGCCGGGTGGCCGTCCGGAACGTGCGCCGCGACGCGCTGGAGCACATCCGCCGTCTCGTGCACGACAAGCAGGCCTCGGAAGACCAGCAGCGCAAGGCGCAGGAGCAGCTCCAGAAGCTCACCGACCGGTACGTAGCGGCCATCGACGAACGCGGGCGGGACAAAGAAGCCGAACTCATGGAAGTCTAGGCCGCCCGCCTCCATGCCCGCCCGAGCCGTCAAAACGAAAGCGCCATCCGCCCCCGCGCACGACCCCCGGGTGCCGCGCCACGTGGCCGTCATCATGGACGGCAACGGGCGCTGGGCCAAGGAGCGGGGCCTCCCCCGCCAGGCGGGCTACCGCGCCGGCACGGAGAACATCAGGCGCCTTCTCCAGGCCTTCGCCGAACGCGGCGTCCAGTACGTTACCCTCTTCGCGTTCTCGACGGAGAACTGGAAGCGCCCCAAACGTGAGGTCTATCCCCTCCTGCGTCTCATCGGCCGCGTCATAGACCGGGAGCTCAACGCCCTGCACGAAAGCGGCGTCCGTCTGGTGCACATCGGCAGCCTGGAGCCCCTCTCGGAAGACCTCAGGCAGCGCATCCGGAAGGCGATAGACCTGACGAAGGACAACTCCAGGCTCGTCGTCTGCGTGGCCTTCAACTACGGCTCCCGGGCCGAAATCGTCGAAGCCGTCAGGCGCATCGTCCGGGAAGGCGTCGCCTGCGACCGCCTGGACGAGGCGACCTTCGGCGAATACCTGGGCACGGCGGGCCTGCCAGACCCGGACCTAGTGGTCCGGACGGCGGGTGAAATGCGGCTCTCGAACTTCCTGCTCTGGCAGGCTGCCTACGCCGAGTTCTACTCCACGCCCGTCTACTGGCCCGATTTCGACGAGACGGAGATCGACAGGGCGCTGGAGGCCTACGCCCAGCGGGTGAGACGTTTCGGCGGCCTCCCCTCCATCCACTCGAACGGCTCGGCCGGAGCCAACGGCAGGCACAGCGGCGCGTAGCCGGGCGCGGCTTTGCTGGTCCAGCGCCTCATCACCGCCGCCGCCGGCATTCCCCTCATAGCCCTCGTCATCTGGATCGGAGACGGCCTCCTGGCCGCCGTGGCCGGCGTTGCCGCCTCGGTCGCCGTCGTCGAGTTCGCCGCGGCGCGGGGCGCGAGCCGGACGCCGCTCTCGATGTTCGCCGCGCTGGCGGCGGGCGCCCTGCCGCCCGTAGCCCTCGCCGGCGAGGCGTACCTTCTGGCGGCGGCGGTCGCGGCCGTGGCCGCGATGATGACCGCGTTCACGTTCACCCAGGACCCGCGCCAGGACGTGGAAGACTGGGCCTGGGGCCTGGCCACGGCCCTCTATTTCGGCGGCCTGGCAGCCTTCTTCGTCCTCCTCCGCGAAGGCGGCAACGGCCGAGACCTGCTGTTTTTCACGGTGCTGACCGTCTGGATCACGGACACGGGAGCGTACTTCGTCGGGCGGCCCTTCGGCCGTCACCATTTCGCCCCCGCGATCAGCCCCGGCAAGACCGTGGAAGGCAGCCTGGGGAGCCTGGTCGCGGGCTTCGCGGCCGTCTTCATCCTCGACGAGGCCCTGGGCCTGGAGCTGGGAGTAGAGCACCGCGTGGCGCTGGGGTTGATGCTTCCGCTCGTAATCATGGCCGGGGACCTCGCGGAATCGGCCCTGAAGCGCGCCGTCGGCGTCAAGGACTCGAGCGGGCTCGTGCCCGGCCACGGAGGCATCGCCGACCGCCTCGACAGCCTTTTGTTCGCGGCCCCGTTCGTCTACTACTACCTGAAGTGGATCGCGTGAGCGCCGGCCGCCGGCCCGGGCCCCGGCCCGGCGGCCTGTATACTGTTACCTGAAGTGGATCGTCCTCTGACTCGTGTCGCCGTCCTCGGCTCGACCGGGTCGATCGGTTGCCAAACCCTCGACGTCATCCGCGCTCATCCGGGACGCTTCCAGGTCACGGGGCTCACGGCATGGAGCAACGTCGACCTCCTGGCGAAGCAGGTCGGAGAGTTCAAGCCGCGCCTCGTAGCGTGCTTGGACCACGCCGCGCTTGCCGGCCGGCTGAGCTCGCCGCCCGCCTCCGCATCGTTGGCGGAGATCGCCTGCGACCCCGAAGTCGATATCGTCGTGGCGGGCGTCGTCGGCCGCCAGGGGCTCGAGCCGGTGCTCCAGGCGCTGGAGTGCGGCAAGACGGTTGCCCTGGCGAACAAGGAAGCCATGGTCATGGCCGGGCCCCTCCTGCGCGCCGCCGCGGAGCAGGGCGGCGGCAGCATCCGGCCGGTCGATAGCGAGCACAGCGCCATCTGGCAGTGCCTCGCCGGCGAGGACCCCTCCCGCGTGCGGCGCCTCGTGCTCACCGCTTCGGGCGGAGCGCTCCGCGATTATCCCCTGGCCGCCCTCGCCGGCGTCACCACCGATCAGGTCCTCGCCCACCCCACCTGGCAGATGGGCCGCAAGATCACCGTCGATTCCGCGACGCTGTTCAACAAGGGCCTGGAGGTCATCGAAGCGCGCTGGCTCTTCGACGTCGCGTTCGATCGGATCGAGGTCGTCATGCACCGGGAGAGCATCGTGCACTCGCTGGTGGAGCTGACGGACGGCTCGGTGAAGGCGCAGCTTTCCTGTCCGGACATGCGTCTGCCCATCCAATACGCGCTCTGCTATCCGGAGCGGCCCGCGCTGGCGGCCGATCCCCTGGACTTCGAGCGCCTGGGCGCCCTCCACTTCGAAGCGCTGGACCTGGAGCGCTACCCGTGCCTCAGCCTGGCCCTCGGGGCCGGCGTCCGCGGTGGCACCTACCCCGCCGCGCTTGCGGCCGCGGACGAAGAGGCCGTCCGCGCCTTCCTCGACGGCCGCATCCGGTTCCTCGACATTTCGGCCCTCCTCGCCGACACGCTGCAGCACTACGCCGGAGACGACGATGTCTCATTGGAGGCGGTGCTGGAGGCCGACGCCTGGGGGAGAAAGTTCGCCTCCGCCTGGATAGAGGGCCGTTAGTGGACGTAATCACGTCGAACATCCTGCCCTTCCTGGGCATCATCGTCGTCCTGGTCGTGGTGCACGAGCTCGGCCACTACGTGACCGCCAAGCTCTTCGGCATCCGCGTCCTGGAGTTCGGCATCGGCTACCCGCCCCGCGTCTGGGCCTTCAAGCGCGGCGAGACCGAGTACAGCCTCAACATCCTTCCCCTGGGCGGCTTCGTCCGCCTCCTCGGCGAGGAGGACCCGAGCGACCCGCGCAGCCTGGCGGCGCAGCCGCCGCTGCCGCGCCTAATCGTGATGGGCTCCGGCGCCTTCATGAATTTCGTCCTCGCCATCTTCCTTTTCTCGCTGGCGCTGATGATCCCGCGCGAGGTGCCCGTGGGCCAGGCCGTCATCGCCCAGGTGGTCCCGGACTCGCCCGCGGCGAAGGCGGGGTTGAAGCCCGGCGACGTCATCGAGGAGATCGACGGCCGCAAGATCGAGAGCGTGTCGGAGGCCAGCTACAACATCCGCCTCAACCTCGGCGAGAAGACCGAAATCGTCGTCCGCCGCACCGACCCGATTTCGCGCGAGGTCAGCACGGAGACGGTGCAAGTGACGCCGCGCTGGGCGCCGCCGCCCTACGAGTACGCCGTCCAGCCCGGCGACGACGTGGACGCCGTCTCCCAGAAGACCGGCTTCGACCGCGACACCGTCCGCCAGGCGGCGGGCATCGAGACGAAGCTCCCTGCCGGGAAGGAACTGGTCTTCGGCAGCGGCGAGGAGGCTATCCACTACGAGACGCGGGAAGGGGACACGGTGGAGATCGTGGCCCGCATGCTGCGCGTCTCCGACGAGGAAGTCGCCGCCGCCGCCGGCCTCCCGGACCCGACGACGCTCCAACCCGGGACGACCCTGCGCTTCGCCCAGGGCGCGACCGGTATCCGGATCGGCGCGCAGTATCCGTACACGGAGACGCGCTCGGAAGACCCCTGGACGGCGCTGAAGAAAGGCTGGCGCTCCACCTTCGACGCCCTCAAGCTCGCCCGCAACGAGGTCTACTCCTGGTTCAAGGGCGGCACCAGGGCCCCTGTCTCGGGGCCCATCGGCATCGCCCAGGTGACGGGCGAAGTCGTCCGCGAGGCGGGCTGGAAGAGCCTCATGGACTTCGCCGCCCTGCTCAGCATCAACCTGGCGATCCTCAACATCCTGCCCCTGCCCATGCTGGACGGCGGCCGCATGGCCTTCGTCCTCATCGAAATCCTGCGGCGGGGACGGCGCATCGCGCCGGCCAAGGAAGCGCTCGTCCACTTCGTCGGCATGGCGGCCTTGTTGATCCTCGTCGTCGTGCTCAGCTACTTTGACATCGCCCGCATCGTCCGCGGAGAGGAGCTGTTCCGATGATCCCGCAAGCGCGCCGCCGCACCAAACAGATCAGCATCGGCGACGTGAAGATCGGCGGCGACGCCCCCGTCGTCGTCCAGTCCATGACCTGCACCGACACCGCGGACGTTGCCGCCACGGTGCGCCAGGTCCACGAGCTCGCGGACCTGGGCTGCGAGGTCGTGCGCGTGGCCGTGCCCGACAAGGAAGCGGCCGAGGCCCTGCCCGAGATCGTCCGCCAAACGCCGGTGCCGCTCGTCGCGGACATCCATTTCGACTACCGTTGGGCGCTGGCGGCGATAAAGGCCGGATTCCACGCCCTGCGCTTGAACCCCGGCAACATCCGCGACCCGGACAAAGTGAAGACGGTGGTCAAGGCCGCGAAGGAACGGGGCATCCCCATCCGCATCGGCGTCAACGGCGGCAGCCTGCCGCCGCTCCCGCCGCTCGCCGACGGCGAGATGCCGCCCACCATGGTCCAGCGCATGGTGGACGCCGCCCTCTGGGAGATCAACATCCTGGAGGAGATGGACTACGACAACATCAAGATCTCGATGAAGGCGTTCGACGTCCCGACGATGGTCGAGGCCAACCGCCGGCTGGCCCGCGTCCTCGACGAACGCGGCACGCCCTACCCTCTGCACCTGGGCGTGACCGAGGCCGGCACGCCGCGCGCGGGCTCCGTGCGCAGCGCCATCGGCATCGGCATGCTCCTGGCGGAGGGCATCGGCGACACGATCCGCGTCTCGCTCGCCGCCGACCCGAAGGAAGAGGTGCCGGTCTGCTGGGATATCCTCAACAGCCTGGGACTGCGCCGCCGCGGCGCCACCCTCGTCGCCTGCCCCACCTGCGGCCGCATCGAGATCGACCTCATCCCCCTGGCCCAGAAGGTGGAGGAGCACTTCGGCCGCCTGGGCAAGCCGATCACCGTGGCGGTCATGGGCTGCGTCGTCAACGGACCCGGCGAGGCGAAGATGGCGGACCTCGGCATCGCCGGCGGCAAGGGGCGCGGCGTCATCTTCCGCAAGGGGGAGGTCGTCCGCACCGTGGACGAAGCCCAGTTCCTGGACGCGCTGATCGAGGAAGGCGACCGCGTCATCGCGGAGATGGAAGGCCGCGAGGCCGCCCCCTACTCCGGCGACGACGTCCTCATCCCCATCCAGGCGCTGTAGCCAGGCGGGCGCGCGGCGGGCAGGGCAAGGGGCCCTGAAGGCCTAATCGGGCAGCAATCGGAAAGAGGCGCCTTCTTTCGTGCGCAGCACGCGGAAGTGGCGCCTGTCCAGCGTGACGATCACGTCCGTCCTCAGCCGGTCCGCAAGCGCGGCCACGGACGCATCCGTGCCGCCCAGGGGCAAGTCCGCATAACGCTCTACCAGGTCCGCGATCAGTTGCCAGTCCTCCAGGGAAGGGGGCCTCCACTTCCAAGGCTGCGAGGCCGCGAAGGAACTTCGATTCGGCCCTGGGTCCCAGCCGGCGCCCGATCAAGTAGGTCACCTCTGCCAGGACCAAGGCCGGGACGACGAGCTCCAGGTCGGCACGTTCGAGGACCGCGACGCATTGGGCGTGGTCATCGTCGTCGGCGTCCACGGCGGCGTAGAGGGGGCCGGCGTCAACGATGGCGATCACGGCCCCACTCTGCTTCGAGGAGGGCATCCAGGTCGCGGGCGGTGGTCCGATAGCCGCTGCGCCCCAGGCCCACGAACGGTAGCCTTCGCCGTGTCGCGCCGCCGAGCCGGGCCTCGAGCGCCTCCCGGGCGATTTGGGATACCGAGACCCGCCTGCGCCTGGCTTCCCGGGCCAGGGCTGCAGCGAGCGAGTCCGGCAAGGTGGCGGCCGCTAGCGCCGGCCCGCAGCGCGCCCCTGTCCCAGACGCCGCCTCTGCCTGTCCGCGGGCCTAGCGCAGGCTCTTGCGCCAGCCGTTGGCCAGCGCCTCGGCCTCGGTGCAGAACCAACGCTCGCCCCGCGACGGGTCGATGACCGTCGCGTCGTAGAACTCGCCGCCGGGGACGTGATAGATCTTCTCGCGCGTCGATTGGCTGACGTTGCCCTTGATGGCGCAGCCCGGCGGCGGCGCCACGCAGCCTTGAGGGCAGCCGCGGGCGGCCGGCGGCGGCGTGGGCGTGGCCGCGAAGCAGACGCCCCAGAGGCCCCGGCCCGCGTCCCGCGCCTCCCTCTGCGCCGCCAGGAAGCGGTCCGCGTACTTGACGTCCGGCGGGAACGTGGCGACGACCGCGTATCCCTCGCGCACCAGCGTCTCGTTGACCATGGAGCCCTCGACATACACGTAGCGCAGCAGCCGGCCGAACGCGTCGGTCTCGCTGACGTCCTTTTCGAGTTCAACGGCGCGGCCTTCGACCAGCGCCCGGTTGCGCGCCGATGCCTCCCCTCCGTAGCAGCCGACCGGCCGCCGCGGGTCCACGGTCTCCGGCGTATCCACGCCGATGTAACGCACCCGCGCCGTCGCGCCGCCGACCTCGACGTCGATCGTGTCGCCGTCCACGACGCGGACGACGACGGCGGCCTCGCGGCCGGGCGCCGCGGTTGGCAAGGCCGGCGCCGCAGCGGAAGCCGGGTTGGAGGCCTGCGCCTCCGCATTCGTCGGTGCCGCGTCGAGGTTTCCTGGGGAGGTTTGCGGGGCGACGGATGCCGCGCCCGGTTGGCCGGGCGCGCCGCAGGCTACGACAAGGCCCAGGGCCAGTATCCAGCCGGACAGCGCTATTGCTCGTAGCGCCGACATTTCACCGAAATTATCGGACGCGAGCGGCCGGACGTGTGGTCAGAAGGCTCTCTCGGCCCGCCAGCGCGCGATCCAGCCCGTGTGCTCGGCCTCGTGCGTGCTCCGGAGCGCGGCATCGCCGTACAGGGAGGGGTCCAGCGCCCGAGCCGTGGCGGCGGCCAGCGCTTCGAGAAGCCGGTGGTGCGAGACCGCCAGCTCCCAGCGCGCCTGGGCGAGGGAGATGTCGCGGCGGAGGTCGTGGGCAAGGACGCCGAAGGCCGCTTCCTGCTCCGGCGTCATCCTCCAGACCGATTCGTGGCCGGCGGAGGCCCGTTTCACGTCCGCGGCGCGAATGTCGTCCCAGAAGGCGAGATGGGCGATGTGGTCTTTGACGGACCATCCGTCCAGCGTGCGCTCCGCCATCTGCTCGTCGCTGAGGCCGTCGATGGCGGCCAACAGCCCTTCGCGCATGCGACGGTAGTGGGCGATGAGGGCTTCCTTGTCTTCAGGCATGGCTGACCTCCGCTCTCCATTCTCGCCGAGTCCGGCTCGCTCGGCACGGCAAAGACGGACTTTGGTGTCGCTTGACAACCGCGGCGGCTTTGGTTAACCTTTCGATTAGATAACCAGATGGTTAGCATAGATCCGCCCGTCGACAGCTTGAGCGAGACCTTTTCGGCCCTCGCCGACCTTACCCGTCGCGCCATCCTCTCTCGCCTTGCCGCCGGCGAGGCCTCGGTGACGGAGCTGGCCGAGCCCTTCGCCATGTCGCTGCCGGCGGTGTGCAAGCACCTCAGGGTCCTCGAACGCGCGGGCCTCATCGAGCGAAGCCGTCGCCGGCAGTTCCGCCCCCGCCGGCTAAACGCGGCGCCGCTCAAGCATGCGGCGGCCTGGTTGGAAAACTACCGCCGCTTCTGGGAGGAAAGCTTCGAGCGCCTGGACGACTACCTGCAGGAGCTGCAGTCGCGCGCGGAGGAAGGCGGCGCGGAGGGCGGCGGCCGGGGCCAACCCGAAATCAAGAAAGGAACGACGCCATGACCCAGGGAAGCCCCGGCGGCCTCGCCGTCACCACCCCCTCCGAGCTCGAAATCGTCATGACCCGCGCTTTCGACGCCCCAAGAGCGCTCCTCTTCGATGCCCTGACGAAGCCGGAGCACATCCGGCGGTGGCTCGGCCGCAGGGGTGACGTCATGACGGTCTGCGAGGTCGACCTGAGGGTCGGCGGCAAATGGCGCTACGTCTGGACCTTGCGCGAAGGCGGGGAAATGGGCATGAGCGGCGAGTTCCTGCAGATCGTAGTCCCGGAGCTCCTGGTCACGACGGAGGCCTTCGACGAGCCCTATTTCGAAGTCATGGGCGCGGGCACGGTCAACACGCTCCGCCTGGAGGAGCGCGAAGGGCGCACGTTCCTGACCACCACTGTCCGCTACAAGTCGCGCCAGGCCCGCGATGCGGCCCTGGGGACCGGCATGGAGACCGGCGCCGCCGAATCCTACGACCGCCTGGCTGAGCTGCTGCGGACGCTCGCCTGACGCTCACCTGATACCCACCGAGGAGGAAAATCATGGCCATCGGCACCAAAATCGTCCCCCACCTCTGGTTCGATAAGGAGGCAAAGGAAGCGGCGGAGTTCTACGTTTCCCTCTTCCCGGACTCGAGGATCACCAACGTCTCAACGATCGAGGACACGCCCTCGGGGGACTGCGACGTCGTGTCGTTCGAGCTCGCCGGCCAGCCCTTCATGGCGATCAGCGCCGGGCCCATGTTCAAGTTCAACGAATCGATATCCTTCATGGTCAACTGCGGGTCGCAGGCGGAGATCGACTACTTCTGGGAGCGGCTCTCGGCCCACCCTGAAGCCGAGCAGTGCGGCTGGCTGAAGGACAAGTTCGGCCTTTCCTGGCAGATCGTGCCGGCGCGCCTCAACGAGCTGCTCCAGGACGGGACGCCGGAGCAGAGCCAGCGCGTGACCCGCGCCTTGCTGGCGATGAAGAAGCTGGACATCGCCGCGCTCGAGCAGGCCCATCGGGGCTAGCCAAGCAGCCGGGGCTTGGGCGAGGGCTCTGCCCGCCGCGGAGGGAAGCGCCGCCCGCCGTGCGAGGGCGCGTCCAAAGGAGGCGGCGTCTTGTCCCGCGAATTTCGCCGCCCCTATGATTGGGAGTCCCCGCCAGGAGGCCTCCCTTGTCTTTGCTCGCCAAGCACGCCGTCATGGAGCAGTTTCTCGCCGAGGGCGTCAAGTACGTCTTCGGAAACCCGGGCTCTACGGAGCTGGCCTTCATGGACGCGCTCCAGGACTACCCGGAGCTTCAGTACGTCCTGGGCCTGCACGAGACCGTCCCTTTAGCGATGGCGGACGGCTATGCGCGCGCCACCCACCGTCCCGCCGTCGTGAACGTGCACATCGCCCCCGGCCTGGCGAACGCGATGAGCATGATCTATAACGCCCGCAAGAGCGGCGCCCCCATCGTCGTGACCGTCGGGCAGCAGGACACGCGCTTCACCGCCACCGAGCCCCTGCTCTACGCGGACCTCGTGCGCTTCGCCGAGCCTTGGGTCAAGTGGGCGGGTGAGGCGGCCCGCCCGGACGACGTGCCGATGCTGCTGCGCCGCGCCTTCAAAGTCGCGGCCGAGCCTCCTCAGGGCCCCGTGGTCCTCAGCCTGCCGCAGGACCTCATGGACGGCGAGGTAACCGAACCGGTCGTCCCGACCACCTACACCACCTGGTCGAGCCGCCCCGACCCTGCCAGCGCCCAGAAGGTCGCCCGCATGCTGGCGGAGGCGGGCAGCCCCCTCATCCTCGTCGGCGACAACCTGGCCCTCAGCGGCGGTCACTCGGAAGTCGCGGCCCTGGCGGAGGCAGCCGGCTGTCCGGTGCTCGCGGCTACGGGCCGGCAGTGGAACTTCCCCACCAACCACCCGCTTTACGGCGGCCCGTTGGGATTCCTGGGCGGCATCCGGGAAAGCCTCAGCGGTCACGACGTCATCCTGGCAATGGGCACCGGGGCGCTGTTCGCATCGCTGTGGTACGAAGGCGGCCCGCCGGTCCCGCCCGGCTGCGCCTTCATCCACGTCGACATCGACCCCTGGGAGATGGGCAAGAACTTTGCCCCCGCGCTGGCCCTCCTGGCGGACCCCTTCTGGGCCGCTCGCGACATCCGCGAGGCGCTCGAGGCAGTTCGGACGCCGGCGCAGGGCGCTGAGGCGGAGCGCCGCAGGCAGGAGATAGCCGCGCGGACGGCGGAAGCGCGGCGCCGGGCAGAGGAGCAGCTGCAGGCGGAATGGGACCAGCAGCCGATAAGCCCCATGCGCCTGGTGGCGGAGGTCCGGGACGCGGCGCCGCCGCATGCCGTCTTCGTGGGCTCGGGCGGGACCTCCGGCCGGGCGCCCTTCGCCCAGCTGGTCGACCTGCCGGAGCCGAATTCGTTCTTCGAAGGCAACGCGTCGCTGGGCTTCTCGCTGCCCGGCGCCCTCGGCGTCAAGCTGGCCCTCCCGGACAGGCCTGTCATCGGCCTCTTGCGCGAAGGCGACAGCATGTACAGCATCCAGGCCTTGTGGACGGCCGTGAAGTACGCCATCCCCGTCACCTACGTCGTCTTCAACAACGCCAGCTACCGCATTCTCAAGCAGGGCATGGTCCGCTATCTCGGCGCCTCCGAGCGCAAGAGCGAATTCATGGGCATGGACTTCGGCGAGCCGGCCATCGACCTCGCCCGTCAGGCTGGAGTCTGGGGCATACCCGCCAAGCGCATAGACCACCCCGCGGACCTCCGCCCCGCCATCCGCGAGGCGCTGCAGCACGACGGCCCGGCCCTCGTCGACGTGGTCATCGACAAGAGCTACCGGCACTACTTTTAGCCCGCGTCACGCCGAATGCCGCCCAGAAAGCGGGCAAGCGGGCAGTCGGGCAAGCGGGGGCCGGCGGGGGCCGGGGGCGAAAAAACGGCTTCAATTGTTATGTCTTCCCCTTGGCAGCGGCCCTAAAGAATTCATTACAATCCGCATACACGACATAACATCGGAACTGGCGGGGCGCCGTGCGGGTACGGAGGTTGGTTTCCCATGTGCTCTTCGCCGCGAGCCTCTTTGTCGTAGGTCTCCTGGCCCTGGACGGGCCGGCCGGGCCCGGGCAGGGCAGCGCGGCCGCGGCCGACCCGTGCGCCGGGCTGTCGCAGCCGGACTGCATGGCCTTCGTTAACATGCCCGCCCAGCAGGCGGAGGAGCAGCTGGCGCGCAAGCACGCTCCCATCGTCTATCTGCCGGACCTGGACAGGCCGTGCCGGGCCGGGGGAGCGGCCCTGGACCCCGTCCCCGTCGAAGTCGTGCTCGACAATACGGAAGTCGCCCTCAGGCGGCTCAGCGACCCCTCCTTCGTGAAGTGGGCGCCGGCCGCCCGCGACCTCTACGAGGCGCCCCGCGACCCCTATTTCGACTACTACCTCGACCTTCCCGGCGACCCCTCCAATCCCGGCTGCCGCTACGAGACCGACGGCCTCCGCTTCGCCGGTGAGAGCCAACGCAACGCCTACGCGCGGATCACCCGTCAGGAGGGCCATGACGGGCTCGTCCTCCAGTACTGGTTCGTCTATTACTTCAACGACTGGAACAACGACCACGAGGGCGACTGGGAGCTGGTGCAGCTCCACTTCGACGCCCGCACGGCGTCCGAAGCGCTGCGTACCGGCCCCGATGAAATCGCCGTCTCGCAGCACCGGACGGGCGAGGTCGCGGCCTGGACGGACGAGCGCGTGCGGCGGGAAGGGGACCGGCCGGTGGTCTTCGTTGCTCTCGGGTCGCACGCCAATTACTTCCGGCCCGGGATCTACCTCGGACGCGGCGAGGACGGCCGCGGCCTCGGCTGCGACGACGCCTCGAAGTCCGGCCGCCGGACGCCGCTGGAGGTGAGCCTCCTCGCGCGCCGTCCCGTGAGCGCCTCCGACCCTTTCGCCTGGCTCGCCTTCACCGGCTACTGGGGCGACGCCGATCCGAAGGACTGGGCGGGCTCCACGGCCCCGGTGACGAAGCAAAACTGGCTCCGGCCCATGACCTGGGAGGAGCGTTTGGGAAAGGCAAGCGTCTCTTTACCCTCCCGCGGCGTTGCCGGCACGGACGCCGCCCGCGCCTTCTGCAGCGCCGTCGCCTTCGGGTCGGACGTCGTCCTGCCCATCTACCGGGACCTGCCGGTAGTCATGGCCCTGGCGCTTGGGGTCACGTCCGCCGGCCTGCTGGGCTCGCTGGCGCGGACGCGGTTCCTGCCCGTGCAGGTCCTGCCTTGGAGGAGCCGCAGGCGCCTGGGCCAGGTGCTGACCGCCGCCCTGGAGGTCTACCGCCGCCACGTCTACGCCTTCCTCACCCTGGGCCTGGTTTCGTTTCCCGCTGGCCTGGCGGCCGCCCGCGTGCGCGATGGCGTCGCGCTGCCGCTCCCGGCCTTCGGCCCCTTGCGGCCGGAGGCAGGCATGGCCGCCGAAGCGGTCTCGGCGCTGGCCCAGGGGGTCCTGCATCTGGGCATTGCCTACGCGGTGGTAGCGGCCGGATCGACGGCCGTCATCGCCGCCCTCGAACGCGGTCGCGGCGCGGAAGCCGCGGACGGCCTCTTAGAAGTCCTGCGGCGCCTGCCCCACCTGCTCGTCTCGCGTCTGGTCGCCATCGGCGTCGTCGGCGTCCTGGCGCTTACGGTCGTCGGCATCCCGCTCGCCCTCCGGCAGGCGTTGCGCTGGGCCTTCCTCGAGCACGCCGTCCTCCTCGACCGCTGCAGCGCCAGGGCGGCGTTCGGCCGCAGCGCTTGGCTGGTGTCCGCCAACTGGCTCTGGAGCGCGGCTTCCGTGCTGGCCTTGGGGATGCTCGCGCTGCTCGCCGCACCGGTGGTCGGTGTGGCGTTGATCATGGCCTTCAAGTCGGTGCCGCCCGTCTATGTCAACCTGGCGACGTCCGCCATCTACGCCGTGCTCGTCCCCTATTTCGCTATTGCCTTCTCGCTGGTCTACTTCGACCTCCATTCCAGAAGGGCGGCCGGCCGCTAGGCCGCCCCGCGCTCAGGCCGCGGTCGCGACCGCCTGCCCGGGCCCTCGCGCCGGCGCTGCGGCCGTTTCCTTGCTCCCGTCCCGGAGGACGATGGCCAGCATGAGCAGGACGGCCCAGCAGTAGGTGGCCCCGAGCACGGCGTTCGCGACCGGGCCCAGGACCGCCGCGTACCTCACGGACCAGAACGGTACGCAGAGCATGAGGAGGCTGACGCGCATCGGCGTATCCCAGGCGCGACCGAAGATGAACGGGAGCAGGAAGAGCGTGTAGCCGGACCAGCTCACCGGCCCGAAGAGCAGGACGGCGATGATGGCCGCGGCCGAGGAGTCCAGCGGCCCCGGCCTCTGACGCCATTGACGCCGCAGGAGCCAGAGGACGAGCGCCGAAGCCGCCAGCTTGCCCAGCAGCGGCTGGCCGAAGCGCGCGCCGAACGACATGAGCGAGGCGTTGGAGGTCCACTCCAGCCCTTCGAACGAAAGGCTGAAGGCCAGCCACTGCCGGTAGATGCCGGGGCCGTCGACGATCAGGGGAATGGCGCTCAGGAGGCCCGCCGAGGCGGCGGAAGCCAGGGCCACGCGCCGGTGACCGGCAAGCGCCAGGAATAGCGGCCAGAGGGCGAAATTCGGTTTGACCGCGATGACGATACAGATCAGCAGGCCGGCGAATATGAAGTTTCCCCGCCGCATGCACGCCCAAGCGACGACGACGCACACGAGCAGCGGAGCGTAGATCTGCAGGTAGCCCAGCATGTGCCAGAGGCCGGACATCGCCAGGGCGGCGAGCAGCGCGGACGCCCCCTGCTTCTCCGGGTGGGCCCGCCGCAGGAGGGCCAGGGCGAACCCGAACAGCGCGGCCGAGCCGGCGAAGAACCCGTAGCGCAAGAGCGCCTCATCGACAGACGTCAACGCCTCGAACACGTAGACGGAGATCGGCGGGTTCAGGTTGAGGGCGTCCGGACCGATGGGCTGCGGCTCGATCCAGGGGTTATAGGCATACGGATTCAGGCCGGCGCGATAAGACGCCCCGGAGTGCAGGAAGGAGCCGAGGTCCTGGAGCTCGCCGGTGCGGTCCAGCGCCCAGAAAAGGCTGCCGGCGATGTCCAGGACGAGGAGGACGAGGACCAGGCGGCCGGCCAGCGCCCGCCCGCTGATAGCGTCGGCGCGGACGAGGATGCGCCTGCCGAATTCGATCGCCGCCGCGGCAACGCCAGCGCCCATGTCTCCCGCGGGGCGGCGGCGAGCGACGGCCGGAGAGTAGACCCGAAGCCCCAAACCACCTCCTGGATCGCGACTCGCCCGCCCGCGGCCAGGACTCACCTCGACGCCGTCTCGCGACGCTCGTGTCAGCCGCGGGTCGAAAGCTGGAAGGCCGGCAAAGTCCGGAAGAAACGGATGAAGAAGCTGCGTCCACTCTAGAGACGGCGGCGTGTCGGACAGGTGAAGGGGTCATGGGCGGGCGATTCAGAACGGTTACATCCCGGCCTCGGCGGCCGTATCCTCCTCGTAGGCAACGGGCGTAGTCGAGAGAGAGGAGCCGCGTCTTGAAGTGCACCCGCATCTACACCGGAGAGGACGGCCGGTCCCACTTCGAGGACCTTGAAATCCCGCTGCGGCCCGTCCGGGCAGGGTTCCGGTCCGAACCCCTACCCGCGGACGGCTTCCTGGTCCGGGCTTCGGACGGGAACGACCATTACTTGGAACTGCACACCGCGCCCCGGCGCCAGATCATCTTTTGCCTCAGCGGCGTGGTTGAAATCGAGTGCGGCGACGGCGCCAGCCGGCGCTTCGGCCCCGGCGACGCCTACCTGGCCGACGACCTCACCGGCGAGGGCCACGTCCACCGTGAGATCGAAGGGCCTGTGGAGCACGTCTGGGTCTTCCTTCCCGAAGACATGGACTTCGCTGCCTGGAGAAATCCGTAAACCCGCCCTGCGCCCGCCTTCAAAGGCGCCGAAAACCCCCGAGACTGTCCTAGAAGATGCTCTGGAGAAAGCTGGAACGCTCCAAGCGAGAGCAGTCGATCAAACGCCTCATCGCCATGCGCGCGGAGGCGGACCGGCTGCTGGAAGAGGCGCGCGCCGCCCAGATCCCCTTGAGCGACCTCCTCACCGAGCCCAACGAAGCCATCTGGCCCCAGTCGGAGGCGGCGGAGACGCAGGAGCCGGAACCCGGCCCCGAGCCTCAGGCCGACGCCGCGGCCATCGAGGCGTACTTCCAGCAGTTCCTCGTGAGCAACGAGCCCGAAGCGGAGTACGAAGAGCGCTAGAGCGCCCGCGCGCGGCGGGAGAAATATGTCCCCGCCGCCCCCTGTCCTTCCAGCCCGGTCCCGAAGTTAGTCCTAGGACTCCCTCTGCACGCGGACGCCCCCCTTGGGAGTGCCCCCCTGCATGCGTACGACGTCGATGATCAGGGCGCAGCCGGACTCCCGCGTCTCGTGCTTTTGCTCGACATCCGGGATCATGTCCCAGACTCGTTCGCAGACCTCGGGGTCGGTCTCGATGTGGCCCTTGCCCTGCACGACGAGCGTCGAGCGGCTGTAGGAGTCGCGGTACAGCAGACCGACGTTCGGGTTCTGGGCGATCGCCTTGGCCATGCCGCCCTCTTTGTTGCGGACCCAGATGCAGAGCTGCGTGGAGCTGTAGACCTGGACGCTGCCCCGCAGCGAGAGGCTGGGCATGCCGTTCTCGTCCACGTAGGCGACGCACATGGGCGTGTTGTTGGCCAGGGCGGCGTTGATCAGGCCCCGCGCCGAGTCCGGGATCGTGTCCGTGGGCTCCGGGCGCGGCTGGGGGATAATCTCCTGGTCTATCTGCTTGATCTGGTCGCGGTCGTTGAAGCTGAAGGTCAGGTTCATGGCCGCCGGCGCCGCACCCATGGCTGGGAAGGTGGCGCTGACCTTCACCTTGCCGTCCTCCTCCTTCGGCTCCGACCAGAAGCCCTTCACATAGACCGGCGTGTTCGGCCACACGCCCGTGACGCGATAGAGGACGTCGTCGTGACCCTCCACGGTGGCGCCCTGCCGTCCCCAGACCGTCGCGCCGGTCAGGACCACGTCGCTGGCAAGGTGTTTGCTCAGTACATTTACGGCCGGCACTTCGCCGGTCCTCAGGGCAAGCACGTAGGCTTCCGCCGCCCGGATGCGCTGGTTCATCTCGTTCCTCCTCGGTTGTACGTGGCTTCGATGGCGGACGGGGTCAGGGGCGCGTCCTGCCGGTCCTTCGGCGGCCAGATTCTATCTGACCCTTTACGCCCTAAACAAGCTCGCCGGTGCGCCCGTGGGCGTAGAATAGCGACGCCCCGCCCCTAGAAGAGGCGTCTTGCATGAATCCTGCCCACGGGATAATCGGCGCTGCCGTACCGCGCATCGAAGGCTCGCAGAAGGTGACCGGCAGGGCCCGCTACGCCGGCGACGTCAGCCTGCCCGGCATGCTCTGGGGGAGAGTGCTGCGCAGCCCTTACCCCCACGCCCGCATCAGGCGGATCGATGCCTCGCGGGCGTGGCGGGTGCCCGGCGTCAAGGCGATCGTCACCGGCCAGGACGTCCCGGGCCGCTACTTCGGCAAAGTCCTGCGCGACATGCCCGTCCTCTGCTGGGACCGCGTCCGCTACGTCGGCGACCGGGTGGCGGCGGTCGCGGCCGAGACGCCGGAGGCTGCCGAGGAGGCGCTCTCGCTCATCGAGGTCGACTACGAGGAGCTGCCGGCCGTCTACGACCCGATCGAGGCGATGCAGCCGGAGGCCCCGCTTCTGCACGAGGACGTCGCTGCCTACCCCGGGGCCCAATTGCCCACTCTCGCGACGGACGTGCACAACGGCCAGACCCGTCTCGCCTGGAGCAAGGGGGACGTGGCGGAGGGGTTCCGGCAGGCGGACGTCGTCCTGGAGCACACCTTCTTCGTCCCCAGCCGCCATCAGGCGTATCTGGAGCCCTACGCCAGCGTCGTCGCCATCGATACCGACGGGCGCGTGCAGGCGTGGTGTTCCAGCAAGGCTCCGTTTCGCGCCCGCATCCAGCTCGCGCAGGCGATCGGCGTGGCCGAGGAGCAAATCCGGATCAACCCGGCCTACGTCGGCGGCGATTTCGGCGGCAAAGGCGACGCGCGCGACCTGCCGGTCGCGTATTTTCTCGCCAAGCAGGCCGGCCGGCCGGTCAAGATCGTCATGAGCTACGCGGAGGAGCTCACGGCGGGCAATCCCACCCATCCCACGGTCGTCCGCATCAAGTCCGGTATGACGAAGGACGGGCGGCTGGTAGCGCGCGAGGTGCGCACCGTCCACGCGAGCGGCGCCTACGCGGCCATGAAGCCCAACGCGGCGCTGTCCACCTGGCATTACGTCGGCGGCGGCTACCGCGTGCCCCATTCGTCCTTCGAATTCCTCCAGGTGTACACGAACCACGTCCCCGGCGGCTACTTCCGCGCCCCCGGCGCCCACCAGTACACCTTCGCCCTCGAATCGCACACCGACCTCCTGGCCGAAGCGGTTGGCCTGGACCCCGTGCAATTCCGGCGCCTGAACCTCCTGGACGAAGGCGAAGAGGACGCCGTGGGACGGCGGCTGCGGACGATAAAGGCGAAGGCCGTCCTGGAGGCGGCGCTCGCCGCCGCCGGCTGGGACAAGCCGAAGCCCGGCCCCGGCCACGGCCGCGGCGTCGCCCTCTTCGGGCGCCAGATCGGCGGCGGCGCCGGCGGCGCCATCGTCACCGCCGAGGCCGATGGCAGCTTCACGGTCCTCAGCCCGACGTTCGACGTCGGCACCGGCACCCACACGATCGAGCAGCAGATGGTGGCCTCGGAGATGGGCGTGGCGCTCGATCGCGTCCGCGTCGTCGTCGGTGACACGGACACGGCGCCGTTCGACGAGGGGCCGCGGGCCAGCCGCGTGACCTACACCGAGGGCCAGGCGGTGCTCAAGGCCTGCGCCGAGCTCAAGAAACGCCTCTCGGAGCCGGGCGTCGAGCTGCCGCTCGCAGTCACCATCGCCCACGACGCGCCCCAGCCCGGCGACGTCATGTATTTCTGCGCCCAGGTCGCCGAGGTGGAGGTGGACGAGGAGACTTCGGAGATCAAGGTCCAGCGCGTGGTCACGGCCCACGACGTAGGCGCGATCATCAACCCGGCGACGCACCAGGGGCAGATCAACGGCGGCTTCGTCACCGGCCTCGGCCTCGCCCTCACCGAAGAGTTGGTGCAGCAGGAAGGCCGCATCGTCAACGGGCACCTGGGCGACTACAAGCTGCCCACGACGCTGGACGTGCCCTCGCTCGAGACCGTCCTCGTCCAGTCGGGCGGCGGCGCCGGCCCCTACGAAGCGAAAGCCATCGGCGAGCTGGCGAACAACGCCACGGCCGCGGCGATCGCGAACGCCGTCGCGGACGCGACGGGGGTCCGGGTCTACGAACTGCCGATCACGGCGGAGCGTCTCTTCAGGGCCCGCCGCTCTGACGTGTAGTCCCGACGATCCGGGTGGGCCTGCGGCTCGATGCTTTGCGCCCGCGGTCGGGAGACCGCGGCTGCGTAGCCTCAGGCAGCCAGCGCCCTCGGTCCAGGGCGCGCGTCGCGACGTCCCGGAGACGGTGCGCTTGAGACGGGCTGGTCAAGCGAGGGCGGCGCGGAGGCGGTCGATCTCGGCGCGGAGGCCGTCGCTCAGGCGCACGGGGTAGGGCTGCGAAGCCGGGCCCAGGGCGCGGAGCGCTTCGGGCAGGGCCTCCATCTGGCCCAGGGCGCGCTCGCGGGCCGAACTCAGCGGCTCGCGGCCCGCCTCCGTGCGCTCGCCGCCGCGCATAACCTGCCGGAGCAGCGGCTCGCCTTCCAGGCGTTCGCCTGCCAGGGCGAGGACGTCCTCGATAATGCGCCCGCCGTGGGAGCGGCGAAAGACCTGCTTGCGGCCCGGCAGGGTCTCCTTGTCGGCCGAGAGCTTGATCCGCGGCTTGCTCGCGTAGGCCGCCAGCTTGTAAGCCGTGTCCAGCGCCGGCGCGTCTGACGAGACCACCGCCGCCGTGCCGACGCCGAAGGCGTCGATGGGCGCGCCGGAGCCGAGGAGGGCG